>Ga0070659_100000465_pt1 | contig 29940 bp, 25 predicted proteins | sample KBSC23metaG_FD_64666 | JGI IMG/M metagenome (GOLD analysis project Ga0070659, IMG submission 64666) | Corn rhizosphere microbial communities from Kellogg Biological Station, Michigan, USA - KBS C2-3 metaG | ecosystem: Host-associated > Plants > Roots > Rhizosphere > Soil ... | reverse complement strand
GCATAAATATCAACCGCGAAGGGCAACGTAAAAGCATTGCCATCTTGTGTTTGTTGCAGGTAAATGGTTTGCGTATGCGATGCTTCATCCCATTTATAGCCGATGTTCAGCTCGGGGTGGCCGGCGCTGTAGTACCATTGGTTAAAATACCAGTTCAGGTCCAGCCCGCTGGCCTGCTCTAATGCCAGGCGCAATTGCTGGGCTTCGCCATTGCCGAATGCGTTTTGTTTCAGATAAATGTTCAACCCTTTATAAAATACGTCCTTACCTAAATAATTGCGCAGCATATTTAATATCTGTCCGCCTTTTTGGTAGGTAACCACATCAAATACATCTTCCTTATCGGCATAATAAAAACGCACCAGGTTTTTTGTTTTTGCTTCCGGATCGGCAAGGTACTGCGCCATATTGCTATAGGCATGCGCATCGCCGGCATCTTTACCGTGTTTATACTCCATCCAAAGCTGCTCGCTAAAATCAGCGAAAGATTCGTTAACGGTGAGGTTGCTCCAGCTTTCAGTTGTCACATAATCACCGAACCATTGGTGGAACAGTTCATGTACAATATCCGTCTCACTTTCGGGGCGGCCATCTATCAGCTCGCGTTTGGTGGCTTGTACCTGTACGCCATGCAGGGTAGCGGTGGTATTCTCCATAGCGCCGCTTACATAATCGCGCACAACAATCTGCGCGTATTTGTTCCATGGGTAATCAACACCTAAGGTTTTCGAGTAAAACTCCATTACCTCGGGCGTATAGCCAAAAATATCTTTGGCGTATGGCGCATATTTAGGCTCTAAATAATAACTTACTTCTTTGCCGCGCCATTGGTCCTTATAAATTTTAAAGTCGCCTACGGCCATCATAAACAGGTAGGGTGCATGTGGCAATTCCATTTTCCAGGTATCGGTACGGGTACCATCGCCATTTAGCTTTTGCGATGCCAGGCGCCCGTTGCTCAGGGTAACATACTTGGCCGGTACCGTCATAATGATCTCGTCGGTAGTTTTCTGGTTTGGTTTATCAATAGTAGGGAACCAAGCCGATGAACTTTCGCTTTCACCCTGTGTCCATATCTGGATAGGTTTCTCTTTATCCTTACCATCGGGGTTGATGAAATATAAACCTTTGGCATCGTTAATAGCGGCGCTGCCTTTGCTTTTCAGCAGGTTAGGTTTTGACGTATAGTCAATATAAATGGTATAGCTTTCGCCGGCAAGGTATTTTTTATCAAGTGTAATAGCCAGCGTCAGGCTGTCATAAGTAAATTTTAGCGGGTAGTTTTTACCGGCTTTAACCACCGATATGTTTTTGATATCCATGCCCTTGGCATCTAAACGCAGTGAGTCGGTAGGGTAGGCATGAGGTCTTAACGTTACCCATTCTTTGCCATACATGTAGCACTTTTTGTAATCAAAACGTACATCAAGCTTGGTATGTACCAGGTCGTTCACTTTTGTCGCTGTGGCGCGATAGATTTTAAGGTTAGGGTCTTCGGCAGGTTTAGCTTGCTGGGCAAATACAGCGGTAGCCGCCATAACAGCTAAAGCCGATAGCATGCTGGTGGGTAAAAATTTTGTCATAATAGGTCAGTTTGCGTGTTAATGTTTTCGCTAATTTATGAGTTTTGCTGATAAATTCAGGCACAAAAAAAATCCGGCATGTTACACCGGATTTCATTTATCAATTTTCAAAACTTATCGCTTAGCAATATTGCTCAAACGCACCGATCAAATTATCGGCAATCATTTGCGCGGGGCGGCCCTCTATCTGATGACGTTCGATGATGTGTACCAGTTTACCATCTTTAAACAAAGCCATTGATGGCGACGATGGCGGGTAAGGCAACATATAATTACGGGCCTTGTCAACCGCTTCTTTTTCCATGCCGGCAAATACGGTAACTAATTTATCGGGGTGTTTTGAGTTTTGAGCAGCAATACGTGCAGCAGGGCGCGCGTTAGCCGCAGCGCAGCCACAAACAGAATTAACCATTACAAACACAGTGCCTTCCGATTCGATAGCTTTTGTTACCTCGTCTGCATTTTTTAATTCTTCAAAACCAACTTTGGTCAGGTCTTCCCGCATAGGGGCAACCAAATATTCAGGATACATCATTGTCTTTTCTTTCTAAAAATTATTACTGCAAAAATAGTAAATCATTATTGCATAAAACCCTTTGGTTTAAATAATAACAATTTACTGACGATTAAAAAACCTCGGCAGCCAATAAGCCTTATTGTGTAACCTTTCGGGAATATTGCCGTAAAAAGCTATAACCTGTGGAGAGCGATATAATGAAGCTTGTAAGAAACACAAGAATTTCATTATAAGAGCATGCGCGGGAGCTAACAAATAAATACACTAAAAACCCCGGTTATTTTCTGCTTATGGATTTTAGCACTGTTATTATCGTTAACAAAACCCATGGCCAAACGCGGTCTATCCAGGTAAAAACTAAACACCTTAAATTATATAAACATTATATCGCTATAGTAACTACGGTTATTATCTGCTTATGCGTAACGGTTTTTTATCTCAACCGCAGGGCACAGATCCAGGAAATGGAAAAACAGCAACTTTTATCGCAAATAACAAAGCTTGAGCGCGAAATACCGCCGCCTGTAATTAATGTAAATACAGGCAACAAGGCCCAAACTTATATACAAGGTATTGAAGCCAAGCTGCAAAAAATAAACACTTATCTTACCAAACGCGGTTTAAAAGGGTTTTCGGTAAAGGCTGTGAATACCGACGGAAAAAGCCAAGCCAATTTGCCCGAAGCCGACCAGTATGCAAAATACAACGATCATTTAGGCCGGCTCCTGTCATGCGTAGCTTTTATGCCAATGGGGTATCCGCGCTTAAGCGGAATAACATCGCTTTTTGGTGACCGCAGCGACCCCTTTAACAGCGATAACGGCGAACACCATCCCGGTATCGATTTTAAAGGCAATATGGGCGACCCGGTAAAATGTACTGCGAGCGGGAAGGTTGTTTTCGCGGGGTGGTATGGCGGTTATGGTAATTGTATTCGCATACAGCATTCAAACAGTCTTGAAACTTTGTACGGGCACCTTTCAAGGATCAATGTAAAGGTAGGCCAACCCGTTAATGTAGGCGATGTTGTAGGCGCGGTTGGTTCTACCGGCCATTCAACAGGCGCGCACCTGCATTACGAGGTACGTAAAAACGGCAAGCCAATTAACCCGGTAAATTATTTAACACTTAACAGTTAATACATATGAGCCTTTTTAACAACAAAAATAAAGGGATAGACCAACAGGTGATATCGACATTGATAAGTGAGGGGTGTGTAATTGAGGGCAATATAAAAGCACCCAATTTTGTACGTATTGACGGCCATATAACCGGCGATGTTAAAGTTGAAGAAGGCCTGATACTGGGAGAAAAGGGTATGGTTGCCGGTAATATTTTTACCCGCGAAATAATAGTTTACGGTACGGTGAACGGCAATATTCAAGCTGATTCGCTCAGAATACAGAGCTCAGGTAAAATTAACGGAGAAATTATAACCCAGACCCTGCAGGTAGAGATGGGTGCTATTTATAACGGAAAAATATCAACCAATGGTAATATTTCTGCAAATAGCAATCACAAAGCTGGTGTTAAACGGGTTATGGAGCAGGTAGAAGCGCTTGCCTGACCTATCTGCCGTTCGGCTGCACTTTTTTTACATTTGGATATTAACTACCTTTGCATCCATAAAAAAATTAAAGCATGTCGAATACATTAGAAACCACCTACGTTAAATATAAAGTTAAAGACCTTTCGCTGGCCGAATGGGGTCGGAAAGAAATTGAACTGGCCGAAGCAGAAATGCCGGGCTTAATGGCTTTACGTGCAGAGTTTGGTGCTTCAAAACCTTTGGCAGGCGCACGCGTTGCGGGTTGCTTACACATGACCATACAGACCGCTGTTTTAATTGAAACATTACAGGCTTTAGGTGCCGAGGTTACCTGGTCGTCATGTAATATCTTCTCTACACAAGATCATGCCGCTGCCGCTATTGCTGCCGCAGGTACTTCGGTTTATGCCTGGAAAGGTTTGAACGAGCAGGAGTTTGACTGGTGTATTGAGCAAACTTTATTTTTCGGCGAAGACCGCAAGCCATTGAACATGATTTTGGATGATGGCGGCGACTTAACCAATATGGTGTTAGACAGGTATCCTGAGCTGGTTGCCGGTATCAAAGGCCTTTCGGAAGAAACTACTACCGGTGTGCACCGTTTACATGAGCGTGTTAAGAATGGTACATTGCCAATACCGGCTATCAACATTAACGACTCGGTTACCAAATCAAAATTTGATAATAAATATGGTTGCCGTGAATCGCTGGTTGACGCTATTCGCCGTGCTACCGATGTGATGATGGCAGGTAAAGTTGCTGTTGTTTGCGGTTATGGCGACGTAGGTAAAGGTTCGGCAGACTCATTGCGTAATGCAGGTGTTCGTGTTATCGTTACCGAGATCGACCCGATCTGCGCGCTGCAAGCGGCAATGGAAGGTTTCGAGGTAAAGAAATTAGATACCGCTATTAAAGAAGCTGACATTGTGGTAACCGCTACAGGTAATTGCAATATTGTTCGTGAGCAACACTTCCGTGCCTTAAAAGACAAAGCTATTGTTTGTAACATAGGCCACTTTGATAACGAGATAGATATGGCCTGGTTAAACGGCGCTTACGGAAGCACTAAAATTGAAATTAAACCACAGGTTGATAAATATACCATTAACGGTAAAGATGTAATTATTTTAGCCGAAGGCCGCTTGGTGAATTTGGGTTGTGCTACAGGCCATCCATCATTCGTAATGTCGAACTCGTTCACTAACCAAACATTAGCGCAGTTAGAGCTATGGCAAAACAGTGATAAATACGAGAACAAGGTTTATACTTTGCCAAAAGCGCTTGACGAAAAAGTTGCCCGCCTGCACCTGGCTAAAATTGGTGTTGAACTGGAAGAACTGAACCAGGAGCAAGCTGATTATATTGGTGTACCGGTTGCTGGTCCGTTTAAGTCGGATGCTTACCGTTACTAATATAATTTTTAATAAATATGATATTTAAAGGACATGGTTTTGCTTCCATGTCCTTTTTTTTGTGCCATGTTTAAACGTTACATTATTTTAACATTAGTTTTATTTTCGACTTTAATAACACAAGCCCAAAGCACATGGAAACTGAGCACCGAGAAAGAAGGCATTAAAGTATATACCCGGCCTATCCCCAATTCAAAGATAAAGGCCCTTAAAGCCGATTGTATAATGAATGCAAAACCATCGCAGTTTGTGGCGGTGATATTGGATGTAAAGGGCAGCGAAAGTTGGGTTTACCACGCCAAAGGCGTTAAATTATTGAAGCAGGTGTCTCCGTCGGAATTATTTTATTATTCGGAAGTGGTGGTGCCCTGGCCTTTTCAAAACCGCGATTATATAGCTCATATCATTATCAGCCAAAATCCTAAAACAAAAGTGGTTACTATTGACGCCCCTTGCCTGGCCGATATGGTACCCGAAAAAAATAACATTGTACGCATACGCCACTCGGTAGGTAAATGGACGATAACGCCGACAGACAATAACCAGATCAAGGTAGAATATGAAATAGAGGTAGACCCCGCGGGTGTTATCCCGGCATGGCTCATTAACCTGTTTGCTACCAAGGGCCCTTTGGAAACCTTTGAAAGGCTAAAGCTGGAGTTGCCAAAGCCGGTTTATAAAAACGCTAAGGTTGATTTTATTGTGGATTGAAGCCTATGCATTAAGGCGCATCAACTTCCTCTTCCACACTTTCCCGCAGATCATACAGCAGCCACTGTTTATTTACTACGGCCCGGGTTTTTGATTTAAGCAGTTTAATAAAATCTGCAACACCAACAGGCTCGTTACCGTTGCCGTGGATGAGCACAATGCTGCCTGCCCGGGGTTGTTGCCCTTTGGCCAGCCAGGCATCTGTACCAATAGGTATCAGCCCGAAATGGGTAATACTGAATACGAGTTGCTTGTTTGACACCAATCCAGGAAAGCGGAAAAACACCGAAGGTAACAAGCCGTTTTTAAGCATGGCTTTTTCGGTTTCCAATACTTCGTAATTGATATCAGTGCCGGGTTCTAATAGAAAGTTTTCTTTGAGGGGCAGCGTTTTGCTTACGCGATGGTTGTAAGAGTGGTTTATCCAGGTAATGTATATCTCTTCTTTTAACTGCATGGCTTTGAGCCAGGCCAGATCGGCCTGGTGGTCGCGCATCCACAATCCGCTTACCGACAAGGCAACGGGTACAGGCTGCTCCACTTTATTAAATTCGTTAAATATATCAGTAAATATACGCTGGTCCAGCGGTTTACGCGATGGGCACAGGTCGGCTGTAAGAGTAATGCCCGTTTCTTTAGGCATGCCGCTTTGTATGCCTGCGTCCTGTATAGTTTTCGATTGTTTTTCGGCCTTTGCCAGGGCTTTAACATAGGCAGTTGCAACAAAGTATTGGCGTGCTTGCTCCATACTCATAGGTGTAATGTTGTACCATTCCGCTTCGTCAATTTTAGTGTATAAATCGCGCGGGTCGGCCAGCAGGAGGTAGGTTTTGCCATGATCGTCAAACTGACGAAGGATGAACCAGTCCTGCGTATTGCGTTTGGCCGAGCCGTAAATAACCTTGTAATTTTTGATGGACGAGAAGATGGTTTGCGAGAAAACCCTGGCAGAACTTAAAACTATGATAGTTGTTAAAATGTAAAAGCCTTTACGCATGGGGGCGAAATTAGCAAATTGTATATTACAATCGTTGTTTGACTGCTTTTGTCGAAATATCTTTTTTTTGAATGAAAATAACCTTATCAACTTAATCAACCCGATAAACCAATCAACAAATAACTAACTTTGCCTTCATGACACACCTATCCGTCAATATCAACAAAATAGCTACGCTGCGTAATTCGCGCGGCGGCAATAATCCCGACCTGTTAAAAGTGGCTTTGGATTGCGAACGTTTTGGTGCCGAAGGAATCACGGTGCATCCCCGACCCGATGAGCGGCATATCCGTTATCAGGATGTATACGATCTTAAAAAAGCCATCAAAACCGAATTTAACATCGAAGGCAACCCGGTGGAAGCTTCATTTGTGGAACTGGTATTGAATAACCGCCCCGCACAGGTAACACTGGTACCCGACGCGCTTGGGCAGATCACATCCAACCATGGATGGGATACCAGAAAGCACCAGGATTACCTGAAAGAGATCATATCAGAATTTCAACTGGCGGGCATACGCGTTTCTATTTTTGTTGATCCGGTGGCCAAGATGGTAGAAGCGGCAGCTACAACAGGCACTAACCGCATTGAATTATATACCGAAGCTTATGCCAGCGGTTATCATATCGATAAAGAAAAAGCCGTTGCACCGTATATTGAAGCTGCAAAGGTGGCACAGAAAGTCGGTTTAGGCTTAAACGCCGGACATGATCTTGACTTGCATAACCTCAAATACTTTGCTCAAAATATTCCGGGATTATTGGAAGTAAGTATTGGCCACGCGCTTATTTGCGACGCTTTGTATTATGGTTTGGAAAATACGATACAGTTGTATTTGAGGCAGTTGGCTATTTAATTTAATATGATATAGGATGCTTTTTTGCTATAAACACAAAATCTTTAATACTTTGTGTTTATAGCAAATGGGCCTTTGTATTCTCTTGGGGAAATACCAACCTACACCAACACTGTACCACCATCAACAATGATGTTTTGGCCGGTGCCAAATTGCTGTTTAATAAGGTACAAATAAGTTTGGGCAACATCTTCAATTTCGCCTACCCGTTTTACAAGTAATGTGTCACCAACGTTTTTATAAAAAGTATCACGATCGACTTCGCTCATATCGCCCCAAATGTTTGTTTTAACAACGCCCGGCATTACGCCATTTACACGGATAGGTGCTAATTCAACTGCCATGGCCCGTACAAAACTTTCCATAGCACCGCATATGCTACTGGCCACACTCCAGCCTTTGCCCGGCCTTACACTGGCGATACCACTGGTTAAGGTGATTGAGCCATAGGCGTTAATATGAGGTGCAGCATATTTTACAGATGCAAATGCGCCCCAAAAACGTAAACCGAAAAAAGAGCGAGCTCCTTCAATATCGGTATTCGTAATATTGGTAAGCATAAGGTTTTCGGCCGCGGTGTAAACCAGGTGGTCAAATTTACCCGCATTGTCAAAAAAATCTTTAATGTTCTCTTCCTTACTAAGGTCTACCACATAGCCTTCGGCATTTGGCGGAAGCTGTTTCAAGGCGGTATTAATACGTTGCTGGTTGCCCGAAACTATCACGATTTTCGCACCATCAGTTGCTGCGAGTTTAGCGGTTGCTAGCCCAATGCCGGTGCTGGCGCCTAATAATATTACCTTTTTACCTGTTAATGTTTGTTGTATCATGCTGTTTTATTTATGATACAAATTTCAATGCTTAAGCGCCGGATACGCTTAACAAATGGTAAAAATTAAAAAGGATTACAAGTTTTTACGGATTCGGCTAAGTGATTGCGGAGTAATACCAAGATATGACGCTATATCTTTTAAAGGTACGCGCAGGGCAATATCGGGATGTTGCATGATGAAAAGCCTATAGCGGCTGGCTGAATCCTCCCCAAGATAACTATTTCGGATGCGTACTTTATCAAGCAGGCGCTGTTGGGTAATTTGATCTATCATGGTTTTAAAATAGGGTAATTGCTTGTATAAAGCCAGTAATTTGCTTTTGCTAATAACCAGTACTTCGGCATTACACGCAGCTTGTATACTTTCTTGCGCAGGAACATCATTATTAAAGCTGTGTAGTATAGTGCAAAATTGGTTTTCTTTCACAAAAAAATAGGTCACTTCCACACCTTTTTCGTTCATTTTAACAATTCGTAGTATACCCTCACAAATAAAAAATAACTCATGACATACACGTCCGCTTTTAAAAAGCACATCGCCTTCTTTAAAAGCTCTTGTTTCGAAAGCCGAACAAATCAATTGTTGATCTTCGTTGGATAAAAACCTTAACAATTGCAGAAAAGTAATGAGCGGATTAATCATTAACTCGTTATTTATTATATCACAAAATTAAATTTATGAATAATTTACAAGAAAAAAGGAATAAACCATGGTATTAGACGGGTTTAAACTTCATAATTAACGACTTTTGTCAAACTGTGCTTTTGTTTTTTTACACACAAGGCTGATCAATATCAAGTCAAGTATTTTCAGAGTAAAACCACTGTCAATATTCTGTTTCCGATTGGGATAAAATTTGGATTTGTTTACCTTTGCATAAAACATTCCCGACCCCATTTTCATGAAGTTAAACATCGATTACCAGGAGAAATTTGAACACCGCCACATAGCTCCGAACCCTGCTGATACAACCGAAATGCTGCATACCGTTGGTGTTGAAACCATCGATGAGTTGATAGCCCAAACCGTGCCGCAAAAGATACGTTTGGCTAAACCGCTCAACTTATCCGCGGCACAAAGCGAGTTTGATTATTTGAACACGTTAAAGCAAACGGCATCAAAAAACAAAGTGTTTAAAAGTTACATCGGTCAGGGCTATTATGATGTGATAGTGCCTGGTGTGATACAGCGTAACATCCTGGAGAACCCCGGCTGGTACACGCAATACACGCCTTACCAGGCCGAAATTGCACAGGGACGTTTACAGGCTTTGCTCAACTTCCAAACTATGGTGCTCGACCTTACCGGGATGGAAATTGCCAATGCCAGTTTGCTGGATGAAGGCACCGCCGCCGCCGAAGCCATGTTTATGCAATACAGTCTGCGCAAAAACCAGCAGGCCAATGTGTTTTTTGTTTCCGAAGAGGTTTTTCCGCAAACTATAGATATTTTAAAAACACGCTCTCAGCCGTATGGCATTGAGCTTTTAATAGGCGACCATAGGACGGTTGAATTAACCGACCAAATGTTTGGCGCGATAGTGCAATACCCATCTGGTAATGGCGAGGTTTACAACTATACGGGTTTCGCTGCCAAAGGGCACGAAAAAGGTATCAAACTAACCGTTGTTGCCGACCTGATGAGCCTGGTGCTGCTAACGCCTCCGGGCGAGTGGGGCGCCGATATTGTGGTTGGCTCAAGCCAGCGCTTTGGCGTGCCGATGGGTTTTGGCGGCCCGCATGCCGCGTTCTTTGCCACTAAAGAAGAATACAAACGCTCTATGCCGGGCCGTATTATTGGGGTAACTATTGACAGCGCGGGCAACTACGCCTTGCGTATGGCACTGCAAACCCGTGAGCAACATATCCGCAGAGATAAGGCGACATCAAACATTTGCACAGCGCAGGCATTGCTGGCTATTATGGCAGGTATGTACGCAGTATATCATGGCCCCCAGGGCTTAAAGCTTATCGCCGAAAGGATACATGGTTTGACTATTTTATTGGATAGATCATTAGCCGAATTAGGTTATGAGCAACAAAACAAAGCCTACTTTGATACGCTTAAATATGAGTTGGGCGACCTGGCCAAACCCATTCACGGGCAAGCCATCAACAACGAGGTGAATCTGAATTATTCGGGCACATCGGTAACCATTTCGCTCGATGAAACCACATCGCTTGAAGATGTGAAAACCATCATCCGTTTCTTCGCCAAAGTAAAGGGAAAAAGTATAAATGATGTGGCTATTGATGATATCAAACAAAACATCGACACAGTTATACCGGCTGAGTTGCTGCGTACAACACCATATTTAACCCACCCGTTGTTTAACTCGCACCACTCGGAGCACGAGATGCTGCGTTATATTAAATCGCTGGAAGCTAAAGACCTTTCGCTTTGTCACAGCATGATCGCTTTGGGCTCATGCACCATGAAGCTGAACGCCACTACCGAAATGGTGCCTGTTACCTGGGCCGAGTTTAGCAAAATGCACCCCTTTGCCCCAACCGACCAGGTAGGTGGCTATATGCAGGTATTTGATGAATTGAACAAATGGCTGGGCGAAATAACAGGTTTCGCGGCTATGAGCTTACAGCCAAATGCAGGCGCGCAGGGCGAGTACGCGGGCCTGATGGTGATTCGCGCTTATCACCAGGATAGGGGCGACCATCATCGCAACATCGCTTTAATACCATCATCGGCGCATGGAACCAACCCGGCTTCGGCAGCTATGGCCGGAATGAAGATAGTGGTGGTGAAATGTGACGATAACGGAAATATAGACGTTGCCGACCTGAAAGAAAAGGCCGAACAATATAAAAACGAGTTATCATGTTTAATGGTAACCTAGCCATCTACCCATGGTGTGTTCGAGAAATCGATCATTGATATTTGCCAGATCATTCATGAGAATGGCGGCCAGGTGTATATGGATGGCGCCAACATGAACGCGCAGGTTGGGCTAACCAGTCCGGCTACTATCGGCGCCGATGTATGCCACCTTAACCTGCATAAAACCTTCTGTATACCGCATGGCGGCGGCGGTCCGGGCATGGGCCCTATCGGCGTAGCCAAACATTTGGTGCCTTACCTTCCGGGACATGCAGTTGTTGATATTGATAACGGCAAGGCCATACACGCGGTATCGGCAGCGCCATGGGGTTCGGCATCTATCCTGCTTATCTCGCATGCTTATATCGCTATGATGGGGGCCGAAGGGTTAACAAACGCTACAAAATACGCTATACTGAATGCCAACTATATTAAGGCACGTTTAGAGAAACATTACCCGGTATTATACGCCGGTGCCAATGGCCGCTGCGCGCACGAAATGATATTGGATTGCCGCGGGTTTAAGGCTTACGGCATCGAGGTTACCGATATTGCCAAACGCTTAATGGATTATGGTTTCCATGCGCCAACGGTATCTTTCCCGGTTGCGGGTACGGTAATGGTTGAACCTACTGAATCGGAGCCAAAGCATGAACTTGATCGTTTTTGCAATGCCATGATCTCCATTCGCCATGAAATTGAAGATGTGGAGAAGGGCCTGGCAGATAAGGTAAATAATCCGCTGAAGAACGCGCCGCACACTGCCGCGGTTATTACCGCTAACGAGTGGGAGCATCCATATACACGCCAAAAAGCAGCCTTCCCGCTGCCTTATGTGGCACAGTATAAATTCTGGCCATCGGTAGGGCGCGTAAACGATACTTATGGCGACAGGACGCTGATATGTACCTGCCCGCCGATTGAAAGTTATGAGTTTGAAGAAAGCGCTATTGAGTAAGCCAAAATTCAAAACTAAAAAGTCAAAAAAGGTTCAGGTTTACTTGAACCTTTTTTTGTTGAGATCGATCTCACCCGAATAACTCAAACCCCTGTCCGTATTTATTCATCAGCTTCAATAACACCCTATTTGTCCAGCCAAAGCCGTGTACGCTTTCTTTACAGGTTTTTGCTTTATACAAACTCGTCTATTAAAGTTTTATCATTTTTTATATGATAGGCATGAGCTTTACCGCATTGTGTCAAAATTGTAAAAGAAATATGCGCAAATTTTGTTTTTGCCTATTGAGTTATATATGAGTTTTTTAATACTTCATTTTGTTGTATAATTATTAAATATTTAAATGTAACTTTATATAACAGTTCGGGGGGGATTAAAAAATGACACTAATCACCTCTGGAAAAGCGTTTTACCTAAATAGCGTTTATACAACTGTTTGTTTAAGCGTGAGGAAATTTTTTTAATAACAGATTCGACTTTTTCTTTTTTTGCAGTCTAACAAAAAAGTTACAACATTTAACATTATAACAAGTAAGTTATTTGTGAAACTTTTTCTTTTAAAGCCCGTATTAATCAACTATGACGATAAATGCCAAATCTGTAAGTATTCTTCTCGTAGACGACGACGAGATCAATAATTTCATTTCGGTTAAACTGATAAAGAAAACATTGCTTAATACTGAGATAAGGACTTGTTTGAACGGGAAGTTTGCTATTGACCAATTAGTTGAAATACAGCAAAACGATCCGGCAGATCTGCCCGATTATATTTTACTGGATATTAACATGCCGATAATGAACGGGTGGGAGTTTTTAGAAGAATATGAGCGGTTGAAGATCGATCCGAAAGGCAAAACCAAGATCTATATTATTTCATCATCGGTATTTAATAACGATATTAACAAAGCGAAATCATACCCGCTGGTTAAAGATTTTGTATCTAAACCATTAAGTGTTGACAAAATAAAAGATTTGCTTGGCCTGCTGAGCCCTAACTAACCGGGGTAACCATAAAACTTTCATTTTCGTATTTTACGGTACCTACCGGGTTTGATTTGGCATGATAAAACAGGCATTTCCAGCCATCCGCGGCAGCGCGCTTTCCGTACTCTTCACGCAGTTCCATCGCCTTGCGGCCATCATAATCATATTTGGCTATAAATTTACGGATGAGCTGTTCGGGCTCGGGCAGTTCATCGCCGCCAAAAAACACCTTCTCATTATCATAATCCAACAAAAATACCTGGTGGTATTTACAATGCCCGCCTGACAGCTCAAAACTGATTCCGGGTTTGAACTCGCCACTGCCTTCAATATAGGTAATAGGCACCGACCGTTGCAGCACATCAAAAATACCGGTATGGTAGGATGATGACTTGCTGGAAAACGCGGTTTCCCATTCGCTGCGCTGTATCACGTGCTCTGCACCGGGGAAGGCTGCTTCCAGTTTTCCGTTACGTTCTATAACCAGGCCGCCGGTATGGTCATAATGCAGGTGCGACATAAGTACCAGGGTAACATCTTCAGGGTCGAAGCCGGCGTTTCGGATGTTTTGATGGATGATCAGTTCGTCCTGGTTATTTTTAAAACCGAGGCCGGCATCAAATAAAATGAGGTCGGTTGGCGTTTTAACTAAAAAGGGCTGTACATGGATAAACAAGGAAGCCGGGCGATCTTTATAACTATGGATATCAGGATCAAAGGGGATGAATTTTTTAGTAGCATCAACCGAGTACGAACCTTCTTGTAATGGAAAAATATGCATTGTATAACAGGGTATTGTGGTTAATTAATTGCTTTGGGTATTCAATTAACAACGCATTAGCTATATTTACTTTTTGAAGCGCAAAGATATGCAAAAAAGATGGTCGGTAAGGCCAAGGCCCGAATACGCCGACATAATAAGACTCTCCACCGAACTCAATATTGACCCTGTTTTAAGCACTTTGCTTTTACAGCGGGGTATTACAGACTTTGAGGAAGCGCGCTTTTTTTTCAGGCCCGATCTAAGCCACTTGCCCGATCCTTTTTTGATGAAGGATATGGATAAGGCCATCGTCCGTATTGAGCAGGCTTTTGAAGAAGATGAAAAGATACTGATATATGGCGATTACGATGTAGACGGTACTACTTCGGTAGCGCTGGTATACAGCTTTTTTAAAAAGTATTACCCTAATCTTGAATACTATATACCAGATCGATATAAAGAGGGTTATGGCATATCCACCAGGGGTATTGACTATGCTGCCGAAAATGGTTTTAAGCTCATTATAGCGCTGGATTGCGGTATTAAATCGGTAGATAAGATAGCTTATGCGAATACCCTGGGTGTTGATTTCATTATCTGCGATCACCATAACCCCGGCGACGAGATACCTGCCGCGGTGGCGGTACTTGACCCAAAACGTTTAGATTGCGAATACCCTTACAAAGAACTTTCGGGATGCGGTATTGGTTTTAAACTGGCACAGGCATACGCGCAGGTAAACGATATTCCGTTCGAGGAACTTCACCAGTATTTTGAGCTGGCCGCCATTAGCATTGCCTGCGATATTGTGCATATAACCGGCGAGAACCGGGTGCTGGCTTATTACGGCCTGCAACGTATTAACAGTAATCCATGCATCGGTATTAAAACGCTGATGCAGGCTGCGGGCAGAACAGAGAACTATACCATATCGGACATTGTGTTTATGATCGGTCCGCGTATTAATGCCGCGGGCAGGATAGACGATGCTAAACACGCGGTAGAGCTGTTAATAGCCTGCTCGGAAGAGGAAGCGCAGGTAAAATCGGACATGATAAACCTGCGGAACATTGAACGCAAGGAGCATGACCTGAACATTACCGACGAAGCTTTGGGTATGATAGATGGCGACGAGGTAATGATGAAGCGGAAAAGCACCGTGGTGTACAGCGAGAAATGGCACAAAGGCGTTATCGGCATTGTAGCATCCCGCCTGACGGAAAAATACTACCGGCCAACCATCGTATTAACGAAATCGAACGAGCATGTGGCAGGCTCGGCGCGGTCGGTTTACGGGTATGACCTGTACGAGGCGCTTTGTGGCTGCAGCGACCTGCTGATTCAGTTTGGCGGACATAAGTACGCGGCGGGTTTAACCATGGCGCCTGATATGGTGGAAGCCTTTAGCCAGCGGTTTGAAGAAGTGGTGAACGCTACCATTACCGACGACCTGCTGATACAGGAGATACGTATTGACGCCGAGCTGAACCTGAAACAGATAGAACCGAAATTTTTCAGGGTGTTGAACCAGTTTTCGCCCTTTGGGCCCGAGAATATGTCGCCGGTATTCATCACAAAAAATGTGTATGTTAGCGGTAATAATGCAAACATAGTAGGTAATAACCATATTAAAATGACGGTACAGCAGCAGGATTCACCGGCGTTTGATTGTATCGCGTTCAATATGGGCGAGCACCTGCCAAAAATAACCAAGGGTATACCTTTTGATATTTGTTACAGTATTGAAGAGAATATATGGCGCGAGCGCCGGACTATACAGTTAAATATCAAAGGCATTAAAACCTATTAGTGTTATTTTGATTTAGATTTTAGAAATGATATTACGTGCCAATAATTTAATTAAGAAATACAAACAGCGCACCGTGGTTAACGATGTGTCGTTCCATGTAAAGCAGGGCGAAATTGTTGGTTTGCTTGGCCCGAACGGCGCAGGTAAAACCACGTCGTTTTATATGGTTGTTGGCCTGATAAAGCCTAATGAAGGTACCATTCATTTGGAAGATGATGAGGGTGCCGATGATGATATTACCAAAGACGCCATGTACCGTCGCGCGCAAAAAGGAATCGGTTACCTGGCGCAGGAAGCATCCGTTTTCCGTAAGCTTACGGTGGAAGATAATATTAAAGCCGTGTTGGAAATGGGCAAGCTAAGCCCAGAGCGCCAGAAAGAAAAACTGGAAGAACTGATAGACGAGTTTAGCTTACATAAAGTACGTAAAAACCGCGGCGATCTGCTTTCGGGCGGTGAACGCAGGCGTACCGAAATAGCCCGCGCCCTGGCCGCCGAGCCTAAATTTATTTTGCTGGATGAGCCCTTTGCCGGGGTTGACCCGATAGCGGTGGAAGAGATACAATCTATGGTGGCCAAACTGCGTTACCGCAATATAGGCATACTGATAACCGACCACAATGTGCAGGAAACCTTATCCATTACCGACAGGGCCTACCTGCTGTTTGAGGGTAAGATACTGGAAAGCGGCGTGCCCGAAGTTTTAGCTGCTAACGAAATGGTAAGAAAAGTTTATCTTGGTGCAAACTTTGTGCTTAAGCGCAAAACATTCCCGCAATAACCTATAGTAATGACGCTCATCAATTCGGTAGTTACCTGGTTTATGAAAAAGCGTATCCACCAGATAGAGCTTTTTCAGAAGTATCCTAACGAGGTGCAGGAAGAATGGTTTGAGCGGCTGATAGCGAGCGCCGAAAATACCGAATGGGGCAAACATCACCATTACAAAAGCATTGAAAATGTTAGCCAGTTTAAACAACGCGTACCTATACAAACCTACGAAACCCTACAGCCCTATATTCAGCGGATGCTGGATGGTGAGCAGAATGTTTTGTGGGGTTCGGAGGTAAAATGGTTTGCCAAATCATCCGGTACTACTAACGACCGGAGCAAGTTTATCCCTGTAAGTGAAGAATCGCTGGAGGAATGCCATTTTAAAGGCGGCAAAGATATGCTGGCCCTCTTTGTTAATAACCGACCCGAAGGGCAGATATTTGATGGTAAAGTGCTTACCCTCGGCGGCAGCCACCAGATCAACAACCTTAATGCGGATGCTTCTTTTGGCGATCTGTCCGCTGTGATTATGAAAAATATGCCCCTCTGGGCACAGTTTTACCGGGTGCCTCACCTTGATATTGCGCTACTCGAAAACTTCGAGGAAAAGATAGAGAAAATGGCGCATGCCACCATTGATGTGAACGTAACCTGCCTGAGCGGCGTACCCACCTGGAATATTCTGCTGTTTAAGCGTATACTCGAAATAACGGGCAAAAGCAACCTGTTGGAAGTGTGGCCCAATCTGGAGGTTTACTTTCATGGCGCGGTAAGTTTTACGCCATACCGTGAGCAGTTTAAAAAGCTGATCCCTTCGGATGATATGTATTACCTGGAAACCTATAACGCGTCGGAAGGCTTTTTTGGGATACAGGATATGGAGGGCCGCGAAGATATGCTGCTGATGCTGGATTACGGCGTATTTTACGAGTTTTTACCCATTGAAAACCTGGATAAGGACCAGCCTGAAACATTGACATTGGACGAGGTGGAACTGGGCAAAAACTACGCACTCATCATCAGCACTAACGCGGGGCTTTGGCGTTATATGATAGGCGATACCGTGCGGTTTACATCGCTGTCGCCCTATCGCATTAAAATAACCGGGCGTACCAAGCACTTTATTAATGCCTTTGGCGAAGAAGTGATTATTGACAATGCCGAGCGTGCCCTGGCCGAAGCCTGCAAACAAACGGGTGCCATAATTACTGATTATACCGCCGCGCCGGTTTACTTTTCGGATAACAGCAAAGGCGGCCATGAGTGGCTGATAGAGTTTGAAAAAAAGCCCGCGGAGTTTGAGCGCTTTGTTGACCTGTTAGACAGTACCCTGCGCAAGATAAACTCCGATTATGATGCCAAGCGCTTTAAGGATATGGCGCTGCAAAGGCCAATAGTACGTGCCGTACCCAAAGGCACTTTTTTTAACTGGATGAGCAGCCGTGGTAAATTAGGCGGCCAAAACAAGGTACCCCGCTTAGCCAATAACCGCGAGTATGTGGATTCGATATTGAGAGTTATCGCCGGGGTAGAAGCTTGATTGTTTTGATGGAATTGTGTATATTGTATAGATTGGGATTTCGCTCATTTATTTGATGATTTCACCGATTTTGTTCTTGAGATATACCCATATTTTTATTAAAAACCAGCCTTACTCAAGAATTTGATAAAATGAAGAGCGTATTGTTATTTATATTACTTACCTGCTTTGCCGCCGGCAATATAACTGCTCAAAAGGTAGTATATAAGCCAATCAAGGTGTTAATTGTTGATGGGTTTAGCAACCATAACTGGCAGCAAACTACAAAAATGGTAAAAGCTATTTTAGAGGAGACCGGAAGGTTCAAAGTAGATGTTTCCACATCGCCGGCAACAGCGGCAGATACCAATTGGATACATTGGAGGCCAAACTTTGATGCTTATAATGTTGTGATACAAAACAGTAACAATATATCGAACAAGGACATACATTGGCCGCGCGAAGTGCAGCAGAGGCTTGAAAAATATGTGGCGAATGGCGGAGGCTTGTATATTTTACATTCGGCAAATAATGCTTTCCCCGAATGGGACGAGTATAATAAAATGATAGGCCTGGGCTGGCGGTCGGCTAAAGTATTCAAAGCGCTGCAGGTAGACTCGGTGGGTAAAAACATTGTGGAAATACCTGTTGGTACGGGTATCAATACCACTCACGGTGCCCGTTTTGATGCCGTGATACAACGCTTTACTGTTAACCCCATTAACAAAGACATGCCCGAAGCATGGAAAACGCCCTCGATGGAGTTGTATAAATACCCGCGCGGGCCTGCTGAAAACCTAACGGTTTTGTCGTTTTGCCGCGACTCGGTTACGCACATTAACTGGCCGGTTGAGTGGGTAGTACACTATGGAAAGGGCAGAGTGTATAACTCAAGCATGGGGCATTTATGGAAAGACGAGGTTTACCCCACAAGTTACCGTTGTGTCGGTTTCCAAACCACCATGATACGGGTTACGGAATGGCTGGCAACGGGTAAGGTAAGTTTTCCTTTACCGAAAAATTTCCCGACCGCGGATAAGTTAAGTATGCGGGCTGAAACGGATGTACAGCATTAATAAAAATACCACCTTTTACCCCCCTGTTTTTTGGATGAAGGAACAAAGAGTAAGGAGTAAAGACGAATGGTGGTTTGAAATTATGTGGCCTTTAGCTCGGCACCTGTTAAGGTATCCAATCGCTTACAATTTTGGCGGACAGGAGCGATAGGGGTATGCCCCCGCCGGGATGTACACTACCCCCGCAGAAATAAAGGTTTTTGATAGCGGATGAACGGTTGGCATGGCGTAAAAAGGCCGCTAATTGTCCGTTTGAGCTGTTGCCATACAGCGAGCCCTGGTATGCTGATGTTTTTGATTCGATGCCGCCCGGGTCGAGGATGGATTCGGTTTCGATCAATTTACTGATATCTTCACCCAGGCTGTTTGATAGTTTGCTGAGGATATTTTGGCGGGCAGCAGCGATCAGCTCATCCCAGTTTTGCCCTGTGTTGGCCGGGGTATTGATCATCACAAACCAGTTTTCGCAGCCAGCGGGGGCATCATCCGGTTTTAGCTTTGAGCTGATGTTGATATATACAGTTGGATCGGTGCTGATCGTTTGTTGCTTCCAGATGGCATCAAACTCCCGTTCATAATCAGCGCTGAAGAAAATATTATGTAGATGGAGCTGGGGGAATGTTTTTTTGATGCCCCAGTAAAATATCAGCGCCGAACTGCTGCGTTCCTGTTGCAATATCCGCCTGGGCTGTAGTTTTGGATGCGATGCCAACAGCTTTTTATAAGTAAACCATACATCCATGTTGGAGATGACTATACCGGCAGTAATGAGTTCCCCTTTTACCATAACGCCTTTGGCCTGTCGCTTATCCAGTATAATTTCATCAACCGACGAATTGTAATGAAACTGCACCCCTAATGATTGAGCCAGTTCAACCAGACTGGTGGTGATGCTGTACATTCCCTTATCGGGAAAGTAAGCGCCAAAGTGCTGCTCCAGGTGCGGTATCACATTCAGGGTAGCGGGGGCCTTATAAGGATTTGAACCATTATAGGTAGCATAACGATCAAAAAACTGTACCATGCGCTTATCCCCGAAAAAGGATCGGTTAGCCTGGTGCATGCTGCGGAAGGCGTCTATCCGCGGGAAGCGCAAAACGGAGCGCAGGGTATCCCGGCGCAGGTAGGTTTTGAGCCGGTGCAATGAGCGTTCCAGGAAAACATGATTGGTAATGCTGTAAATTTTGGCGCTGTTTTTAAAATAGCGCTGTATAGTAAGGGCCCTATCCGATGTGTGATGCTGTACTTCATCAGCAAACTTATCCTTATCGGCATAGGCTATTAAGCGGCTGCCATCGCTGTAAAAATAATGGCAAACGGTATCCAGTTTTTGATAGCTAAAATTATCGCCGGGCATTTTTCCCCCAAGGGTAAAAAGTTCATCAACATATTGTGGCATGGTGAACAGGCTGGGGCCGGCATCAAAGCGGTAACCGTTTTGAGCTATTTCCGAAAGTTTGCCGCCCGGATAGCTATTGGCCTCGAAAACCTCAACCCGGTAATCTTTTACCGCAAGGCGAATAGCGGTGGCTATCCCCGCGATTCCGGCACCGATGATGATGGCTTTAGGCTTAGGCATGGCCAAATATAGCCATAGAAACAGAAAGCAGCACCTTTATCCCTGCGTCTTTGTTACCCTACCACTCCGAGAGTATACCTTCACCTATTTCTTCGATCATTTTTTGGTTAAAGGCCTCCAGGTCGGCAGGTGAGCGGCTGGTTACCAGGCCACTGTCAACCACTACCTCGCTGTCTTCCCATTGTGCCCCGGCATTTTTCAGGTCGGTTTGCAGCGATGGGTACGATGTCATCCTACGCCCCTTCAGCATACCTGTTTCAATAAGCAATTGCGGGCCATGGCAAATGGCGGCTACAGGCTTACCTTCGTTTAAAAACGCGGAAGCAAAGGCTACAGCATCTTTATTTTGTCGTAATTTATCAGGGTTGAGCACGCCGCCGGGTAATACCAGGGCATCATAATCATCAGGGCTAACCTCGCTCAACTTCCTGTCTACCTCTATTTCGATACCCCAATTGGTTTTATCCCAGGCTTTGATGTACGTGTTTTTGTTTGGCGACACTACGTCGACGGTTGCACCGGCAGCTTCGAGCGCCTCTTTGGGACTGGTTAGTTCAATTTGTTCAAAGCCTTCTTCCGTAAGGATCGCGATCTTGCGGTTATTCAAATTCCCCATGATAAAATGTATTTGGTTATAGCTTGAATTTGGTTATTCGTCTCTATAAATAATTACATTTTAAAGGCAACAAGGTTTTATTTTTTTTTAATTATATGCTGTTTATAGCGAAGCGTATAAAGTTACCTGTGAGGCCATGCTCTTCGGTGCCTTTACGGCGGATAAAAAAGAAATCGCGGTTTATTTTAAGGCCCTCAACCGGTACTTCAACCAGGTCGCCCTCCGCCAGCTGGCGGACGATAGATGGCCGCGGCATAAAGCCGAGGCACTGGTCGGCCAGGAGGAAGTTTTTAAGCGCCTCGGTTCCGCCAAGTCGTATTTTTACCGACAGATCGGATGTTTTGATATTGTTTTCGGACAGGGCCTTGGTTAAGGCGTTAAGTGTACCCGAGCCACGTTCGCGTAAAGCGATAGGTGTTTTAACCAGTTCCTGCAGGGTTAAATGCTTTCCGGCAAGCGGGCTTTTTGATGAGCATACCGGGATCACCTCATCGCTCATAAATTTTTCGTAGGATACCGTGGTAAGCTTATTTTCTACTTCGATAATACCGAGGTCAACTTCGTGGTTCAGCAGCGCGTTCAGTATATATTCGGAGTTGCGGTTAACCAACTGGATATCCACATTTTCGAACTCGCGCTGAAAATCGGAAAGTATGGATGGAAGGATATACAACGCTATGGTAGTACTGGCGCCCAGGCGCAAATGCCCCGCGGCATTTGAAACATTGGTTAAGGTAGACAGGTCGTACTCAATACTGCGCTGGATATCGCGGGCCTTTAACAGGTGATTGTTTAGTATGTTACCGGCTTCGGTAAGTAGTATTGAAGCACCCTTGCGCTCAAATAAAGCCACCTTGTACTGGTCTTCCAATAATTTAATGTGCTTGCTCACGGCAGGCTGTGTGATGAACAAAGCCTGGGCCGCTTTTGAAAAGCTTAAATTGGCAGCTACTGCTAAAAATACCTGGTGTGCAACGGATAACATTTCTTTGTATAATTAAGTACCAAGATAGGTAAAAAACCCATCCTGGTAATGTTTTACCTTTTCCATGTATTGTTGTCGGTATCTACATCAGGCATCATGTGGTCAGGGTCAATTACCACGCTTTGCAATTCTTCGGCAGAAGGATAAATGAATGTCCAACTGGTGTTGCGTTCCCATATCTCTACCGGCAGTTTTATGCGCTCGGTTTTGCCGCTTACGGTTTTTATCTCCATAATAACCGGCATCGGCATCTTTTCGTTGTTGATGATGGTAATAACAGCGCCCTGTTTAGGATCGTCCTTCACATATTTAACCTCTTTAACGGCTTGGTCCAAACGCCAGTTGTTCAGTATCCAGCTTCGCCAGAACCAGTTTAGGTTCTCGCCCGATACGTTTTCCATGGTGCGGAAAAAGTCATCAGGGGTGGGGTGTTTATAAGCCCAGCGGTTAATATAGGTACGGAATGCCAGGTCGAAACGTTGTGCCCCTAAAACCTGCTCGCGCAGCAGGGTGAGGCCGGCGGCGGGTTTGTTGTATAACAGCGTACCTGTATTGGGTTCTTTGGTGTTATCGGGTACGGTTAATACCGGATCAAGGCCGGGTTTGGTCATTTGGGTACCTACGATGTGCATGTCTGATCGGGCTCTTCTGTACTCCCCATTATTAAAATAATATGTTGACAGGGTATTGATAAAGGTATTAAAACCCTCATCCATCCAACCATATAAGCGCTCGTTAGAGCCAACTATCATCGGGAACCAGGTATGGCCGAACTCATGGTCGTTAACGCTCCAAAGACTGCCACCCGCGGCGCCTACTCCGCAAAAAACAATGCCCGGGTATTCCATGCCACCCACTATTCCCGCTACAGCGGTAGCATTGGGGTAAGGATACTCGAACCATTTTTTTGAGTTATACTCGACTGATTTTTTGATGTATTCGGTTGAACGGCCCCAGGCTTCTTTACCATTACTTTCAACAGGATAAGCGGATATGGCCATGGCTTTTCTGCCGCTTGGCAGGTTCATTTTGGCGGCATCGATAATAAACGCCGCTGATGAGCCCCATGCCGCGTCGCGGGCGTTTTTGATCTTGAATTTCCAGGTTAGCTCCGTTTTGCCTGCCGGGCGCGATGCAGCGCTTGTTACCTCGGATGCCGAGCGGATGATAACCGTCTCTTCGCTTTGCTCGGCCTGTGCCCAGCGTTTTAACTGTTCGGGGGTATATACATCCTGCGGGTTTTGCAGCTCGCCGGAGCATACTACAATGTGGTTGGCCGGGGCCGTTATGTTAATATCAAAATCGCCGTACTCCAGGTAAAACTCGCCCGGGCCGGTATAGGGCTGTGGGTTCCAGCCGTTAATGTCATCGTATACGTACATGCGCGGATACCATTGGGCCATGGTAAATATTTTACCGTTTTTGCTTTGTTGAGTACCCAATACACCCATACGGTCGGAGCCGTAATCGGGAGATATAAAAGAGTAGTCGATCTTCAACTTAACCTGCCCGCCGTTGGCATCAATATCTGCCGGCAGGTATATCTGCATGCGGGTATCGTCTATAAGATATTTGAGGTCGGTTTCTGTTGTTTTCCCTTTGTCCTGCGAAACCAGTTTGATGGATTTTATCTTATAACCGGCATCAAATTTTTGGCCGTTGCCCCAGTTGCGGCTGCCCGCCAAAGGCACAATGGCTGTGCCGCGCGAGTCGCTGCGGAACAGGTTCTGATCGAGCTGCATCCATAAGAATGAAAGCTTATCGGGGCTGTTATTGGTATAGGTAAGTACCTCGCTGCCGGTTACCTCGTTTATCTTATCGTTTAAGGTAGCATTCAGTACGTAATCTGCACGGTTTTGCCAATACTTTGGGCCCGGCTGCCCGCTTGCCGAGCGGTATTCGCTGCCATTTTTGGTGTAGAACAAAGGCGCGAACGCATCGTGATAGTTATAATTGGTGGCTACCGTATCTGTGGATATGCCAAGCTGGCGGCGTTGGGCATTTGTTGCTGTAACCATCCCGGCTACCAAAAACAGCATTGCTGCTGTACGTAATTTATAATTCATTCAAGTCAGTTATAGTAAGCTAATGTAATAAAAAATCGCCTCAAAATTATTTATCCGAGGCGATCTTTTTTATGGGGATGGCTTATTTTTTGGCTGTCCAAACATTATTTGCCGGGTTAAAATCGGGCAGGGTACCATCAGGGTTGTAAGTAACCGATTCGATGGCCTCGGTTGACGGGTACCTGAATGACCAGCTCACATTGCGTTCCCAAATTTCGCCTGCAAAATTAACGCGGTCGGTTTTACCGCTAACCGTTTTTATTTCGAGGGTAACCGGCATGGCCATTTTTTCGAGGTTATCTATGGTGATAATAGCGCCCTTGGAGGGATCATTGTCGATATACTTCACATCGCGCACAGATACATCCAGGCGCCAGGTGTTTTCGAACCAGCCACGCCAGAACCATTGCAGGCTTTCGCCGGAAGCATTCTCGATGGTTCGGAAAAAGTCGTCGGGCGATGGATGCTTAAAGGCCCAGCGGTTGATATAGGTTTTAAACGCGAAATCAAAACGCTCCGGGCCCAATATCTGCTCACGCAGCATTACCAAACCCGCGCTTGGTTTGCTGTACAGCAAAGTGCCGGTGTTGGGTTCTTTCAGGTTATCGGGATTACTCAGTATTGGCTCTAAGGTAGGGCGGGTGTAGCCGGCCCAGATACCCAGCAATTGTTCAGGGGTAGGCTTAGGGCGTTTGAACTCGCCATTAAATGAGTTGGCTGTTGATAGTGTGTTGATGAAGGTATTAAAACCTTCATCCATCCAGCCGTAAAGGCGCTCGTTGGAACCTACGATCATGGGGAACCAGGTATGGCCAAACTCATGGTCTATCACACCCCAGCCGCCGGCTAAGCTGCAAAATACAATGCCGGGATATTCCATACCGCCAGCTTTACCGGCAACACCTGTAGCCGCGGGGTAAGGGTATTCAAACCATTTGCCGGAGTTATACTCGATACTCGCTTTTATCATTTCGGTGCCGCGGCTCCATTGCGGTGCCCTGAAACCTGTTGCGCCGGGTTGCGACATGCTTTCGACAGGGTATGCCGAAATAGCCAACGATTTTTTACCGCTTGGCAAATTGATCCTGGCCGCGTCAACAATAAAGGCTGCCGAGGCTCCCCAGGATGCATCGCGGGCATTGCGGATCTGGAAATGCCAGGTTAGCTCCGGTTTACCGGCAGGGCGTGATGCGGGGTTTGTTATCTCTTCCGCCGAACGGATCATTACCGTTTTATCGCTTTGAGCGGCTTGTGCCCAGCGTTTTTGCTGTTCAGGGGTATATACATCCTGTGGATTTAATAACTGGCCCGAACATACTACTATATCTTTTGCGGGGGCGGTAATGTTGATGTCGAAATCGCCGTACTCCAGGTAAAATTCACTTTCGCCTGTGTAAGGAAGGGTGTTCCAGCCTTGCAGATCATCGTAAACGCACATGCGCGGATACCATTGTGCCACCTGAAATATTTTGCCATTTTTTGATTGGCCGGGCTCGGTTCCTTGTAAGATGATACCCATGCGATCTGACCCATAATCGGGCGATATAAAGGAGTATTCTATTTTAAATTTGAGCTGCCCGCCGGTCGCTGCCAGTTCTGTTGGCAGGTAAATTTGCATGCGGGTATCATTTATAAGGTATTTGGCATCGGTTTCGGTGGTTTTGCCGCCTTTGGCTGTGCTTAATATTTTTACCGATTTTATTTTATAACCCGCATCAAACACCTGGCCGCGACCCCAGTTACGGCTTTGCTGTATCCCCGCGGCGTTTAACGGCACCTGCTTATTACCCCGGGAATCTAATTTGAACAGGTTTTGGTCAACCTGCATCCAAATAAAGCCCAGCTTTTGCGGACTGTTATTGGTATAGGTTACAATTTCTGATCCTACAATTTCATTGGTTTCTTCGTGCAGTGTTGCCGATAGTTTATAATCGGCACGGTTTTGCCAGTATTTAGGTCCGGGCTGCCCATCAGCTGTACGAATTTCGTTGCCGTTTTTGGTATAAAAGAAAGGCTTCCATAATTGGTGGTAATCATATTTTGTTGCAGGAGCGTTTGGGTCGGCTACTTCAACGGCTCTGCCGCCGCCATTGCGTTGGCGTGTCGGAGTTGCATTCGGATCAGCAGTAGTTGCCGGCGGGGGAGTGGTTTGAGCTTCGGCAGTATAAATACCGGTTAAAAAAGCCAGGGCTACCCCGGCTACAATTTTCAATGTCATCAGTTAATGTTTAGTGTGTTCAGCTAACAAAATTATCAAAAAATGCCGCCGATTATTTTTGAAACACGAATATTACAATTAGCATCCGTAACTATAATCTATCCTAAGCTATTTATTAAGAGCTAAATACAATAAAAGGTTGTTCGCGCATCATTTAAAATGCTTGCTGTAAGCATCCTCATCAAAACCAAAAAACAGGAAGCCATTATCTTCAATTACGGGGCGTTTTATCATGCTGGTTTTTTGCTGCAGCAGTTTAAGTGCGGGCGCTTTGCCCGTAATCGTTTCTTTTACCGATGGCTCCAGTTGTTTCCAGGTGAGGCCCTGTTTGTTCATAAACTTTTCATAGCCGGCCTTGCTGTCCCACTCGTTCAGCTTTTCTTGGGATACGCCAAGCTTTTTAAAATCGTGAAACTCATAATTAACGTGGTTTTCTTTTAACCAATCGAGCGCTTTTTTTACTGTATTGCAGTTTGTTATTCCATATACCTTCATCCGGCTAATTTATTAATTTCCGGTAGGTTTGGCAGCACCTCCGCCTTTGGTATCGTCATTATTTATGCCGCGCTGGTTTTGCTTGATGTTTGTGTTGAGCTTACCGAACCTGTAATTAAGCCTGACGGCGAAACTTTGATAAGGCCCCTTGAAGTAACTCGACTGATTATAATTAGCTGTATTGGTGTATGAGTCCTGGTGAAAATACTTGCTGTAGGGGTTATTGGCAACCAGCGATACAGTGGCTTTATTGTTCTTCAGGAAATCTTTACCAAGTACGTAAGAGTTGTACATGAAATCGCCGTTACGTCCCTGTAAAGTAACATCGCCATAAAAATAGCCGCCGTTAAATGCCATACGATAGCCGCTTTTTGTTTTGTAACCTATATTGAAAAACACATTGCCGCCAAAGCCATCGTTACTGTACTGGCTGCCATTATATGTGCCCTGTAACCATAAGTGTGTTAGCTGCGCATTTATGCTGATGTTTAGGCCTTTTACGGGGGATAAGTTGGTATTGAAATTAAGGCCGAGTGTTTTATTACTGCCCAGGTTTTGAAACGTGGTGGTGGTTACTGTTTCGGGTTTACCATTGATGATCTGTGTGCCGCTGCTGCTTACATTTTGTATCGAGTTATCCGAAAAAGCATAACTTAAGCCTGCCGTAAATGAGTTTTTAGCGAAACTGCTGAAATTGAGTTCAAAAGTATTGTTCAGCTCCGGTTTCAGATCGGGGTTACCTGTGCTGATAAATTTGGGGTTCGATTGATCAACAAATGGATTTAGCTGGTAAATGCCGGGCCTTTGTATACGCTGAGTAAAGCCGAAGGTAAGGCTTGTCTTTTTGAATTTACGCTGTACAGAAACCGAGGGAATGAGGTTATCATAACTTTTTGAGATAGGGATACCGGCAGATTGAAAATCGGCATCAACACTGGTATGTTCGAGGCGCAGGCCCACCTTAGCTACCCAGGTTTCGAGCTTTAACTGGTATGAATTGTAAAAGCTGTATACATCCTGGTGATAGGTAAAGTTATTGGTTTGCAGCGGCGCAACGTTGTACACATGGGTTACCGCGTTTAAGGTATCGGTAGTAAAACCGCTGTAGTTATTTCTTAGTATCATTTTGCCACCGGCCTCAATATTCAGCTTTTTACTAAAAGGCTGCACATAATCCAGCTGAACGGTATGCTCTTTGTTGCCGGCTTCGTTATATTGCCTGAAGTTGGTTTGAGCTGTGCCAATGGAAGCGGCAATAACATTATCATTAAACTGCGAATTGGGTGAATAGCTGTATTTGTAAGACAGCGTGAGTAACTGATCTTTATTTCTTTTAAAGCCCATCTGATAATTTACGCTGGCATCTAACCCGGTAAAGTTGTTGTAGCCGGTATTGTTAAGCTCATATTTTTGCTGACTAACCCCGACATTATTCAACTGGGTTGTATACTGGACTGCCTGCTGGTTATTTGAACCACCGAACGACTGGTATGAACCGGTAATGAGGTTGAGGCTATCGATCTCATAACTCAGTTCGGCATTGCCATAGGTATTATGCCCGGTAAAGCTGTTGGAACCTTCCTGCAAAATGGCAGAGTTATTAGAGAACGTTTGCGCGTTGCCAAAGTAATTTGGGTTGGTACCCGAACTGCCATAGCCAAAAAAGCCCGCCAGTCCGAATTTGCCCTGTTTCATGGTGAGGTTAAGGTTTACACCCGGCCCCCAAACGCTGTTAAACCTGCTGTTAATGCTGCCGTTATACCCCTGGTCGCCATTTTTTTTAGTGATGATGTTGATGATGCCCGTTAAGCCTTCCGCATCGTATTTTGCAGGCGGTGTTGTAATTACCTCTATTCTTTCAATATTGGTTGCAGGCATAGATTTCAGCACGTCCGAAGGGCTCTTGGCCATCAGCGCCGATTCCTTCCCGTTTAGCAATATCTTATAATTACCGTTGCCTTTCAACTTAATGTTATCATTTGCATCAACCGATAGCAAAGGCACTTTACGCATCATATCAAGCACGCTTTGCGCTTTAATTTCGGGGTCGGCCTGTACATCATAGGCTATGCGGTCAACTTCCTGTTTTATGAGCGGTTTGGCTTCGTTTATCGATACCTCTTTTAACTGTCCGCCTGATGGCGCGATCGTGATCTTACCCATATCAACCACTTCGCCATCCTGTTTAAAGGCAGGCACATTAATGGTTTTGGTGCGATAGCTTACATAAACAAAGGTGATGGTATAAGCTTTATTGGCAAGATTGGCGAATGTGAATGACCCGTCGTCTTTTGTGAGGGCGGTTTTTACAGGCTGTTTGGTTACCGCGTCTTTTAGGGCCACGGTAGTAAAGCTGAGCGGCTTATTATCGACCGAGTCGGTAACCATACCTTTTATTCCATATTTCGGAGCAGGGGTTTGAGCCAGCGCGTTTACACTGATAAATATTGTTAGCAGCCAGGGTAAAAAATGTTTCATAAAAGAGGGGTCAATTGTTTTTTAATTACCTAACAGACACCAGAACATGAGAAACGTTACAAGCGAAGTGACGATTTAACATTTGTTAACTCATCATTTAACATTTGCTGCCGGAGTTTTTGGTTAGCCGACAGTTTTTGTGTTGATGGTATTGTCGTTTTTTTATCTATTCAAAGTTAACTTATTGTGTAACAGTGTAAATCACCTGAAAAGGGTGATTTTTTCGACTGTGCAGATGTGTGGATGTGCAGGTGTGCAAATGATTTTATGGAATGGCGCTGGACCTTTTTAGCTATTCACGAGTTATTTGCTTTTTGCTGTGAAT
>Ga0070659_100000462_pt1 | contig 30013 bp, 17 predicted proteins | sample KBSC23metaG_FD_64666 | JGI IMG/M metagenome (GOLD analysis project Ga0070659, IMG submission 64666) | Corn rhizosphere microbial communities from Kellogg Biological Station, Michigan, USA - KBS C2-3 metaG | ecosystem: Host-associated > Plants > Roots > Rhizosphere > Soil ... | reverse complement strand
TTGCGTGACTGGTAGTTATCCGACCGGCTGAAAACAAGATTCTTTTTATCATCATAAACCTTGTAATTACGCACACAAAACGGCATTACGGTTTCGGGGTGGCCCATCAACACCGATTCCATGGGGTGGTCATGGTCGGTATCAAAAACTAATTCTATCCTATTTATTTCGGTTGGCTTGTTCCATTCAATTTTTAGTTTGGGTTTTGCATCGCTCCAATCAGCCACCCAGGCATTAGGTTGAGTTACCGGCCTGTCGGTACCGTTAACCAGATTTTCTACACCAAAAACCTTTAAACCCTCTTTTACTTTTATGGCAATGTTCTCGCCTGCCGGACGGCGCTCGGGACACCAAAACTCAAACTCATCTACTCCGATGTCTTTTGGGGGCGTTTGCTTTCCATAATTTGATACTGCTTTATTAATGATATTGAAAACCGATAAAATACCCGTAACACGTTTAGTTGAAAAGTAAACCTTTACTCTCGGGTTTTTCTGAAAGGTTAAGAAAGCATAACCTGCTTCTTTAAGCTCGACAGAAAAATCGAGGTGTACACAGTTACGGCCCGGTTGCAGGTTAATAGTTTTCTTTTCGACAATAATATCGGGCGTAAAGTTGCCCTTTTTACTGCTGGTACGCAGCTCAACATCAACAGTTGTATCTTCTGCAGCATCGGCATGGAAGATCAAACCCGGTACCTTACCTTTGCCAAACGGCACCATTTGAGCCATGGCGATATTCAAACTGCGTTTAATATTGCTTTCCGGCAATTCATCCAATACCAACTCGCTCGAAGCACTTAATTTTGCCGAACGGACAAGGTCGGTATCATCATCCAAAACTAGGCCCGGAATATATTGGCCACTTTTTAGCAATTGTTGTTGCAAGTAGTAAATATGCCCGTCACGGTAAATATTAGCCGGATTAACGCCTTTATCAGTACAAATTTTAGCGGCCAAACCCACCGCCTGGGCAACATAGGCACCGGTAGCCATTACCCTTGTTGAGCCAAAAGCAACGTGCGTGGCACTGATGATACGGCCCGCCAGAAACAAATTGTTGATATCCTTACTGTACAAACTGCGGTATGGTATCTGGTAAATACCCTTACTATGCCATTGGTTACAGCCCGGTTTCTCGCTAAAAACACCATCGGCAGGATGCAGATCTATCGACCAGCCACCATATGCCACGGCATCTTCGTGTGTGCGTTGTTCAATAATATCTTGTTGTTTCATCAGGTAATCGCCAATAAAACGGCGGCTCTCGCGTTTGCCGGGAATCATGCCCACCCACTCTAACGTGAGATTTTCCGCATCAGGAAAGTTCCCTGAATTTTTAATGTAGTTCCAGGCACCATATACTACTTTCCATAGTTCCCATTTTATCTTTTCGGTATCGTGTACGGTATCCAAACGACCGCCATACTCCAGCCACCACAGTTTACAACCATGGTCCTTGGTATTAAACGAACGAAACTTTGGTACTTTGGTAATATCACTCATCGCGAAAGCAGGTGGGTGAAATTTAACGGGCTTGCCGGTATCTTTACTATAAAAATATAAGCTATGGCCAAGCAATTCGCCATACTCTTTTGTTGGTGCAAACTTTTCGCCAAATTCCTCCTTGCTCTCCGCTCCCATCCTGAATGACGCTCCCGATAAAAAGCCCAATATCCCATCGCCCGAAGCATCGCAAAACAGTGGTGCAGCTATTTCATACTCCGTGGAATTTTGACTGCAAAAAGCATTCACCTGCGATATGGTACGATCATCAGATTTCTCTAAACTATGCACCGCTGTATTTAACAACAGCGTAATATTCGGCTCAACGGTTACTTTATCCAATAATATAAAATCAAATATCATTGGGTTACCTTCCGGATTTTTATACGTATTCTCCACCAATATCTCATCTATAACACCACCCTCACGCGCCCAGCGGTTATTGTTGCCCATATGCGATGTTGCGCCTAATATCCAAAGCCTCACTTCGCTCGATGAGTTGCCGCCTAATACCGGCCTATCCTGCACTAAAATAACTTTAAGCCCGGTACGCGCTGCAGTGACGGCAGCGCATACACCCGCCAGCCCGCCGCCAACAATAACAAGGTGGGCAGCCATACTTTCAGTTCTTAATTTTCGCAGCGGTGCAAAGTTTTCTTGTATCATATCAGGTAGAGAATGGCCACAAATTAAATGGTATTATTAAAGCTTTTTGTTTGGGAAAAGCGATAAACATCGTGGGAACGATTCCAATATTTGGGAGCGTTTCCATGAAACAAAACCACATTACCGTTTACCCATTGTCGTGTATGTTGCGTAAAATGAATTCCTGTAGTATTGATCGGATTCCTAACCCTCCCCGACCGTTTGCCGGACAAAATGTATTCATATAATCTGCGTGCTATAATGTGCGCGCCAGCCGAATCGGGGTGTAGTTTATCGGGATACATTTCGGGGTGATCAATCAGCAGCGGGTGAAGGTCTATCATTTCGCAATGCTCTTCGGTAGCTACTTTTTGTATTACGGGGATAATGAATTTTGGAATATCGGTGCAGTAAGGCTCATCAGGCTTTTTGCCTAAAAAATTAACCACCGGGCAAAGCAGAATAACACGCGGATGGTTGGGCAGTATTTTAAACGTATGCACCAACTCTCTATAGTCAGTGTAAAAACTATCTATGTACTTGCGGTAGTACGGCCGGCTATCATTGGTACCCAACTTTATAAAAATAATATTGGCATTACTGTTAAGTGCATCCCGGTATTGTTGCGTTGCAATATATGGGTTGCCCCCAGCGTGCAAAGCTGTCTTCCCGCTCGAACCATAATTGAGTACTTCGTAACCTCTGCCCAGCATAGCCTGCAATTGCGCCGGGTATGAATTATGCTCCCTATCGTGAATAAGATAGCCGTACGTAATACTGTTACCAATACAGGCTATGCGTACCTCCTTTTGGGCCTGCATGGTAAAACAGCCCAACTGACATACAGCCATCAACAGTAATATGTAACCGGTTTTTCTCATTATTAATTGACAGTTTTAAGCAATTCGCCACGTATTAATACTTTACCGAGGTATATCACACTTTTATTGTACTTGTCGGGATTGGCCATTATATCGGCAAGTTGGTTAACACCAAGCAGTACCTTTTTGTCCGGGGTATCGGCCGATATTACAAACTGAACATTGTGAGTACCATACGGCACATCAACCAGGTCGTATTGGCCGCGATAGCGGTTATTGCACCAATGGCTAAACCTGTTGAGGGGCTTTATTTTTTGCCCGTCAATTAAAATATCAAGCTGGCCAACTTCGGGGCCACCCACATCAAAAACCCCTATTTTGTTACCCTTAAAACGGAATGAAAACGATGAGCCCGCTTTATCAGCCTGCATAACGTACGGAAACCATGGGGCAAACTGTTTGAGATTAGTATTGAGTTTAGGATCCGTCTTTTGCCAACCACCACTAAAAACAATATCATCCGGCGTGAGCATTTTGGCATCTTCCCAGTTGTCTTTTATCATCGGTTCGGGCAGTATATGATGCTGCATAGTAGAATTTGCCTGCATCTTATTTAGCGAACGAACAATAGCGCCTGCATAAATATACCCGCCAAATTCGGTGGGGTGTATCCCATCAGAGAATACGGGCTTATCGGTAATTTTCGGGTCTGGTTTAAATACCAGTTTGCCTTGCGCTTCCAAAGCCGATGGCTCCCATCCTAAAAATATCGCGGGTAATTTATAATACGATGCCACAGTTTCCAGTTGAACGATATTATCGGGCAACGCATCCTTTTGATAAAACTGAGTTTGCCCGGTCATTATCGCGTAAAGCAGGCAAATATCTGTTTGCGGGTTGTTTTTTATTACCTTACGGATAATTCCTTCCAAACCCGGCAGGTACGAGCCGTTCACCGCGAACTCAACAAATATCAGGTCGGGTTTAAATTTGAGCACCTGCTCTTCAATACGGCACGAACCTAAGTCAGTGCCCGAACCTGAAACCCCGGCATTCATAAAACGGATAGTGTTAGCCGGGTAAAGCGTTTTAATATACTTTGCCGTTTGGTTGCGATACTTGTTATCCATTTGGGTAACACTGCCTCCAATAAAGGCGATGGTTAACGGTTTGCCCAATTTTACTTTATTAAAAAAATTGGGCAAGCCATTTCTGGCGATGAGTTCCCCGGGATTGTTATAATCAGAAAGGTGTACATCATTTGGCAAAACTCCAGGCTCAAAAAACAATGGCGATGCGCCCGACTGGCTGGCGGCAATGGCGTCCTGCTTTAAAAACCTGGTGGCGTTTTGCTCTTTAATATGGCTACTGCAAGCACACATCTGCAGCGCTAAAGCGCCTACGCCAAATTGATATATTAACTTGTTACCCATAATTATTGCTTTGCTATTTCGAAGTGGTGCGCTACAGGTTTGTTTTCGGTGTAGATGGAATCGTGCAGTTGTTTCATTTTGGCTATCATTTCGGCCTGTTGCCGTTTTACAGGCATATAGTCGTTCTGAAAACTAATAAGCGTTTTATAGGTAGTCGATGAGGTATCTTTTGCTGCGGCTAATTTAGTTTTGAAAAATTCTTCAGCTCCGGCAACCGAGTAATTTCTGGCCCCCATTCGCCCGGCCTCGAGTGCCCTTAAGTATCTTACTTTGGCCTCCAATTGCCAATATTGCTGGAACAAAGCCAATATCTTTGCCGCTTGTTGGTATTGTGGCGTAACTGTATTTTGTGCCAGATCAATGCCATCGCTAAGTTGAACAGCGCTAAAACTCCCAACAGGTTTACCATCGATCAGCAAATTGTAATTGCCGGTTTTTAGAGCCGATACCTTTACTATTTCCCGGTTTAGGTCCCCTTGAAAAGGTACCAAAGCCAATGCCGGTTGGGCGTCTTTAGCCACCGCAAAAGGCAGCGAATTTTCTCTCCAATCAAAACTTATTTTAACTTCTGTAAACTTTACCGACGAGAGCAATCCGTTTACAATAATGGTTTTATTTAGATGACCAGCATCAATAGTAACGGATGAAACCATTGGCTTTTGCTCTGTCGACTTTAAAAACTCATAAGCCATAATAAAGTGTCCCATCGGGCCGGGGTGTACCCTATCCGGACCAATGATAGTTTTGGTAGAATCTGCTTGTTGATACTTTCTGCTTATTTCATCCATCGGTGTCCAGTAATCAACAACTTTCAGTTTGTATTTTGCTCCAAGCTCTTTTACGTAACCGGCGCATAATTTGAGTGCACCATTCCGACCAGGCAAACGCACATCTGCTAAAGCCGCGGTTTCATCATAAATGGTAGGCGTTTGTAGTATTACCCGGCATCCGTGTTTTAGGAGTGTATTGATAATAATTTCGTAATTCTTGCGGTAAGTAGCTAAAACCTGTTGTCGCTTTTGCGCTATGTCGGGTTGCTTTGCAGCCTGTACAGTGTATAGGGTTTTATCTACATCGTTCATACCCAACTTTATTACGGCTACTGTGGGTTTATTGATCAGGATATCGCTATCCATGCGGGCAATTACCTGCCCAGCAACATTTCCGGGCACACCACAATTAATAATATCCAGTTTCATATCCGGGTAGCGTGTGGCATAATAAAGCGCTATCTGGTGGAAGAATCCCCCATTATACGTTATACTGTTACCTACAAAACACACCCTGTCACCCTGTTTAAAAACAGGATTTTGCGCTTTGGCTGAGATTGCAAAAGCAAATAGCATACTGAATAACAAGCCGCAGAACATTATCCGCGGCTTACGTTGTATATGTTGGTACTGTTTAGCAGGCATTTAATAAATTATTGTACAGTTATGGTAAGCTGTTTTACAGTTTCTTTTGCGCCATAAATATTGCCGTTAGCGGCGACAAAAGTCGCGGTAAAAGTACCTGTAGTTTTAAAGGTATAGGTACTGCTTGTTACGCGCGATATTTCATCTTTTATGGCCGTACCTACATCATTGCTTACCCTGTTTAATGCCAACGGCCCCATAAAGGTCCATGTTTCAGGTGCCGTTGTGGCCGCAGCCGCGGTAGCAGCACCTGCGACCACGAGGGATGAACCCGCTGTTATAGCCCAATTATAACCTCCAATATATTTATAGGCCGCCCAACCCGGGCCAAACAGTGTGGCAACACTATAATTTGTAATTGCAGTGCTGTTTAAATTTGCAATAGTATATACCGAACCGTCGGGCAGAGTATTGGTTACTGTTAGCGCACTAATTGTCCACTTGTTTTGGATACTGCCTGTTACTGCATTGTATTTAAATGCAATAAATACAGGCTTGCCTGTCGCAAGAAAATCTGAGAGATCTATAGCCCCGGAGGCTACGGCAGTCGCAGTAGTTGCCAATGTAGCGCGGCTGGTAATGTCGGTCCAGGTGGCAGCGTTAAGGTTAGCAGCTGTTGAGGTTGAATCGGCACCAAGTCCAACGAAGTCAGTTGATACCATAAGATGTAAAGAGTTAGCCTGAACACCAGCATTGCGTGCAGAAGTAAATTGCAATTTTGGTATACCAACTGCTGTTGAACGGTCTTTATAGTCGTACTTCGTCCCCTGTTCACCTGAATAAAAGGTAATAAAGTCTGGATTTCCGGTAAAACTAAATACTGTTGGGTCACCGAGTTTGTAAGTAGTTTTATCGCTGCTTACGTCAAAATCGGGTGTCTTAACTTCTTCCTTCACTTTGAGGCAACCCGTAAGTGTTGCTATGGCTATTATTAATATGAATATCTTTTTCATGTGTATATTTTTAAGTGTAAACAGCATTACCATCCGGGGTTTTGTGTCATCGCTTTATTTAAGGTCATTTCCTGTAGAGGGATAGGCAAATAATTGTTTATTGTAGAGACATTATTTCCCGGTATTATAGCATACTGCTTATAAGTGGTTTGGCTACTGGCATTAGCCTCAATTGTTACCTGTTGTAAAGTAGGCACCAAAATATTCCAACGGATCAGATCAAGTCTCCTCCAACCTTCAAAGCATAGTTCACGTGCACGTTCATCCTGTATAGTTTTTCTGAATGATGCTTTATCTGCATACTGTGCCGGCTTTAAGTCTGCATCAGTTGGCAGGCTTAGTGTGGCTGTTGCCGTTGCCCCTGTTCCGCCGCCACCACTAAATGTAATTGTAGGCACCGAAGTATAAAACGTACCGTGGTTGGACAACACAATGCTTGTTATTTTACCACCTGCAACGGTTGCTGTAGCAGTAGCACCCGATCCGCCGCCACCATTTATAGTAACAGTTGGCGCTGTGGTATACCCGGCTCCGGCATTGCCGATAGTGATCAGTTTTACCCCTTCCCCATTCATTAACTTTCCGTAGCCACGACGTCGTACCATATTTACCGCATCAATATCGGCCTGGCTGGGCCCGGTGTTGGCTTCGTTATCGGCTTCTGCAAACATTAGCAATACATCAGAGTAACGCAGCATCGAGTAATTTTGCGGTGTGTTACTTTGAAATTTATTGGTAGTTAACTCGTATGTGCGATCAAATTTCAGACATTGCCTGTCATAAGTGTTGGTTGCAGGCCAGTACGTTTTGATCGGTGCTGTTGTAGCTGTATTCGTATATCTAAATGGTGCAATAAATATGTCGCGTCGCAGGTCTAATGCTTTTTCTGCAATGTTCGGATCTACAATATTTGGATCTTTTTCATACATATCATACAAATGCTGTTGTATGCGATATGCGCTATTAACCAAACCGTAGGATTGATTAGGTTGCGTTACACCGAGCAAGACGCCTAAACCGGGACCATACTCGGTATATGCATCGCCGGTACCGGTGGTATAATAGCCAACCTCCCACATACTTTCTTTGGTATCGTACAGGTTTTGCGTCATGTTGATAAAAACCTGGTTAACATTGGAATTTAATTGATTCAAACCGGCATCCATTACTTTTTTGGCCCATTTGGCAGCTTCGGCGTATTTGCTAATATCATTATTAGGAAAACCAGCTTTAAAAAGGCATACGCGCGCCAATATACCGTCAACGGTTTGTTGTGTAATACGCTCATTATAAGTATAGGCCGTCATTGGTGGTACCAAGGCTTCGGCTTCGGTCATTTCACTAATGATGAAATCATAAACTTCGTTAGCCGGTGTGCGCGGTATGTTAACATCAACTACCGAAGGTGTTGGTACTTTACGTAAAGGCACACCACCAAAATTCTCGACCAAAACGAAGTAGAAGAACGCGCGTAAAAATTTTGCCTCGCCTTTTACAACGCTACGGTGAGCGTTGTCCATAACGGGTTTATCAATATTAGCAATAACCACGTTTGCCCTTTGTATCCCTGTGTAGCAAGCCGCCCAAATATTTTGAGTGAGGACATCACTCGAATCATACTTATATATGCGCGGAAAGTTCGAACTGCTGGCAGCATAAAAAAACTCATCGGCTATATTAAACTGGGATGGTAAGCCATCGGCACCCGAGAACATTCCCCCTTTTTGCAAACAATCATAAACACCTGTTAAGGCTGATTGTATTTGCGTTTCGTTGGTAAAATAGGTTTCGGGAGCCAAAAAATCCGTCGGCTTGGTTTCAAGAACCTTCTTACACGAACAAAGGCCCGCTACAAGTGCTATAAAAAATATTATCTTTTTCATGATATTACTGATCAATAAATTTTAAAATGAAACGTTTAGACCGGCTACAAAAATTCGCGACGGCGGATATGCGGAGTTATCAAAACCCGGTGTTAAAGGAGAGTCTCTTGTAGAAACATCGGGACTGCTACCCGGATATTTGGTAATTGTAAACAGGTTTTGACCCGAAACGTATATCCTTAACGATTTTATTTTCGCCCTATCCAGCAACGCTTTAGGAAATGTGTATCCCAACGAAACCGTTTTAAGTGCGATGTATGAGCCATCTTTTATACCACGGCTATAATTAAAGTTTGTAGTTGAGCCGCCTGCGCGAGGCACATCGGTATCTTGATTGGTTGGTGTCCAACGGTTGGCAAACTCAGCAAACTGGTTGATATCGGCAACCGACCCATCCTCAAATTTAAGGATGTTGTTATCGTCAACCTGATTACCATGTACAAACTCAAAGAATGTATTCAGATCAAATCCTTTAAATTGAAAATTATTGGTAAAACCACCTGCAAAATCAGGGTTAGGGTCGCCTATAAGAGTATAATCGCTGGCATTGATTATACCATCGTGGTTTACGTCTACAAATTTTATATCACCCGGTTTAATACTTCCGCGTAATGCGGCGGTTGAGTTTGAAGGTACATTATCTTTCAATGTATAAACACCCGATGTTGATTTGTTGAAGTCGCTATATTGGTAAACACCGTCATATATCAAACCATAAAACATAGCAACCGGGTGGCCAATTTTAGCCACGTAATACGGTTGTGCACTACTATTCACACTACTGGTAAGTGCTTCCTGGTTTTCTGCCAGTGAAAGTATTTTGTTTTTGTTAAATGATATGTTAAAATTTGATGTCCAACGGAAACTCTTCGACACGAAATTAACCGTGTTCAGTGTAAATTCTAAACCTGTATTTGAAAGGCTGCCCACGTTTTTAGCAGCAGTTGTATATCCTGTTGAACTTGGTAAGGGCGAAACTAAAATCAGGTCGTTGGTTACTTTGTTATAAAAATCGGTAGTTAAACCTATCCGTCCCTTAAAAAATTCAAGGTCTAAGCCTGCGTTGGTTTGGGTGGTTGTTTCCCATTTCAGATCAGGGTTACCCAATGTATTTGCTACTGCACCCTGCGATGGGGTTGCATTACCAAACGAATAACCATTATTTACAAAATTTAAACTTGAATATGCCGGGAACTCGCTGTTCACGTTATTGTTACCGCTGGCCCCGTAACTTAGCCTGAATTTAGCATCTGAAATGAATTTAAGGCTCTTCATAAAGCTCTCATCGCTGATACGATAGAACGCGGCGGCAGATGGAAAATATCCCCACCTGTTTTTTTCCAAAAATTTCGAAGAACCATCGGCCCTAACAGTAGCCGTTATGTTGAATTTTGATTTATAAGCATAATTCACCCTTGCTGCAAAAGATTGCAACCCCCAGTTGCCTGAATTTGAAGTGATACTGTAAGGGGTACCTTCGTCCAAACCGCTTATTACTAACGATTCATTCGGAACGTAGATCGATGTTGCTCCAAATGAACTACGATTGAACGTTTGCACGCTATACACACCCGTTACATTGAAAGTGTGACCGCCTATCTTTTTATTATAGCGCAGTGTGTTCTCGTTGCTCAATGTTGTGGTTCGCGAATTAACTTCGCCGCCATTAACACCTAATACACTACCAGCAAAATTAGCCCCCCTATAGGTTTGCGAATTATTGTAGGTATCGGTAGTAGTGTTTGCTGTAGTAACACTGCCTCCTATTTGCAGGGTAAGGTCTCTTGTTATAAAAAGTTGCAAGTAAGCGTTTGCTGAAAACGGCCTTCCAAAACTTTGGTTCAACACATTCTGCGCTTCAATAAAAGGATTGGTGGTAGGTGCTATGCCCAAGTTGTCAGGGTCAGTCAGTTGTGTGGTAATGTCCAATGTCGGGTCAACCTGTACAGGCCTGCCCTTCCATAGTTTTGGCATAAACGACAGTAAACCGCCGTCGGCGTTAACCTGTGTGCCATAGGTGTTGGTTGCACCCATGGTTACCGTTGCGCCTACTTTTAAATAATCATTAACATTTTGGTCAATGCTTATCCGGCCCTGGTATCTTTTATAACCCGAATTGATGATGATACCATCCTGGTTAAATATCGATCCACTGATGGAATATTTGGTTTTATCGCTACCGCCGATAATAGACAGACTGTGATTTTGCTGAGCACCGCCTCTAAATACTAAACCATACCAGTCGATAGCAGGGTAGTTAACATAATCATCCAGGGTACGCCCCACTTTAGATGTGTATTCAGCGCCATATAGCGAAGGCGAGATCTCTAACTGAAGTTTAACAAACTCGTATGGGCTTAGTACCTCTAATCGTTTAGCATCATGCTGGATACCGTAATAGGCGTTATAATTAATTACAGGATCACCACTTTTGCCACGTTTGGTGGTAATGATAACAACCCCGTTTGATCCACGGGCACCATAAATTGCCGTGGATGACGCATCCTTTAATACATCTATTGATTCGATATCGCTGGGCGCAATGCTGTTCAAATCAAATGAAGCATCCATTGCAAAGCCGTCTACTACGAATAATGGTGAGGTGCTGCCAGTGATTGAGTTTGCACCACGTATTTTGATACTGTTGGTACTACCCGGCTGGCCATCAGATGAAACCACCTGTACGCCGGCAATACGGCCGCCCAACGCATCGTCGAACGATTTTACGGGAGCCTGCATCAGGTCTTCCATATTTACAGTTGCGACCGAACCGGTAAGGTCTCTTTTTCGCACCGAACCATAACCGATAACCACTACCTCATTAAGGCCTTTGTTTTGCTCGGTCATGGTAACATTTAACACTACACGACCGTTGGCAGTCATTTCAAGCGGCAAATAACCAATGTAAGTAAAAACAAGTGTGGGGTTTGGTTCGGTGGTTTTGATCGAGTAATTACCATCCTTATCCGAAACGGTTGCTATTTTTTCGTTGGCTTTGATCTTAATGGTAACACCAGGCAATGTTTCCCCGCCGGATCCCTTAACAACTCCCATTATCGTTTTTTCATTCCGGGTTTGTGCATTGGCGTTAAAAGCGAAGAGAAAAAGCACAAACAATACCGTGAAAAATGATAAATGGAGTTTACAGAACTTTAATAAGTAAAGTGTTTTCATCATCATAATTGGGTTTAATTAGTAAAATTGGTAATCAAATATATGTGAAGCTTTTACCTGTACGAGTGAAATATAACAATGTATTCACATGGGAACATTCCCATTTTTTGGGAACGCTCTCAAACTAACACAATAATATTACCGTCAAAATCAGCGCTAAAACAACATTCAGTTTTTAATTTCAGGCAAAGTAGGTAAAACCCTGTTAAGCCAGGCAATTGCAAGAGAAGGCCATATTTGCGCAGCCGGAATCCCCTCGCGAATACCGAAGCCATGTCTGCCGCCTGCAAATAAAAGGTGCAATTCTATGGGTATTTTGGCAATGCGTAAAGCTGATGCCATAACTAATGCGCTGTTGGCTGAAGGATCATCCTGGGTTTGCAGGATAAACATGGGTGGTGTGGTATTATCTATTTTTATGTCGGGGCTCAAACTCTTATCGGGGCCCTCATCCAAATAAGCCGGGTATATCAGCATGGCGAAGTTTGGCTTAAAAGAAGCGCTATCGCTTTTGTCCACGGCTGGGTAAGTCCTTTCGGCAGTAGCGCTTAACCTTGCCCCAAGGCTCCCTCCTGCAGAAAAACCTACTACACCCACTTTGGCGGCATCGATATTATATTTGGCGGCGTGTTTACGAATAAGCGACATTGCCCTTTGCGCATCTTGCAAAGCTCCCTCGCGTCTATTTGGCGTACGATACTCTAAAACAAAAGCGGTATAGCCCATTTTATTGAACCATTCTGCGATCTCGGTGCCTTCCAGGCCAATGGCGAGTAGAGAATAGCCGCCGCCGGGACAAACTAAAACCGCGGGGTGTTTTGGAGAAGTTACAGCGGGTTCAAAAACCAGCATTTCCGGATCGGTGATATTGCTTATCCGCACGATATTACCAGGAGCATCAGCAAGTCTTTTTGGTTCGTGCTTGGGTTCGGTTTCGCCCGGAACAATGGTGGGCCATAATTTAATGATAGTTTGAGCCTGTACCGAAGATGTAATAATAATGACAGTTAGCGTAATTTTTAGCGCACACAAGTAAATCCGTGCGCTATTTAAAGTGCAGATCGCCATCTTTAAAATAGTATTTGGTGTTTGATACCGTTACTACATTTGATAAAAATACCTGTAAGGTTTTATTTTTATCGATCGCTCCGGTAAAAGGCAGATCTGCTGCATGTGCATTATCAAAAACCACTTTTACGTCAAACCAACGCTGCAGTACAGGTACCAGGTCAGTAAGCTTGATGTTGTTAAAATAATGTATACCACTCATCCATGATAACACATCTTCTTTATCAAAGCTCCCCATCGTAAATTTTCCATCGGCATAAACAGCATCATTACCAGGTGTAAGTTTTAGCGATCTATCCCCTGCTGTGGCCATTACCGATCCTTCTACAAGTGCAGTTACTGTTTTATCTTTATCGTAAGTATTTACGTTGAATTTAGTGCCTAAAACACGAATATCGTTTTGTTGTGTATGCACAATGAAGGGCTTGGCGGCATTTTTTGCGACATGAAAATAGGCTTCGCCTTCAAGGTAAACCTCGCGGGTATCACCATTAAAATTATAAGGGAAACGCAGATTCGATAATGAGTTTAACCAAACTTCGGTACCATCAGGCAACAATATTTGATAATCCAGTTTTGAAGGCACTATCAATGTACCCCACTCTGTGGCAGTTGTTGTGGCGATGCTTGTATAACTTAACTTATTATTAGTAGTATTTACTTTTATGTTTTTTTCGCCAAGGGTAAATTTACCGCTACGGGCCAGTAGTATTTCTTTGCCATCGGCCAGTTTTAATTTCAACTCCTGCTTTTTATTTTTCGCCGTTAAATCACTGTTTTTAAGGGTGTTATTTGAGTAAAGCAAAGAAAATGACAATACTATCCCGATAGCTGCAATCGCCGCCGCTACACCTAACCATTTTTTACGACGCCCTCTATTGGCAACGACGGTCAACTGTGGTTCAATTTTATCCCAGGCTGTATTTTCATTAATATTGTCCATAAACCGCCTACTCCGCGCTGTACCGAATTGTTGCTGCACTTCATCCCACATATTTCTAACCTCAGGGTCGTTTTTTATGGCATTTTCTACCCATTCGTTATCTGTATTACTGATACTCCCTGTTACCTTTTCAATCAATAAGGTTTGTATATGCTCCCTGTTATTTTCCATAGGTACCATCAAGACACTTTTGTATTAAAAGCGGGTGAATCATTTTAAATTTATTAGTTTTTGCTGTAGTACTTTTACAGCCAGTTTAAGGTGGGTTTTTACCGAATTTATAGAAATTCCCATTTCGTCGGCCGCTTCTTTATACTTTTTATTTTCGAGATAAACCAGGCTAAACGCGGTTGAACGCTGCACGGGCAAATCTTTCATAATTGCGTTTACCCTCCGTGCCGACTCTGCCGATTCCATTGGGTTATTTTCAGTTCTGTCATCAAGCGTAATCACATAAGCGTCAAGCCTTTTTTGCTGGTTTTTAGCCTTTTCTATAGCGCTCAGGCATTTGTTACGAATGGCCGTGTGCAAATACGCCTTAAACGAAGTGTTAATGTTACGATACAATTGCCTGTCCCATATCTCAATAAAAAGTGTTTGCACCTGATCTTCGGCCTCCATGTCATCTTTCAAAAGGTAGTAAGCTTCAGCGGTAAGCGATCTGTAATATTTCTTAAATAACCGTTCATATGCTTTTATGTTGCCTTCATTCAGGTGGCGCAGCAAAAGCATATCTTCATCTTTATTCATAGAAAAAACATTAAATCATAAACACAATTCAATTGATGTTTTTATCTCGTTAGATGACACTAACTAAAACAGGTATAAAAAAACGATCAATAAGTATTGCTTAGGTAATTGATATTACTACACTAATATAGCCTTGTAAGCTCAATTAAATTTTATTTGAGCTTAAGTTTAGCTACTTCGTTATCATATTTTTGTTGGGAACGGTCTCATATTTGTCTTTTTTAATATATCCGTATTAAAGTGACCCCATGGGAAACAACATTGCAATTATATGAGTTTTTAAACTTACCCATATCACGGCGTAGCCATAGGTCGCGTACCGGGTGCTCACCACTTAGGTTTATATCCGCCAATTTAACCGACATTTCTTTTTGCGAGGCTGACTTATTGAATAAAGCAACAGTTTTTGAACCATCTTCCATCTGCTTTACCCAAACTTCAAGTTCACCTGCTTCTCCTATTCTTACTGGAAAGTTGCCTAATGGGTCTTGGTTAACATCTATTACTTCGGGATTAGTTAAAGTTTCTAACGATGCGGTTGTAGTATGCCGCAGGTCGGCGGTCATAAATAGTGGCGCACTCATTAGGCACCACAAGCTCATATGGCTACGGTACTCCACATCGGTACAGCCCTTTTCGTCTGTTTTATCGTTACCGGATGAGCCTTTGCCATATATACCTACTACAAGCATATCGGGGTCAACCCATCCGCCGGGAGTTTGGGTGCGGGCATTTTGCTGCGCTTTTTCAAAACTTTGCAGTATACCCACATCGTGTGAGGCAATTGACCATTGATCGCGCAGGTCACCGCCGATACGCCATAGTTGCGATCCGGCTTCCTTTCGTCCGCAATAAACTATCGAACGTCCGGTTGTCTTAAGCAGATTACCCATCTGTTTATAAAGCTGCATCTCCCGGTCTTGCGGTACCGAACAGCCGTCGTATTTCAAATAATCAAACCCCCAATCGGTCCAGGTTTTTACATCTTGTTCCTCAAAATTCAGGGTTCCGGTGTAGCCCGCACATGTAACCGGGCCGGGCGAAGAATAAATGCCAAACTTCAATCCCTTTTGATGTAGATAATCACTAACCGCTTTCATCCCATTGGGAAAGCGATACGGGTCGGCAAGGATATTACCCTGTGCGTCGCGCCCGGCCTGCCAGCAATCGTCCATATTAATATATTGATAACCTACATCGCGGAAACCGAAATCGACGTAGGTATCAGCCAGTTCTTTAATGAAAGTCTCCCCTATCAGCCCCTCAACCACATTCCACGATTGAAAGCCCATTGGGGGTGTTAGCGCTAGTGCATCGCCAACTATAAGTTTTAGCGTTCGCTCTGTTTTACCGTGGCTATTCGATGCTTTAAGGATTATTTTATGTTCGCCAGGCACATTTGTTCGACCCGTTATGATGCCTGTTTCTGCATTGAGTACCAAACCCACCGGCAGCCCTTCGGCAGCAAATTTAACAGGACGCATGCCGGTAACAGCCATCGGGTAATACATTGGCGTATTGGGTCTAATTCCTACCCGCATGGCACCATTTATCCGGGGCGTAGGGTATTTATTATTCTGTTGTTTGATAAAATCGAGGTTTTTTTGAATAAGCACTTGATCTTCCGGCGACCATGCCGCTTTGGGTGCATTGCCAGAATATGTAAACTTCGCGTCGGACCAATCAACGTGGGTATTACCGGGGCCACCCGTAATTTTTAGTACCAGGCTTTTTACACCGGTCAGGTTTGCGCTTACGGTTTTCGAATCGTCGCCATATTTCATTTTGCCGCTGCTCCACAATACTTTGCCATCGCCTATTACAAAAAACTCGGCTGTAGAATGTTCTTTGTTAACCGTATCCTGCCTGAATGACGTTCCCCTATCGTCAACACCAACTTCACCCGAAAAAAGTGTCACCCGCCCGTCAAGTTCAACGTACAGCAAACTTTCTGTTCGGGTATGCACACCATTCATAAACTTTCGTTTATGAATACTAAGGTTGGCATGCTCGCTGGTTACCTGCGGCCTGCTGCTCCCCTGGTACATTTTATTCAGGTCCAGGCAGTCTAAAAGTATTGTTTTCTGCGCTTTAGCCTGGGTTAAGCACAACAGCATAAAAAACAAATACAAGCCCAGTTTTGGAATTGTAAAAAATCGGGTATTGGTACGTTCCATTTAGTTTGTGATTAGTTTACCTACAATTAAAATAGCAGCGGGGTACCAGTTATATTCCGCGTAGGCCGCGGCATCGTCACCAGGTTTCATCACCGATCTTTTATCGAATTGCTTATCGGCTACCCTTATTCTTACATTATGCACGCCACTGTTTAGTTTTGTTAAGAAAATATTGTGTCGGTGCCAAAAACTACAGTTATGGTCAAAGCGCTTCACTTCCTGCGTTTGTCCGTCGATGGTAACGTCAATGCTCCCGCTACCCGGGCCTATAACATCATAAATACCTAACTCTGTCCCAATAAATTTAAAGCTCATTGTTGCTCCGGGCATTGCTTTATACAGGCTGGGCACAGGGCCACCCAGCTGGTCTTTTTTGTTATCATCAAAGCTTGCCCAGTTTCCGTCAATTTGGGTTTGCTGTGGAAAAAGCATTTTGCTGTCGGTCCAGTTGTCGGCCCTGTAAACCGGGGGCAATTGGTGTTTTTTTCCGGATAGACTACTGCTCATCTGTTCCAGGTATTTTACTATGGTACCTGCGTATAGCGCATGGCCCGATTCGGCCAACGGATGGTAATCATCACCGGTACCCCAAAACACAATTTTGTTGGCATTTTCGGATGGATTTGCCGAGAGTACCACCTTACCCTCTGAAGCCATTCTCACAACCGTTAGTCCCATATCGATAGAGGGAATGCTGTAATGAGATGCTATTTTCTCGTGATCGAGCACCGCGTCCATCCGTTTTCCCTTTTGGATCATGGTATCACAAAAGCGCTTGGCCGTTGTATACAAAAAACAAATATCGGTGTTGGGCAACACAGACCAGGTTTTACGCACAATTCCCTCCATCGCCAATACTCTGCGGTTTACCGACATATCGTTTTCATCGTTCACAGCAAACTCAACAAATATCAAGTCAGGTTTTTCAGCTAGCATGGCATCCAAACGGAACACGCCTAATACCGATCCAGTTCCGCCAACAGCGTAATTCAACTGGTAAAAGGCCTTTTCGGGATACTTAAGCCTAAACCAATCGTAAGTGAGCTGCCGCCAACCGTTATCGGCGCCGGTAATACTCCCGCCCAGGTAGGCTATTTTAATTTGATGCTGCGATGCGATGGTATGAAAAATATTGGGTAACCCGCCCCGTTTGTTAAACTCCTGCATTTTAAAAATAGGGTTATTTTTTTGGGGCAGATCGCCTGAAGAGCTTTGTGCAAAACATATTGCAGACAGAGCGAGAAAAGAAATTGTAAAAAGTAGTTGTTTTATCATACCGGCTTTTATAATAAATTAAGATAACCGCCGCAGTATTTTGTTGCGGCGGTTATTAAGTTGCTTTTAATGCTTATGGTGTAACGGTTATGGTCACCTGTTTAATTACCGATCTTTGATCGGACACATCGCTGTTCGTGGCGACGAAGGTCATCGTGTAAACCCCGGCCTTTTTTACGATATACTTGTAAAGGCTTAACGGCACATCGGCTAGTTTTTTTATCGGCGTACCTGCGTCGGCTTTAGTTGTTTTTAGGTCGACAGAGGTAGTGATCAGCCAGTCTTCGTTATCGTCGTTATTTACCGTTGGCCCCGGGTCAAAAGTTATAGGATAAGCTGCCCTGATGGGGATACCGTTACTGTTGCGTACACTATCGGCAGTTGAAATGCCCCCCGTGCCTACATTCCATGCGTTATAGCCTGCATAGCCGTTTGACGCAGTGCCTGGCTGTGTATTATTTTTGATGCTCACCTCAACCCAACCGGTATACGCAAAAGCTGATGCCGATGGCGTGGCCGGACCTAAAAATGGTGCGGCAAATAATGGAGTTACAGTTCCATCGCTCAGGTTATTGCTAAGCGCGAGGTTTTGGATCTGCCATTTACGCTGCGCTGCTGCCGGATTCTTTTTCCCGATGTATTTAAAGGCAATATTTATCTTGTTCGCAGTGTTAAAATCGGATATATCGACCGAATCGGAAGTGGTAAAATTGGTGGACAGTGCCGTCGGCCATTTGGTATTGCGGCTGGTAATATCTGTCCAGGTTGCTTTTTGTACACTTGCAGCATCATAACCCGAAAGATTGCTTGATACCATTAGCCGCAACGAATCATTACTTGGGATAACACCCTGTTGCATTGATGACTGAAAAACCAACTTTTCGGCCCCTGACGCGCTTAAACGATTAGCGTTAGCATATCGCTTTCCGTTTTCGCCCGAGTAGAACAGTATCATATCGGGATTGCCGGATATATTAAAAACTATGGTGTCGCCAACTTTAAAGGTGAGTTTATTGGGTGCCACGTCAAAACCTGGCGCAACTATTTCTTTGTTATTGCATGCCGTAAAACTTATCACGGCAGCAATTCCAAAAACAATGTATATGATATATTTCTTCATAATTTATTTTTTAATGGTGATCAAATTATTACCAGCCCGGATTTTGTGTTAATTGGTTGTCAAGTACTATTTCTGACACCGGGATAGGGAATATCACATTCTTCGCCGGATATACGAGGAAATTTGTGGCTGCAGCATTAGCTGCCGCCTGGTAATTTGATGGTGCATTGGTAGCATTATTATTGAGCAGATTTTGCATTGTTGTGGTCATTACGCCCCAACGTATCAGATCTTGCCGGCGAACACCTTCAAAACATAGCTCTCGCGAACGCTCATCCATAATATCCTGCAAGGTGAAAGTTGAATAATCAACCCCTGTTATAGTAGCAGGGGTAGTTAACGGCAAGCCGTAAGCACGGCGGCGCACCATATTAAAGTAATTGACCGCCGCGGCTGATGGGGTTCCGTTCACTTTCAGGTCAGCTTCGGCCGCCATCAGCAATACATCAGCATACCTGATGATAGGGAAATTACATGATGTATTGGCTGTTAACCTTTGCGGAGGCAAGTTTATCTCATACTCTCTACGCCATTTTCCTACGGTACGGTCGCAAACCGTAGGATAGCCGAGGCCCGGAGTATTCACCGTTACCGATGTTACCTTTCCGCCTGCTATACTAGCCGTTGCCGTCGCGGCTGTAGTTACAGTTTGCGGTGGCACACCCGAAACTACCGTGGTTGAATTATTGTAAGATGCAAATGAAATTGTTGGCGCAGTAGTATAGCCTGTGCCTGGGTTATCAACAACTATTGACGTAATAGCTCCCGTTGGCGATGTAAAAGCTGTTGCCGATGCCCCCGAACCGCCGCCGCCGGTAAATATCACCTGCAAATATGGATATTGCGTATTAGTTGTGTTTTTGTAAGAGTACGGCGCAGCGTTCCAGTCGCGGCGCTGGTCACCGGAACCGTATAAATTATATAGTTTGGGAAACACCCTGTAAGTGCCACCTGAAAAACCAACAATAGCGGTGCCCGATTGATCGGGGTCGCAAATACCCATTAACGCGCCTAATTGTTGTGTTACCAAAAAAGCGGTTGAGGTATAAGTACCAGTGGTATTTGATTTTGACAGAAAAGCTGCATCCCAAATACCTTCGGTGGTATTCTTATCATTCAAATTATTCTGCATATTGTTAATGAACACGCGACTATACGCCGGTGTATTAGGGTAAGAGGTTAAAGGAGTCGTATTTAAAGTAAATAACCCTGAATTAATTACTTTATTAGCCCACTTTAACGCGTCCTGGTATTTCGATGCATCGTTTACAGGATTACCAGCCATTGTCATACAAACTCTCGCCAATATGGCATCCACGGCAGATTGGGTTACTATTGTAGGGCTTTGCGCCTGCGGCATAGTTTGAACCATCCCCTCCGCCCTGGTCATTTCACTGATGATGTATGCGTACACATCTTTTGATGAAGCGCGGGGTAAGTTAAAGTTAGTGCCCATTGATGAAGAAACCACCGGCTTAAGCGGCACATCCCCAAAACGGGTAACTAAAAGGTAGTAATAATACGCTCTTAAAAAAATGGACTGGCCTTTAATATTGGCTTTCTTTGCCTCATCCATCTGGATGGCATCAATATCATCCAGAATTATATTTACATCCTCGATGCCTTTATAGAGGTTTCGCCAAAGCAAAAAGATCGTATTATCGGCATTGGTAGTGCTATACAATTCGGGTAGAACGGTAGCGGATGTTACACCATTGCGAAAGCTTTCGTCGGCACCCGCCTCAAGGTATCCCCACAGGCCCTGAGCGTAAAGCGGATCCTGTTCCAGTATATTATAAACAGCAGCCAACTGACTTGATAACTGTAATTCGGTAGTTATCGTGGTGGGGTAAAAGTTGGCCGGGGTTAATGTGAGATCCTTTTTACATGATAGCGTAAGCGATATAAAAAGAAGCGTGAGTAATTGTATCTTTAGTTTCATAACGTCGTTTTTAATTTTTAAGCGCTTTTAGAACGTTGCGTTGATACCGAATGTAAGCGTGAATGCACGCGGATACGCAGTTGAATCGAAGCCGCCAACCAAGGCAGTGTAGCTGCTGCTTGACGATACGAACGTATTACCCGCACCGCTGCTGTTGGTTGCACCCGGGATACCCCCCAACGGTGTTGCCGCCGAGTTTTGAACTCTAAAGGTTGATACTTCCGGATCGCTGCCTGTATATTTTGTCCAGGTTAAAATGTTCTGTGCCGAGGCGGATAGGCTGATATTTTGAATACCGATCTTTTTGAGAAGCGTTTCGGGCAGTTTGTAACTTAACGAAATGGTTTTCAAGCGAAGGAATGAGCCATCTTCAATAAATCTTGACGAGGGACGTTGACCACCTACACTACCCACATCGCCTTTGATATTGTACATCGCACGTGGAATATCGTTTGTTGGATTGGTTGGCGTCCACCTGTCGGCATATGTGGCAAATTGATTGCCGTTAAAGAAATAGCCACCTGTTGTATTAAACTGAACGTTATTCCCGTTCAACACTTTATTGCCATAGCTCCACTGCATAAATACATTTAACGAGAGGTTTTTGTACGTAAAATTGTTCGAAAAACCACCGGTATGGATGGGCAACGGGCTACCTAAGGTAGTCTGGTCGTTAATATCAACCGTCCCGTCACCATTCAGATCTTTGTATTTCGGGTCGCCGGGTTTAACAGCAGTTGAGTAAGTTGGTAACCCGTTCTTCAATACATAAGTACCATTAGCTAATTTGTCGAAATCTGAGTACTGATAAACACCATCCCACTTGTAGCCATAAAACTGTGAAATAGATTCACCGGATTTAGCTATCCATGCGTTGTTCAACCCACTCGAGCCGGCAAAATTCCATGAATTAAGAATAGCTTCAACACCGCTGTAAAAGCTACCAATCGTGCCTTTGTTAAACGAAATATTAAGGTTTGAATACCAGCTAAAATCCTTGGTACTAATGTTGGTTGTATTGATGGTAAACTCAAAACCCTTGTTCACAATACTGCCCGTGTTTTGAAATTGCAGTGCACCCTGCGACAGCGCATAGCCTGATAATGCTGGTATAGTAACGTTCAGCAAAAAGTCGTTGGTTTGTTTGTGATAATAGTCCACATTAACCGAGATCCGGTCATGCAAAAAATTCAGGTCAAAGCCGATATCCAACTGCTTGGTGGTTTCCCATCGCAAGTCGCTGTTACCGTAAAAGAAAGGTGCGATACCCTTGGTATAAACGTTATTTAACGGATAGCCGAACTGGCCAACAGGCCCCGCAAACTGAGCGGCATAGCTGTAATCGCCCACACGATTGTTACCTACGGCACCGTAACTTACCCTAAACTTGCCATAATTAACTATGTTTTTAAGGGATTTCAGAAAAGGCTCATCGGTAAATCTCCAGGCAAACGCACCTGACGGGAAATACCCCCAGGCATTGCCGGGCGCAAATTTTGATGAACCATCTGAGCGTATAGTAGCGGTAAACAGGTACCGGTTAAACAAAGTATAATTTACCCGCGACAGGAATGAATACAACTGCCACTGCGAGTAGTTTACATTAATAGTACTCGGCGTACCCGCCCCAAGGCTGTACAGACCAAAGCCCTGGGCCGAGGTAGGGATGTTGATCGAACGATAAAAGTCGCCGTAACTGTTTGCGTATTGATAGGTAAAACCTGCCAGGGCATCAATCACCTGGTTCTTACCGATATTGGTTTTGTAACTCAATATATCTTCGTTCAGGTAGTTTTTATTGTACACGTACGCATTTTGGCCGTTGATACCATTGGTGTTGGTAATAACGCCTGCCGGTGTAGTGAACAGGTTACCTTGTTGTGTATTGGAGTTATAGAATAATTCGCTCCTTAAAGTAGTTGAGTTAAATCCTCCGGATATTTTGAACTTAAATTTCTTAAAAAAAGAATATTCTAAAAATGCGTTTAAAACACCTGTATTATAGGTGGTTTTTCGGTACTCGTTCTCTGCCTGAACGCGCGGATTGATCAGGTTATCACCTAAAGTAGTGGCTGTTCCATTGTTTAGGGTTACCAGGTCAAGACTATCAATGGTTGCCGATAGTAAATTCTGGCTTCCTACTCCGTTCACAGGGCGGTATTGATACATGGCTTGTACCACGCCACCACCGAAACCCGAAGCCGCAATAGCGTTAGCTGCGGGGATTGTACCAAATGTTGGTGTACTTGAATAGCTTAAAGTGACGCCTAAGCGAACATTTTTGTTGACGGTTTGATCCAAAGCAAAACGGCCCTCATACCGCTTCATCCCGGTATTAATGATGATGCCTTTTTGATCGTAATACGAGCCGCTAAGCGAATACCTTGTTGTTGCATTACCGGCATTGATATTCAATGAATGGCTCTGAACCATACCTTTTTGCAATATCTCATTCTGCCAGTCGATACCCTGTGCATTCCGGTAAGAATCAAGCGTTACCCCTTTTGTGGGATCAAGATAAACTTTATGGTTAACGGTTACCGGTGCTGCTGGTGTACTTGCCAAACTATCCATTTCGAGCTGTAGTTTCACAAACTCGTATGGGCTCATTACTTTCAACCGCTTAACATCATTTTGTATCCCGGCTGAATAGCTGTAGTTAATTCTCGGAGGGCCTTCTTTCCCTCTTTTGGTGCTGATGAGGATAACGCCATTTGAACCACGTGCACCATATATTGCAATTGATGATGCGTCTTTTAATACCTGAATCGATTCAATATCGTTGGGATTGATGGAGTTGATATCCATGTTTTCGATAGGGAAACCATCTATCACATATAAAGGCGAAGCATCCTGTGTTACCGATGCACCACGAATAACCACCTGCGAACCTGCACCCGGCTGCCCATCGTTCGATATTACCGATAGACCAGCAACGCGTCCTGCCAGGGCATCGATATAAGATGCCACAGGAGCTTTTTGCATATCCTCAACATTAACGGTACTAACTGCACCAGTCAGGTCTTTACGTGCCTGCGTTCCGTAAGCAATTACAACCACTTCATCCAAACTACCGGCTATATGCTTTAGGGTGATGTTAAATGTTGTCGCATTACCTACAGTGCGTTCAAGCGTTTGATATCCAACATGGCTAAATACCAAAATCGCGTTGTTATCAGGCACATTTATCGTAAAAAAACCCTGACCGCTGGTTATGGTGCCAATTTGGGTGTCTTTTACTTTGACGGTAACATCTCCTACGGGAGCCCCGTCACCGTCAAGTACACGGCCCTGGATCTTAATTGCAGATGATTTCTGGTCTGATGATATGGGATGCGAAAGCGCCTGCTCTTTCTTTTTCAGTACGATATACTGATCCTGAATAGCCCAAGCGATGTTTTTTTCCTTTAATACATAATCCATCACCACCGATAAGTTGACCTGGTTAAAATCAACCTTTACCTTTTCTTTATCGTTTAATAATTGGTTGGTGTAAAAAACGGTAAGGCCCGTTTGTTTCTTGATCACTTTGAATACCTCAAAAATGCTTACCTCGCCCTTTTGAATGGTAATGGGCGAGGTATCCTGCGCAAACCCCCAACCTGTGTTGGCGATAAGGACAAAGAAAAGCACGCAGATGGGTACACGAAACGTGGATAAAAATTTCTTCATAATACTGGGTTTAATTGGTTTGCTCTTAAGACTGCTTTATAAATAAAACGGGTGAAGAAACTAACAAAAAAACGCAGGTATTATTTTGCGCCGCTCCCCCGGCTGTCCGTTCGGAACGATACTGCGGGTAATCCCTCTTTATTGTACAGGTTAAGACTACCGGGATTATCTGCCCAGGCATAACGTACCATAGTGGGTTCGGTCACTTCATCGCTCCAAACGATAACAGTATTTGGCCCGGCGATCTTCGCTTTCGCCCACTTAAACTTATGATCAGCCCCCGCAATGGCAAAGCCACGCAGCGCATCATCGCCGTCTTTACTTTGCAGCACGCTTCCTTTGGTATCGAAAGTGATGGTGACGCTTTTACCCGAAATTGCCATATTTTTATACACCGGCCCCTGGTAAACAACAGGCTGATGATATACGATAGCCAAGGCATCTAAGGCTAGCCTGTCGCCTACATCCTGTTTGTTTTTGGGGTGCAGATCGCCGTCGCCTGTATCCATAGCTACAGCCATAGCTGTATTGGGCAGACTTAATGCCGAAGCCTGTGCTTCCCTTATTTCGGCCCAGCTGCTTTCGGTTGGTTGTGTAGGTGGCTTGGTATAATTTGCGAGCGACACAAACAAAAAAGGAAAATCGCCCTGGCCCCAGTGGTTGCGCCAATCGGATATCAAATTCGGAAAGATGCGTTGGTATTGCTTTGCCCTACCCGCATTACCCTCGCCCTGATACCATATTATACCCCGAATGCCAAAAGGCATCAAAGGACTTATCATACCGTTATAAAGTATAGTTGGGTAATCATTTTTCTGAATATCCAGCCCATGCTCCAGTATTTGCGCAAGCTTAAATTTCCAGGTGCCTGAAAGACTTTGTTTGCTTGTACTGGTTTGGATAAACATATCTTCGGGTTTGCCTACCATACCGCCAATGCCGCTACGGTTAAGAATACGTACGGTAAGAACGTTTTTCCCTTCTTTTAAAAACTGAGGCTCAACTTTATAAACACGGTCGCCTACGTTCAGGGTTTGCCCGATGGGTTCACCGTTGAGGTAAGTCCAGTCGTCATCATCAATGCGGCCTAAATGTATCTCTATCGGCTGTTGCGATTCTTCTTTGGTAAGCGTAAATTCCTTCCGGCTCCAGCCAACACCCACAAAAAGTGGATTCCATGCAGCAGGTATCTGCAAGTTAGTCCAATTGCCAACATCCAAATTAGGGTCTGCGTACACAGCAATGTTATTTAACATACCTGCATCTTTAGTGGGAAACTCACCTGCAAACTTCGTTATCGCAGCCACCCGCTCCTGTTTTTGCTTCACCAGGTCAATGCTTCTTAGTTCTTCTGTCTTAGCTTTAAAATCAGTATCACGCAACATATTATCCGGGCTCGACCATATCTCGGCCATCGTACCACCAACGTTACTACTGATCAGGCCGATGGCAACACCAAGTTTTTTATGCAAATTACGACCAAAGAAATAGCCCACAGCCGAAAACTTCCTTACGGTAGCGGGGGAGCACTCCACCCAACGTCCACCATCCAACTCATCCTGTGGGAATTGCGAAAGGCGGCTCGGCACATTGAATAATCTTATTTTCGGGTAGTTCGCATCAGCTATTTCCTGTTCTGCATTATTTGCGGACTCAACCTGCAGACCCATGTTTGATTGCCCGGTGCAGGCCCACACCTCGCCTATCATTACATTATCAAAGGCTATTTTACTACTCCCTTCAATGCGCAGGGTATATGGGCCACCGTATTCCATTTTGGGTAAAAGTGCTTTCCATTTACCATCGGCACCAGCTTTAGTTTTAATCACTTTTCCGTCGAAATAAATACTAATATTTTCTCCCTTCGCAGCATGGCCCCAAACCAGATTAGCCTTGCCCTCCTGCAATACCATATTGGAGCTGAATAGCTTTGACACCGTCAATCCCCTTGTTGCGACTGCATTTATTGAACCTTCGGGCACCAACTGGGCCGATGCATTAAGTGCAACCAGTAGTAATGCACTAACCAAGCAAACCGTAATTTTTAGGATATATGTTATGATGGTAGTTTTCATATCAGTTCAATTTAATGAGTTCGAAATAGTGTGGCACAGGTTGGTTTTCGTGGTAAATCATATCATGCAGTTGATCCATCCTTGCCAGCATTTGCCTTTCATTTTTGGCGACGGGAAGATATTTATCGCGCTCGCCAATAAGGTTTTTATAGGCTACCGATGTTGTATCGGTAAGTTTTTGCAACTGGCCTGCGAAATATATTTCAGCATCGGGTACGCTGTATATTTTGCGTGCATTTAAACGACCAATCGCGTAGGCCCTCATCCAGCGGTAATCGGCCTCCAGCTTCCAGGATTCCTGGAATAGGGCTAAAACCTTTTTCGCTTGCAAATATTGAGGTGTATTGGATAACAGGGCAAGATTTAAGCCTTTTAGTTCAGATTCGGAATAACTGCCAACATCGTAGCCATCTATTTTCAGTCTGTATTTTCCCGGCGACAACGCACTAACATTTAAAACTTCTTTATTCAAACTATCCTTAAATGCTATTAGCTTTAAGGCCGCTTGCTGTTCTGTTGTAGTTGGGAATGGCAGTGAATTTTCTAATACGGTAAATGATACTTTGCGTGCCTGCCTTTTTAATTGAGAAACAATGCAGTTAACACTTTTTCCGTGACCAATATTTATCGAAGAAACCATCGGTTTCGGTTGCGTGGTTCTTAAAAATTGGTAACTCATTATTAAATGGCCGACATTGCCGGGATGCTCGCGGTCTTTCCCTACTATGGTTGCCGAAGCATCCGTTGCCTGTATTTGCCGGTTTACTCGCTGCATCGCATACCAATAATCAACCACAGGCAAATTGTACTTTTTCCCAAACTCCCGAATATAGCCCGCACAAATTTTTAAGGCATTGTTCCTTCCGGGAAATACCTCCGCTGCTAATGCCGTGCTTTCTTCATAAATAGATGGCGTTTGGAGGATGATTTTACTGCCGTTTTTTAGCAGTGTTTGGATGATGATCTCGTAATTCTTTCGGTACAAGTCCAGCGCCCATTGTTTTTTCTTCTCAATATCGGGTACGTTCACACTATCTTTCGAATAAAAATCGCGGCGGACATCATTCATGCCCAGCATAATTACCGACCAGTTGGGGTGATGTACCAAAATATCGCTATCCAACCTCGCTATCACATTTGCAGCGTGGTTGCCACTTATCCCGCAATTAAAGATACGTACCTTGCTTTTTGGATAACGTGTGGCATAAAACAGGGCTATATTATGATGAAACCCGCCCTGCATGGTAATGCTGTTACCGATAAAACAAACCTGGTCGCCGTTTTTAAAAACATTGCTTTGTGCACGTCCCGTTAAGGAAATACAAAACAATATCACAGTTAAAATCAGTTTATTCATTGGTAATTATTTTATACCTGTGTTCTTCAAAATAAAATCCACTATCACACTTGGGTTAGGCAGACTATGCGGGTGGTGTTTAAAACCCGGTTTGTGGTACACGGTAATATCGCCACCGGCTTCCTTCACCAGTTTCTCGAATGGGATGGTATTTTCTTCAGGGGGTACTACTTCGTCAGCATCCGCCAACAGGTGCAGCATAGGGTAATGCCCTTTTACTATTTCCTTTATTTTATTGATCGGACTGCTCGCGAACGCGACCTCATCTTCCGGAGTTTTCAGATTAAAATCTGTTTGCACTTTCACCCAATCGCCTTTACTGCCCGGACCTTTGCCTTTGCCGCCCGGCCAGCTTTTCAGGTCGAGCACGGGATTATCGGCATATACGCATGCTACTTTTTTAGGATTTTCTGCCGCCCAATTGTACACATAAACGCCTCCACGGCTCATGCCTTCCATTGCTGCTCTTTTGTTTAAGCCTGCTTTGTTTAGCAGATCATAAAAACCATTCCAGATCTTAACAAACTCGGCATTGCCATACAGTTCCACTACATCGCAATACACAATATGGAAACCGTGTTCCAGCAACGCGATATCTGCTTGAGGCTCATGGCCCCAAAAGCGTGCGCGCCATACCCAAGGGTGTCCTTTGGCCGCCCATTTGGGTTTTACTACTTTACAATTGCGACCATTGTAGGTAAAATCGGCACAATTGTAACCATAGAATGACGTTATTTTCTCTGCTGCTGGTAACTTTGCCGATATATCGAATTTGGTATCGCGCTCCTGTTTGATCAATTGATACAACCTGTTCGCCAATACTCCTGCACCTTCTTTGTGGGGATGAATGCCATCAGGTAACAGTTCGGGTTTATCAACGAACAGGGAATGAAGGTCGATAACTTCAAGGCTGTCTTTATACGCCACCTGTTGTATCAACGGGATGATATTTGTTTTAATGACCGGGTCGAATATTCCATTCGAGTCGGTTTTAAAGGATGGCAGCGGTAACAGTAAAATAATGCGCGGGTGCGAACTTAGTTGCGCGAAGGATTTGATTAGTGCCTCATAGTCGTTCTTAAATTCGCCTAAAAACGGGCGGTTAATTGCTTTACTATCATTGGTTCCCAATTTTATAAATACAATATCGGGATTACTTTCCAACGCCTGTTTGTATTTCTGGGTTACCCAATACGGACTGTTACCTTTTTTTAGCAATGTAGTTCCGCTTACACCATAGTTGGTTACCTGGTACCTATCGCCCAATAACGATTGCAATTGCGCAGGGTACGAGTTTATTTGTGGGTCGGTAATGCCTGCACCTGCCGTGATACTGTTGCCCACGCAGGCGACTTTTATTTTGCTTTGCGCCGATGCAGAAAACTCTGCAAAAACAGTTAGCAACAAAAGGAATACACTTAATTTATTTTTCATGCGATGATATTTAATTAGCCGATGGGAATACCGATACCCGCAGCATCGTGCTTCCATATGGCACTAAGGTTATCATATCTGTTTTTTTTGATGTTTTGTATGTGCCAACTTCGGGTAACGCGGGCGTATACATTCCTTCGACTAAGCCGTAGTTAGCTATTTTTTTTGCCGGGACCTTTATCACTATTGGCGATTTCCCGAGATCAAGCGGGTACGCAGTGCTCCCGGTTCTTACCACCAGTACCTTTTGCGCGAAATTGTTTTTATTAACCGCTAAGGCATAGTTCCAATCCCCGGAAGGGCGGATATCCAAAGCCGGGAAGTTTGGATCGGGCGAGTGTTTCCCGCCGAGGTTTTTATAGGTAGCGGTA
>Ga0070659_100000458_pt1 | contig 30122 bp, 28 predicted proteins | sample KBSC23metaG_FD_64666 | JGI IMG/M metagenome (GOLD analysis project Ga0070659, IMG submission 64666) | Corn rhizosphere microbial communities from Kellogg Biological Station, Michigan, USA - KBS C2-3 metaG | ecosystem: Host-associated > Plants > Roots > Rhizosphere > Soil ... | reverse complement strand
GCTGTTCGCTCACTGTCCCGAGGGTATCTCCCGGATTGGCAGGTTCTCGGCGACGGGTGACCGTCGAGCCGGGGGCCAGCGTTGATGCGCGCCGCTAGCGTCGTGCCATGACGACCTCTGCCATCGACACCGCCGCCATCGACACTGCCGCCGTCGACACCCGCGCGGCCCTCGAGCACTTCGCCGCCAAGCTGCGGTACGAGACGGACCCCTCGGATGTCGCGGCCGCCCAGGCCGCGGGCGACCGGTTCGTCCTGGTCGACACCCGGGGGCACGCGGCGTGGCACCAGGGTCGGGCGGTCGGCGCCGTGCACCTGCCGACGGCCGAGATCGCCGAGCGGGCGGCATCCGAGATCCCGCCGGGAACGCCGGTCGTCGTCTACTGCTGGGGCCCCGGATGCAACGGCGCGACGAAGGCGGCCGTTCAGTTCAGTCGGCTGGGCTACGAGGTGCGCGAGATGATCGGCGGCTTCGAGTACTGGGCGCGCGAGGGCCTCGCGGTGGTCGATGACCAGGGCCCGGTCGTGCGGCCCATCGACGAGCTGACGAGTCCGCGTGGCGCGATCGACTGCGACTGCTGAATACAGAACGGCGCATCTGACCGTCGTGCGACGGTGAAACCTCCGGTTTTGTATACAGAACGGGCGCATCTGGCGTAGTCTGCCGTCATGCGCGCCAGTGATCTCGCCTACGAATCGCTGCGCGACGACATCCTGAACTGGCGGATCGCCCCCGGAACGGCCCTCAGCGAGACCGAGCTGGCACTCCGCCTCGGCGTCTCGCGCACGCCGCTCCGCGCCGCCCTCGCCCGCCTCGCGCTGGAGGGCCTGGTCGACACCAGCCGCGGCCGCACCGGTGTGGTGCCCGACGTGTCGGTCGAGAGCATCGCGCAGCAGTTCGAGGTGCGCGAGGCCCTGGAGTTGCAGGCGGCTCGTCTGGCGGCACGGCGGCGTGATCCCGCGGTGTTCGCCGAACTCGCTGACAGCTTCGCCCATGCCACCGAGACGCTTGAATCCGGCGGCACCGACGCCTACTACGCAGTCGTCGCGCGCTTCGACGAGGCGATGGACGACGCGGTCGGCAACCCCGCGATGCGGCAAGCTCTCGAGAGCGTGCGCGTGCACCTCGTGCGCGCCCGGCGGCTCGCCCAGGACAATCCGAAACGCCTCGTGCACGCCGCCGCCGAGCACCGGCTGATCTGCGAGGCGGTGCGCGACGGGGATGCCGAGCTGGCCGCATCCGCCACCGCCGTGCACCTGCGCGGTTCGCTCACCACGATCACCGCGACCTTGCAGCAGCGAGCGAGTGACCCCACCCCCGGCCCCGATCGGCCGACCCAGGAAGGCGCCTGAATGAAGAACCATCCCGTGCGGATGTACCGCAGCGACGAGAACCTGCCGCGCGAGCAGCAACTCGCCTGGAAGATCGCCGAGGTCGCCGCCGATCCGGTCGAGGTCTCGCCCGAGGTGGCCGAGATGATCATCAACCGGGTGATCGACAATGCCGCGGTCGCGACGGCTTCGTTGAGTCGCGCCCCCGTGGTCGCGGCGCGCGGCCAAGCCGAGGCGCACCCCTTCGCGCCCGGCGCGACGGTCTTCGGCTCGCGGGTGCATGCGAGCCCGGAGTGGGCGGCGTTCGCCAACGGGGTCGCGGTGCGCGAACTCGACTTCCACGACACCTTCCTCGCCGCCGAGTACTCGCATCCGGGCGACAACATCCCGCCGATCCTCGCGGTCGCCCAGCATCGGGGCATGGATGGCGCGGCCCTCGTGCGCGGCATCGCCACCGGGTACGAGATCCAGGTCGATCTCGTGAAGGCGATCAGCCTGCACGCCCACAAGATCGACCATGTCGCCCACCTCGGGCCGAGCGCGGCGGCCGGGATCGGCACGCTGCTCGGCCTGCCGGTCGAGACGATCTACCAGGCGATCGGGCAGGCCCTGCACACTACGACGGCCACTCGTCAGTCGCGCAAGGGCGAGATCTCGACCTGGAAGGCCTACGCGCCGGCCTTCGCCGGCAAGATGGCGATCGAAGCGGTCGACCGGGCGATGCGCGGGCAGACCTCGCCGAGCCCGATCTGGGAGGGCGAAGACGGCGTGATCGCCTGGCTGCTCGACGGACCGGACGGCCGCTACGAGGTGCCGCTGCCCGAGGCCGGCGAGGCCAAGCGCGCGATCCTCGACACGTACACGAAGGAGCACTCGGCCGAGTACCAGGCGCAGGCCTGGATCGACCTTGCCCGCCGGCTCGGGGCGCAGCATCCCGAGTTGAAGGATCCGGCGAACGTCGAGCGGATCGTGCTGGCGACCAGCCACCACACCCATTACGTGATCGGATCGGGCTCCGGCGATCCGCAGAAGTACGACCCGACGGCCAGCCGCGAGACCCTCGACCACTCGGTGCCCTACATCTTCGCGGTGGCGTTGCAGGACGGCTCGTGGGACCACGAGTCGTCGTACGCGCCCGAGCGGGCGGGCCGGCCCGACACAGTCGAGCTGTGGCGCAAGATCACGACCGTCGAAGACCCGGAGTGGACCCGTCGCTACCACTCGAACGACCCCGCCGAGAAAGCGTTCGGCGGTCGCGTCGAGGTCACGCTCGCGAACGGCGAGTCGATCGTCGACGAGATCGCGGTCGCCGACGCGCACCCGCTCGGCGCCCGGCCGTTCGCCCGGTCGAACTACATCGAGAAGTTCCGGTCGCTGGCGGCGGGCGTGCTCGATGATGGCGAGATCGAGCGCTTCCTCGACGTCGCCCAGCGCCTGCCACAGCTCACGGCCGACGAGCTCGACGGCCTGACGGTGTTCGCGGCCGGTCTGCCGACTCCCCCGAAGGGATTGTTCTGATGTTGGAAACGAATATCGCTCCGCACGAGAAGCGCGCCAACTTCCGGGCCGCCCTCGCGACGGGCGAGCTGCTCAGGATGCCGGGCGCCTTCAACCCGCTGAGCGCCCAGCTCATCCAGGACAAGGGCTTCGAGGGCGTCTACGTCTCGGGCGCCGTCCTCGCCGCGGACCTCGGGCTGCCCGACATCGGCCTCACCACCCTGACTGAGGTCAGCCAGCGCGCCGGCCAGATCGCGCGGGTCACCGACCTGCCGGCGCTGGTCGACGCCGACACCGGATTCGGCGAGCCGATGAACGTGGCGCGCACCGTGCAGCTGATCGAGGATGCCGGCCTCGCCGGCCTGCACATCGAGGACCAGGTCAACCCGAAGCGGTGCGGGCACCTCGACGGCAAGGAGGTCGTCGACGAGAGCACCGCGCTGAAGCGCATCCGCGCGGCGGTGACCGGGCGCCGGGATCCCAACTTCCTGATCATGGCGCGCACCGACATCCGCGGGGTCGGGGGCCTGTCAGCGGCGGCCGACCGGGCCAAGAAGCTGGTGGACGCCGGGGCCGACGCGATCTTCCCGGAGGCCATGGCATCCCTCGAGGAGTTCGCGGCGATCCGCGCGGCGGTCGACGTGCCGATCCTGGCCAACATGACCGAGTTCGGCAAGAGCGAGCTCTTCACCACACAGCAGCTGGCCGATGTCGGCGTCAACATCGTGATCTTCCCGGTCTCGTTGCTGCGCCTGGCCATGGGGGCCGCCGAGCGCGGTCTCGACACGCTGGTCGCCGAGGGCTCGCTGACCTCGAAGGTGCCTGAGATGCAGACCCGCGCGCGGCTCTACGAACTCATCGATTACGAGGGCTATTCGCGGTTCGATGAGGGCATCTTCACCTTCGACCTGCGGAACAATCGCAGTTGAGACGACGGGAATGACATGACGGACATCAAGAAGGGGCTGGCGGGGGTCGTCGTGGACACGACGGCGATCTCGAAGGTCAACCCCGACACCAACTCGCTGCTCTACCGCGGCTACCCGGTGCAGGAGCTCGCGGCGTACTGCTCGTTCGAGCAGGTCGCCTGGCTGCTGTGGCACGGGGAGTTGCCGTCCGACGCGGAGCTCGCCGAGTTCACCGCGGCCGAGCGAGCCGGGCGCGCCCTCGCGCCGGATGTGAAGGCCGCAATCGACCTGACCGCCGTGACGTCGCATCCGATGGATGTCATCCGCACCGCAGTGAGCGTGCTCGGCGCCAACGACCCGCAGGCCGACGACTCGAGCCCGGAGGCCAACCTCGCCAAGTCGGTGCGCCTGTTCGCCGCGGTGCCGGCCATGGTCGCCTACGACCAGCGCCGGAGGCGGGGTCAGGGGGCCATCGAGCCGCGCGACGATCTGGACTACTCGCGCAACTTCCTCTGGATGACCTTCGGCGACGAGCCGAGTGACATCGCGGCCGACGTGTTCCGGATCTCGATGGTTCTCTACGCCGAGCACTCGTTCAACGCGTCGACCTTCACGGCACGCGTCATCACCAGCACGCTCGCCGATCTGCACTCGGCGGTCGTGGGCGCGATCGGCGCCCTCAAGGGTCCGCTGCACGGCGGAGCGAACGAGGCCGTGATGCACACCTTCGACGAGATCGGCACCTCCGACCGCGCCGAGGCCTGGCTCGACCAGGCGCTGCTCGAGAAGCGCAAGATCATGGGATTCGGCCACCGGGTCTACAAGAACGGCGACTCGCGCGTTCCCACCATGCAGGCGGCCATGACCCGCCTGATCGCCGAGCACCACGCCGACGACATGCTCGCCCTGTACCAGAACCTGGCCGCGGCGATGGATGAGCGCAAGGGGATCAAGCCGAACCTCGACTACCCCAGCGGCCCCGCCTACCACCTGCTCGGATTCGACACCCTCACCTTCACTCCGCTGTTCGTCGCCTCGCGGGTCACCGGCTGGACCGCCCACATCATGGAGCAGCTCGCGTCGAATGCCCTCATCCGTCCGCTGTCCGAATACGTCGGGGTCGAGGAGCGCCACCTGCCGCAGGGCTGAACGTTCGCCGCCCGCCCCACGTTGTGCTGGTGAAGGGTGGTACGTTCCGCACATGTCCCGGATCCTGGCAGTGGCGCCGGCTCTGCCGGAGCACGTGTACGCCCAGTCCGAGATCACGGCCGAGCTGTCGGACATCATCACGGATGACCGGAGCAAGCGCGCGGTCATGTCGCGGTTCCATGCCGCTGCCGGCATCGGTCATCGACACACCGTGCTCCCGCTTGAGGAGTACCGCGAACTCCGTACTTTTCAGCAGGCGAACGACCTGTGGATCCGCGAGGGCACCGCGCTCGCCGCACGTGCGGTGACCGCCGCGCTCGCGACCGCCGGTCTCGGGGCGGACCAGGTCGACTACGTGCTCTTCACCTCGGTGACCGGCATTGCGGCCCCGTCGATCGATGCGCGGCTGGTGCCGATCCTCGGGCTCCGCCCCGACGTCAAGCGGATGCCGTCGTTCGGCCTGGGCTGCGTGGCGGGGGCGGCCGGGCTCGCCAGGGTGCACGACTACCTGCTCGGGCATCCCGACGACATCGCGGTGCTGGTGTCGGTCGAGCTGTGCTCGCTCACGCTGCAGCGCGACGACGACTCGGTGGCGAACTTCGTGGCGAGCGGCCTGTTCGGCGACGGCGCCGCCGCCGTGGTCGTGGCGGGCGAGCGTCGAGCTGCCGAGCTCGGCTTGCCCGGGCCGGACATCGTCGGGACCCGCAGTGCGCTCTACCCCGACAGCGAGAGTGTCATCGGCTGGGACATCGGCGGCAGCGGATTCCGCATCGTGCTGACCGCCGCCGTATCCGAGACCATCGACGCCAACATCGACGGCGACGTGCGCGGGCTGCTGGCCGAGCACTCCCTCGGGATGGATGACGTGGGCGCCTGGGTGGCGCATCCTGGCGGTCCGCGGGTGCTGGAGGCCTTCGAGCACGGCCTGAACCTCGACCACGACGATCTGGCCGCGAGCTGGAACTCGCTCGATACCGTCGGAAATCTCTCGTCGTCGTCGGTACTGCATGTGCTCTCGGACATGCTCGACCAGCCGGTCGGCACGCACGGCGTGCTGTTCGCCCTCGGCCCCGGCGTCGCCAGTGAGTACGTGCTGCTGAGGTGGGCGGCGTGACCGGGCCGGTGCCTCTGTCGCTGCTGCTCTTCACGGTGCTGGTGCTGGTGACCGGACTCGAGCGGGTCGTCGAACTGGTGATCTCGACCCGGAATGCGCGCTGGGCGCTGTCGCGCGGCGGCGTCGAGTCGAATCGGCGGCAGATGCCGTGGATGATCACGCTGCATGTCGGCATGCTGGTCGGCGCGCTCGCCGAGGTCTGGCTGCTCGGGCGGCCGTTCGTGCCGTGGCTGGGGTGGTCGATGCTCGTGCTGACCGTGGGCAGTCAGGCGGCGCGGTACTGGATCATCGGGTCGCTGGGGCATCAGTGGAACACACGCGTCATCGTGGTTCCCGGCCTGCCGCTCCTGGCCACCGGGCCGTACCGGTGGCGGTGGCTGCGGCATCCCAACTATCTCGTGGTGGCGATCGAGGGCATCGCCCTCCCGCTGGTGCACACGGCGTGGATCACCGCGCTGGTGTTCACCGTGCTGAACGCGGTGCTGCTGCTCGGCTTCCGGATCCCGGCCGAGAACCGCGCGCTGGCCGCCGCGGCCGGAGTCGGCGCGGACTCGCGCGCATGACCGCGACCACCCGCGTGCTCGTCGTGGGAGGCGGCCCGGTCGGGCTGGCCTGCGCGATCGAGTCCCGGATGGCCGGGCTCGACGCGACGGTGATCGAGCCCCGCGCCGGTGTCATCGACAAGGCGTGCGGCGAGGGGCTGATGCCCGGCGCCGTGCCCGCGCTGGCCCGGCTCGGGGTCTCGCCTCGTGGCTATCCGTTGCGCGGCATCGATTACCGCGACGGGCGCCGCAGTGCGCAGCACCGCTTCCTCGCGGGCAATGCCCTCGGAGTGCGGCGCACCACCCTGCACGCGGCGCTGCTGGCCCGCGCGCAGGAACTCGGGGCAGAGTTCCTCACCGATCGAGTCGATGGCATCGACCAGGACGCGCATCGCGTGCGCGCTCACACCGCCGGGAGCGGCGAGATCACCGGCGACTGGGTTCTGGCTGCCGACGGATTGCACTCGAACGTCGCCCGACTGACCGGGCTCCACCAGCCGACCCCTCGCGCGCGACGGCGATACGGATTGCGCAAGCATTTCCTGGTCGAGCCGTGGTCGGACCTGATCGAGGTCCATTGGACACCCCTGGGTGAGCTCTACGTCACGCCCACCGCAGACGGGATGGTCGGCCTGGCGCTGTTGAGTCGTCGGAGGGTCGGTTTCGACGACGCCTTGGCTGTGAGCCCCGAGCTCGCCGCGCGGGTGCGGGGGGCCGAGGTGGCGAGCGAGTTGCGCGGAGCCGGTCCGCTCCGCCAGAACACCCGGGCGCGCACCTCGGGACGGGTGCTGCTGGTCGGGGACGCGTCGGGCTACGTCGACGCGCTGACCGGAGAGGGCATCCGGATCGGGATCGCGCAGGCGCGCGCCGCGGTCGCAGCCGTGATCAGCGGCCGGCCCGCCGACTACGAGAAGGCGTGGACCGAGGTCACGCGCGACTTCCGCCGGTTGACCGGCTCGCTGGTGCGGTTGGCCACGTCGCCGGCCCGGAGGTTGATCGTGCCGGTGGCTCATGCCGCTCCCGGCATGTTCGAGTCGGCGGTCGAGCGACTGGCGCGCTGATCGCGGCTAGCCGACGCCGTCCGGCCCCAGCCCGAGCAGCGGCAGCAGTTGCTCAGGACGATCAACCACGGCGATCGCACCGGCTGCCTCGGCCGGAGACCCGTAGCCCCACGTGACGAATATGGTCGGCACGCCGTGGTGCGCTGCGCCCTCCACGTCGTGGCTCCGGTCTCCGATCAGCACGGGGCGCGACAGATCGGCGCCGCCCTCCTCCAGTCTGCGCAGGGCCTCTTCGACGACATCCTTCTTGGCGCTGCGCAGTTCGTCGTCACTGGCGCCCGTCAGCTCGTCGAAGGCGTCGGTCAGTGAGAAGTGCTCCAGCACGGCGCGGGCCGGGGTCTCGGGTTTCGAGGTAGCAAGCGAGAGCGGGATGCCGGCGCGCCCGATCGCGTGGAGCACCTCCTCCATCCCCGGGTACAGCGCGGCGTCGTACGCCCCGGTCGACAGGTAACGCGGCCGGTAGATGTCGAGCGCACGCTGGGACTGCTCGAGGTCGAATCCCGCGAGGTCGCGGAACGAGTCCAGGATCGGCGGTCCCACCCAGGCGAGTAGCTCGGCGGGCGTCGGCACCGGCAGTCCGAGCCGCTCGAAGGTGTACGCCAGCGTGGCCGTGATGCCCGGAGCCGAGTCGACGATCGTTCCATCGAGGTCGCACAGCACGGCCGTGTACGGGCGCCCGACCGGCTCGGCGGCCATCAGAACAACCTCGAATGCCCGGTCTCGAGCCCCCGCATGGCGTCGTAGTCGAGCAGCAGGCAGCGGATGCCGCGGTCGGTCGCGAGGGTGCGGGCCTGCGGTTTGATCTCCTGCGCAGCGAAGACACCGCTGACCGGGGCGAGCAGCGGATCGCGGTTCATCAGCTCGAGATACCTGGTCAGCTGCTCGACCCCGTCGATGTCGCCGCGCCGCTTGATCTCGACGGCGACGCTGGCTCCGGCGGCATCCCGGGCCAGGATGTCGACCGGACCGATCGCGGTTATGTACTCGCGGCGCACCAGGGTGAAGCCCTCGCCGAGCAGCTCGATCTGCTCGGCGAGCAGGCGCTGCAGATCGGCCTCGACGCCGTCCTTCTGCAGGCCCGGGTCGACGCCGAGCTCATGCTCGGAGTCGTGCAGCACCTCGTGGATCGAGATCACCAGCAGATCGGCGGTCTTGGCATTCGTGATCCGCCAGAGCTGGGTGACCCCGGCGGCCGCGCGCTCCTCGTCGACCTCGTCGATCGCGAAGGTTGCCGGCGGACTCATCCAGTTCAGCGGCTTGTAGCTCAGCGAGTCGGAGTGCACCAGCACGCTGCCATCGGCCTTGACGACCAGCAAGCGGGTGGCGAGCGGCAGATGCGCGCTCAACCGGCCGGCGTAGTCGACGGAGCAGCGGGCAACGACGAGACGCACGCAGCGAGCCTAGTTCGCGCCGGACGCGTCGCGGTCGGCGTCTCGAGCCGTGGTCGCGGAGCGCGCGAAGCGGCCGCTGCGCTCACGGGCGGCCGGCGCGACGAACACCGCGAGGAGGATCAGCGCCAGCACGATCCAGAGCGCGTTGAGCAGCCCGATCCGGTCACCGACGAATCCGATCAGCGGCGGCCCGACCAGGAAGGCCAGGTACCCGATCGTGGCGACGGCGCTCACCCGGGCCGCGGCGCGAGCCGGGTCGTCACCCGCCGCCGACATGCCCATTGGAAAGCCGAGCGAGGCGCCGATGCCCCAGAGCACGATGCCGGCCACCGCGACCGGCACCGACGGGACCAGGATGACGATCGCCAGCCCCACGGCGGCAGCGGCTCCCGAGGCGCGCAGCGCCACCACCCGTCCGACCCGGTCGATCAGCGGACCCCCGATCACGCGCCCGAGCGTCATCGACACCGTGAACACCCCGAACAGCAGGGCGCCCTGCCCGTTGTCGACATGGCGGCCGTCGACCATCGCCAACGCCAGCCAGTCGTTCGCCGATCCCTCGGTGAACGCCATGCCGAGCACGATCAGTCCGATCAGCAGGGTGCGCGGCTCGAGCCAGATCGCCATCCGATCGCGGAAGGTCAGAGGGGCGGCAGGGCTGTCGCCTTCATCCAGATGATCGTCGGCCGGGATGAACGCGGCGACGATCGGCACGGCGACGATCAACAGCACGCCGACGGCGCCGAGGTGCCAGACCGGATCGATGCCGTTGAACGCGGCCGCCGAACCGATGCCGGCACCGGCGACCGTTCCCAGGCTCCAGCTGGCATGGAACAGCGGCATGATCGTGCGCCCGGTCGTGCGCTCGACCGCGGCGCCTTCCACGTTCATCGCGACGTCGCAGATCGAGCTGCAGAAGCCGTAGATCACCAGCGCGGCGAGCACCACGCCGAAGCTGGACAGCACGGTCGTCCCGAACCCGACGCCCGCGAGCGCGACGCCGGCCACGATGAGCGAGACGCGGATCGATTGGCGACCGCCGAGCCAATGCACGATGTGCCCGGCCAGGATGAGCCCGAGCACTGCTCCCACCGAGAGGCCGAAGATCAGGATCCCGACCTCGGCCACCGAGATGCGGAGGTGGTCGCGAACGCTGGGGATTCGGGCGACCCAGGCCGAGATCCCGAATCCGTTGAGCGCGAAGGCGACGAAGACGGCATTGCGCCACGCGGTCGGGCGCGGAGCCCGCGAGGTCGTCGTCACTGACCCCACGCTATCAACGCAGGAGGCGGCGGGCCGCGTCAGTGCGGGTGCGCAGCGACCAGCCGGTCGTATGCGGCGTCGAGCCCGGCGTCGACCACCTGGCGCGAGGGATCCGCGAGGTGCCAGTCGACGATCTCGTGGACGCCCTGGGCGAAGGGGATCGTGGCCTGCCATCCCGGCACCAGTGACTTCACCCGGCTGTTGTCGAAGACGACGCTGTGCGCCTTGTCGCCGAGCAGCCCGTCGCCGTAGTCCACCTCGGCTGCGATGGTCTCGCTCGCGATGTGCACGATCTGCGGCTCGACCCCGAGCGCGCTGGCGAACAGACCGGCGATGGCATCCCAGGTCAGCGACTCGTCGGAGGTGATCTGCACCGGAGAGCCCAGCGCGTGTGGGTTGCCGAGCAATCCGACGAAGGCGCGGGCGAAGTCGCGCGCGTGAGTGAGGGTCCAGAGCGAGGTGCCGTCGCCGTGGATCACGATGGGCGCGCCGCGGCGCATCCGGTCGAGCACGGTCCAGCCGCCGTCCAGCGGGATCAGGGTGGAGTCGTAGGTGTGCGACGGCCGAACGATCGTGATCGGGAATCCGCGATCGCGGTAGGCGTCCACCAGCAGGTCTTCGCACGCGATCTTGTTGCGCGAGTACTCCCAGAAGGGATTGCGCAGCGGCGTCGACTCGACGATCGGCAGGTGGGCGACCGGCTTCTGGTATGCGGAGGCCGAGGAGATGAAGACGTACTGACCGGTGCGGCCCGAGAACAGCTCGATGTCAGCCGAGACCTGGTGCGGGTGGAAGGCGCGGAAGTTCGCGACCACGTCGAACTCGCGATCCCCGACCGCGGAGCGAATCGACGCCGGATCGTCGGCATCCCCGATCACGGTCTCGACGCCGGCGATCGCGGGGCGCAGCGTGCTCGTGCCGCGGTTGAGCAGGGTCACGTCCATGCCGCGCTCCACCGCGAGCCGCGTCACCGATCCGCTGATGATGCCGTTGCCGCCGATGATGAGCACCCGTTGAGCCGTCACGATCTCTTAGGCTCCCACCATGACGCCTGCATCACAAACCGCCAACGCGCCCCTCGCCTCCGGGATCAAGACCGACGAACTCGACCCGGCGATCCGGCCGCAGGACGATCTGTTCCGGCACGTCAACGGCAAGTGGATCGCGCGCACCGAGATCCCGAGCGACAAGGCCCGCTGGGGCTCCTTCTACCTCCTGGCCGAAGAGGCCGAAAAGGCGGTGCGCGAGATCATCGAGGAGTCGCAGACCGCCGCGCCCGGCACCGAGGCACGCAAGGTGGGCGACCTGTTCTCCAGCTTCATGGACGAGGACCGCATCGAGAAGGTCGGTCTCTCGGCGCTCGCTGGCGATCTGGATGCCGTCCAGAGGATCGACTCGATCCCCACCCTGGTCGCCGAGCTGGGCCGCTTCGAGCGGCTCGGAACCAGCGGATTCCTGCAGGCCTTCGTCGACAACGACCCGGGCGACCCCGAGCGCTACCTGGTGTTCCTCGAGCAGGGCGGCATCGGGCTGCCCGACGAGTCGTACTTCCGCGAGGAGAAGTTCGCCGAGATCCGCACCGGCTATCAGCTCTTCCTGGAGCGGATGTTCTCGCTGGCGGGCCTGTCCGATGCCGCCGAGCGAGCCGCCCGGGTCTTCGCGCTCGAGACCGAGATCGCCGCGCAGCACTGGGACAACGTGCGCACCCGCGACAGCCAGGCCACCTACAACCTGCTGCCGTGGGGCGAGGTCGAGAAGCTCGGCGGCGGCGCTCCACTCGGAGGCTGGCTGGCCGGCCTCGACGTCCCGGCCGGATCGTTCGATGAGGTGGTGGTGCGCGAGCCCAGCTTCGTCACCGGCCTCGGCGCGCTGTTGACGGCGGACCGCCTCGACAGCTGGACCGACTGGCTGCGCTGGCAGCTCATCCGGTCGTCGGCTCCGTACCTGACCAAGGAGGTCGTCGAGGCGAACTTCGAGTTCTACGGCAAGACGCTGACCGGCACCCCCGAACTGCGCGCCCGCTGGAAGCGCGGTGTCTCGGTGGTCGAGGGCGCGATGGGCGAGGCGGTCGGCCGCATCTATGTCGAGCGCCACTTCAGCCCGGCGGCCAAGACCGCGATGGATGCGCTGGTCGCGCGACTGATCGAGGCCTACCGTGACAGCATCACCGACCTGGACTGGATGACCGAGGCCACCCGCACCCGGGCGCTCGAGAAGCTGAGCAAGTTCACCCCGAAGATCGGCTACCCCGACACCTGGCGCGACTATTCGAAGCTCGTCATCGTGCCCGACGACCTGCTCGCCAATGTGCGGGCGACCACCGAGTTCGAGTTCCAGCGCGAGCTCGGCAAGATCGGCAAGCCGCTCGATCGCGGCGAGTGGTTCATGACGCCGCAGACGATCAACGCGTACTACAACCCCGGGTTCAACGAGATCGTGTTCCCGGCGGCCATCCTGCAGTTCCCGTTCTTCGACGAGGCCCGGGATGCGGCGGCCAACTTCGGCGCGATCGGCGCGGTGATCGGCCACGAGATCGGCCACGGCTTCGACGACCAGGGCTCGCAGTACGACGGAGACGGCCGGCTCACCAACTGGTGGACCGACGAGGATCGCGCCGCATTCGAGACGCGCGCTGCCGCGCTCATCGCGCAGTACAACGAACTGGAGCCGCAGGGCCTGCCCGGCCACCACGTCAACGGGGCGCTCACGATCGGCGAGAACATCGGCGACCTCGGCGGCTTGGCGATCGCCTGGAAGGCCTACCTGCTGTCGCTCGAGGGCGCCGAGCCGCCGGTGATCGACGGGCTGACCGGCGCTGAACGGTTCTTCCTGAGCTGGGCGCAGGCCTGGCAGATCAAGGTGCGCGAGGAGGAGGCACTGCGACTGCTGTCCATCGATCCGCACTCCCCGAACGAATTCCGCTGCAACCAGATCGTGCGCAATATCGACGAGTTCGCCGACACCTTCGGCCTGACCGACTCGGATGCCCTCTGGCTGGCGCCGGAGCAGCGGGTGCGCATCTGGTAGACGCCCCGTACCATGGTCGGCAACCCCTGGTACAGCGAGCCTGGTACAGCGAGAAGGCCAGCGATCCCGAGAAGGTTGCCCCGTGACCGAAGTCGCGCCCACCCGCGAGCGCCGCGATCGTGTGCGCGCTCCGCGGGAGCCGCGGCACCGGGAACCGCATCCGGCCGAGAACTTCTCGAGCAGCTTCACGGCGCTGGGCGACCTGGCATACGAGGGCGCGCAGGTCTCGGCCTCGGTGACCGATCTCGACTCCGGCCGATCTCTTCTGGGCATCGATGAGCGCATCGTGCTCCCCACGGCCAGCATCGGCAAGATCCTGCTGCTGGTCGAGGTGTCTGCGCGGCTGACCGCGCGCGACTTCTCGGGCTACGGCATCCTCGACAAGACGCCGCGCGACGCCGCAGGCGATTCGGGCATCTGGCAGCACCTGCAGGCGCCTTCGCTGCCGGTGGCGGATCTGGCCACGCTGGTCGGAGCGACCAGCGACAACCTGGCCACCAACGTGCTGCTGCGACAGGTCGGCCTGCAGGCGGTCCGCGCGCGGACCGAATCCCTCGGCCTGCTGCGAACCGCCTTGCTCGACCTGGTGCGCGACAGCCGCGGCCCCGACGACGCTCCTCAGCTGTCGGTGGGGTCGACCGCCGAGCTCAGCTGGCTGTTCGGCGCCCTCGCGCGCGGCGAGGTCGTCGACACCCTGACCAGCAGCCGGGTGCTCGGCTGGCTGTCGCTCAACTCCGACCTGTCGATGGTGGCGAGTGCGTTCGGTCTCGACCCCCAGTCGCACCGCGGTGCCGACCACGGGGTCCTGCTGGTGAACAAGACCGGTGCCGACTCCGGCGTGCGATCCGAGGCGGGCGTGATCCGCGGGCCACGGGCAGCCGTCTCATACGCGGTCTCGGTGCAGTTCAGCGACAGCGGGATCGCGGCACGGCTGCGGGTGCTGGATGCGATGCGCACGGTCGGATTCGACCTGCTGGAGTACGTGCACTAAGAAGCGGCGGGCGATTTTCGGGCCGTGCTGAGAATTCCCTCTTGTCCCCCCAAGAGGGGACCTGCTACGTTGAGCCAGTCGCGCGAGCGCCGTGTCCCCCGCACGGTCGCTGACCCCCCGCAGCGCGGCAGAATACGGTGCCCCCCACCAGATAGATCCGACACGACTCGCCCCCACCCGCCGAGCGCTGCGCACCCGAAGTTCGCGCGCCCGAGCTTGCCCCCTCTGCCCGGTCATCCCTCCGGGCCGCCTCACGCATTGACGTGCGCCCTCGCGCATTTTCCTGACCTCAGCTGAAGGAATCCCCCCGTGTTCAAGAAACTCCTCGCCGCTTTGGGCACTCTCGCCCTCGTGGTCGGTCTCGTGGCGCTCGTCGCCGGTCCGGCCAGCGCGCACGTCCACACAGTGCAGGCCGACTGTGCCACCGGCGTGACGGTCACCCTGACCTACTACAACACCGATCATCCCAACTCCAATCACGTGACCGTCACGATCGATGGCAAGGTCGTGACCGATCAGGCGTTCGGCGCCGGGTTCACGAAGGTGTATCCCTTCGCGAGCGGGCAGGGCACGCACACTTACCGCGTCGCGGTCACCGCCTCCGACGACCCGACCGGTTCGCAGGGCTGGACCTTCGACACCGGCACCCAGTCGATCTCGGGTTGCGAGACTGCAGTCACTCCCGCTGCGGCGACGGCGACCAATCCGTACTGCACCGCGGCCAACGCGGTCGGCGGCGGGGGATACACCATCCCGACCCAGCAGACCGGAGTGCAGTACCAGCTCTGGAACGCCGGCACGAGTTCCTGGTCGAACATCGACGCGGGTACCTACAACGCCAATCCGGGCGCCGTGATCAAGATCAAGACGATCCCGACCTCCGGATACAAGTTCACGGCCGGCGCGACGACGTCGTGGACATTCACGCTGACCAGCCCGGATGCATCGAAGTGCGTCGTGCCGGTCGCACCGACCGCTGACGCCTCCGAGTGCACCGCGACGCCCGGTTCGTCCACCACGGCCACGTACACGATCCCGGCGTCCCCGGCCGGCTACAGCTACTACCTGCAGGGCAGCGCGACACCGCTGACGGCGGGCTCGGTGGACGTGACCACGTTCCCGACCACGATCGTGATCGTCGCGAAGGCCAACTCCGGGTACACCTTCCCGACCGGCACGACCGCGAGCTGGACCTTCACCTTCTCGTCGCCGGGCGACTGCCACGTCGACGTGACACCGGCCGCCGTCACGCCGCAGAATGCGAGCTGCACCGGCCCCGGCGTCTCGTCGGACAACGGCTACACGATCGTGGCCACCGCCGGCGTGATCTACCACCTCTCGACCGACTCCACTCCGCTCGCGGCCGGCTTCCACAGCCTCGGGTCCGGCGCGGGCAGCGTCGAGATCCAGGCGACGGCCGACGCGCACTACGCACTGACGGGGACGGTCGACTGGACGTTCACCTTCGTCGCGGCTGCCGACTGCCTGGTGAAGATCCCCGTCGGCGACCCGGTGTTCGTCGAGAGCGCCTGCGATGCGGCTCACCCGGGCACCGCGTTCTCGGGCACCTTCACGGTGCTCGAGGCCGATCACGTGACGTACTTCGCCACGGTCAACGGCTCGGCGCCGGTCGCCCTGGTCGCCGGAACGCCCAACACGGCGCAGCCGGGCGATGTGGTGGTGATCACGCCGGTTGTGGAGTCCGGCTACGTGATCACGCCGGCGATCACCACCGAGCACCTCACGCACACCTTCGCGGCCGCTCCGGTCAACTGCTTGGTCAAGGCCGATTTCATCCAGCCCAAGGCGACGTCCCAGGTGTGCCAGGTCACGACAACGGATGGACTCGACGGCAAGATCACGCACACGCTGAAGGACGCGTTCATCACGATTCCGAGCCTGGCCGACTCTCCGCACGTGACTTACTTCATCGACAATGTGGTGGCTGCTCCTGGCGACCACGTGCTGAAGCCCGACAGCTACACCGTCTCGGCGGTGGCCAATGCCGGGTACTTCCTGCAGGGCTACAACGGTCCCTGGACCGAGGTGCTCACCTCCGCGACGCCATGCAGTGATCTGATCACGCATCCCTTGGTGGATCCGGCTGCCGTGCAGGTGCAACTGGGTTGCTTCAGCAACGGCTCGTACACCCTGTCGAACGACCTGTCGGATGCCGCGGCTCTGATCTGGACCGTGAACGGGTCGACGGTCTCGCAGGGCACATACAAGGTGACCTCCGCATCCACGGTGGTCATCCACGCGACGACCAGCGGTCCGTCCTACGGGCTGGAGACCGGGGCGACCACCGACTGGACGTTCCACTTCGTCCGCCCGACCAACTGCGATCTGACCACCCTGGCCCTGACCGGATCCAGCCCGACCGGCTGGATCGTGTTCGGCTACCTCTTGCTGGTCTCCGGCCTGACCCTGGTCGCGGTGCGTTTCGCACGGCGACGCGAGGGTCAGATGTAACCCCCAGACGGCGTCGCCCCGCCCCCGTGTGCTGAGACGCGTGGGGCGGGCGACGCTCCCCTTGTCCCCCGAAAGGTGGACATGGTACGTTGGCCGACAGTCGTCGGGCGACGCCCCCCTCCCCCATATGACGATCAGACAGGCAGACCCGAACCGAGACCACCCCCACTCGACGAACCTCACCACAGCATCGAGCACCTCTGCAGCTTGCCCCCCGCACGGCCACGACCCCCGCGTGCCGTTCCCCCGACATTTCGACATGTCGTGACGCCATCGCGCGTCGTTCTCCCCCCAACTCAGCACGAAGGAATCCCGATCATGTTGAAGAAACTCCTTGCCGGCGTCAGTGCCCTTGCACTGTCGCTCGGCATGATCGCGCTCGTGGCCGGTCCGGCCAGCGCGCACACCAACTCCATCACCGCATCTGTCGCTTGCAACACTGACGACGGCACCTACACCATCACCTGGAATGTGAAGAACTCCGAGGCATCGAACCCCGAGACGATCACGGCGTCCAGCAACACGGCTGTCGTGCCGCTCGGGACTCAGATCGCAGGAGGGGGCACAGGGACATTCACGCAGAGCGTCCCGTCGGCGGGGAACTACTCCCTGACCCTGACCGGAACCTGGACGAACGACAACTGGGTCAACGAGGCCTCGGGCTCGATCTCGCACCAGGCGTTCCCCCACAGCTGCACGCCGCAACTGGTCAAGGTGACGATCTGCCACGCTACTCCGCCGGACACGGCTGCACAGGGGTGGATCCCGATCACGATCGACGATGACGCGATCGACAACCACGCGAGCCACTTCACCGAGCACGATGACGACATCATCCCCGCCTACGACTACTGGGTGGAGGATCACGGAGTCTGGACCAAGCTGCACTTCGACGGGAAGAACTTGGGCACCGTGTTCTACGGTGTCACGGGCGCGCAGATCCTCGCAGCCGGATGCTTCGTGCCGGTGACCCCGGCGGCCCCGACCTTCAACCAGGCCGTCTGCACCGACGCCGGTGTTGCCGGGAACGGCAGCTACGTCATCCCGTCGACGCCAGGCGTCGTGTACTCGGTGAGCATCGATGGCGGCCCCTTCGTGGTTGCCGCGGCGAACACCTACTCGGTTGTGCCGGTCAAGACGATCGTGGTGAAGGCGACCTCGTCCGACACCGGTATCTACAAGCTCACGGGCACGACTCAGTGGAGTGCGACCTTCAACAGTGCAGGCGACTGCATCCTGGGAGAGGTTTCGGTCACCCCGACCTACACCGACGCCATCTGCACCGACGGTGAGCTCTCGGACTCGAGCTACACGCTGACGGCCGTGACCGGGATCGACTACCAGGTCAGCACCGACAACGTCACGTTCACCCCGATCGCCGCGGGCCAGCACGTCGTGCCGGCTGGAACGCACATCTGGATCACGGCCTCGGCCGAGACCGGGTACTCGATCACCGGCGCCACCAGCTGGGATCACCTGTTCCCGACCCCGCTGTGCGACGGGGTTCCGACCGACCCGACGGCGACCGATCGGGCCTGCATTGTGAATGAAGACGGTCACGGCTCGTTCGTGTCCGGATACATCACCATTCCCGACTCGCTCGGCGTGCAGTACTACATCGACGGCACGGCAGTCGACCCGGGCAAGATCCTCGAGACCCCCGGCATCTACCAGGTGACCGCGACCGCGAAGGACGGGTTCGCTCTCACGAGTGACTACCCCGACGGCGGCTGGTCGCTCACCATTCACGACGCCGCCGGGTGCGGCGTCGTACACCCGGTGGAGCCGAATGTCGTCGACCAGACCTGCCAGACCCGGGAAGACAGCCTGTTCGGACTCCTGGTGACGGGATACATCGATATCCCGAGCACCGTTGGTGTGAACTACTACATCGACGGCGTGCTCGCCGCGGCCGGTCACCACGACCTGGTTCCCGGTGACTACACGGTGACCGTCGCTGCGATCCCGAACTACACGTTGGCGGACAATGTCCCCAAAGACGGGTGGGTCGAGACCATCAACCCGGCACTGGACTGCATCCAGGAGACCACCGATGCCTCGGTGTTCCCGATCGTCACCTCCACGCAGGGAAGCTGCACCGTCGACGGCACCTACACGCTGTCGAATGACATCCTCGACGGAGCCCCTGACTTCCCGGGGGCAGCCGGCGCGGTCATCTTCACGGTCGACGGGTCGCCGGTAGCGGCGGGGACGTACCACGTCACGGCACCCAAGACGGTGCACGTGCACGCGGCACCGAACACGCCCGACTACACCTTCGATGACCCGAACCAGCAGGTGGACTGGACGCTGACCTTTGCGGCGGCCACCACCTGTGACCTCAAGACCCTCGCTCTGACCGGCACCCAGCCGGCCGGCGGGATGCTGCTCGCCTACTTCATGCTGCTCGCCGGCTTGGGCATCGTCGCGGTTCGCACCGTGCGCCGCCACGGCCGCCCGCAGGAGTAAGCGCCCCAACGCGACGCCCCGCCCCCGTGTGCTGAGACACGTGGGGCGGGGCGCCGCTTCGTGCTGAGCGGCCTACGCTAACCGGCGGATTCGTCGGCGTCGGTCACCGTGGTCGCGTCCGCCGCACCCGGCTCGATCCGCACTCCGTGGAGCGCCTCGAGCCCCGCGACGAATTCCTCGATGCGCCCCTCGGCGGCCAGCCGCCGCGCACGCACCGACGGGGTGTGCACGAGCACGCCGGCTAGATGCCGCAGGGCCTCCTCGGTGACCGCGTCACCCCCGCGAGACCGGGCGCGGACCAGCTCCTCGTCGAGCGCGGCGAGCACGTGCTGCCGGAACGCCACGATGGCGGGCGCCGCCTCGGCTTCGGCCACGAATTCGGCGGCGGCATCGGCCACGAGCCGCTGCGCACCCTCGCCTCGCTCGGCAAGCGGGGCGTGCAGCGCCAGCAGCTCCAGATCGAGCAGTTCGACGCCCGGCAGCTGCCCGACCGCGGGCTCGACGTTGCGCGGCAGCCCCAGGTCGACGATCAGTCGCCGGGACGCGTCCGGGATGTCGTCGGGTGTCACGGTGTAGCGCGTGGTGCAGGTGAGCACGAGCTCGGCTCCGCCGATGGCGGTTCGCAGCTCGTGTTCGGCGGCAATGCCGTACCGCGCCGCGAAATCGTCGGCCCGGCCGGTCGCCGAGAACACCCGGATGTCGCGTGCTCCCCGGGCGCGAAGCGCGGCGATCGTGGTGGCCGCATAGCGTCCCGTGCCGACGACCAGCACCGGAACGGCCGTCCAGTCGGCGACGCGCGAGGCGGCCAGGTCGAGCGCCAAGCGGACCATCGACCTCCCGGCAGCTCCCAACTCCGTGGCGTGACGCACGCGGCGCGAGGTGCGTGCCGCGCGCTGGAATGCGCGCTCCAACTCGCTGCTCGACGTCCGGTCGGCCCGCGCCGCAGCCAGGGCGCGCTGCACCTGGCCGCTGATCTCGTCCTCGCCGACCACGACCGACTCCAGGCCGGAACTGACCGCGAACAGGTGGCGCACCGCCGCGTCGCCCCGTAAGAACTCCGCCCCGCGACGGAGCGCGGCCGCATCCTCGCCGACCGACCCTGCCAGCGCGGCGAAGACCAGGTCGGCCGAGGCAGCCGGGTCTGCTGCGAGGGCGTCGTCGACATCCAGATAGGCCTCGAAGCGGTTGCAGGTCGCGAGCACCACCGCGCCACGGATCGCCGGATCGGCGGCGATCACGTCGGCCGCCGCCGTCGTCGCCTCTCGCGACACCCGATCGAGCAGCGCAAAGTCGGTGGTGCGATGGCTCGCCGACACGCACAGAAGCATGCTCCATCGTAGGCGCCGCTCGGCTGGGCGGTCGCCGGACGTCGCCTAGCCTGGAAGGGTGCCAGACGCGACCGCATCCACCGACAGCCCGCTGCCGGCAGGCCACCCGCTGCGCGATGGCCGCACCGCCGGATCGCCATTGATCCGCGCGTACCGCGGAGATCGCCCCGAGACCCTGCCGGTGTGGTTCATGCGGCAGGCCGGGCGCTCGTTGCCCGAATACCGCGAGCTGCGTGTCGGCACCGAGATGCTCGACGCCTGCCTGACGCCCCAGCTGGCCAGTGAGATCACGATGCAGCCGGTGCGCAGGCACGGTGTCGATGCCGCGATCTTCTTCAGCGATATCGTCGTGCCGGTCAAGCTGGCCGGCGTCGACGTGCGCATCGTCCCCGGGCGCGGGCCGGTGTTCGACGCGCCGATCCGCACGGCGTCGGACGTCCTGCGGCTACCCCCGCTCGACCCGGATGCCCTCGAGCCGATCCGCGAAGCCGTGGCGATGACCGTGGCCCAGCTCGGCGGCACGCCGCTGATCGCCTTCGGCGGGGCCCCGTTCACGCTCGCCTCCTACCTGGTCGAGGGCGGCCCGTCGAAGGACCAACTGCGCGCGCGCACCATGATGTACGCCGATCCGCACAGCTGGGCCGCTCTGCTCAACTGGTGCGCCGACGTCACCGGCGCCTTCCTGCGCGCCCAGGTGGATGCCGGTGCCAGCGCCGCGCAACTGTTCGACTCCTGGGTGGGCTCGCTGTCGAGGCGGGACTATCAGCGCCGGGTTCGCCCGCACTCCGAGCGAGCGCTCAGTGCCCTGCGCGGGCTCGACGTGCCGAAGGTGCACTTCGGTGTCGGCAGTGGCGAGGTCCTCGACCTGATGGCCGGAATCGCCGATGCCGTCGGCGTCGACTGGCGGCTGCCGCTTGACGAGGCCGACCGCCGCCTCGGTGGCACGGTCCCTCTGCAGGGCAACATCGATCCAGCCCTGCTGGCCGCGCCTTGGCCGACCCTCGCGGCCCACGTGCGCGACGTCATGGAACGCGGCGAGACGGCTCCCGGTCATGTGCTGAACCTGGGCCACGGCGTCCCTCCCGAGACCGACCCTCACGTTCTGACCCGCATCGTCGAGCTCGCGCACGGGCACGGATGACGTCGCCGGTCATCGTCGTCGGCGCTGGGGTCGCCGGACTGGTGGCGGCCCGCAGGCTCGTCCTCGGCGGCCGCGAGGTGGTGGTGCTCGAGGCATCCGATCGCGCGGGCGGGCAACTCGCCCGCCACACCGTGGGCGGGCTCGAGCTGGATGCCGGGGCCGAGTCGTTCGCCACCCGGGGCGGCACCGTCGCCGGGCTGCTCGAGCGGCTGGGGCTGGGCAGCGAGATCGTGACGCCCGCAGATATTCCGGCCTGGCTTTACCGGGCCGACGGGACCGCGGGGCCGCTGCCCGCGACCAGCCTGCTGGGAATCCCCTCGGTCGCCCTGTCGCGCGATGTCATCGAGGCCATCGGAACCCGCGCCGCGTTCCGGGCCGCGCTCGATCTGCTGCTGCCCTCGCTCGTGGGCGCGGAGGCCGAGACGCTCGGCGAGTTGGTGCGGCGCCGGATGGGCCCGGCCGTCGTCGAGCGGCTGGTCGCACCGGTGGTGCGCGGTGTGCACTCGGTCGAGCCCGACGAGCTCGCCGTGGACCGCGCGGCCCCCGGCCTGCGTTCCGCCCTCTCGCGGCAGGGCTCCCTGTCGCACGCGGTCGCGAGTCTGCGCGACCGGTCGACGGCGGGCTCGCAGGTCGCCGGCATCCGCGGCGGAATGGTCACGCTCGTCGACCGGCTCCTTGCCGATCTGGACCGGTTCGGCGTTCCCGTGCGGCTGGGAGTCACGGTCGACGAGGTTGTACCCGATCGGGTGCGCGCCGACGGCGAACTCCTGCTGGGTGAGGTTCTGATCGCCGCGCCGGGCGTGGCCGCCGACCGCGCACCGGGCCGCAGGATCACCGTGGTCACCCTGGTCGTCGACCAGCCCGAGCTCGAGGCGGCACCGCGCGGAACCGGCGTGCTGGTCGAGCTCGGCGCCCCTGGCGTCGGCGCGCGGGCGCTCACGCACCTGACGGCGAAGTGGCCATGGCTCGCCGAACGCGCGGGCGGGCTGCAGGCGCTCCGACTGTCATACGACGGCGGCGCCGAGCAGGCGGGCGCCGACGTCGCGCGCGCCGTCGCCGACGCGAGCACGCTGCTCGGCATGAAGGTGAACGATCCCCTCGACGCCGATCTGGTGACCTGGGAACGGGCCGTGCCTCGAACGCATGCCGTTGACGGAATGCACTATGTGGGCGAGGCTGGTTCCGGCACCGGGCTCGCCGCCGTGATCGGACAGGCGGAGCACGAGGCCGAACGTCTGCTGGGAAATCTCCCGGAGGACGAGGGCTAGGCTGGACCGATCAGCCATCAAGGAATGGAGCGTTCCGTGAAAGGCAAGATCCTCTTCGTCGCCGGACTCGGTCTGGGATATGTTCTCGGGACCCGGGCGGGCCGCGAGAAATACGAGCAGCTGAAGACAGCAGCCCTGAAATTCTGGAACGACCCGCGCGTGCAGCGCCAGGTCGACGCCGCCGAGAGCTTCGTCAAAGACAAGGCGCCGGACGTTGCCGAGTTCGTGAGCGACAACGCCAAGAAGGTCGTCTCGCAGGTGACCGGCAAGAAGCCGGGCGCGGGTTCCACTCGCGCGTCGACGGCTGCCAAGTCGGGCACGACGAAGTCCAGTTGATCGGCGGCTGAGTCGTGTCTCAGACCACCGGATCGCCCGGGCCTGCATCATCGCCGAGGCCCAAGCGATCACTGCTGTCGCTCGTCACCGACATCCCCGCTCTCATCCAGGAGCTGTTCCACCGCGAGGTGGAGCTGCTCAAGGCGGAGCTCGTCGCCAAGCTCAAGGCGCTGGGGGTCGGGGCCGGCCTGCTGGTGGGGGCCGCGGTGGTGCTGCTGTTCATGGTGGGTGTGCTGCTCACCGCTGCCGTGTTCGCGCTCTCGCTGGTGATGCCGGGATGGCTGGCCGCGCTGATCGTGGCGGCCTTCCTGCTGATCGTCGCCGGCATCCTGGCGTTGATCGGGTATCGGGTGCTCAAGCGCGGCATCCCGCCGGTGCCGACCGAGTCGATCGACAGCCTGCAGAAGGACTACCGAGCAATCAGAGGAATCGGAAAGCGAGGAGCATCATCATGACAACTCCCATCAGCGCGAAGGCCGAAGCCGCCAAGGCGCAGGCCCAGAAGGCTCGCGACGAGCTCGCCGCGACGCTCGACGCGATCGAGGACAAGTTCAACGTGCCCAAGCGGGTGTCCGAGTTGACCGACAAGGCGGCTGCCGCCTATCGGAGCAACCCGGTGCCGTGGATCATCGGCGGCGCGGCTGTCGCCGTCATCGCCGTCGGGCTGGTCGCCTGGGCCATCTTCAGCGGCGACGACGACTGAGCTTCGGCGGTCCGCCGCCGATTCGCTCCCTGGCCGCCGGCGGGGGAGGATGGGATGGTGAGTCCGAGCTCGAAATCGCCGTCCGACCCGGGTGCCTCCGACCCCGGATTCACCCTGTGGGCTGTTCTGCGGCGTCCCGGGGGAACGGGCAGCGAGCCCGAACATGCGGATGATGGCTCGCACGGCCACACCCGCGAACCGCTCGTCGACGCCGTCCGCGCGGTCGAGAACGCCGGCGTCGTCGTGCGCGGTGTCTACGACGTGTCCGGCCTGCGGGCCGACGCCGACCTGCTGATCTGGCTGACCGGCGGCACAGCGGACGGGCTCCAGCATGCGCTGCGAACGCTCCGCCGCAGCGCCGAGCTCGCAGCCCTGCTGCCGACCTGGAACGCGCTGGGCGTCCACCGAGAGGCCGAGTTCAGCCGGAATCACGCGCCCGCCTTCCTGCGCGGACTGCCCCCGAAGTCCTGGCTGACCGTGTATCCGTTCGTGCGCAGCTACGACTGGTACCTGCTTCCCGAAGACGAGCGGCGCACCATGCTGGCCGACCACGGCCGGATGGGCGGCGCGTATCCGCAGGTTCAGACCAACACGGTCGCCTCCTTCGCGCTGGGCGACTACGAGTGGATCCTCGCGCTCGAAGCCGACGACCCCCTCGACCTGGTGGACCTGATGCGCCACTTGCGCAATACGGAGGCGCGCCGGCACGTTCGCGAGGAGGTCCCGTTCTTCACCGGCCGGCGCCTCGCCCTCGACGAGGTCTCGGAGGTGATCGCGTGACGACCGCTCCCGTTCTGTTCGCGACGGATGCCGCGGCATCCGGTGCCGAGCACGTCGAGGTGCCCGTTGCCTACGACGCGATCGTGCTGGCGGGATTCGGCGGACCGGAAGGACAGGACGACGTGCTGCCGTTCCTGCGGAACGTGACGCGCGGACGCGGCATCCCCGACGAGCGCCTCGAGGAGGTGGCGCACCACTACCGCCACTTCGGAGGGGTGAGCCCGATCAACGCGCAGAACCGCGCGCTCAAGGCGGCGCTCGAGGCCGAGCTGGCATCCCGGGGCATCGACCTGCCGGTGCTGTGGGGCAACCGCAACTGGGCGCCGTACCTGGCGGATGCGCTGGCCGAGGCATCCGAGCGCGGCTTCACCCGGCTGATCGGCCTCGCCACCAGCGCATACAGTTCGTACTCGAGCTGCCGGCAGTACCGCGAGGACTTCGCGCTGGCGCTGGAGCAGACCGGTCTCGGCGACCGCCTGCGGATCGACAAGGTGCGCCAGTTCTTCGACCACCCGGGATTCGTCGAACCGTTCGTCGACGGCTTGCGCACCGCGGTGGCCGACCTGGTCGAGCGCGGGATCGATCGCGGAGCGATCCGCATCCTGTTCTCGACGCACAGCATCCCGAGCGCCGATGCGGCGCGCAGCGGGCCGCGCGACCGCGACTTCGGCGCCGAGGGAGCCTACGCGGCGCAGCACCGCGCCGTGGCCGAGGTGGTCATGCGCGAGGCGGGCACCGACATCCCGTGGCAGCTGGTGTATCAGAGCCGCTCGGGGCCACCGACGCAGCCCTGGCTCGAACCCGACGTCAACGACGTGATCGCTGCCTTCGCGACCGACGGCGTCGAGGCGGTCGTCATCGTGCCACTCGGATTCGTCAGCGACCACATGGAGGTGCTCTGGGATCTCGACACCGAGGCCACCGAGACGGCGGAGCAGCACGGCATGGTGGCGATCCGCACGCCGACTCCGGGGACGCATCCCGCCTATGTGCGCGGGCTCGTCGACCTCGTGCTCGAGCGCCTGAACGGTACAGCGACCGCCGACCGGCCCGCCCTGACCGAGCTCGGCCCGTGGTACGACGTGTGCCGACCCGGCTGCTGCGAGAACGCACGACTCGGCTTCAAGCCCGCGATTGCGGGGCTGGCGCCGTGAGGATCGGTACCCGCGGCAGTGCTCTCGCGCTCGCCCAGGCGCAGACCGTGGCGTCGGCACTCGGTGCTGAACTCGTGGTGATCCAGTCGGAGGGCGATCTCTCGTCCGCGCCGCTCGCGTCACTGGGAGGCGCGGGCGTGTTCGCCGCGGCCCTGCGCGAGGCCCTGCTGAACGGCGAGGTGGACGCTGTGGTCCACTCCTACAAGGATCTGCCGACCGCGCCACTGCCGGGCCTCACCATCGCGGGGGTGCCGAAGCGCGCGGACGCACGCGACGCGCTGTGCGCCCGTGACGGCCTGACCCTCGCCCAGCTTCCGGCCGGATCGCGGATCGGCACCGGCTCGCCGCGCCGCCGTGCGCAGTTGCTCTCCCGGCGCTCGGACCTCGAGATCGTCGATCTGCGCGGCAACGTCGACACCCGGCTCGCGCGGGTCGGAAGCGACGACCCCGAGCGGCACCTCGATGCCGTCGTGCTGGCGGCAGCCGGCCTGGACAGGCTCGGCAGGCTCGACGCGATCACCGAGTACTTCGGCATCGATCCCTGGCCGACCGCTCCGGCGCAGGGCGCGCTGGCGGTCGAGACGCGGACCGGCGACGAGAAGTCGGTCGCGAAGGCCGACCACACGCCGTCCCGCATGACGGCCGAGGCCGAGCGAGCGGTTCTGGCCCGGCTCGAGGCGGGCTGCTCCGCGCCGATCGGCGCCCACGCGATCCTCGACGACGGACTGCTGTTCCTCAGCGCGCGGGTCTACCGCGAGGATGGCAGCGAGCAGCTGACCAGCTCGCACGCGCTGTATCCCGAGGATGCCCGCGACCCGATCGGGGAGCTGGCGACGCGGGTCGCAGACGAACTGCTCGCGAGCGGAGCGGCGACGCTCGCTCCGCTGGCTGCGAGCCGCGACATCCCGGGACCGGAGGGCACCGAATGAGTGCTCCGGCCCCTGCCAAGCCGTTGGCCGGCTGGCGCGTGCTCGTGCCCCGCGGCGGCAAGTGGGGCGACGGGGTCGCGGCGACCCTGCGGGCGTTGGGGGCGACCCCCGTCATCGCGCCACTCATCAACTTCGCCGGCGCCGAAGACCCGCTGGCCCTGGCCAACGCCCTGCAGGAGCTGAGCGACGGCCAGTTCGACTGGATCGTGATCACCAGCGCGACCACCGTCGACGTGCTGACCAGCCAGGGCACGCGGGTGCCCGATTCCACGCGCATCGCGGCCGTCGGAGAGACCACCGCGGCGGCGCTCGCGCTCGCGGGCTATCGGGTCGACTTCGTGCCGAGCTCCGACAACTCGGCGCGCGGCCTGGTGAAGGAGTGGCCGGCCAGCGACATCCGCGGACGGGTGCTGATCCCGCAATCCGACATCGCCGAGCCGACCCTGGTGGCGGGCCTGTCCAAGCTGGGGTTCGCGGTCGAGTTCGTCACGGCATACCGCACGATCGGCGTGCCCGTCACGCCCGAGGTCGCGATGGATGTCGCGTCCGGCCGAATCCGGGCGGTGCTGGTCACCTCCGGCAGCGTCGCCAGGCAGATCGCGGCCCAACTCGCCCCGCTGCCCGACGAGACCGTCGTGGCCTGCATCGGCCCCCGCACCGCCTTCGACGCGCGGGCCGCCGGGCTGCCGGTGCACGTCATCGCCGAGGAGCGGTCGGCCGATTCGCTCATCGAGGCGCTCGTGGAATACGCCGAGGCCGAATGAGCGATCAGGATGCCGAGACCCCGGCGCTGCCGACGCGGGTCACGCCCGTGATCCGGCCGCGGCGGTTGCGCGCGACCCCGGCGATGCGCCGACTGACCCGGCAGACCCGGATCCACCCGGCCGAGTTGATCCTGCCGATGTTCATCCGCGAGGGCGTCTCCGAACCGATCCCGATCGCCTCGATGCCGGGCGTGGTGCAGCACTCGCTCGACTCCTTCCGGAACGAGCTGCAGCGCGCCGCCCGAGCGGGCATCGGCGGGGTGATGCTGTTCGGCGTGCCGGAGCGCAAGGACGCAGCCGGCACCGGCGCAACCGACCCGGACGGCATCCTGAACCTGGCGACCCGGATCGCGGTGTCCGAGGTGGGCGATGCCCTCGTGGTGCAGACCGACCTCTGCCTCGACGAGTTCACCGACCACGGGCACTGCGGTGTGCTGGATGCGGCGGGCAACGTCGACAACGACGCGAGCCTGCTGCGCTATCGCGAGATGGCGGTGGCGCAGGCCGAGGCCGGCTCAGCCCTGCTCGGACTCAGCGGCATGATGGACGGCCAGGTGCGTGCCGTACGTGATGCGCTCGATACCGCGGGCCGCAGCGGGACCGCCATCCTCGGCTACGCGGCCAAGTACGCGTCGGCGTTCTACGGGCCATTCCGCGAGGCGGTCGCCTCGTCGCTGACCGGGGATCGGCGCAGCTATCAGCTCGACCCGGCGAACCGGCGCGAGGGGCTTCGCGAGGTGCTGCTCGATGTCGAGGAGGGCGCCGACGTCGTGATGGTGAAGCCGGCGATGTCGTATCTGGATGTGCTCGCGGATGCCGCAGCCGCGAGCCCGGTTCCGGTGTGGGCCTATCAGGTGAGCGGCGAGTACGCGATGGTCGAGGCGGCTGCCGCGCAGGGTTGGATCGACCGGGAGCGCGCGATCGACGAGAGCCTCACGAGCATCCGCCGGGCGGGAGCGGAGGCCGTGCTCAGCTACTGGGCGCTCGAGGTGGCCGAGAGGTGGGCGCAGGCGTGACTCCCGACCCGACGGGCAGCATCCGCGCGGTCGGCAACGACGCGGCCTTCGCGCGCGCCAAGGCCGCGATCCCGGGCGGGGTGAACTCGCCGGTGCGCGCCTTCGGCTCGGTGGGCGGAACGCCCCGGTTCGTGGTCTCGGCGCGTGGCGCGACGATCACCGACATCGAGGGCCGCGAGTACGTCGACCTGGTCATGTCGTGGGGTCCTGCGCTGCTCGGGCACGCGCATCCGGCCGTCGTCGAGGCGGTGCGGCAGGCGGCGGGCCGCGGGCTGGGGTTCGGAGCGTCGACCCCTGGCGAGACCGAGCTGGCTGAGCTGGTGCGCGGCCGTCTCTGCGTGGAGGGGACCCGCGGAGTCGAGAAGCTCCGCCTGGTCTCGACCGGGACCGAGGCCACGATGACGGCGATCCGGCTGGCGCGGGGAGCCACCGGCCGTGACCTGATCATCAAGTTCGCCGGGCACTATCACGGCCATTCCGACGGCCTGCTCGCCGAGGCGGGATCGGGCGTGGCGACACTGGGTCTCCCCGGATCCGCCGGAGTTCCGAAGGCGGTGGCAGCCCTCACCCTGGTGCTGCCCTATAACGATCTCGACGCCGTGCGAGCGGCTTGTGCGGCGCATCCGGGCAGGATCGCCGCCATCATCACCGAGGCAGCCGGGGCCAACGCGGGGGTGCTCGCGCCGGCCCGCGGCTTCAACCGGGCGCTCGCGGGCATCGCGCGCGACAACGGCGCGCTGCTGATCCTCGACGAGGTGCTCACCGGGTTCCGGGTCGGTCCGGCCGGCTGGTGGGGGCTCGAGGCCGCGCGGGTCGTGCCCGACGGGGCCGGATGGACGCCCGACCTCGTCACCTTCGGCAAGGTGCTGGGCGGCGGCTTGCCGCTGGCCGCCGTCGGCGGACGGGCCGAGCTGCTCGACCAGTTGGCTCCCCTCGGGCCGGTGTACCAAGCAGGCACCCTGAGCGGCAACCCGGTAGCCGTGGCGGCCGGAATCGCGACCCTGACGAACGCGACGCCCGACGTGTACGCACGCGTGAACCGAGCGGCGGACGCGGTGGCCGGCGCCCTGCACGCCGCGCTCGACTCCGAGGGGGTCGCGCACGTGATCCCGCGCGCGGGCAGCCTGTTCTCGCTCGCCTTCCGGGCGGAGCCCGTCCGCGACTACGCGGACGCCCAAGCCCAGGAGTCCTGGCGCTACCCGGCCTTCTTCCACGCCATGCTCGATGCGGGCATCAGCCTGCCGCCCAGTGTGTTCGAGGCGTGGTTCCTGTCGGCGGCGCATGATGATGGCGTGATCGATCGGATCGTGGCCGCGCTCCCGACGGCGGCGCGCGCGGCCGCGTCTGTCGTCGTCGACTCGTTCGGGTAGGCGCGCTGCCGGAGTCAGCTGGGCAGGGTGATGGTCTTGCAGCCGCCGCTGAGGAGTGGGTTGAAGGTGCCGGGGCCGACGTTGATGCCGTATGCGCAGATGGTGTGGGTGCCGCCGG
>Ga0070659_100000456_pt1 | contig 30202 bp, 27 predicted proteins | sample KBSC23metaG_FD_64666 | JGI IMG/M metagenome (GOLD analysis project Ga0070659, IMG submission 64666) | Corn rhizosphere microbial communities from Kellogg Biological Station, Michigan, USA - KBS C2-3 metaG | ecosystem: Host-associated > Plants > Roots > Rhizosphere > Soil ... | reverse complement strand
GTTGAAGTGGTGCGTGTCGAAGGCACGGTTTTCGGCCCCGATGCGGCGAAGGCCGCAATCGCCAACACAGAAACGGTCATCAAAGCCTTGTTGGCGAAGGCTGCGTGACCTCATGGCCGGGAAAAAAACCATCGCGCTGTTCGGTGCAACCGGGCCGACCGGAAGGCACATCATCGAGGAAGCCTTGAAGCAGGGCTACAACCTGTCGGTCTATACGCGCGACGCAAAGAAACTCGCGTCGTTCGCGGGAAGGGTCGAAATTGTTGTCGGCGACCTGCAAGACCAAAGCGCCATTGCGAAGTGCGTCCAAGGTGCCGATGCGGTCATTAGCGCCCTTGGCCCCAACAGTCTCAAGGTGCAAGGCGATAAGCCGATCATGCACGGCTTGACCAACATCATCGCCGCGATGAAGCACGCGGGCGTGCGCCGTCTTATCCAGATTTCTACGGCTGCCTATCGTGATCCCAAGGATGGCTCTGCCTTCAAAACCCATGCGTTCGTGCTGTTGTTCAAGGTTATCGCGCGCAAGGGGTATGAGGACATCAAGGCGACTGGCGAATTGATCGCCAATTCGGACTTGGACTGGACACTGGTACGCATCCCTAACCTCAAGGATGGCCTCGCCGATGGCAGCGTGGATGTGGGTTGGTATGGAAAGACCAAACTCAGCATGAAGCTCTCCAGAGGCAATCTTGCGAAGTTCTTGGTTGACCAAGTGACCAACAAGAAGTTCGTGCGTGCCGCGCCAGGCATCGCTAACCATTGACGCAGGAACGTCTCGACAAGGTTCTGGAGGAACACTCCAATGACAATCTCCGATACTCGCCCTATACAAGATAAGCCGATTGCCAGTCGTCGAGCCGGCTTGATCGAACGGACGATCACGCGGCTCTGGATGCGGCCCGCGCGCATTGTGGGAATCACAAGTTTGTCGGAGAAGTTTCGCCTATTCGATTTTCAGGGCGATGCTTTGTGAACCGCCCCGGTTTTCGTGGAGGCCGGTTGGTTTAAGTTAGATTGGTACGGTGACCTTTTGGGCCAGCTGCCGGTAATAATTTGCTTCTGCTTCGGCCGGTGGAATATACCCGATTGGTGCCAGCAAGCGGTGATGATTGAACCACGATACCCATTCCAGAGTGGCCAATTCCACCGACGCCCTGGTTTTCCAGGGGCCGCGACGGTGTATCACTTCAGCCTTGTACAATCCGTTGATGGTTTCTGCCAACGTGTTATCGTAGCTGTCTCCACAACTGCCCACAGAAGAGGGCTCAATACCGGCCTCGGCGAGGCGCTCCGTATAGCGAATAGAGACGTATTGAGAACCTCGGTCCGAATGATGGACCAAGCCATCACCTCGTTCCGGTTGGCGGTCGTGCAGCGCCAGCTCCAACGCCTCCAGCACGAAGTCAGTATGCATGCTGCTGGAAACACGCCAGCCGACAATCCTGCGGGCAAACACATCAATGACGAACGCCACATACAGCCAGCCCTGCCAAGTCGACACATACGTGAAGTCCGACACCCACAGCTGATTGGGACGCTCTGCCTTGAATTGCCGATTGACGTGGTCCAATGGACAAGGGGCTGCCGTATCAGGAATGGTAGTACGCACCGTCTTGCCGCATCGTGCTCCCTCAATGCCGATTCGTCGCATCAATCTCTCCACCGTGCAGCGGGCCACCGTTTGCTGCTCGCGGCAAAGCTGGCGCCAGACCTTGTCAGCCCCATAGACCCATAGACCTTCATGTTGGCTTGCCATACGCGTTGAATCTCTGGCATCAGGACCGCATCCCGCTTGACTCGGGCGCACTGCAACTCCGGATTCCTTTGCTGCGCGGCATAACGGCGATAATCGGACGGGGCAATCTGCAATACTTTGCAAAGCGGCTCGACCCCGTACGTTTCCCGATGCTGGTCAATGAATTGCCTTACGACTTGAAGCGGCGGTCGAGCTCCGCCTGGGCGAAAAACGCGCTGGCCAGCTTCAAAATTTCGTTGGCGCGGCGTAGTTCCTTGACTTCGCGCTCGAGCTCTTTGACGCGCTCATGCTCGGCGCTGGTGACCCCGTCACGCCGGCCGGTATCGACCTCGTGCTTGCGCACCCACTCGTGCAAGGTTTGCGGCACACAGCCAATCTTCGGCGCAATCGATTCAATCGCGGCCCACAACGACGGATACTCGCCGCGGTGCTCCTGCACCATGCGTACGGCACGCTCACGCACTTCAGGGGAAAATTTGTTTTGCTTCTTCATGGCTCCATTCTCTCAGATAGTGGAGCCTCCACAATTGCCGGGGCGGTTCATCTGGCCGGCTTATTAGCGAGACGGCTCGCTCTCAATGTCGATGGATTTTCGTTCCGGCCACGACCAAGTACCACGCAGTCGCCACTTGCCTTGCGTATCTTCAATCTGCACCAACCAGCGCGCGCGGTCTAGTTCGGGCAGCGGCAAAACGAACATGCCACCGACATCGGTTTGCGCAGTGAAGGTGAGATCCTTCTCCGGCCGCGTCGGATGCACTAGCCGTATGCGCACAACCGATGCGTATGCAAGTCCATGCGCGGACAAGCTCCCTCGCAAGCTTCTTTCTGCCGGGTCGTAGCGCATGTCGGCGGCGAGTCCGAGGCTGACTGCAGCGCGATCGCGGCGCAGGTCCTGATTGATCGCCTTGCCTTGACGATAGTAGTCGTCCGTCACCAGCGCATCCTGGCCGGACAGCGCGAGCCAGCTCGTATAGCCACCCGCCACCAGGACCGTGGCGGGGCCGAGCATCAACAGCCAGGGCCAGCGATGGCGGTACCACGGCTTGGTGTTTGTGTTTGCAGCCCACGTTGTTGCATTCATCACGGTCTCCTTGGCACGAAAAACACCGCCTCTTCCTTTGCATGCAAATCCGGTGCATCGACGGCAGCCAAGTCGAAACGGATCTTGTTCGAGCCGGCTTGCCCTTTGCCCGCCGCCACACGCACTCGCACCGGCACGGCACGCGAACTTGCGGCATCGATTGCCACTTCGGCGGGCGTTGCCAGGGCAATGGTGTCGATGCCGGCAACGGCGATGCGGAAGCGGTGTGCGGATTCGCCGGTGTTCATGATCTGTAGCCGATAGACGTTCTCGATCATGCCATCCTCGACTTCACGTGCCAGCGCGCCACGATCCCGGATCACGTCCAGCTTGAGCGGCGTGCGTGCGAACAGCGACAGGCCGAGCGCCGTAACGATCACGGCAAGAACGGCCGAGTAGATCAGTACGCGTGGCCGCAGGATGCGCCGACGGATGACGCTTCCCTGCCAATGTTCCTTCAGCGCGTTCTCGGTTGCGTAACGGATCAAGCCGCGCGGCGATCCGATCTTGTCCATCACGGAATCGCAAGCATCGATGCAGGCGGCGCAGCCGATGCATTCGTATTGCAGGCCCTTGCGGATGTCAATGCCGGTGGGGCAGACCTGCACGCACATCGTGCAGTCGATGCAGTCGCCGCCGTTCTTGCTGGCCTTGCCCATGTGCGCGCCGCGCGGTTCGCCGCGTTCGGCGTCATAGGTGACGATGAGCGTATCGCGGTCGAACATCGCGCTTTGGAAGCGCGCATACGGACACATGTACTTGCAGACCTGCTCGCGCAGCCAGCCGGCATTGCCGTAGGTGGCCAACGCATAGAACGATACCCAGAACCATTCCCACGGGCCGAAGCGCAGCAGCATCGCTTCGCGCATCATTGTCTCCATCGGCGTGAAATAGCCGACGAAGGTGATGCCGGTCCACAACGCCACCGCCCCCCAGGCAGCGTGCTTGGCCGCTTTCTTTGCGAACTTCTGCACGGACCACGGCTGGCGGTCGAGCCGCATGCGTGCGCTGCGCGTGCCTTCGATGCGGCGCTCGATCCACATGAAGATCTCCGCATAGACCGTCTGCGGGCAGGCATAACCGCACCACACACGCCCCGCTATCGCCGTAACGAGAAAGAGTCCGTAGGCGCACACGATCAACAGTGCTGCGAGATAGATGAAATCCTGCGGCCACAAGACCAAGCCGAAGAGGTGGAACTTGCGCGTGCCGAGGTCGAACAGCACTGCCTGGCGACCGTTCCACCGCAGCCACGGCACGCCGTAGAACACGAGTTGTGTGAGCCAGACGCAGGCCCAACGCAGTCGCGCATAATGCCCGGATATTTCGCGTGGATAAATTTCCCGACGCGGTTCGTACATCCGGATGATCTTGGCTTGAGGCGCGGGTTGATTCATCGGTATGCCTCTGTTCTCTGTTATTTCCCTGCCAGCGCGGTGTCGTTCGACAGGCTCCAGACATAAGCAGCCAGCACGTGCACCTTGGGCTCGCCGAGGAAGTCCTTGAAGGCAGGCATGGTGTTGTCACGTCCCTTGCGTATGGTCTCCATTACTGTCTCGGCACTACCGCCATAGAGCCAGATTTTGTCGGTCAGATTCGGTGCGCCAATCGCTTGGTTGCCGTGCGCGTCGGCTCCATGACATGCGGCACACATAGCGAATTTCGGCTTGCCGAAGACGGCCTTGATCGGGTCGTGCGTGGAGCCCGAGAGACTCAGGACGTAATGTGCAACGTTCTCGACATCCTTGTCCGATCCGACCGCTTGCGCCATCGATGGCATCACGCCGTGACGCCCTTCCATGATGGTCTTCTTGATCGTTTCCGGATCGCCGCCGTGGAGCCAATCCTTGTCGGTCAAATTGGGAAAGCCTTTGCTGCCGCGTGCATCCGAGCCGTGACATTGCGCGCAATAGGTGAGGAACAAGCGCTCGCCCATTGCATGCGCTTGCGGATCGGCTGCGACGGTGCGTATATCTTGCGCAAGATATTTGTTGAACAAGGGGCCGTAGTCGCTCTCGGCTTTTTTCAATTCGTCGCGGTATTGCCCGGTCGATTGCCAGCCGAGCTTGCCGGTGTATGTGCCCAGGCCCGGATAGAGCACGAGATAACCGAGGCCGAATACTATGGTGAGCATGAACAGCCACATCCACCAGCGCGGCATCGGATTATTGAGCTCGGTCAGGCCATCATCCCAATCGTGCCCGGTCGTTTCCTTGCTGCCGGCGGCATTCACCTTGCATTTCGATTGCGCCCACAGCAGCAGCGCGCAACCTGCGATACCGAGCACGGTCAGCAATGTAATGTAGAAGCTCCAGAAGCCGTTCGTGAAATCAGCCATGTTGCTTCTCCCAGGATTCTTCGTCGGCGAACGGCAATTGCGCCGCCGCGTCGAAGTCGGCCTTGCGGCGGGCGCTCCATGCCCAGAGCATGATGCCGACGAAGGTCGCGAAGCTGATGACGGTGAAGAGGCTGCGTGTGTCCATGAGCCAGTTGTCGATTGTCATGATCAGTTCCTCGTCTTGATCTGTGTGCCGAGTCCTTGCAGATAGGCGATCAGCGCGTCCTGCTCGGTCTTGCCTTCGAGCGCCTGCGGCGCTTGCTTGATCTCGTCTTCGCTGTAAGGGTGCCCGAGACGCTTGAGCGCGCGCATCTTCGGCACGATCTCGGACGGTTCGAGTTTTGTTTTCTCAAGCCACGAATAGGCGGGCATGTTCGATTCCGGCACCACGTCGCGCGGATTGTTCAGGTGCACGCGATGCCATTCGTCGCTGTAGCGGCCGCCGACGCGGTGCAGATCGGGGCCGGTGCGCTTCGATCCCCATTGGAAGGGGCGGTCGTAGACGAATTCCCCGGCTACAGAGTAATGGCCATAGCGTTCGGTCTCTGCGCGGAATGGGCGAATCATCTGTGAATGGCAGTTGTAGCAGCCTTCGCGGATGTAAATGTCGCGTCCGGCCAATGCCAGCGCCGGATACGGTTTCAACCCTGCGACCGGCTCGGTGGTCGATTTCTGGAAGAACAGCGGCACGATCTCAGCCAGACCGCCGACGCTGACGACCAGTACGACCAACGCAATCAGCAGCCAGGGATTTTTCTCGATCAGTTCATGAGTGAATTTCATGTGTTTCTCCTCAAGCGGCCGGTGTAATGGCAACTGGTGTGACGATGCGCAGGTTGGCAGGCCGGCTCATGCATACCGTCATGAAGACATTCCAGGCCATGATTACCATCCCCGACAGGTAGAGCAGCCCGCCGCAGAAGCGGATCACGTAGTAGGGATAGGTGGCCTTGACTGCTTCAACGAAGGTATAGGTCAGCGTGCCGTCGGAGTTGACCGCGCGCCACATCAAGCCTTGCATGACTCCGGCGATCCACATCGCGGCGATGTAGAGCACGATGCCGATGGTCGCGACCCAGAAGTGCAGATCGATCAGTTTCACGCTCCACATTTCCGTCTTGCCCGACAGGCGCGGTATCAGATAGTAGAGCGAGCCCATGGTGATGAAGCCGACCCAGCCGAGCGCGCCGGAATGCACATGGCCGATGGTCCAGTCGGTGTAGTGGGAGAGCGCGTTGACGGTCTTGATCGACATCATCGGGCCTTCGAAGGTTGACATGCCGTAGAACGACAACGAGACAATCAGGAACTTCAGGATAGGATCGGAGCGCAGCTTTTCCCAGGCGCCCGAGAGCGTCATGATGCCGTTGATCATGCCGCCCCACGAAGGCGCCAGCAGGATCAGCGAAAACACCATGCCGAGCGATTGCGTCCAGTCGGGCAGCGCCGTGTAATGCAGATGGTGCGGACCGGCCCACATGTAGGTGAAGATCAGCGCCCAGAAGTGCACGATCGACAGACGATACGAATACACAGGACGCCCGGCCTGTTTCGGAATGAAGTAGTACATCATGCCGAGAAAACCCGCAGTCAGGAAAAAGCCCACTGCGTTGTGGCCGTACCACCACTGCACCATCGCATCCTGCACGCCGGCGTAAAGCGAATACGACTTGGTCAGGCTTACCGGAATCACGGCGGCATTGACGACATGCAGCAATGCGACCGCCAGGATGAAGCCGCCGAAGAACCAGTTGGCAACGTAGATATGCGGCACCTTGCGCTTGACGAGGGTGCCGAAGAAGACGATGGCATAAGAAACCCAGACCACGGCGATCAACAGCGCAATCGGCCATTCGAGTTCGGCGTACTCCTTGCCGCGTGTGATCCCGAGTGGCAGCGTGACGGCGGCGGCGACGATGACCGCTTGCCAGCCCCAGAAGGTAAACGCTGCGAGTTGATCCGAGAACAGCCGTACCTGGCAGGTGCGCTGAACCACGTAATAGGAGGTTGCGAACAGCGCACAGCCGCCGAATGCAAAGATCACGGCATTGGTGTGCAGCGGGCGGATGCGGCCGTAAGACAGCCATGCGGTATCGAAATTCAGCGCCGGCCAGGCCAGCTCGGCGGCGATATAGACGCCAACGAGCATGCCGACCACGCCCCAGATCACAGCCGCAATGGCGAACTGCTTTACGACCTTGTAGTTATATTGGAGTGCGGTGTCCACGACTTCCCCTCTAAAAAGCGATAACAGATTGAGGTCAGGATAGAAGTCGGGGCCGTGAAAATCATTGACCTGAGTCAAACGGGTCCGGGTGGTTGCCGTCGTCGTCTTGCAGGATGCGCAGGGCGGGTCCGACCATGTCGTCGAATTGCCCGCTGTCGGACATGCGGAAGAAGATCCAGATCGCGATGAACACGATCAGGACGGATAAGGGCACAAGCAGATACAAGGCTTCCATGTTCAGCGGGCTCCGATTGAATAGGATGAGCTCGAAGTACGTCCGGCATGTTCCCTCCCCCTTGTAGGGGGAGGGTTAGGGTGGGGGTGTGATGGTTGATTCAACGTATGTATTTGCTCAACCATCCCCCCCATCCCAACCTTCCCCCTACAAGTGGGAAGGAGCCGCAATGCATTGAGTACCACCACCGCAGAACTGAGCGACATGCCAACCGCCGACATCCACGGATTCAGCCACCCGAATGCAGCCGCCGGTATCGCGAGCGCGTTGTAGAGCACGGACCAGGCGAGGTTCTGACGAATCACCGCCATCGTTTTCGCTGCTGTCGCCGCCGCTTCTTGCATGCCATCGATGCGTCCCGACAGCAGCACGGCGTCGGCCTGCGCCTGCGCCAGCGCCGCGCCCGACCCCATGGCGAACGAGACATCGGCCGCACGCAGCACGGCAGCGTCATTAATGCCGTCACCAGCCATCGCCACAATCGCGCCTTGACGTTGCAAAGCCTGCACGAAAGCGAGCTTCTGTTCCGGCAGGTAATTGCCCCAGGCGTGCGCGATACCGAGCGAGGCAGCGATGCGTCGCACGGCTTCGGGCCGATCCCCGCTGAGCAGAATGACCGTCTTGCCCTCCGCAAGAAACCGCGCGACTGTCTTGCCTGCCTCTTGGCGCAAGGCATCGGCGATGTCGAAGCGCGCCAGCCAACGGCTGGCAGTGCCGAGATAGACTGAAGTCAATATGCCATCGTCTTCCCAGGGACAGGCAACGCCGCACAAACCACCGACAAAGGCCATGTTACCGATGCGATAGCCGATGCCATCGACCGTGCCTTCCACGCCCTGCCCTGCAATGTGATGCGCATCGGCTGCAGGCTCGCCAGGCAAGCCGCATTGCCTTGCCGCGTTCGCGATGGCCATAGCCAGCGGATGCGCGCTCGATGCTTCAAGGGCACAAGCCACGCGCAGGCATCTCTCTTCGTCTTTCGGGCATGCAGTGACAATATGAGTCACGCCGGGTGTGCCGACCGTCAGCGTGCCGGTCTTGTCGAAAACGACATGGGTGGCACGATGCAATGTCTCCAGCACGTGCGGCCGCAAGACAAGCACGCCGCGCCGCATCAGCGCATCGGTCGCGGCAGCGAGAGCAGCCGGCGTCGCGAGCGACAACGCGCACGGGCAGGACACGACGAGCACTGCAATGGCAATCGGCCAGGCACGCTCTGGATCGGTCATCTGCCAATACGCGAACACGGCGAGCGTGAACATCAGCAGGCAGGCAACGAACCCTGCCGCGACACGGTCGGCCCACTGTGCGATGCGCGGTTTGGCCTGTCCCGCACGTTCGGCAAGACGGACCAGCGCGGCAAGCGTACTGTCGGCAACCGGATGCACGACACGCAGCACCAACGGCTGCCACTGATTGACGGCTCCGCCCGGCAGGGTGTCGCCGATGTCCTTGCGCTGGGGTTCGCTCTCGCCAGTCAACAATGACACGTCGATTGCAGCATCGCCTTCGAGCAGGATGCCATCGGCAGGAATCGCTTCCCCAGGTTTGACCAGGATCGTGTCGCCTGCGGCAAGAGACGCTGCGGCCACGGTTTCGCTGTGGCGGCTCTGCGGGTATTCCGGCAAGCGTTCGGCAGACGATGGCAATGCACGTGTCAGTGCCGACAGCGCCGAACTCGCCTTGCGCCGTGCGGACAGTTCGAGATAGCGGCTGCACAGCAGCAGAAAGATGAACATCGACACCGAGTCGAAGTAGACCTCGCCACGCCCCAGCAACGTTGCCGCCGCACTGGCGAGGAACGCGGCGGCGATGCCGAGTGCGACCGGCACATCCATGCCGAGCGCACGTTGCTTGAGGCTGTTCCAGGCACCGGCAAAGAAGGGCCGCGCCGAATAGACGACGGCCGGCAGCGTGAGGATGAAACTGGCCCAGCGCAGCAATACCGCTTCGCCGGGATCAGGCGCATCGCTGCCCGAGAAATAGGCTGGCGCCGCGTACATCATCACCTGCATCATCGACAATCCGGCGACGAACAGTCGGCGAAACAAATTCTTCGCGGCCCGCTGCATGCGCGCTTCCTGTGCAGCGGCATCGAAGGGATAAACGGCATAGCCGATCTCACGCAACGCGAGCAGGATGTCGCTCAACTTGCATCGGTCTGGCTGCCAACGTACTTGCAGGCGGCCGGTTGCGACGTTCATGTTGCAAGACGCGACGCCAGGCAAGTGCGCTAGGTGTTTTTCGATCAGCCAGACGCAGGCCGCGCAGCGCAGGCCATCGACCGAGAGCACGGCCTCGCCGGTATCGACAGCCTCATCGCAAAGCCGCAAAGCCGCGTCGGCAAGACCGTCAGGCAGAGCGGCTGGTAAGGCATCGCGCTCGCTGTAGTAATCGGCCAACCCATGCCCGGCAATTGCTTGTGCGACGGCTTGGCAGCCGGGACAGCATACGGGCCTGTGGATGCCTGCAATCGTGACTGTCCACGCCTGCCCGTTCGGCAAAGACTGGCCACAATGGAAGCAGCTTGTCTCCTGCGCCACACCGGAAGGTTCGTCGATGAGTACAGCGGTGCTCATGGCCGCGCCTCGATTGCCGGTGTGATGCAAAAAATGTCGCCCCAGTGCGGCATGAGGTTGCCAGCGGCACGCGCCAATCCGATCACGCCGAACAGCAGCACAAGCATACCTGCCGCGATGCGCACGTTGCGTGTCTGCATCCATGCGCGCAATTGCGTACCCGCCGTATCAAGTGCGAGCAGCATCGGCAAGGTGCCAAGTCCGAAGGCAGACATGACGGCCGCGCCGGAAAGCGCCGAGCCGCTCAACATTGCAGTCAGCAGCATGCTGTACACCATGCCGCAAGGCACCCAGCCCCACAATGCACCAAGGGCGAGTGCCTTGGCGGGCGTATCCATCGGCAACAGCTCGCGCATGAGCGGCTGGGCGCGACGCCATAATATGCCACCGGCTTGTTCAAGACGCGCCAATCCTCTCCATGCACCCATGAGATAAAGACCGAGCAAGATCAGCATCAGATTGGCGAGCCAGTAGCCGACGATCTGCAACGAGGCCAAACCAGACAGTGTCTTCACGCCGTCGGCTACGCCGCCCGCGATTGCGCCTGCCACTGCATAGCTTGCAATGCGTCCGGCGTTATAAGCGAGCGGCATGCCGAATGTGCGCGGCACTGCTGTTGTCACCGTGACGGGAAACGCGCGCCGCGCAGAAGCCGTCATCGACAAGGCGCTGACGATGCCCCCGCACATGCCGATGCAATGCACGCTGCCAAGCATGCCAGCCAGGAAGAACGGCAGGAAATGGATAGCGCTCACGGCATCACCGCTTCAAATTGCGCGTGAGTAGCGCACCAGGCGGGAGGTATTCACCGGCATTGTCTGATTGAGATAGCGGTCGAACACCATGCAGATGTTGCGAATGAGCAGGCGTCCCTTCAGCGTTACCGAGATCCACTCGCCATCCATGACGAGCAAGCCATCGGCCTGCATGACGCGCAACTTGTTGAGTTCGGCTGCGAAATAGCTGTTGAAGATGATCGGATACGCCGTCTCGATGGCGGTGATGGACAACTCGAAATTGCACATTAACATTTGGATCACAGCCCGGCGTACAAGATCGTCCATGTTGAGCCTGTGGCCGCGCCGGATCGGCAATTCGTTGCGGTCGATGCGGTCGTAGTACTCGTCGAGCGTCTTGGCATTCTGACTGTATGTTGCACCGACTGCGCTGATGGCGGAAACGCCGCAGGCAATGAGATCGGATTCGGCATGCGTCGAGTAGCCCTGGAAATTGCGATGCAGACGGCCCTGGCTCTGGGCCACGGCCAGTTCATCGCCCGGCTTGGCGAAATGGTCCATGCCGATATAAACGTAACCTGCCTCCGTCAGACGCCGGATGCAGAGGAACAGCATGGAAAGTTTGGCGTCGGCATCCGGAAGATCGTCTTCGTTGATGCGTCGCTGCGGTTTGAACAGATGCGGCAGGTGGGCGTAGTTGTAGATCGCCACACGGTCGGGATTGGCGGCGATCACTTTCGCGAGCGTCTGCGACATGCTCATCACGGTCTGCTTTGGCAAGCCATAGATCAGGTCAATGCTGATTGAACGGAAGCCTGCGTCGCGCGCCGCCTTGATGATTTCGCGCGTCTGCGATTCGGGCTGGATGCGGTTGACAGCCTTCTGCACCTCAGGATCGAAATCCTGCACGCCAAGGCTCAGGCGATTGAAGCCCTGACGCCGCAATGAGTGGATGCGTTCAGGCGTGACGCTGCGCGGATCAACCTCGATGGCATATTCACCAGTGCTGTCCGAAGCAAAGGAGAACCAGCGGCGCAAATGCTGCAACAAGTCTTCCATTTGCGCATCCGACAGATAGGTCGGCGTGCCGCCGCCAAAGTGCAACTGCTCGACTTCGTTGTGACTGGAAAACAGTTTTCCTTGCATCTCGATTTCTCGCTTGAGATAGCCGAGATAGGTAGCTGCCTTGCTGCGGTCGCGGGTGACAATCTTGTTGCACGCGCAGTAGTAGCAGACCGTGTCGCAGAACGGGATATGCACGTAGAGCGAGAGCGGAGGCCGCGCGCCGCGCGCATGCAAAGCGGTAACCGCCTGCAGGTAGCTGGCACAGTCGAAGTCTTCCGAGAAGCGATCCGCCGTTGGATACGAAGTGTAGCGCGGCCCCGAACGATCGTATTTGCTGATCATCGCCGTATCGAATTCGACCGATAAGGTTGCCGCAGAGGATGTCGAAGCTGCCATATATTTCTCCAGATGTTCGCCGCCTTTCTCCTGGTGCGGCGCAAGTAGGACCGAGTGTAGAAAGCGGAGGGGGCAATTTCATTGATTCAGGTCAAAGCAGCCGGGGCGCGGTGCGTCTTCTGCGATTGCAGCTTTGTTTAGGTGATATCCATTCCTGGAAATCACCTTAGTCAATCAGCCAGAGAAACTTGAGAGGCTCGAAGTACGCGCCGACAATTTCCTTCCCCCTTGCAGAGGGAAGGAGCCGTACAGCTATTTGTGATGAGGGAAGAAGTTACGCGGCTTGCACATGCACGCCGTTCAACAGATAAGCAATCAACTCGCGCACCGGCCGGATCTCGCGTCCGAACGGCAGCTTTTCCGAACCGCGAAAGAACAATCCACGCTTGACGTCGCCTTTCAATGCGAATGCAAGCTGCGTATCGATACAGAACTGGCCCGAGGTCGCGATGCCATCGCGCAGGCCGCACTGATGCAGGCAGTCGAAGCCTGCCGTACATTCCTTCGGCTTGGCGATTCGCTGCAGCTTCGCTTCCTTCTCCAGATAGTTGGTCAGCCAGGGTGTGCGCACGGCACGTGCCGGCAATCCGGCCACGCTCATGAATGTGACGATGTCTTCAGGCTGCGCCTGCGCCAGCACGTTCTTGAAATTGATGTGCGCATCGCCCTCCTCGCTGACAGCGAAGGCCGTGCCAAGTTGAATGGCGTTAGCGCCGAGTTCGAACAGCTTGCGTACCTGATCGGGATGATGGATGCCGCCGGCGGCGATCAGAGGAATCCGCTCGCGTTCGATACCAAGTTCCTTGAACAGTTGTTGCGTGCCTTCCAACACGACCGGAAACGCGAAATGCGGCGCATCGACATCCTCCAGCCGCGAAGCACCGAGATGACCGGCCGCGTATCGTGGATTCTCAATGATGATTGCATCGGGCAGGCGCTGCTTGCGCATCCACTTCTTTAGGATGAGCCCAATGCCGCGCACGTCCGACAGAATCGGGATCAAGGCCACACGAGGATGCTCAGCCGTCAGGTCGGGAAGGTCGAGCGGCAAGCCCGCGCCAACTACAATCGCATCGACCCCGCTTTCGCAGGCTTGCTTCACATAAGAGGCGTATTCGGCAACCGCACGCATGACGTTGACCGCCAGGATGCCGCATCCCTGCGCGATCCGGCGCGCTGCCTGAATTTCACGGTCGAGCGCGATAAGGTTGACGCGATTGATCGCCTCCTTGTCGCGCGACTTGCCGATCTGTTCCATCAGATCTGGATGATGACGCCGCAAATCCACGCTGGAAATCGTTCCAACCGCCCCACACTGCGCGACGTTACCGGCAAGACGACTGGCCGAAACGCCCACGCCCATGCCGCCCTGAACAATGGGCAGGGCCGATTTGCCTCTGATGACAAGTTGCGGATAAGGGATCTTGAACACGAGCTTTTTTCCACGGCAATAAACATCGCCAATGTAGCCGAGGCGTCATCTCGAATTCATTGACTTAGGTCAAGGCACATTGACAAGCAGTCGCCCTCACAAGGAACTGCGCAAATGAGCATATCGTGGCAAATGTCATGGCTACCGAGCTACCGATCCCCAGGCTTTCCTCATCTCGCGGATAGCCTGAAAAAACCTGCAAACTCTTGTTGATGAGATCTGCTTTCCATATCGAATTGCTGCAACAGATCCGCACGCTGGCGATTCGTCTTCTCAATGGCAGCCGATTTTATTTGTCCGTAGCCCCGGATCATCTCCGGCAGCGCAGCTAACGCGATTGCAGTATCCAGATTTTCAGGACTCAGTTGCGTTGCAAATTTTTTCAGCATGTCGATATACTCGTTAATCAAGCGGCGTTCCGCGCGCCGCTCGCTTCTATAGCCGAAGAGATCGAAGGCGGAACCTCTCAGGAATTTGAAACGCGCCAGCAATTTCAAGCCGAATTTCATCCACGGGCCGAAGCTCAGTTTTGTCGGCCTGCCCGGATTGCCGGAAAACAGCCAAGCTGGCGCCATGTGAAATTGAAGCGTAAATTTCCCCTCGAATTGCTGATGTAACTGCCTTTCGAAATGACCGTCGCTGAACAAGCGCGCGACTTCGTATTCGTCCTTGTAGGCCATCAGTTTGAACAGGCATTTCGCGACTGTTTCTGTCAGTTTCAATGGCGCGCCTTTGGACAGCATGGACTTCTCAAGAACTTCAATCATGGCAACCTGCCGCGAATAAAGTTCGGCATAATCGGCGTTCTGGTATCGGCACAAAAACTCGATGCGTGTTCTGATCGTGTTTTCCAGCGAAGGCTTTTTCACGAACTGAATCACCGACGTATTTTGTCCGAGCAGTGAACGCACGGCGGTTTCATCCGCCGCGATAAGTCGGCCCAGCATAAAGGCTTTGCGGTTCATATCGACCGCAACACCAGTCTGATCGATGGCCTTGTCAATGAACTGCATGCCAACGGGTATGCCACCGCGTTGCCAAGCATAGCCGGCGATGATCATGTTGGCGACAATTGTGTCGCCGAATGCAAGACGGGCGTAGTGCTGCGCATCGAACAAGCTCACTTGCTGCGCACCGGCCGCTTGCCGCATCCTGCCGATCAACTGCGGCGCGTCGATATCGGCATCGGGGTCGCGTGTGAATTGTCCTGTCGCGATTTCGCTCTGGCTGGCAAACACCATCGTATGCCCATGCCGCACTGTACGGAGAGCGTCGTCCGATGCACCTACTACAAGATCGCAAATCAACATCGCATCGGCCTGTTCGCGGTCGATTCGTACTTGCGCCAGTCCGCTGGAATCCACTGCCAGACGGATGTGGTTGAGAACGGCGCCGCCTTTTTGCGCAAAGCCTTTGAAATTGAGCATTGATGCGCCCTTGCCTTCCATGTGCGCGGCTTGTGCAATGACGGAACCTGCAGTGACGACGCCCGTGCCTCCGATCCCGGCGATCAGGATGTTGTAGTGTCCGGTGACGGCGGCGATGATCGGCTCGGGATAGCGTTGCAACATCGCACGCAGCGTTTCCGTTTGCAACTTAGGATGATTTGTTTTTCTGAGCGTGCCGCCGACCACTGAGACAAAGCTCGGGCATAAGCCCTCCATGCATGAAAGGTCCTTATTGCAACTGAACTGGTCGATGACGCGCTTGCGTCCGAATTCGGTTTCCAGCGGGAGGATGGCTAGGCAGTTGGAGTGCTTGCCGCAATCGCCGCATCCCTCGCATACGGCTGCGTTGATCACCACATGACGCTGACTGTCTGCGATAAGGCCGCGTTTGCTTTGACGGCGTTTTTCCGCAGCACACATCTGGTCGTAAATCAGTACGGTGACGCCGCGAATGTCGCGCAGTTGGCGCTGCACCGCATCGAGTTCGCTGCGGTCGTGCACGCGCACGTTCGCTGGCAAGTCGGTGATCAAGGCATATCGACTAATATCCTCGGCAACGATAACGACCTTCTGCACGCCTTCGTCAGTCACCTGGTTGGCGATCTGCGATACCGATAACTTCCCGTCGATCGGCTGTCCTCCGGTCATGGCGACGGCATCGTTATACAAAATCTTGTAGGTAATGTTGGCGCGTGCGGCAACTGCCTGACGCAATGCCAGATAGCCTGAATGGAAATAAGTACCATCGCCCAGATTCTGAAAGACGTGCGGTGTCCTGGTGAAGAGTGACTGGCCGACCCAATCCGCCCCTTCCCCGCCCATCTGCGTCAGGCCCGTGGTCTTGCGATCCATCCATGCCGCCATGAAATGGCAGCCGATGCCGGCTTGCGCGCGGCTGCCCTCCGGCACGATTGTGGAGGTGTTGTGCGGGCAGCCTGAACAATAATAGGGACTGCGCTTTGCAAGCGCGGGGCCGATGACTTCTTGCATGCCGGGCTGTGCGGATGCCGCCATCCGCGCAGCGAATCGCTCTTTGGGAAAGTGCCGGCCAAGCCAGCGCGCTACCAGCGGCAACAGCAGTGACGGACTTAATTGCCCGGATGACGGAATGAAAGCGTGCCCGAACTCATCAGTCTTGCCGACAACGACAGGCCGCACCACGGCAGGCTGGTTATACAGCAGCGACTTGACCTGCTGTTCCACCACCGGACCTTTCTCTTCCACCACAAGCACATCCTGCAATCCATCGACAAACTGCATCAAGCGCGTTCTTTCGATGGGATAACTTAATCCGATCTTGTAGATGCGTATGCCTGACGCTTTCAATTTCTCCTGATGAAGACCGAGATAACGTAGCGCCTCCATCAAATCGAAATGGGCCTTTCCGCAGGTAATGATGCCGATGCGTGCTTGCGATGAAGTGACGATGTGCCTGTCGATGCTGTTGATGCGGGAAAAAGCAGCAACGGCATCGAGTTTTTCGCTCAAGCGTTCTTCGATGGCGACACTGGGAAAATCCGGCCAGCGGTAATGCACACCTTCCGGGGGGTAAGCATGGCCTATGGGCGATTTGAAACTGCTGATGCTTATCGATGGAACCGAAGCCGCGCTTTCGATTGTTTCCGCGATGGCCTTAAATCCGACCCAGTTTCCGGAAAAGCGCGAGAGCGCCCAGCCATAAAGGCCGAACTCGATGTATTCGGCAATGCTGGCGGGATTGAGTACAGGCATGCTCCATGCGATGAACGCCTGGTCGCTCTGGTGCGGCATCGATGACGACACACAACCATGGTCATCGCCGGCCACCACCAGCACACCCCCTTTAGGCGAGGAACCATAAGCATTACCGTGCTTGAGCGCATCGCCGGATCGATCGACGCCAGGACCTTTTCCATACCATAGTGAAAACACGCCTTCATACAAGGCATCGGGATCAGTGCCGATACGTTGTGTGCCAAGAATGGCAGTGGCGGCAAGGTCTTCGTTGATCGCAGGAAGAAAACGAATGGCTGCTTCTTCAAGCGAAGCCTGATGCCGCCAAAGTTCCTGATCCAACCCGCTCAACGGCGAGCCGCGATAACCGGATACGAAGCCTGCGGTGTGCAAGCCCTGCAACTGGTCCATCCTGCGTTGCGCCAGCAGCATGCGAACAATGGCTTGAGTCCCTGTCAGAAACGCACCGTCTTCGTAATGCACAACATGATCATCAACCCGCTCGACTGGCTTCAAAGCACTCTCCGATTTTTGTTAGTTTTGTATTGCCATCCTCCCTATGGAGAATGCTTCGCTCTGCAGACATAGAGGGACACAACCACATCCCTTGTTCATGAAAAAGAACACATGCATTGACAAGCTATAAATTGACAAGTTCGCAGCGGTCTATAGTGCTTTTACAAGAAACCAATCGCCAACCAGCGCCTCTTGTCTATGAACATCTTCTCTTTCCGCATAAGGGCCTTATTAGGTGCCTTGATATTCTTTCTTGCCGGTTGCGGCGACAGCTCCGACCCGCCATCCTCGCAATCGACGATCACGTCGTTTTCCTCACCTAACTATCCGAACTGCTTACTCAATGCAAGCACTCCGGAGTGTCAGGGCGCAAAACCCGGTCCACCTTATGTGATCTACACGAGCCGCAGCGACGGCGCGATGGATGCCGCAGTCAATACCGATATCGTCGCCGTGTTTTCCGAGCCACTCAATCCGTCTTCGGTCAGCACAGGATCGCTTATCGTCACGGATGATGAAAACAAGGTCGTTCCTGGCTTCGTCACCTACGATGGCACCCGTAATGCCTTGATATTCCATCAGTCACAGGATCTGACCACACATCGCTACACGGCGACGGTTGCCGCGAACGTTCAGGATCTGGAAGGCAACAAGATGGGGAGCTCTTACAGCTGGTCATTTACCGTTGACCCGGCACGGCGCGATACCAGTCAGCAGCTTTCCATACAGCAGATATTGGACAAGGCCGCATACACTTATCAGATTCCCGGATCGATCATCGCCATTCGCGACAATCAAGGAAAGACATGGTCCACCACGAATGGCTATGCCAACCTGGCCACACGCACACCAACTCGAACCAATATGCGCTTTCGCGTGGGAAGCAACACCAAGACTTATGTGGCCACGGTCATTTTGCAATTGGTCGATGCGGGCAAAGTGAATCTCGATGATCCGGTCAACAAATATCTTTCTGCCGAGATGACATCGTACATGCCCGCCTATGACGGCAATCGCATCACCATTCGCCATTTGCTCAACCATACGAGCGGCATCGCCAATTTCACCATCGACAATACATGGGGCGACGCCTTCATCAGCGATCCGTTCAAGCAATATTTTCCTCAAGAGTTATTGATGATCGCCAACGGCCTTGCCAATGCGCCAGGCGCGCCGCAGTTCGGCAACTTCTATTACTCCAACACCAACTATGTACTGCTTGGTCTGATCATTCGCAAAGCCAGTGGCCTGACTTATGAAGATGCGGTCGCTAACGGGATTACAATTTCACAAGGGCTGTCCGGCACCACGATTCCCAGGATCGGCGATGCAACGCTTCCGCTTCCTTTTTCCAACGGTTACTGGGAAGACACTGAAACTAACACGCTGCATGATGTGACGTTCAGGGATGCGTCCACGGTCTGGTCGTCTGGCGACATCATATCGACCATTTCCGATCTGGCCCGATGGGGCGAACTATTAGGAAAGGGAAGCCTGCTGTCTTCCGGCACGCAGGCGCAGCGCCTGCAGTTCGTGCCGATGACAGACAACCTGTCTTATGGTCTTGGTATCGTCAAGGACAATGGCGCCAATCTGCTTGGCCACCAGGGAGGCATGATCGGATACACCTCGCAAACTTACTATATGCCTGATACCGGTTATACCCTGGCATTTTTTTACAACCGTACTCTGGCGCTGCATGACTACAGCGTGGTCATGACTTATGACACGATCAGAGTGCTCTGGCCCGATCGTCAAAACGTTACGCCAAGTGCTGCAAGCCTCCAGCCGCGCGTTTTCAGTAAGCAGAAAGGTGAGGCCAACAATCTTGGAAGGCCTGGCTTCCTGACGGAGTACTAAGGCTTCTTCCCATCAACCACCAGGGGCTTTAAGGCTTGGCTTCAAGGCTCCTAACATTGAGGAGAAATGCGAATGAATTCAGGTGAAAACGTCGAAGGTGCTGCAGGTTCAGCGGTTGTCGAGAAAGACATGCTGACGCCTGAGGAACGCCGGTACGAAGCGCTGCATACCATCAAGAACCATACGATCACCGCGATGGGTGTCGGCATTCTGCCAGTGCCGGGACTGGATCTGGTGGCGCTGACCGGCGTGCAGTTGAATCTGTTGCGCAAGCTGGGCGCGCTGTATGGTTTCAGACTGTCCGATGAGGCTGGCAAGAAACTGCTGGCTTCGTTGTTGAGCGGCTATCTTCCGCTGGCGTTTGCAGCACCTGCCGCCAGCATATTGAAATTCATTCCAGGCATCGGTATTGCCGCCGGTGTGCTTGCGCAATCGACCTTGGCTGGCGCAACCACCTATGCAGTGGGCAAGCTGTTCCTGGAACACTTCGAGTCAGGCGGCAACTTCCTAAATTTCAAGACAACGAGCCAGAAGCTGCGCCAGAAGATTGCCGAGGGCAAGGAATTCGTCAAACAACAGACGCAAAGCCGTACGGCGAGCACGCCGGTATATGCGTCAGCATCAACGAGCACGCCAGTGGTCACGCCGACGGAAAAAACGTCGGCAGGCAAAGCGTAATCAGTGGATTCACCGCAAGCGGCGCGGGCCCTGTACAAACAGGGCTCGCGTTGTCTCGTCTGTGCTTGTTCAACCTGAGGTGACTTCTTCATGATCGATATGCCGCAATCCCGATGCTGGTTTACGTTTGGCGAAGGCTCGACCGACGCCAGAGCATGCATGTTCTGCTTGCCATTTGCAGAAGGCACATCGCACGCATTTCGGCACCTCACGTCTGCCTGATCCAGCATGAACCGTACCATGACCGGCAGCAGCCGATACCGGGCGAACCTGCTGTCAATATTGCTAGCGGCCCCGCTATGTCAACCGCTGAGCGCCTCGGCTCAAATCGGCAATGAGCTTGGATCGTCTTCCGTGATACAGAGTCGGCCATTGCAGGAATTGGTCCATAGATTGCGCGCATTGCGCGAGATGCGTAACGACAGCGAGATCTACGTCACCATTCCGCAAGCACGGGTGTACGGCGAAGGTTCCGGCTATCGTCCCTATTGCTCGCCGCAGATTCGCGCAATCAATAACTCGCACAGAACAGTGGAAGACCTGATCGTCGGCATCCGCTACAAAACCCCGGACAACAGGAGTGCCGGGTCCACGATCACACGTTTTTCCTGGGTAAAGGTAAGCAAGGATGAAACGCATTATTTTTATAACACCCTCAATGCCGATCACTGCCTGGGCCTCACCGGCGAAATGGAGATCATCCGGTGCATGTACGACAACGGCACGGATTGCGCTCAGGACGTGCGCACAGTGGAATACGGCGCGGTGCCAATGAAAATCATACAAAAAGACAAGGAGGGCAAATGATGCCCAATGTGCTGCTCATCTATATCGTGCTGTGCTTTGTGGTCGGCTACCTTGGACACAAGAGCCGGCTGGGAGTGTTGCGCAGCGTGTTGTTATCCTTCCTGCTCACGCCGTTCATCATTTTCATTTACCTGTTGTTGTTCGCCTCGCTCGATGAGGAAAAAAAATCCCGCTCTGATCGATCCTGATGCGCCTCACCGAGCTTCTTTTCAAAGACACCAGAACGTCCGTCAAGCGCCTCGGCTTGATGGCCGTGATCGCGGGTGCATCCAGCGCTGGCATTCTGGCAGTCATCAATGCGGCTGCGCAACTGCCCGGCGATACGGAAGGGCATGCCATTTATGTCGCCTTGTTCGGTATTGCCTTGATCGCCTATGTCTTCAGCCAGCGTTATGTACTGGTGGTGACCACGGATGAAGTCGAGCGCATCGTCGATGGACGCCGACGCGGCTTGATCAACAAGCTGGCCGCCTGCGAATTGATGGGCGTCGAAAAGATCGGCCATGGCGTCATTTTCACCGCGATCAATTCCGACACGCAGACGATATCGCAGACGGCGGGTAGCTTGCTGCTGGGCTTTCAGGCGCTGATCCTGATGTTCTGGACGGCGATTTATCTAGCCACGCTCTCCATGCCGACCCTGGCACTCGTGGCGGTCGTGCTGTTGATCGCATCGCGCATTTACCGCCGCAAGATCGATCGCGCAAGGGAGGAACTGCGTCGTGCCCACGTCGAGGTGATGGCCTTGCATGAAGTCGTCGAAGGCTTGCTTGGCGGCTTCAAGGAAGTCAAGCTTTCCAGCCGCCGCGCTGCGCAGTTGCTGGAAGATGCGATGGTGGTGTCGGAGCGCGCTGCTTATTACCGCTCTCTGGCGCAACGCGCGCTGGCCGCGAACTTCATCTTTTCGCAAGTCGCCATTTTCATCCTGCTCGGCACGCTGGTATTCGTGCTTCCCGTGTTGAGCAGCACCTTCGCCGGTACGACCGTCAAGTCTCTGGCAGCCGTGCTGTTTCTGGTCGGGCCGATCTCCGGCATCATTTCCTCGGTGCCGCAGATCACGATTGCCAATGCAGCCGCCGAGAACCTGCTGAAACTGGAAAAACTGCTCGACGAGCATCTCGAAGTCCACAGTGCCGACGCCAAAACGTCAACCACTGCCCGCGGTGGCAAGTTCCACCAGATCGAATTGCGGCACCTGCACTTCAGCCGGGGAGAAGGCAGCGAAAGCTTCACGGTCGGCCCGATCGATCTCACGATTCATGCCGGTGAAACCATCTTCATCACAGGCGGCAACGGCTCCGGCAAGACGACCTTCGTCAAGCTGCTCACCGGCTTGTACCCGGCTGACAGCGGCGACATTCTGGTCGATGGCAAACGCATCGGAAAATCCGGCATGCAAAGCTACCGCGACATGTTCGCTGCAGTGTTTGCCGACTTTCATCTGTTCGGCAAGCTGTACGGCGTCAATGCATTCGATCCTGAACATGGCACAACGCTGGTCCACGAAATGGAACTCGACAACAAAGTCTCGCTGGATGCCGACGGCTTTTCCACGGTCGATTTATCTACCGGGCAGCGCAAACGCCTGGCTCTGGTGGCGGTGCAACTGGAACATCGGCCGATCATCGTGCTCGATGAGTGGGCTGCCGACCAGGACCCGCATTTTCGCGCGAAGTTTTATGAGACCCTGCTGCCGCGCCTGAAGACACACGGGGCAACGATCATTGCGATCACGCATGACGACAAATACTTCCATCACGCGGATCGCCGTCTGCACATGGAAGACGGGCGTATTACCGAAATATCGAGGGAGGCTGCGTAGATGGATGGACATCGTCCCAATGCCCTGACTCGCGCATTCCGACACGTACGCTACCGGCTGAAGGTATTCAACGACGAACTGGTCATAGGCGCAGTCATCGTGATCGCGCTGATTGCGTTCATGTTGCCGGCGATGCTTGTCACCATTCCCGCCGGTCATCTGGGCGTGAAGTGGAAACGCTTTAGCGGCGGCACCGTTCTCGACGAAACGCTCCCGGAAGGCACATCGCTCATTTTCCCGTGGGACAAGGTCTTCGTGTATGACGCACGCCTGCAGAAGGCTGAGCGCGAGTTTGAAGTGCTGACCTCCGACGGACTGCAACTCAAGGTCAACCTCGCCTGGCGCTTTCGCGTCATTCCCAGCGTGCTGCCTGCCTTGCACCAGCATGTGGGACCGAATTACCAGGATGTCATGCTTACGCCTTCGATTGGCGCCCGTGCACGCGACGTGATCGCGGTCTATCATCCGGAAGATATCTACACCGATCATCGGCTCGAAATCCAGGACCAGATTTCCGAATCCGTCCGCTATGAGCTGAACAATTTCTTCGCCCCCATGAGCAAAGACATCAGGCAATGGATTGTGCTTGAAGATGTGCTGATCAGGCGGATCGAACTGCCGAATGACGTCGAAGAATCGATCATTCGCAAGAACATCGCGCGCCACGAGGTCGAACGGTATGCGCTGATCGTTGAAAAGGAACTGAGGGAAACCGAGCGCAAGCGCATCGAAGCGCTAGGCATTCGCAACTTTCAGGAAATCGTCAGCCAGGGCATGTCGGATTCTTACCTGCGCTGGCGCGGCATCGAAGCCACGTTGGAACTGGCACGCTCGAACAATGCGAAGGTGGTGGTGGTCGGCAATAACGGAACGGGCGGCCTGCCGCTTATCTCCATCAGCGGCGATGACGCCAAAAAGGAAGAACCGCGCAAGCAGGCGAAAAAGGAAACCAGCGACGGCAAGACGGACTCCTCCGAGGCGGACCGGATCATTGCAGGCAATCCGGATAGCAGAAAGCAGGGAACGGCCAGCGATGGCGAGGCAAAGTCGGATGGGAAGCCGGTGAAGGAATCGATGCGAAATGAAGAGAATGCCAAGGAGGCGAGATTGCTGGATGATAAGGTGCCGCACGTAGAGGGGCCGGTGGGAAGGTAGGCGTGACGATACCAATGCCATTACAGAACATTGTTTGCGTTGACGCAAGTGAGCTTGTTTTCATATTGGCACTATATTCCCTATCTCGTTGTCCGTGAGCATACGGCTTGTAGAGATAAAAGAACTTCAACATCTAGGGAGAAAGTGGAAATGAAAAAGCATATTCTTGGAATTATATTGCTCTCCGCAAGCGTGATCGCTCACGCAGTGCCGGTGCTGAACACGGCAGACTTCATTACGACTAGCGCGCAAACAAACTTCAATGGATTCGAGAGCATTCCTACGACCACCGATCCACATAAGTTGGGTTTCCAATACAGCGGTGGCCACGAGCCGTACACAGAGGATGGAATAACGGTCCGACAGGTAAATGGCGACCCGCATAATGACATTGCGGTGAATCCTTCTGAAGGGATCGAAGGAGATCGGGTATGGTATCCCGATGGAGGAGATCACGGCTACACTGCCATTACTTTGAATAATGGCATGGATTTCTCTGCCGTCAGCCTTCTGTTCCTCTCGTACTCCACTGGAAGATATTCCGAACATGGACACGTCCAATACAACCTTTTGAAAGATGGTGTATCTGTATTGTCGGGTTACATGTTATGGCCCTATGTGGATGGTATTGGGCGCATTGGGTTTGAAAATGGTGGGTTTGATGAAATCTGGTTGCGTAGCGGAACTTTAGGATTTTTTGGCGACAACCGTATACAGGCACTAGAGATCGACAGCATTAAGGCAATCCAAGCTCAGAATGACGTTCCCGAACCTGGGACTTTATTGCTTCTTGGGCTAGGAGGATTGGGCATGGCAAGGTTCCAGCGGCGAGCGGTTAGAAATAACCAACACCGAATTTCACGTTAAACCGCAGCAGGTCCAAGCCAGGAGGAAAGGCAATTGCCCATAGTTACCATTACAGTTCGATGGTCCTAAATCAAGGAAGTTCAAGGCCAAGGCATTTTCCGCAGTACATGGGGTAATCCCCTCATCGTCCATTCCGATCCGTATGACACTTGAACCATTTAAGCAAGACATGCGCCCGTTCAATCTTCCAGATGGGCCGCTGTCCACGTCGCCTTGCAACAGAGATTGAGCCGGCATTCAGTTGGCTGTTTTCCATCTACCTTGAGTTTTCTCAATCCCCGGCGTTCCATGTTGGAGACACTTAAATTTTGTGCAGCCTTTGACATGGAGGACGAAATGGGAGAGCGAATGAATATTGGCGAGCTCTGTAACCGGGAAGTAGTCTTCGCTACCGATAACATGAGCTTAAAAGAAGCGGCGCAACTGATGCGTACCAAGCATGTCGGCATGCCTGGTCGTAGTTAGAGAAGCGCAGATCGGGCGCATTGTTATTGGCATGTTGACTGACCGCGACATCGCCATTGTCGCAATGGCGCGCGACTTCGACCCGCAATCCTTGCAAGTCATCGACGTCATGAGTAGTCCCCCTGTGACTGTGTGCGCGAGCGAATCAGTCAACGATGTTCTTGGCGTCATGCGTCAGCATGGCATCAGGCGCATTCCGGTGACGACGAATGAAGGTGTGCTGATCGGTATCGTGACACTCGATGATCTGCTGGAGATTGTTGCCGAAGATATGCAAGGCTTCGTGCAGGCAATCACGAATGCGCAAAAGCGCGAGGCGCGCGTACGAGGATAAATCAAGGCCATGTGGCTGCAGGAACCGGAGTCATAGAAGGATGACTGATATCAAGATCATCGTGGACAAGCCCATATCATCGATCATGAACAAGGTCGTAATGACGGCCAGCATGGACGATACCGTGGAGGATGTGGAAACACTGATGAAGTCCCATCATGTTTCCTCCGTGCCTGTGTACGATACGAACGGCGCCATTCTTGGCATTGTCACTGCAACGGACCTGCTCAAGTTCCAGAAGATAGGCAAGTCTCCGAAAGACATGAAAGCCTGGGAAATATGCTCTTACAAACCGGCCGAAGTCACGCCTGACAATTTTATTAAGGAAGTTGCCGAGTTGATGGTGTCACGCCAAATCCATCATGTGATCGTGATGGAAAATGGATCATTGCAAGGAATCGTGTCGTCGCTCGACTTCACCAGACTTTGCATGGATCAGAATAATTAACGTGGACGACGTCCGAGGCGCCGTTCCACCTCCAGGACATGCCGGGTCGTCTTCAACAGCGTGTCCGGATTCAAGCTGATCGAATCGATGCCCATTTCCACCAGATACGCCGCCACCTCAGGATAGTCGGAGGGCGCTTGGCCGCAAATACCGGAATGTCGGCCATTGCGGCGTGCGCCTTCCACTGTCTGCCGGATCATTTCCTTGACCCCGGCATCGCGCTCGTCAAAATCGAAGGCAACGATTTCCGAATCCCTGTCCACCCCGAGCACCAGTTGCGTCAGATCGTTGGAGCCGATCGAGAAGCCGTCGAACAGGCGGGCGAAGGCATCGATCTGCACCACGTTATTCGGTATCTCGCACATCACGTAGATTTCCAGACCGTTTTCACCGCGCTTCAACCCGTGCTTCGCCATTGTTTCCAGCACGGTTTCTGCCTCCTGCACTCTGCGGCAGAAGGGAATCATGAGCTTGACGTTGGTCAGCCCCATGGCATCGCGCACGCGCTTCATCGCTTCGCATTCGAGCGCGAAGCCCTCGGCGTAAGCAGGGTGTGCATAGCGCGATGCTCCGCGAAAACCGATCATTGGATTGGCCTCCTCCGGCTCGAACCAGCATCCGCCCAAAAGACTTGCATACTCGTTGGTCTTGAAATCGGACATGCGCACGATGACGGGCCTGGGATAAAAGGCGGCGGCAATCGTGGCGACGCCTTCGGAAAGCTGGCGTACAAAGTAATCGGACGGGCTGGGGAAGAAGCGCGTGAGCTTGCCGATCTCGTCGCGCACTTGTGCATCCGCTATGCGTTCAGGGTGCACCAGCGCCATCGGATGCACTTTGATATGCTCGGCCACGATAAACTCCATGCGCGCCAAACCCACGCCATCCGTCGGCAGGAAGCTGGTCTGAAAGGCGATGTCAGGGTTGCCGAGATTGATCATCAGCCGGGTTTGCGGTTTCGGTAACGAAGAGATGTCGGTATGTATCGTCTTGAATGGAATCCGACCGGCATAAACGCGGCCGATGTCTCCTTCGGCGCAGGACACGGTCACTTCGTCGCCGGTCTTGATCTGTCCGGTTGCATCGTCGCAGCCGACTACTGCAGGAATGCCGATTTCGCGCGCGACAATCGCGGCATGGCAAGTGCGTCCGCCGCGATTCGTGATCACTGCCGCTGCGGTTTTCATCACTGTTCCCCAGTCAGGAGCCGTCGTGTCCGCGACTAACACTTCTCCCGCACGGAACTGATTCAACTGCGCTACATCGGTAATCACGCGCGCCGCACCGGCGGCTACCTTCCCCCCCACTGCACGCCCGCGTGCAAGCACTTGGCCTTTCCCTTCCAGCACATATTCTTCGAGCACGTCCGAAGCCTTGCGCGAAGCGACGGTTTCAGGGCGAGCCTGCACGATGTACAGATTGCCATCGATGCCATCCTTGGCCCACTCCATGTCCATCGGCATCGGATGGCCGGCCTTTTCGCTGTAATGATTTTCGATCTTGATCGCGGCTTCCGCCAACTGCAGCACTTCATCGTCATTCAGGCAGAAACGCCGTTGATCATCCTTGGGCGTTGGCACGTTGCGCGTCGTCTCTCTCCCTGCCGTGCTGGCGTACACCATGCGAATTTCCTTGCTGCCGAGCGAGCGACGCAATACGGCACGATGTCCTGCGTTGAACGTCGGCTTGAAGACGTAAAACTCATCAGGATCGACAGTGCCTTGCACCACGTTCTCGCCCAGCCCCCAAGCGCCGGTGATGAAGACGACATCGCGAAAACCGGATTCTGTATCCAAGGTAAAGATGACGCCGCTGGATGCCTGGTCCGCCCGCACCATCTTCATCACGCCAACGGAAAGAAAAACCTTGGAATGATCGAAGCCGTTATCAGTGCGATAGCGGATCGCCCGGTCTTTGAACAGGCTGGCAAAGCAGCGGCGCACGGACTCCAGAAGCATCGCCTCGCCGGCGATATTCAGAAAGGTTTCATGCTGGCCGGCGAAGCTGGCGGTCGGAAGGTCTTCTGCAGTGGCCGAGCTGCGCACGGCGACAGTAAGTTGAGCGCCATATTCCTGCTGCAGCCTTGCGTAGGCTTCGAGAATCTGCGTTGTCAGATCCTCCGGCAAGGGCGCACGATAGACGATTTCACGAGCCAGGTGCGCACGGCGGGAAAGATCCTCCACATCACTGACCTTCAACCCGTGCAGTGCTTCGCGTAAATCCGGCCATGCATTTGCCTGGTCCATGGTGTAGCGGTAGGCATCGGCAGTGATGGCAAAACCATTCGGCACCTTGATGCCTTGTGCCGTGAGTTCACGATACATCTCGCCAAGCGATGCATTCTTTCCCCCGACTAAAGCCACGTCGTCGATGCCCAACTCGGAAAACCAGCGAATGTAAGGTGTGTGATTGGCAACCATTTCAATCTCCGTTGTGGATGCGTGAAGGGCGCATCATTGCCTTATTCGTCTGCAATTCAAGGTTTCAGATTCATTGTTGTGCGCGTGAGGGAGATACACCATTGATCCGTGTCAAAGGCGAATACGCTATTTGACCTTGCAAAAAGGAACGCGAGGCGAAGGTACGTGATTTCGGGCATGCCGTTACCCGTCGCGCGTTATTCCTGCCTGAGACAGATCGATATTCGTATTATCAAACGCGCGTCTTATGGATTTTCGCATCGGGGATCGATCCCCTATTCATATGCAAAGAAGATTTCCATCGCACCAATCGGATGGCGGGTCGCTTTTGATGCCATAAGCAATCGAGATGGACTCGGTATTGCTTCGTGTCTCGCCAACCCGCTTGGAGCTCTTAAGCGTATGCCAGAACTATTCCCGATTTTATGATGGCTTGGAGCCCTTGCGATGGGGTTTCGGCTTTGGTTTTGGCGCATTCACCAGGCGATTATTGGAACTGGTTTTGGCCTTGAATGGTGCCTTGCCCGCGGACTTCTTTTCCTTCACCTTTCTGTCGCCGCCTTTCCTCGGCACCGACATTGCGATCTTTTTGTCCGTGAAGTTTGCCTCTCCGCGCGGGCGTTCGGATGCGTGACTGATGCGAAGCTGTTGCCCGGACACCGATACGGTCTTCAGTTGGTCGAACACCTCTTTTGGCATACCTTCCGGCAATTCGAGCACGCTATAGTCGTCATGAATGTCGATGCAGCCGATGTATTTGGGGTCAAGAGCCGCTTCGTTGGCGATGGCACCGACGATATTGGCCGGCTTCACGCCATGCATACGACCTACCTCGATACGATACGCCTGCATGCCGACAGTGCCGTGGCGGGTGCTGCGCTCGTGCTTTTGTGCTGCCGGCCTTTTAGGCTCCTCATGGTGTGCAGAGTGCGCTTTGCGCGAAATTTTTTCGGCGCGCATGCCAGCGTTTTCGGATGCTGGCGAAAGCATCTTTCTGTTTGCGCTCTTGCCAGCCGCCGCCGGTTTATCCTCGCGGCTGATGTGTAACTGCTGGCCGGCGACCCACACTGTTTTGAGGTGGCTGAGGAGATCATCCGGCATGCTGTCCGGCAAATCCAATGTGCTGTAGTCATCGTGGATTTCAATGCGGCCGATGTACTTGGAATCCAGTCCCGCTTCGTTCGCAATGGCACCGACAATGTTGCCCGGTTTGACGCCGTGTGCATGGCCGACTTCGATGCGGAAGGTCTGCATGCCGACCTCGGGCGCGCGGTCTACGCGCTCTTTCCTCGGAAACGCGGGTCGTTCGGTCAAATCCCGGTGTTCGTGGCGTTCCTGTCTGTCCGGTCGTTCGAATGTGCGATTAGCACGTTCGTTGCGCGTCACGCGGTCCATCCGGCCTGTGGAACCAGGCCTGTCAGCAGACCCGGTGTGTTCGTCCTGAGGCTCGCGCCTGTTCTTGTCAAGCAATAGCGGCACATCGCCTCGCGCGAGTTTGGCCAATGCAGCGGCGATCTCGATGGCAGGAACATTCTTTTCTCGCTCATAGTCCTCAATCAGCGACTGAAATTCTTCCAGGCCACCGGCTGCCAACGTATCGCTGATCTGGTCCTTGAATTTGGCAATGCGCACATTGTTCACTACTTGTATGGTTGGCAGTTCCAGCAGTGCTACCGGTTGGCGTGTTGCGCGCTCAATTGCCTTAAGCAGGTTCTTCTCGCGTGGTGCGATGAACAGAATCGCCTCGCCGCTGCGTCCGGCACGTCCGGTACGGCCGATGCGATGCGTATAGCTCTCCGGGTCGTATGGCACGTCGT
>Ga0070659_100000451_pt1 | contig 30634 bp, 18 predicted proteins | sample KBSC23metaG_FD_64666 | JGI IMG/M metagenome (GOLD analysis project Ga0070659, IMG submission 64666) | Corn rhizosphere microbial communities from Kellogg Biological Station, Michigan, USA - KBS C2-3 metaG | ecosystem: Host-associated > Plants > Roots > Rhizosphere > Soil ... | reverse complement strand
CTTCCCCTTCACCGAGCCGTCGGCCGAAGTCGACATCGCCTTCACGAGTGGCCCGCTGAAGGGCCGCTGGCTGGAGGTGGGTGGGTCGGGCCAGGTGCATCCGAACGTCGTTCGCAATTTCGGGCTGGATCCCGAGCGGTACATCGGCTTTGCCTTCGGCATGGGCCTCGACCGCCTGACGATGCTGCGATACGGCGTCAATGATTTGCGCGCTTTCTTCGATGGCGACCTGCGCTTCCTGTCGCAGTTCAAATAAAACAAGACGGTAGAGACAGGACCCCAGAGATGCAATTCCCCGAATCCTGGTTGCGCGAATTCTGCAACCCCCCGCTGTCCACCCAAGCCCTGGCCGACACGCTCACGATGGCCGGCATGGAGGTGGAGGAGCTTCGCCCCGTCGCGCCGCCGTTCTCGCACGTCGTCGTGGGCGAGGTGCTCGAGGTCGTGCGCCACCCGAACGCCGACCGCTTGAATGTGTGTCAGGTCAAGGTGGCTCCCGACACGGTGTTGAACATCGTGTGCGGCGCCTCGAACGTGGCCCCCGGCATCAAGGTGCCGTGTGCGATGGTGGGCGCCGTGCTGCCGCCGGCGGAGGAGGGTGGGGCACCCTTCGAGATCAAGCTCGGCAAGCTGCGTGGCGTGGAAAGCCAAGGCATGCTGTGCTCGGCCAAGGAGCTCAAGCTGTCGGAGGAATCTTCCGGGCTGCTGATCCTCGGCGACGATGCCGTCGTGGGCAACTCCATCCGCGATCAATTGCGCCTGGACGACACGCTGTTCACCCTCAAGCTCACGCCGAACCTGGGGCACTGCCTGAGCGTGTACGGCGTTGCGCGCGAGCTGTCCGCACTGACCGGGGCGCCGCTGACGGCGCCGCCTTCCAAGCCGGCCGAGGTGTCTCGCGCCGACCGGTTGCCCGTGCAGGTCGCCGCACCTGATCTGTGCGGCCGCTTCTCGGGCCGCATCATCAAGAACGTCAACACGAAGGCAAAGACGCCGGCATGGATGGTGGAGCGCCTCGCGCGCTGCGGCCAGCGCTCGGTGAGCGTGCTCGTCGACATTTCGAACTACGTCATGTTCGAAGCCGGCCAGCCCTCGCACATCTTCGATCTCGACAAGATCCATGGCGGCCTGCAGGTGCGTTGGGGCCGGGCCGGCGAATCGCTGAAGCTGCTCAACGGCAACACCGTGGAGCTTGACGCGCAGACCGGCGTGATCGCCGACGACCGCGCGGTCGAATCACTCGCAGGCATCATGGGTGGCGACGCCACCTCGGTGTCCGACGACACGCGCAACGTGTACGTGGAAGCCGCGTTCTGGTGGCCCGAGGCCGTCGCTGGCCGTGCGCGCAAATACAACTTCAGCACCGATGCCGGCCACCGGTACGAACGCGGCGTGGACCCCACCCTCACCGTGCCCAGCGTCGAGCGGGTCACCCAATTGATCCTCGACATCTGCGGCGGCGAGGCCGGCCCGGTGGACGACCAGGTCGTCCGGCTTCCGGAGCGTCCGCCCGTCACGTTGCGGGTTGCGCGGGCCGCGAAGGTGATCGGCATGCCGGTCACGCAGGCGCAATGCGTCGAGGTGATGCAGCGGCTCAGCCTGCCGGTGAGCGAGACGTCCCCGGGCGTGCTGAGCGTCACGCCGCCCAGCTGGCGCTTCGACCTCGAAATCGAAGAGAACCTCATCGAAGAGGTCGTGCGGGTCATCGGCCTCGACAAGCTGCCCGATACGCCGCCGAGCGCGCCCGTCACCGCCCATGCTCGCCCTGAAACCCGCAAGAGCCTGCATGCGGTGCGGCATGCGCTGGCCGAGCGCGACTACTTCGAGACCATCAACTTCAGTTTCGTCGAGGAGCGCACGGAGCACGAGCTCGCAGGCAACACCGACCCGATCCGCGTGCTCAACCCCATCGCCAGCCCGTTGTCGGTGATGCGCTCCACGCTGTTCGGCAGCCTCGTGTCGGTGCTTCGCTTCAACCTGGCGCGCAAGGCTTCCCGTGTGCGCCTGTTCGAAGTGGGCCGGGTGTTCCGACGCGATGCTTCGGCCGCAGCCAGCCTGACGGCAGTGGCCGGCATCGCGCAGACCATGCGCGTCGCTGGACTCGCCTACGGCCCGGCCGATGCCACGCAATGGGCCCAGAAGGATCGTGCGGTCGACTTCTTCGATGTGAAGGGCGACATCGAGGCGCTGCTTTCGCCCCGGGTGGCCACGTTCGAAGCCGCAGAGCATCCGGCGCTGCACCCGGGCCGGTCAGCGCGAATCCTCATCGATGGCCGAGTGGTCGGCATCGTCGGCGAGTTGCACCCGCGGTGGCGGCAGGGCTACGAACTGCCCGGCGCGCCGGTGCTGTTCGAAATCGATGCTGACGCGCTGGCCCGGCGGCCGGTGCCCAAGGCCACCCCGGTGCAACGGCACCAGTCGGCCTGGCGAGACATCGCCGTGATCGTGGGTGAACATGTCACCCACGATGCCCTGATCGACACGATCCTGTCCGTTGACCGGGCCCTCGTTCGGTCGGCCAAGCTCTTCGACATCTACAAGCCCGCTGCGACCCCGGCCGACATGGCACCCGGTGAACGAAGCATGGCTGTGCGGCTCGAACTGCTGGACGATGCGACCACGCTCACCGACGAACGCATCGACGGCGTGGTTGCCGCCGTGCTCGATGCCTTGAAATCCCGTTTGGGCGCACGCCTGCGCGGTTGAGGGACCTGCCATGACCACGTTGCCGCCCGATCAACCGCCGTCCGAGCGCGTGATGCTCCCCACGCTGGAGACACCGACGCTCACCAAGGCGGAGCTTGCCGAATTGCTCTTCGAGCGGCTCGGCTTGAACAAGCGCGAGTCCAAGGACATGGTGGAGGCCTTCTTCGACATCATCCACGGCACGCTCGTCAAGGGCGATGACGTGAAGATGTCCGGGTTCGGCAACTTCAACATCCGCCGCAAGGCACCGCGGCCGGGTCGCAATCCCCGCACGGGAGAGTCCATCCCGATCAAGGCCCGCAACGTTGTAACTTTCCACGCAAGTCACAAACTCAAAGGTGTTGTTCAAGGGGACATCCCCGTTGGGGAAGACTTCGAGTAAAGTCTTAGCTTTCGGCCTCGATCTCATTGATTTCAATGGAGAAAGCGCTTCCCGCCATTCCCGCCAAACGCTACTTCACCATCGGTGAGGTCAGCGATTTGTGCGGCGTGAAGCCGTACGTGCTTCGTTACTGGGAGCAGGAGTTCACCCAGCTCAAGCCGATGAAGCGGCGAGGGAACCGGCGGTACTACCAGCACCATGAAGTCCTACTGATCAGGCGCATCCGCGAGCTGCTGTACGAACAGGGCTTCACCATCAGCGGAGCACGCAACCGCCTGACCGAACTGGTCCAGGGCCGGGCGGCCATACCGGCAGCGAGCGAGGCATCGCACGAGGCCCCGGAAGCACTGGACGCATCAGCACCCGACCCTGTTTCGGCGGACCCGCTGCCGCCCGATGGTGACAACACCGAGCTGACCATCGAACAGGTACGCAGCGAGCTGCTGTCGATCCGAAGCCTGCTGACGGTGTGAGGCACCTGAGAAATCCTCAACGAAACCGTCACAGCGGTGAATATTCGGGATATAATTTGTGGCTCAGTCGGGGCGTAGCGCAGCCTGGTAGCGCACTTGCATGGGGTGCAAGGGGTCGCGAGTTCGAATCCCGCCGTCCCGACCAATCTATTCAAAGGGTTAGCTCTCAAAAGGAGCTAACCCTTTTGGCTTTCTGGGGCTGAGGGGTAACTGCCGGCGGTTGTTGGCGGATGGCGGCGGATGTGCAAAGTCACGCGAGCGTGACATCAACGCCGAAATTTTCCCGACGGCGCGTACTGCCCATGAACGGCTGGCGGGGTCAGCGCCAGCAAGTTCGTCAGGCCAGATGGGGCAGCGAGATAGGCGGCGTGACCCGGTTGCGGCCGGCGCTTTTGGCGGCGTACAGGGCCTTGTCCGCCGTCGCGATCAGCTCTTCAGGGGTGCTGGGCGTGTCAGGCCAGAGCGTGGCTGTGCCGATACTCACCGTGACTCTGCGGCCCTCCCCCTGGTCGCGCGCAGCGACCAAGCCGCGCATCCGCTCGGCCACCTTGAGCGCGCCTGCAGCATCGGTTTCTGGAAGCAGCACCACGAACTCCTCGCCGCCGAAACGCGCCACGAGGTCAAACGGACGGCCCACCCCCTGGCCAATTGCCTCGGCCACGCCGCGCAGGCAAGCATCGCCGGCGACGTGGCCGTGGGTATCGTTGAACTGCTTGAAGTGGTCGACATCGAGCAGGAGCAGCGACAGCGGAAGCTTACTGCGCGAGGCCCGTGGCATCTCGCTGCACAGCGCTTCATCGAAACGGCGCCGGTTGAATACGCCGGTCAGGCCATCGCGCAACGCTACCTCGCGCAACGCCTCGTTGGCGGCGGCCAGCTGCGCGTACAAGCGCAGCGTCTGGGTCAGCAGCACTCCCAGCACGAGGCAGGAGGCGAGAAGGCCGTAGAGCCTGCCGGCGTAGAAACCCAGGTCGAAGCGCCCCGCATTGAGCACGGCGCTCAGGCCGATGTCGAACACCCAGGCGCACATCACCACCATCAGCCACACATCGAGCGTCGAGCGCAGGTGCGCCAGCCACAGCATCGCCAGGGCAATCCCGCTCAGCGTCCACACCGAACCGACGACGGTGATCATGGTCAGCGTGTAGCGGTTGCCGCTCATGATGGCCGGCAGCCACGGCGCACCCATTGTGGTCACCGACGTCGCGGCGGCGACCGCTGCGGCCACCGCGAAGACCACGGCACCGATCTCCACGCCGGCCGGCACGGCTGGGTCCGTCGGCCCCGCCCTCGCGAGGAGCACGTAGCCGATCACCGCGAGCGGAAATCCGCCGTGCCAGAGCATGTAGAGCCAAGCCGTCGTCTGCATGCTCGCGTCCAGCATCCCTGCAGGCGCAAACAGCCCCGGAAAGGTGAGCGCATGCACGATCGCAATCAGCGCCGTGAACTGATAGCCACCGGCCAGCAGCAGCAAAGCGCGCGAGCGCAGGATGCCGTAGAGACCGAACAGCAGCACGGCGGTCACAATGTCGTTGATCGCGAGCGCGGACTGGTAGACCGCGATGAATACCGGCTGCGGCGCCAGCGGCGTGCGCGCGGAGGGCGCGACGGCAGCGAACGCCAAGAACGACACCACAACCACGGCGAGCGCAAGCCTCCGCTCGGCCGGCTCCGCCTCCGCGGTCGACAAATGAACCTGTAAACCCCTCGGTGCTTCGATCGACATGTCCAGGCGCGACCGCGTGTTTGCACTGCTCCCTGTAACGAGAATCGTACTGCCGAGCGGCCCGCGCCGGCACGCCCGCACCACGGGATTTACGCGTAGGTCAACTGCTCGACGAGGTCGCCGATGCAGCGGTATGGGCCATGCCCGTTGAATCGCGCAGAGTGGAGCAGGCTCTCCGCCGCCCATGAAGGACTTCAGGCGACGACGCGGGATTCGGGGCTTCTCGGAGTTCGCTGACTGCTGACCTTGGCTGGTCTGGCCCGCGCATCGAAAGTCAGCTTCCTGGCGCTGCCCCGTACTCACACTGCCGGCCAGAAGCCGAAGCTTGCCAGCGTCCGCTTCAGGCTCCCCCAATAGAAGGCAGTGCATCCAGTGGATTACGCAGGCACCGCCACCCAAACGCAGCACATGGGTGCAAATCATGGTGGTGGCTACGTCCGCATGGCCCAGCAGTTCCTGGACGGTGCGAATGTCGTTACCCCTCTGGAGCAGATGCGTCGCGAAGCAGTGCCGCAGTGTGTGCGGCGTGGCCTGCTTCGCAATGCCTGCATAGCCCACCGCCTTCTTGAAGGCTCGCTGGAAGGTCTCGTCGTAGAGATGATGACGAGCCCGACACCGCTGCGCGGCTCTGTCGAATGAGGATCCTGCGGGCCAAGTTGGCACCCGCGGATACTTCCGTCCCAGCGCGTCGGGCATCGCGACGACGGTTCGTCCGACTTCGACATCCCGGCACCAGACCTACCGGCTCGCCGCCAGTTGTGCCCTGCAAACCCGGCGCCAGCGACGCCGGCAGCATCACCACGCGGTCCTTGCTGCCCTTGCCCTGCCGCACATAGATGGCCGGCTGAGTGAATTCAATGTCCTTGACCCGCACATACGCCTGTTCCGTGCGCAGGCCGTAATGCATCATCCGGACGCGTTCGCGCACCTGGTCCAGCAGCCTTGGCGCCTTCAGCGGCGGGAGTTCTTTGACTGCGGCCGGGCGCAAAGAATTGCGCGGTTGCGACGAGCGGGTGACGGAAGACTGCAGGGAGAATGCCTCCTCAGAGGATGCCGCACGAACCGCCTGCGGTGCATGTAACTGGCGCCGGCTTTTGATGGAAAATCAAGCGCTGTATGGATGAACAGTCAAGCAGGAGGAAAACGATGATGCAGCAACGACTTGCGCGAGGGTCCGGCCACCCGGTTACGGCACGGGTCGCGGTGTTATCCGCACGGCTTGTCGCTACAACACGTTAGGCCTTAAAGATGAAGAGCGTGATCTTGGCGATCGCAATTGCATCACTATGCGCGGGAGAGGCGGCGTTCGCAGAGGAACAAGTACAGCCTTGGTCCAGGGCCCTTGAAGTTGTCGGATATGCTGAAACTGTCAGAGCAAGCTTCTCCAAGGGTTGCCTGAAGGGGAATCCATTGGCTGGCACGACAGCGTATTTGGTCATTTGCCCTAAGCTGAAATCGATCCCGTCCGGGTTGATTGAAGCTGCGGCCCTTCCATACCTTCAAAAGCATCTGTCGGTCGCCGAGGCTCGTGCGGCCATCGATTTCTACACGTCACCGATCGGTCGTGGCTTGTTGCCCAAGATCCTTCGGGAGATCGAGACGGGAAAATTTGATCAACTGTCGCCCGAGGACTTGCAGCAAATGGACAAGGCGAACAAGACGCTGTTCGGTCAAGCGCTCAAGCGTTTTGGCACGGACAAGGAAGCCAATGTCGCAGTTGCCCGCGCGATGCTGGCCTATGAGCCCTAACCCCTCCATCGAGCGGACGTGCAACAGCCGGCTTCGCCGTCTGCTGCACGCCGCCAAAAGTCATTCCTCGACAATCCTTGTCACCATGAATTCAACTGCCCTTGCCGCTGCCGTAGTCGTTGGCTCCGCGAACCGGAGGTCCCGGCCACAACCGGTGGTCCGCAGACGTCGGTTTGCTGATAGTCTGCCAGGAGATGCAAAGCCACGATCAGGCACCATGACACTTCCCACGCTCAGCTGTGCACAGGCCATTCGGGACGGCGGAATTCATGCGGTCGCGGCTTTGAATGCCGCGCTCGCAGAAGCTCTGGTCCACGCCCCCGAAACCAGTCATCGCGAAATCAAGTTGGCCATTGGTCGCGCGATGAGCGCTGTCCTAGATGAGACAGTCAACCAAGCCGTTCGCCTCTATCCGGAGCTTGATCCAGACGATAAGACCTGGGGGGCGACTGTAAAGGCACGTGCCGCCGCGCTCGCGGCTTCATAGGGCCTTGTTCAATGGCGATGTCCGATCGGAAACCGACAACCTAGATTGACCAAGGTCCGGCTGCGTTCTTGGATGCATTGATTGACAGGACTTGGCTCTATGGACTCTCAGCCTGATAGCGATCTCGTGGGCGCCTTGGCTGCACTGCCGGAGCGACAGCTCGTCGAGGTGATCGCCCTGGCGCTTGAGGCACGCAAGGCTGAAGTGAGTCGACCAGAGTGGCAGTCCGCCAAGCTGGTTCTCGCGGAGGCGCATCGATTCAATGAGGCATCCGGAACGCCGTCGCCTTGGGAACTATTGGTGCTCGCGCGGCCGGAGCGTCCTGGGGAGTTCGTGGCCGATGGATATGGACCGAGCCAAGAGGGCGGTTGCTGCGGACTCACGCTCGTCAGCTATGCCAAACGCATTATTTGCCCTGTGTGTGGCCGGCCGGCCAGTGCTACCTAGCCAGCCGAACGACTGCTTTGAGGCGACCAGTCCGGCCAGTCCGAAGTCCGCAACAGGTCGGCAGCGTGAGTACGCGGCGTTCGGATGCAGTCGCTCAGCCGACACCTTGCCCAAGTCCGTGATGGCCTCCTGCGAATGACCGCTCTCGCCGTCCCTGACTCTTTGGTCGGCGAAGGTCAAGTTCCAGGGTAGACCGGTCGCTCGCTAAGAAAACCACCGTCCGCTCCTATCGGTCGGTTGCGTGAAATGGCAGGCTGGAGAAACAGTCGCTCGACGGACCGACGCCCCCTGACGGAGCTCCGCGCCGATTTAAGGTCACCAGTCCATCCCAGCCGCTTGGTCGTACCCCGGTTGCTCGCGCACATCGACGGCATCGGCCTGCAGCGTGTTTCCCCAGTGGCGGCCACCGACGCCGCAGCAGGCCTTTCGACGCAGCGCAGGTGGTCGTGCACGCCCAATCCGGCCTGGACGGGGTCCTGCGCGTCCTGAAGGGTACGTTCTCCGGGACGACGATCACGAGGGGGTCGAGTTCGATGTGCGGGATGCCCGTCGTCGACGGCGGACGCGCTCGGCAGTGGCACCTGGTGCTCGGCGAATTCGGCGAGTGCGCAGTTGAAGTACGCAGGCGTCTTCAAGAACAGGACCACCGGCCGATCATTGCAGGTGGAGGCCTCGGACCTCCTGCTGTGCTCGACCACGGCCGAGGCGCTCACCGGCGCGCATGCGCTAAAGGACAACGTCGAGATCGTTTCGGCCTGCCACGCACGCTGATCCCGGTGGCGGCCAGCTCTCGATCGTAGAGGTCTGCGTGATCAACCCGAACCCCTTGGGCGGCACCACCTTTGAGTTGAAAGAACCCGTCTTCGTCGCCGGAAACTTTACCGTCGCCCAAGCGACGTGGAAGCGCTATCAACTGGGCGGCTGGCAGTCGGAGTTCGCGGAGGTCGTGGCCGATATCACCAGCGCGCCCATGGTGCCGGCCTCATCGTTGGCACCGAGCCGGATCAGCCGTGGAAACAAACCGTGCGTCCCTGGGTAAAAATCGGAACACGGGCGGTCGAGGAAGTGACTCCGATTCCGCCCGCTTGAACGAGCGCTGATCGAGCTGAGGCGCCGTTCGTGCTCGGGGATCAGGATTGGCTCGAAGCTCCTTCGGCAGAGCTGCCGATTCAGCGGCTATCGCTGCATTCCTCGTCTTCGTCTTGCTTGGCATACATGTTCCTTCTCTTCATGTTGTGCCTCACACGCACGCAGTCCCCCTTGCCACAGTTGTGACTCCGACCGTCTTCGCCTGTCCGCATCGGCCCCGGGGCTCGGACGCTCAAGAAAGCTTCGCGTTTGATCGGAAAGTCCACTAAGCGGTATAGAGTCGCGGCATGCAAACGGTCTGCGTGCTCCAGCATCTGCATGTGCTTCCTGGCGACGTGGAGGAAGTGAAAGTGATCGGCGCGACCATGCGACCATCCATGAACAATTCAACCAGAAAGGACTGATATGGCGGTTCAAGCACCATCGAAGGCAGGCTTCGACAAATGGCAGGACGGCATCAACAAGGCCGTAGGTGATTCCAAATGGAACGCCTGGGATTGCGAAATCCAGATGGCGGTCAATGAGTACAACCGTCATCTTTCTGGCACAGCGGGGTACATGCCGCTGGATTGGCAGTTCATCAAGGCAATGATATGGGTCGAATCCGGAGCCAATAATTCCCAGTGGAACATCAAGCCCATGCAAATAGGCGTGCCTGGCGATCCAGGGATGACATCGCTTCTTTCGGGGAACGAGGGTGGGGATTTGATTGTGCCGCCAGACTGGAAGGGGAGGTTGACGGCGGGATCAGTCAGAACCATACCGGCGCATAACATCCGAGCAGGTATCGGCTATCTGCTCATGCGCATGGCCAATTTCGAATACAGAAGCACTCTTGATGCTGATGCCAAGGTTTATGAAGTTGCCGTCAAACCGGGCGATAGTCTCGACAGGATTGCGAAGGCACAAGGTAGCACGGTCGATACGTTGAAAAAGTTGAATCCGACAGCCGCCGTTCTACGGCCGGGGCAGGTGTTGAAATACCAAAAAGCATCGGTGCAACGTGTCATCACAAGCTGGTGGCACATCTCCACGTCGTTGATAGCGCAGCGCTACAACGGCGGTGGTGATCCGAACTACGCGAAGAAGCTCGATCACGCATTGTCGTTGGTGCGCAAAGGGAAGGCCGCTCTATGCGCACAATGAAGCTTATCGGGTTTTGCCTGGCGGCTTGTTTTCAAGTATCGGTACTTGCGGCCTCAACTGCTCCCGTTCTTGGCGAGCGAGCCTTGCGAGAGGAATGCAGCGCCTTCTCTCAAGCAGGAATGCGAGACTGTCTGGCCAAGAAGGCCGAGAGCAGTCGGGAGGCATTGCGGCAAGCCGAGGAGAAGGTTGCGAGCACGCTCTCAAAATGGGCTGAAGATCAGAAGTACATCAACCAGGCTCGCGTCAAGTTCGCAGCATCAAACAAGGATTTCGCCAAGTACCGCGATGCCCAATGTGCATTTGCTTCATCTCTGGGTGGGGGCGCAGTTGGCAATGCCCTCGACATGCGGCGTTTGGCCTGCGTTTCGGAACTCAATCAGAGACGAGCCGAGCAGCTGCGGGACGCGGTGGCGGACTTGCCACTGAAATAGAGGACGTCCAGCATTGAGGCGCTGGCACGGATCGCCGCGAACTTTGCAAACGAGGAACACCATGAAGATGGCGGACATTCCGTTCGGTACAACCGATTGGTCCAGCATCGAACCGACGGAGCACTGTGGTGAGACGGGCGCGGCCTATTGGCAAACGCAGCAGTTTGGTGATGTCAGGGTCCGAATGATTCGGTATACCCCGGGCTATCTCGCGGACCACTGGTGTGTGAAGGGGCACGTGCTGTTGTGCCTGGAAGGGGAGTTGCACACCGAACTGAAAGACGGCCGCAAGTTCACGCTGAAACCGGGCATGAGCTATCAGGTTGCGGACAACGCCGAACCTCATCGGTCGTTCACGGAGGTCGGTGCGAAGCTTTTCGTCGTTGACTGAAGCATCGCCCCCACGAAAGGGCGGGCAGGGGGAGAGCGGCAGAGCCTGCGACCTCGCAGGCCGGGATGCACTTCGCCGTGAGGTTTGCCGCACCGCGGGGCGACTCCCCCGTCAGGGGGGGGGCGCCGGCCGATGCCACCGCGGCAGCCGGCCCGCACAATGCACAGCGCTCGCTTTTTGCTGTCCGGAATCCTTATCTTTCATGACGTCGACTTCTCTCAGTACATTGCGCACCGCTGGCGTGGACCTCGGTGGCTTGATGACCATGTTGGGCCGCCATCTCTATTCGACGCCGATGGTGGCCCTGCGCGAACTGGTCCAGAACGCCCACGACTCCATCGTGCGACGTCGCCTCGAAGACCCTTCGCATCCAGCGGCGCCGCGCATCGTGGTCGAAGGCGACCTGGCCGCCGGGGTGGTGCGTGTCATCGACACCGGCGCCGGCCTCACCGAGGAGGAGGTGCACGCCTACCTGGCCACGGTCGGGGTCGGCTACACCCGCAAGTTGCGCGAGGAGACCGACAGCGATGAGTTGATCGGCATGTTCGGCATGGGCTTCCTGTCGGCCTTCGTGCTGGCCACCCGTGTGACCGTCACCACCACCTCTTTCCAGACGCCGGGACAGGGCTGGCGCTACCAGTCGAGCAATGGGGAGCAGTACACCTTGGTGCCGGTGCCGGCGCGGGAGGTGGGCACCTGCGTTGAGCTGGCTCTGCGCGACGCCCACCTCGGCCTGGCCGCGCAGGGCGCCCTGGTGCGGGTGCTCAAGCGTTATTGCGCGTTGCTGCACGTGCCCGTGATCGTGGGTTCGGCGAACGGTGAGCCGCTCAATGGCGAGCCGCCGCCCTGGCGCGCAGCGGCACAGGCCGCGTCGGGCAATGTCGTGATGGTCGATCACGCTGTGCGGGCGCGGCGCAGCGCGCTGGCCTTTGCCAGCCGCTTCGAGGACCGCTTCGAGCCTCTTTGCACCATGCCGGTGGCCAGCGAGACCCATCGTGACCTGCAGGGCCTGTTGTGGGTGCAGGACGGCGCCACCTACGGAACGAGCGACAACCGCAATATCTCGGTGTTCGTGCGCGGCATGCTGCTTGACGACGATGCCCGCGACTTGCTGCCGCCCTGGGCGGGCTTCGTCGGCGGCGTCATCGAATCGAACCGGCTCACGCCCACTGCCAGTCGCGAGGACCTCCAACGCGATGAGGCCTACCATGCGGTGCAGTCGGCTCTGGCCGAGTCGCTCATCAACGGGTTGGCACGCATTGCCACTGAGCAACCTGAGGCTTGGCGTCGGGTGGTGAGCCGACACAACGAGGCTTTGCTGGGCGCTTCGCTGTGCGATCCTCGGCTGTTCGATCTGCTGGCCGACGTGGTGCATCTGCCGACCTCACAGGGCGACCTGCCGGCGCGGGCGCTGCGCAGCAACGCCCTCGTGCATGTGAATATGGGCAACGCGGGCGGTTTCGAGGACATGCTGTTCCGGGCGCTCAAGGTGCCCGTGGCGCGGGGCGACCGCTATGCCGTGCTGCCGTTCCTGCGGGAGTGGGTGCAGCGCCGCGGCGGCACGCTGGTGGAGCTGGGTACCGAGCAGGGCAACCGCAAGCTGTTCGCGACTGCCGAGCTGCCGGCCGACGAGGTTGCCTGGCTTGCCGATGTGCTCGGTGACGGCGAGCGCCTGGTGCCGGCCCGCTTCGACCCGATCGAACTGCCCCTGGTGGTGGTCCACGACCGCGACGCGGCGCTCAAGCGTCAGTTGGAATCCGATGAGGCCGACAAGCGCATCTCGGTGGCCGCGCTGCGCCTGGCGCGCAGCTTCACCGCAGGCATCGAGGGCGGGGCAACCGCCAAGCTGTACATCAACGTGGACAACCCTGCCGTGCGCCAGCTGCTCGAGGCACGGCGCCGCGGGCATGCGCAGGCCGACGACGCGGCCGGCCTGCTGCGTTCGGTGAAGGTGATCATGGCCGGCGGCGACGCGGCCGCGCCCGGCGCATCCGGTGATCTCAATGCGGCGCTGGCACGCATCGGCAAGGTGCTGGGCTGGCTGCTGGCCTGAGCCAGCGGGTCCGTCAGTCTGGAAATCGAAAGCAGGATCTCATCACATGGACATCTGGGCGTGGGTTTGGACCCTGCAGAATGATCTGCGGGAAGCAGGGCAGGGGCGGGTGGCCGACCTCATCGACAGCATCCCCGACGACACTTTCAACAGCCGGCCCGAGCGCGTGCTCGCGGCCTTGCCCGAGGCCATTGCCGCGGCACGGGCTCTGAAGAATCCGTGGCTGGAGGTGTTCTTCCGGCATTGGGGACTGAACAACCGACTGTCCAACCTGGCCGAGGGCGAGGTGGCGTTGTCCGAGGCCGTCTCGCTGATCGAGTTCGCGCACCGCGAGGGGCACGCCGAGTGTCCGCAGTCCGTGTGCGTGACGCAGGACATTGCCATCTGCTACGGCAACATCGACGGTCCGGGCTGGGCGCCGGACATCCTTGCCGTGTGCGAGGAAACCCTGGCGCGCATCGATCCGTCCTGGCCGTGCTTTTGCTGCATCAGCCGCGAATATGCCGAGGCCTTGCTGGACAGCGGCCGGCCTGCCGAGGCGGTGAGTTTCCTCGCGCGGCAAGCCGACGCGATGCGCGGCGAGGGCGAGACCACGCTCGATCCGGCCTTCCAGGCGCTGCAGGCCCGAGCCCTCTGGAAGTCCGGAGAGGCTGAGCAAGCCCTGGCGCTGCTGGCCGCGGTCGACCGCCAGGAAGAGGAAGACGGTGGCAGTGATCCCGAGCGCTGGCATTTGCGCGCCATCCTGCGCGCCACGATCCTCGCCGAGCGCGGCGAGACCGAGGCGGCAGCGGAAGCGCTGCCCGCATGGTCCGACCTGACGGCCGGCGCCTATGGCGGCTGGGTCCAGGCTGCCTGCCTGCTGGCACAGCGGAACCCTTCGCGCAATGTCTGGCAACTCGGGCGCCAACTGCACCTGTCGCTGGCTCACTTCAGCCGGGTCGGGGCCCATTTTGATGCCGTCACGGCCGCCGTGGGTCATGCGGGACTGGCCCTGGACCGCGGTGCCACCTGGACGGCGCGGCGCGCCCTGGCGATCGCGCAGGCCCATTTGCTCAAGCTGCGCCTGCGCGACACCCTCGCCCCGGTGGTGGCCGCGTTGGACGCGCGCCTGCGGCAGGTGCCGGCGGCGCCGGCGCTGCCCGTGCCGGTGCAGGAGTTGGCGGAGTACCTGCGGGCCCAGGAGAACAGCGACCCTGAAAAAGACGTCGAGTGGCTGCTGGCGGCCTGCGCGCAGTGTCCCGATGATGCCGAGCTGGCCGAGTTCGCGGCCGCCGCGCTCAGCGCCTGCGGCACGGTGGATGAAGCCTGTGACCACCTCTGGCGCTTCGTCGAGGCGCATCCTGCGGTCGATTCGCCCATCTATCGTCTGATGTCGCTGCTGCTGGAGCGCGGTGATCCGGACCAACTGGCGAGCCTGGGCGAGTTTCTTGCGGGGCCCAACCCGCAGGCAGCTCGGTGGGTGCGGGCCCAGTGGGCCTGGAAGCGCAAGCAGTGGGCCGAGGTGGTGACGCATCTGTCGGCCTATGTGCAAGACGACCCCGATGCGCTGGGCGCCCGCCGCCTGTGGGCCAGCGCGGCCCTGATGCAGGGCGATCTGGCCACCGCGCTGCGCCTGCGCAAGGAGTTGGTGGCCGCGCAGGAGCAGCCCGGCGACGACCACTGGGATCTGCTCACGGTGGCGAGCGCCAGCCAGGACTGGGCCACGGTGCGGGAGATGGGGGGCGTGCTGGGCTTGACGCTGGAGGGGGAGTCGGGTCCTGTCGAGGAGCCCTGGGGCGTTGCCTACGTGCGGTTCGAGGAGGGCAATGGCTCGGTGCGCGACCTCTACGCACAGCGCACCGGCCCAGCCACGGCCCGTGTGCTGGTGCCGTCACATGCGCCGCATTTACAGCACCTGGGTGACTGGGTGGCGTTTGACGTCGCGCTGGTCGAGTCGCCACCGGAGGATGAGGCCGAGCGAGCGCAGTTCGTGCCTACCTTCCGGGTGGTGCACACCCTTGCGCCGGGCAGCTACGGCGAGAGCTGCTTTGTCGATGGTGCAGCCCCGGGCGAGGCCGCTTTCGCAGCCCTGGGCGAAGCCCTGGCGGCGCGCGGCTGGCACATCTGGGTGAGCAGCGGTGAGGACTACCGTGTGACCGACCCGGACACCGAGGAACCGATCGAGGGGCTGCACTTCACGGTGACAGCACAGAAGGGCGTGTCCATGGTGGAGATCGATCGGGTCCTGCGCGAACTCACCGGGGGCTGGCGGCATCCGGCATGCTGGCCGCGCTTTGCGGAGCGCGCCGGGCTGGACACTGCGGCACACATGGAAATCGTGAAGCGCTACCGATTGTGAGGCACTCTTGGGCGCCATGTTGTCCAGAAATAGCCGAACGCAGCGATCATCGCAAGTAGAAGCTAGCGCTCAAGAAGTCAGGCCAGTGGGCCGATAACCCATTGGAGCCTCACCGGCAATCCGCGGTCATTGAAAGAGGAAAAGGGTAGGCCACTCCAACCACAACGAGACTCCCACCTGACCACGCCGATGTTTCCCGCTGACGTTCAACGCTGGCTGCAACAGCACTGCGAGAGTTCGAGCCAGGTGCACGGCGGGATTGTGGTTGTCCCCGGTGAAAAGCCTGATCTGCCTCGCATCGTTGCCGAATGGCCGGTGGCCGGCCATCTGACCGCTGAGCTCACGGCTGCGGCGCAAGTGGCGTTGCAACGCGGGCGGACCGTGGTCGCAGCGCCTGGGGCGTCTCTGCCGGACTCGGGCCACAACCGCGTCCTCGCGCTGCCGGTGCGGGCGGGCGATTGCGTTGTCGGTGCCGCCGCTCTCGCCATTCGCGCGGACGACAGCGTGGCGGTGGAAAAGCTTTTCAAGGCGTTGTCGCAGGCCAGCGAGGAAGTGGGCTTCGACCTGGGTGGCCAGGGCAACGGGCCGGTGGCCAGCCCGGGTGTCGACTTGACCCATGCGCTGCAGCTGCAGGCGACGCTGCTGGACCATTCCTCATTGGCCGAAGCTGCGCTGGCGATGGTGAGTGATCTCGCGGCGATGGTGGGCTGCGTGCGTGCCACGCTGGGCGTGGTCGAGGGGCGGGAGATCGAGCTCATCGCCGTCTCGAACAGTGCAGAGTTCAAGGCTCAGCAGGAGCTGCTGCGCTTGATCGCTGCCGGCATGCATGAGGCCGTCGATCAAGGTGTCGTGTTGGCCTATCCTGCAGCACCCGAGGGCCCGGCCAGGATCGTGCTGGCCCATGCCGAATTGCATGCCCGCACCGGTCACACGCTGGTCACCGTGCCGCTGGTGCATGGGGGACGGGCGGTGGGCGCGTTGCTGGCCGAGCGTTCAGGCGATGTGCCGTTCAATGCGGGGCAGATGGCGCTGCTCGAATCTCTGGCCTGCCTGGCCGGACCGTTGGTGCAGTTGCGCCGCCGGGTCGAGCAGCCGTGGCGAGCACGGCTGCTGGAAACATTGCGCGCAGGATATGACCGCGTGACCCGGCGCGACGATCCCATGCCGAAGGCCGTTGTCGCAGGCATCCTGGTGCTGCTCCTTGCGGTGACGCTGGTGCCGGTGCGCTACCGCATCGCCGCGCCGGCGCGCGTCGAGGGGGCGGTGCAGCGCGTGGTGGCCGCGCCGGTGGACGGCTTCCTGCACAAGAGCCATGTGCGCCCCGGCGACACGGTGCGCACGGGCGATCTGCTGGTGGAGCTGTCCGACCAGGATCTGCTGCTCGAACGGCGCAAGTGGGAGAGTGCCCTGACTCAGCATGAGAACGGTGTGGCGGCCGCGCTGGCACGTTCCGATCGCGCGCAGTTCAGCATCCGGCAGAGCAAGGCCAGTGAGGCGTTGGCCCAGCTCGAGCTCGTGCGCCAGCAACTGGCCCGCACGCGCCTTGTGGCACCGATCGATGGCGTGGTGATCAAGGGCGACCCGAACCAGACCCTGGGCGCGCCGGTGCAACGCGGCGATGCTTTGCTGACGCTCGCGCCGGCACATCACTTTCGCCTCATCGTTGAGGTGGACGAACGGGATGTTGCGGCCGTCGTACCAGGGCAGACGGGGCAGCTTGCCTTGTCGGCCATGCCGGCCGACACGCTGGCCTTCGTGGTGGAGCGCGTGACCCCCGTGGCCACCGTGCTGGACGGTCGCAATGCCTTTGAAGTCGAAGCGAGATTGAACACCGGAGAGGCAGCGGCGCTGCGGCCCGGGCTCCGAGGTGTGGCCAAGATCGATGCGGGGCAGCGCTCGCTCGCCTGGATTTTGGGGCATCGCGCCATGGATTGGTTGCGCATGGCGGTGTGGTCATGGGGGTATTGAGATGAGCTCATCTCTCTTCAGTCCCCAGTGGTATCGGGTGGCGCAGCTGCGCGTGCGCCTGCGCCCGCAGGTGCGGGTGCAGCGTCAGCATTGGCGCGACGAGCGCTGGTACCTGCTGTCGGACGCGGCCACGGGCCGGCAGCATCGCATCAACGACGGCGCCTACCAGTTCATCGGCCGCTGCGACGGCCGGCGCTCCGTGCAGGAGGTGTGGGACGGCCTGCTGCACGCCGATCCCGACAAGGCGCCGACCCAGGAAGAAGTGCTGCGTCTGCTGGGGCAACTCAACGAAATGGAGTTGCTGCAATCGGACCAGGCCGCGGCAACGGAGGCGTTGCTGGAGCGGCGGACCGAGCGGTTGCGGCGGCGTCGCCACACGATGCTCAACCCGTTTTCGTTCCGGCTGCCGTTGGGCGATCCGGCCGACTGGCTCGCGCGGCTCGATCCGCTCGCGCACGCCTTGTTCCGGCCGCTGACGTTCTGGCTCTGGGTGGCCGCCATGTCGCTCGCGATCCTCCTCGCAGCAGCTGAATGGCCCACGTTGTCGAGCCATGCGGCCCAGCATCTGATCACGCCCGCCAGCATCGCCACCGCCTGGCTTTGCTACCCCGCCATGAAAGCCCTGCACGAATTGGCGCACGCGCTGGCCGTGCGCCGCTGGGGGGGCGAGGTGCACGAATACGGCATCGGTTTGATGTTGCTGGTGCCTGCGCCCTACGTGGATGCGTCGGCCGCCAGCGCCTTTCCCCGCCGGATGCAACGCGCCATGGTGGGTGCGGCCGGTGTGGTGACCGAACTGACCCTGGCGGCCCTCGGTCTGGTCGTCTTCCTGCTCACCCAGCCGGGCGTGGTGCATGACACCGCGTTCGCGGTGATGTTCATCGGCACGGCGTCGACGCTGCTGTTCAACGGCAATCCGCTTTTGCGTTTCGACGCCTACCACGTGGTGTGCGATCTCTTCGACGTGCCCAACCTTGCTGCGCGCAGCGGGGCCTGGTGGCATCAGCGGCTGGGGCGCGTGCTTCTTGGCAGCGCGATGGAGCCAACCTCGCATTCCGCCAGTGAGCGCGCGTGGCTGCTCGCCTATGCACCGCTGTCTCTGGTCTACCGCGTCGTGCTGTCGGTTCATCTCGTGCTGTGGGTCGGGGGGCATTGGCTGCTGCTTGGCCTGGCCAGTGCTGTCTATGCGGTCGTGACGGCGCTGCTGCAGCCCTTGCTGCGCTGGGCGCGCCACGCGCATTCGAGCGCCGTGCCGGGCAGCGGGCAGGCGCGGGTTCGCCTGCGCCTGGGCTTGGCGGTGGTGGGTGTGTTGGCCGTGCTGGCCCTTGTTCCGCTGCCTTTCTCGACGGTTGCGCCCGCCGTCGTGTGGCTTCCCGATGAGGCGCGGGTGCGGCCGGAGGTGGACGGTTTCGTGGTCGAACTTCCCCGGGCCGATGGCTCGGCCGTCAAGCCAGGCGACTTGCTGCTGCGGATGAGCAACCCCGAGTTGCTCGCGGCGCGTGAGCAACTCGCCAGCCAGCTCGAAGAACTGAGCGTGGAGCACCATCAGGCCTTGCTGCGCGACCCTGGCGCCGCCCAGAACCTGTGGCTCGACATCGCTCGCACGGAAGGCGAGTTGCGACGTGCGGATGAGCGCATCGCCCGCCTGCAGGTGCATGCCAAAACGGCCGGCACGCTGGTGATGCCGCGCCAGGCTGATTTGCTCGGCACCTACATGCGCCACGGCGTCACGCTGGGTCACGTGCTGGCGCCCGGTGAGCTGCGCGTGCGCGCCGCCGTGCCGGAGCAGGATGTGCAACTGGTCCGTGAGCGTTTGCGCCATGCCCGGGTGCGGCTCTCCGATGCGCCCGGCGAGGCGTGGCCGGCCGCGCTTGCAGGTGGCGTGCCGGCCAGCACGCGGGAGCTGCCCAGTGCCGCGCTGGCCGATCATGGCGGCGGCCCCTACATCAGCGACCCGGCTGAAAAGGACGGCCTGCACAGCCTGGAGCCTGTGTTCCTGTTCGATCTGACGCTGAGCGGGCGCACGCTCGACCGGGTGGGGGGCCGCGCCTGGGTGAGGTTCGACTACGGCAGCGAAGCGCTCGCGCCGCGGGCCTACCGGCGCGCGGCACAGCTGTTCCTGCGGCATTTTTCAACGAGCGATTGAGATGTCCGAGCACGCCCGCCTTCCCGTGCCAGGCCTGCTCTGGGGCGACCATCCCGAGCGCCGGCTCTCGGCGCGAGGCGCCGGTGAGCGGGCGCGTGCGGCCCTGCGGGCGCTGGCCGACAGCTGGCGTGACACGGCCGACACCTGGTTGCGCCCCGGTCATGCGGCATGGCTCGCCCGGTTTCGCGCCGCCGAAGCAAGTGTTCAGTCGGTTGACGAGCAGGCCTTGCTGCAGTCATTGCGTGCCGAGCTGGTTCGCAAGGGCCTGGCACCGGAGGTCGTTTTGCGGGCTTTGGCACTCGCGGCGCGCGTGGCCGAGCGTTGCCTCGGCGTGCGCCCCTTCGACAGTCAGCTGATCGCCGCCCGCGCGGTGCTCGACGGCCGGCTTGCCGAAATGGCCACGGGCGAAGGTAAGACGCTCGCCGTTGCCTTGGCCGCCGCCCCGGCCGCGATCAGCGGCATGCCGATCCATGTGGTGACGGCCAACGATTACCTCGTCACGCGCGATGCTTCCCATCTGGCGCCGTTCTATTCGGCGCTCGGCCTGACGGTGGGCGCCATCGTGCAGGCCGACGACCCCGCGGCTCGGGCGCGCGCCTATGGCTGCAACGTCACCTATGTGACCGCGAAGGAACTGGTGTTCGACTACCTGCGCGACAGGCTCGGCAGCAGCAGGGACGGGGCAATGCGCGGTCGCCGCGATGCACTGGCCGCGCCTTTGGTTCGCCTTGCAAGGTCACGAGGAGAAGCGCGCACCACACGCTTGCTGCGCGGGCTGTGCATGGCGATTGTCGACGAGGCGGACGCCATCCTGATCGATGAAGCACGGGTGCCGTTGATTCTGTCGTTGCCGGCCGATGCCGAGGATGGCCAGGCGTCCGCGCTGCAGTCGCTGCAGCTCGCCCGGGCCTTGCAGGAAGGCACTGACTTCACACTGGATCACACGCTGAGGACCGCAGAGCTCACCCGGCGGGGGCGCGAGAAGCTCGAAGCCACCGCGGCCACCCTCCCTGCTGCCTGGCGCAATCGACTGCACCGCGAGCACGCGGTATGCATGGCATTGGCAGCGCTGCATTTGTTCCAGCGCGAGCGTCACTACCTCGTTCGAGATGACGGCATCGCGATCATCGACGAGACCACAGGCCGGGTGGCCGCCGGCCGTGCCTGGTCGGACGGCCTGCAGCAGCTCATCGAAGCGAAGGAAGGCTGCGAACCGAGCGCCCCCCTGGCCACGCTTTCGCAACTCACCTACCAGCGCTTTTTTCCGCGCTACTTCCGCATGGGCGGGGTGAGCGGCACGCTGTCCGAAGCCCGTTTCGAGCTGATGTTGAGCTATGGACTGTCCGTGCAGCGCATTCCTCAGCGGCGTCCGTGCCGACGCATCGTCGGACCCACGCGCTTGTTTGCCAGCCATGCCGAGCTGTGGCGCGCCGTGTCGGGGCGGGTGGCGGAGTTGCACCGCACCGGACGGCCGGTGCTGGTGGCCACCGATTCGGTGGCCGAGGCGCAGGCGCTGGGCGAGCAACTGCTGCGCCATGGATTGCCGCATGCCGAACTTCATGCCCGCAACGATCATGAGGAAGCGCGCATCGTTGCGCAGGCCGGCCAGCGTGGCGCCATCACCGTTACCACCAACATGGCCGGGCGTGGTACCGACATCATGCTGGGGCCCCAGGTGGATGAACGCACCGGATTGCACCTCATCTGCTGCCAGCTCAACAGCGCGCGCCGCATTGACCGGCAACTTGCCGGCCGTACCGCACGGCAGGGCGATGCAGGCTCGGTCGAAGTCTGGTTGTCACTCGAGACGGCTTTGCTGGCGCGTTCGATACCGGATGTTTTCAGGCCGCTGCTTCGGCGGTGTGCCGGCGCGCTCCCTTCCTGGAGCGTGCGTTGCCTGGCACGCCTGCCGCAACGCAGCGAAGAGCGGCGCCAGCGCGGGCAGCGCCAGCGATTGACCGAGCAGGATGAACGGATGGAGCGCCAGCTTGCCTTTGGAGGGGCTGAGGAATGACTTTGAAGGATTTCGAATGAAGTGGCTCAGGTTGGTGTGCCTCCTGCCGTTCGCCCTCAGCCTCAGCGCCCCGAGTTTGGCTGCATCCATCCTCGGATGCCAGATCGAACCCGAGCGTGTGGCCGATGTGGGCAGCCCGGTGATCGGGGTGATCGAACGCGTCGCAGTGGATCGCGGCGACCGCGTGCGCAAAGGCCAGGTGCTGGCGGTGCTGCGCGCCGACGTGGAGCGTGCGGCGCTGAACGTCGCCAGCTCACGCGCCGACTCGAATGCGGATGAGCAGGCGTCCATCGCCAGCGCCATGTTCAACCGGGAACGGCTGCAACGTGCTGAAGACCTGTTCAGGCGGGAGTTCATTTCACAGCAGGCGCTGGACCAGGCCCGCACCGAAGCCCGGCTGGCCGAACAGAAGCTGGCCCAGGCGCGCGACCAGCGCCAGGTGTCTCAGCGCGAGCGGGAGGTGGCGGCGGCCCAGCTCTCACAGCGGATCATCCGCAGCCCCATGGATGGTGTGGTGGCCGAGCGCTACCTGTCTGCCGGTGAACGCATCGATGAGAAACCGCTGCTGCGCATTGCCCTCATCGACCCGTTGCGCGTCCAGCTCGTGGTGCCCACGTCGATGTACGGCCTCGTGCGGTTCAACCAAAGCGTGAGCGTGCTGCCCGATCTGCCCGGTGTCAAACCCGTGACGGCCCGCGTGGCGCGCATCGACAAGGTGATCGACCCGGCGAGCAATACCTTTCGGGTGCAACTCATGCTGCCCAATGCCGGGCATGCCTTGCCTGCAGGCCTGCGCTGCAAGGCAGATATCGAACCGATGGCCGCCGGGGGGAACACGCGATGAACTTTCTGCCGTTCCCCCGTCCGCGCCTGCTCGTCGAAGAGCTCGAGCCTCGCATCTTGTATTCGGCCGATGCGGCAGGGGTGCTGGGCCTGCATGGCGCGTTGGCGACCGAGCAGCGTCAAGCCGGGCCCGAAGTGAGCGTGCAGCAAAGCACCCAGGCCCATGAGATCGTCTTCATCGACAGCCGGGTGCCCGATGCCATGAAGTTGGCCGATGAGCTGCTGCAGCAGCGCGGCGCCGGCCGTTCGTTCGACATCGTCATGCTGCAGGCCGGCGAAGACGGCATCGCCCAGATCGGCCGCGTGCTGGCGCAGGAGCAGGGCCTGAGCGCCGTCCACGTCATCGGGCACGGTTCCAGTGGCGCCATGGAGCTGGGCAGCTCGCATCTTGATGCCTCGCTTTTGAGCAAGGACAGTGCAGCCGTGGCCTCCTGGGGCCGTGCCCTGGCCGACGACGGTGACTTGCTGCTCTACGGCTGTGATGTGGCCCAAGGCGATGGCGGCCGCGCCTTCGTGCAGGCGCTCGCTGCGCTCACAGGCGCAGACGTGGCGGCCAGCGAGGACCGCACCGGATCGGCCGACCTCGGGGGCAACTGGACGCTCGAATTCGCCACCGGCACCATCCGCACGCAGCTGTCGCCGAGCACCTTCGATTGGCTCCAGTGGTCGGGCGCGCTCGCCACTTTCACGGTGAGCAACACGAACGATGCAGGCGCCGGCTCGCTGCGCCAGGCCATCATCGATGCCAATGCGGCAGGGGGTGCCGATGTCATCGACTTCTCCATCGGCTCGAGCGCGCGGACGATCACGCTCGCCTCGACGCTGCCCACGATCACCGGGCAGGTCGTGATCGATGCCACGACGCAGGCGGGGTTCGGCGGCACGCCGCTGATCGAGGTGAAAGGTGCCGGTTCCAGCGGCGGCATCCAGGGCCTGACCCTCAGCGGCGGCAACAGCACGGTGCGTGGTCTCGTGCTGAATCAATTCGCCGGCGCGGCCATCCAGATCGACACTGCCGGTGGCAACGTCATTGCGGGAAACTACATCGGCGTGAGTGCAGACGGCACGGCGTCGTCTGGCAATGATCGAGGCGTGGTGGTCACCGTCGGCAACAACACCATCGGCGGGAGCGTGGCGGCCGACCGCAACGTCATCTCCGGCAACACGCAAGCCGGCATTCTTTTGACTGGCAGTGGAGCGTCCGGCAATCTCGTCCAAGGCAACTTCATCGGCACCAACGCGGCGGGAACCGCCGCTCTGACAGGCCAGGCCATCGGCGTGCAGATGATGCTTTCCGCCGCGAACAACACCATTGGTGGCACGGTAGCAGGCGCTGGAAATCTGATCTCCGGCAACACATCCGGTGTCGTCATTCAAGACGCGGGGACAACCGGGAACGTGCTGCAGGGCAACCTCATCGGCATCGATGCGGCCGGCACGGCGGCGCTTGGAAACTCGACGGATGGCGTGGTGCTCAAGGATGGCGCGGACGGCAACACTGTCGGCGGCACCGCTGCCGGAGCTCGCAACATCATTTCCGGCAATGGCGCCACCGGCATCGACATCCAGACGAACAACAACACGGTGGAGGGCAACTACGTCGGGCTCGACACCACCGGCGTGGCGGGCTTGGGCAATCTCAAGGGCATTTACCTGAATGCGACAGCGACGGGCAACCACATCGGCGGCACGGCGGCAAATGCGGGCAATGTCATCTCCGCCAACCAAAACATCGGCGTGCGGATCGACTGGGTGTCTGGAAACCTGATCGAGGGGAACTTGATCGGCACCAACGCGGCAGGTACTGCCCTGGCTGGAAACCCTGGGCAGCTCTATGGCGTGTACCTCGAAGGCGGCGTCTCAAACACGATTGGCGGCGCGGTCGCGGGCGCAGGGAACCTCATTTCAGGCAACGGCACGGGGATCAAGTTCGACACCGGGATCACGAACACCATCTCGGGCAACTTCATCGGCACCGACATCACCGGCACGTCCACCGTGTCCAATGGGACGGGCATCGTCATGGTCGCGGGGCGCGACAACCTCATTGGCGGCACGACCGGGGCCGAGCGCAACCTCATTTCAGGCAATAACTCCGGGATCGTCCTCTTCGCTACGGTTGGGAACACGATCTCGGGAAACTTCATCGGCACGGATGTCACCGGCGCGTCCGCCCTGGGCAATGGCGTGGGCGTGGGCATCAATTTCGCCGACACCAACACCATCGGCGGCACGGCGGCAGGGGCCGGAAATCTCATTTCCGGAAACGACTTCGGTGTGGTCATTGCCGGGACGGGGAACGTGCTGCAGGGCAACCTCATCGGTACCGACGCCGCCGGCACGGCGGCGTTGGGGAACGATCAGGGCGTCAGGATCTTGCAGGGCGCGGACGGCAATACCGTCGGCGGCACCGCTGCAGGAGCACGCAACATCATCTCCGGCAATGTCGACTACGGCATCAACCTGGAGTCGGACAACAACACCGTCTCGGGGAACTACATCGGCACGGATGTCACCGGCACGTCCGGTCTCGGCAACGACACGGGCGTGGTGATCGGTGGCGCTTCCAACAACACCATCGGCGGCACGGCGACAGGTGCAGGGAACCTCATCTCCGGGAATCAGTTGGGTGTTCTCATTCAAGACGCCGGAGCCACCGGGAATGTGCTGCAAGGCAACCTCATCGGCACGAACGCCGCCGGCACGGCTGCATTGGCGAACCACTGGGGCGTCAAGATCGCGCTGGGCGCGGACGGCAACACCATCGGCGGCACCGCTTCAGGAGCCCGCAACATCATCTCTGGCAATGTCGACTACGGCATCAACCTGCAGTCGGACAACAACACGGTGGCGGGCAACTACATCGGCGTGGACATCACCGGCAACGCGGCCCTGGGCAATGACCGTGGCGTCTTCCTGGACTCGACGGCGACGGGCAACCACATCGGCGGCACGGCGGCGGGGGCGGGGAACGTCATCTCCGCCAACAGCGGATACGGCGTTCAAATCTACTGGGTGTCCGGCAACACGGTCGAGGGCAACCTGGTCGGCACCAATGCGGCAGGAACGGCTCTGCTGCCTGGATCGCCCCTTCAGCTCTACGGCGTGTACGTCGAAGGCGGCGTCTCCAACACCATTGGCGGTACGACCGCGGGCGCACGCAACCTCATTTCGGGCAACGACATGGGGATCGCCCTCAAGGGTGCGATCACGAACACCGTCTCGGGGAACTACATCGGCACCGATGTCACCGGTACGTCCGCACTGGGCAATCACAAGGGCCTGTACATGGTCGATGGGGACCACAACACCATCGGCGGCACCGCGGCGGGTGCGGGCAACCTCATTTCAGGCAACGACATCGGGATCGACATGTTTGGTGGGGCATTGACCACCATCTCTGGAAACTTGATCGGCACCGATGTCACCGGGACGTCTGCCCTGGCCAACGGCACCGGCTTGTACATCCTTGATGGGTACGACAACACCATTGGCGGCACGACCGCGGGCGCGCGCAACACCATTTCAGGCAACACCACCGGGGTCTACATGGGGGCGTCGGTCTTCTACGTTGCCGGAGCCATGCACAACACAGTGTCTGGGAACTACATCGGCACCGATGCCAGCGGCATGTTGAGCCTTGGCAATGACACGGGCGTGTTGATCTCAGGCGCTTCCAACAACACCATTGGCGGCACGGCAGCAGGCGCCGGGAACCTCATCTCCGGGAACAACAACAACGGCCTCGTGTTAGACATCGGGGCTACCGGCAATGTGATGCAGGGCAACCTCATCGGCACCAACGCTGCCGGCACTGCGGCATTGCAGAACGGCAATGGCATCTACCTTCTGGCCGGCGCGGACGGCAACACGGTCGGCGGCACTGCAGCAGGAGCCCGCAACCTCATCTCCGGCAATGCGTACAGTGGCATCGTCATCCAGGGGAGCAACAACACGGTGGCGGGCAACTACATTGGCCTGGACATCACCGGCACCGCTGCGCTGGGCAATGGCTTTGCGGGAGTGGACCTGCTTGCCGGGGCGCCCGGCGCAACGGGCAACACCATCGGCGGCACGGCGGCGGGGGCTGGCAATGTGATCTCCGCCAACCAGATTGGCATTGTGTTCGACGGGAGCTATGGGGGCCCGAGCGGGCCGTCCAGCAACCTGGTCCAGGGCAACTTCATCGGCACGAACGCGGCAGGAACCGCCGCCGTTGGGGGCCAGGCCATCGGCGTGTGGTTGTTCACGGCGGCCACAGACAACACCATCGGCGGCACGGCTGCGGGCGCGGGCAACCTCATTTCTGGCAATGTCAGCGGGATTGTTCTCAATGGTGCGGGAACCACGCGCAACACCGTCTCGGGCAACTTCATCGGCACGGATGTCACGGGCACATCCGGCGTGGCCAATGGCACGGGCGTGAGCATTGTCAACGGTGCCGCCGACAACACCATCGGCGGCACGGCAGCCGGGGCGGGCAACGTCATTGCCTTCAATGGCGGGCAGGGCGTTGCGGTGTCTTCTGGCTCCGGCAACGCGATCCTGGGCAACTCCATCGTGGGCAACGGCAGCCTGGGCATCGATCTGGATGCGCTGTTGGCCGTGACGGCCAATGACGTCGGGGACGCGGACAGCGGTGCCAACGACCTGCAGAACTTTCCGGTGTTGGTCCAGGCCCTCACGACGGGCACGCAACTCACCATCGGCGGAAGCCTCAACAGCACGGCATCGAGTTACTTCCGCATCGAGTTCTTCGCCAATGCCGCACAGGATGCCAGCGGACATGGCGAGGCGCAAACCTACTTGGGCTTCACCAACGTCGCCACCGACGCCAGCGGCAATGCGAGTTTCAACGTTGCATTGACGGTCGCGGTCACTGCAGGCCAGGTCATCTCGGCGACGGCCACTCGAAGCAATGCCGGGTACACGGGCTTCAGCAGCACGTCGGAGCTCGCCTTGAACGTGGTCGCCGCCTCGACGCCCGTGCTGGTCAGCAGCGGAGGTGCACTGCCGTATACCGAGAACGATGCGGCCACGGCGGTGGATCCCGGCTTGGCGGTCAGCGACCCCATGAGCACCAACCTCGTCGGCGCGACGGTCACGATATCGGCCAACTTCGTGACCGGCCAGGACGTGCTGTCCTTCAACGACCAGCTGGGGATCACCGGCCACTGGGATGCGAGCGCGGGCACCCTGACCTTGACGGGCACGAGCACGGTGGCGAACTACCAAACGGCGTTGCGATCGATCGCCTACAACAACACGAGCGACACCCCCAGCACCCTCGCCCGCACGGTGTCCTTTGTTGCAACGAACGGCTCGGCGAGCAGCAACGCGGCCACACGCAACATCAGCATCACAGCGGTCAACGATGAACAGGTGATCGGCATCAACACCGGCACATCGGTCGCCGAGAATTCGACGGGCAACGTCATCACCCACGCGATGCTGGCCACGACCGATCTCGACAACGCCGCGGCCCAACTCACCTACACGTTGAGCGTCGCACCGGCCAACGGCACGCTTCGCCTGAGCGGCGTCGCGTTGGGAGTCCACGGCACATTCACGCAGGCCGACATCGATGCCGGGCGGCTGACCTACGACCACAACGGGAGCGAGACGAGCGCTGACAGCATCGGCTTCAGCGTCGACGACGGTGCCGGCAGCACGAGCACCGGCAGCTTCGCGGTCACGGTCACCGCCGTCAACGACAACGATCCGGTCATCACCAGCAACGGGGGAGGCTCCAGTGCGTCGATCAACGTGTCGGAGAACAGCGCCGCGGTCACGGTCGTTGCCGCGACCGATGCGGACCTTCCCGCAGCGACCTTGAGCTACAGCATCGTTCCCGTGGGTGACGGAGGGTTGTTCAACATCGATCCCGGCACGGGGGCGCTGACCTTCCGCAACGCGCCGAACCGTGAGGCTCCGGCGGATGGGAACCTCGACAACGTGTACAACGTGACCGTCCAGGTGTCTGACGGCGTGCGCACCGATTCGCAGGTCATCGCCATCACGGTGACCGATGTGGACGAGTTCGACGTGGGCGGGGTGGCCGACACCGACGCGGTGGCCAACACCGTGGTCGAGAACGCGGCCCATGGCAGCGCCGTCGGTGTCACGGCGTGGGCGTCGGATGCGGACGGCAGCAACAACACCATCACCTACTCGCTGTCGGATTCGGCCGGCGGCCGCTTCGCGATCAACAGCTCGACCGGTGTCGTGACCGTGGCCGACGGCAGCCTGCTCAAGTACGACACGGCCAGCAGCCACAGCATCACGGTGGTTGCAACCAGCTCGGACGGATCGAGCAGCAGCCAAAGCTTTGCCATCCAGTTGAGTCGGGCATCGGTTCCGGAGTATCCGGTCCCTGTCGATCCACCCGTCGTGGCGCCAGCTCCAGACGTTCCGCCTGCGCCCCCGCCCAGTCAGCCAGCACCGCCGTCTCCGTCACCCGCGCCAGCGCCAGCGCCAGCGCCAGCGCCAGCACCAGCGCCAGCACCGTCCACGGTCCCCATCGCACCTGCGCCGCCGCGGGCTGAATCACCCTGGATCGGGCCCAACCTGGAGGTGCCCGTGCCGACGCCCTCCGCTGCGCCCAAGATGGAGCCCGCGGCGTCTCAACCGATTCGCACGCCCACGCGCGCGGAGCCGCCCGCACCTGCTGCCGGTCTTGAGCTGGCGGGCAGCATCACTGCCCGTCCGCTGTCGCTCAGGCTCACACCTGGCCAAGGGCTGGAGGCTGACCGGGCAATGCACCCGGCGCTTCACTCCCCCGGCGGCGCGGCCGCGCAGGCCTCCAACATGGAGCTGCCGATGGAGCCGACCTCCGCAGGTGGCGTCTTCATCCAGGCCGCCCAGATCACGGGCGCGGTGCTCACGGCCGGCACGGTGTGGTGGGCTTTGCGTGCGGGCGGCCTGCTGGCCGGCCTGCTGGTGTCGCTCCCGGCATGGCGCCACGTCGATTTGCTCGCTGTGCTGCCGGACGAGAAGGACGAGGACGCCTGGGACCCGGGTGATGATGAAGAGGCTGTCCGCGATGAGCACGCCGTGGGCGTCATGCTCGAGCGAGACGGACGCTGATTCAGGATGAAAGCCATGCGCAGGTTTCAGATCGGTCCGATCGCCCGAATCAGCGCCGGCCTGACTGCCTTGCTCATCAGCATGGCACTGTTGGTCGACATGCTGCTCGGCGTGGTGCCGAGCCAGGGCGACGCCGACCATCGGGTGCGCAAGCGCGTGGCGGAAAACCTGGCCCTGCAGATGACCTCGCTGCTGGAAGCTGGTGACACCGCGACGCTGGACAAGACGATCCAGCATGTGATGGCACGCGATACCGAGATCCAGTCGATCGGTGTGCGCCGCAGCGATGGTTCGACCATCGCCCAACACGGCCAGGCCGAGGGGGACAGCAGCACGCCGCTGCCCCGTGCAGGGTCCACGGTCGATCATCTGCGGGTGCCCATTTTCTCGGACCAGCGGCTCTGGGGGGAAGTGGAAGTGAAATACGCCCGTACCGGATTGCGATCGGTGCAGGCATGGATCACGCAACCCATCGTGAAGATGATGGTGGTGTTCGCCCTGGGTGGTTTCGGGCTGTGCTATCTCTATCTGCGCCGCGCCATGCAATACCTCAACCCTTCGGCCAGCGTGCCGGACCGGGTGCGCAAGGCGTTTGATTCGCTGACCGATGGCCTGGTGATCGTCGATCACCAGGCGCGCATCGTGCTGGCCAACCGCGCCTTTCGTCGCCTGCATCCCCAGGCCGATGCGGAACTCAACGGCCAGCGCATCGATGCACTGGACTGGTTGCTGGCGGGGCGTGCAGAGGCCTCCGGGCTTGCGATGCCATGGGTGCAGACCTTGCAGTCGGCCAACCCCGTATCGGCCCAGCCCCTGGATGTCCTGCAGCCCGACGGACCTCCGACGCGGCTGCTCGTGAGCAGTGCCCCGATCATGGACAGCAGGGGGCGTTCTCGCGGTTGTCTCATCAATTTCGATGACGTGACCGCCACCCACCGGGCCAACGATGAGCTGCGGGAGACGATGACCGAGCTCAAGCGATCGCACCAGCGCATCGAGGAACAGAACGACGAACTCCGCCGGCTGGCTTCGCGCGACCCGCTCACGAATTGCCTGAACCGCCGCGCGTTCTTCGAAATGGCCGGCGACACCTTCGAAACCGTCAAGCTGGACCGTTCAGGTCTGTGCTGCCTGATGGTCGACATCGACCATTTCAAGC
>Ga0070659_100000450_pt1 | contig 30693 bp, 27 predicted proteins | sample KBSC23metaG_FD_64666 | JGI IMG/M metagenome (GOLD analysis project Ga0070659, IMG submission 64666) | Corn rhizosphere microbial communities from Kellogg Biological Station, Michigan, USA - KBS C2-3 metaG | ecosystem: Host-associated > Plants > Roots > Rhizosphere > Soil ... | reverse complement strand
GAGCCCCCGCGTGCGCGGGGGACCGCCGGACCAAGCAGATCGAGGACGCAGGAGGCGAAGCGGCCCGGAAGGCCGTGAGCCGACGAGGACGAAGAGCCGCGCAGCGTCCGGTGGTTCATCCGCGTGCGTGGGGGTTCGGGATCGGTCATCTAGCCCTCGGTCGCAAGATCACGCCCGATCGCGGCGTTTGAAGCGGAGGCGGCGCGGTATCGTCGAAAGACTGAATCCATGCCGCGCGCGATCTGGACAGGAACGATCAGCTTCGGGCTCCTGAACGTGCCCGTGAAGCTCTACTCGGCGGTCTCGAGCAAGGCGATCCGCTTCCGCGAGCTGCGCGCGAAGGACGGGTCGCGGGTCCGCCACAAGCGGGTGGCCGAGGCCGACAACGAAGAGGTCGCCTACGAGGACCTCGTCAAGGGCTACGAGATCACTCCCGACCAGTACGTGGTCCTCTCCCGCGAGGAGCTCGAGCAGCTCGACCCGAAGCGCTCGAAGTCGATCGAGATCGAGGACTTCGTCGACCTCGACCAGATCGACCCGATCTACTTCAACCAGCCCTACTACCTCGGCCCGGCGCCGGGCGCGGAGCGGGCCTATGCCCTCCTCGCCGAGGCGATGGGCGAGCAGCGCAAGGTCGCGATCGCCCGCTTCGTGCTCCGCAACCGCGAGAGCCTGGCGGCGATCCGCGCCGGCGACGGCATCCTGACGCTGGCGACGATGCGATTCGCCGACGAGGTCGTCCCGGCCTCGCAGCTCGAGGGCCTGCTCGGCGAGAAGCCGGACTCGCCACCGCGCAGGCAGGAGGTCGAGATGGCCGAGCAGCTCATCGAGTCGCTGTCGACCGATTTCGATCCGAGCGCCTACGAGGACGAGTACCGGACCGAGCTCCTGTCGCTGATCGAGCGCAAGGCGGCCGGCGAGGACGTCCTCGCCGCCAAGCCCGAGGCGCCGAAGGCGACCAAGGCTCCCGATCTGATGGCCGCCCTCGAGGAGTCGCTGGCCGCGATCAAGGGCGAGGAGCTGAGCGGCGACGGCAAGCGTGAGGCGAAGCCGAAGACGCGCAAGTCGCCTGCCAAGAAACCGGCGAGCAAGGCGAAGAGCAAGTCGAAGGCCAAGGCCGCGAAGTAGAGATCGACGGCCGGCGGCTGTCGATCACGAACCTCGACAAGGTCCTCTATCCGAAGGCCGGCTTCACCAAGGGTGAGGTCATCGACTACTACGCGAGGATCGGCCCGGCGCTCATCCCCCACCTCCGCGACCGGCCGCTGACCGTGGTCCGCTTCCCGGACGGCGTCGAGGGCAAGCACTTCTTCGAGAAGAACAGCCCCGGCCACCGGCCTGAGTGGGTGCGAACGGTCCCGATCGACGTCGGCAGCCGTGGCGGCCGGATCGAGTTCGCCGTCTGCGACGACCTGCCGACGCTCGTCTGGCTGGCGCAGCTAGCCGCGATCGAGCTCCATCCGTCGCTCGCCTCGGCGGCGGACTACGACCGGCCGAGCGTGCTCGCCTTCGACCTCGATCCGGGCGAGCCGGCGACGATCGTCGAGTGCTGCACGGTCGGCGTCCGGATCCGCGACCTGTTCGCCGAGCTCGGCCTCGAGGCGTTCGCGAAGACGTCGGGATCGAAGGGCATGCAGGTCTACGTGCCGCTCAACGGCGAGCTCACCTACGAGACGACGAAGCCCTACTCGCGAGCGGTGGCTCGCGCCCTCGAGAACGCCGACCCCGACCTCGTCACCTCGCAGATGACGAAGTCGCTGCGCACCGGCAAGGTCTTCGTCGACTGGAGCCAGAACACGACGACGAAGACGACCGTCGCCGTCTACTCGCTGCGTGCCCGCGAGCAGCCGACCGCCTCGACGCCGCTCGCCTGGGACGAGGTAGAGGCGACCGCCTCCTCCGGCGATCCGGGCAGTCTCCGCTTCACCGCCGATCAGGTGCTTGCCCGATACGAGGACCGCGGCGATCTCTTCGCCCCCGTCCTCGAGCTCCGCCAGGAGCTGCCGAGCCTTTAGCCGAGCTGCTGGCGGACGACCGGGCTGCGCGCGGCGCCGGCCTCGTCGAGGCGGCGGACGGGGGTCGTGTATGGCGCCTGGCGGGCGATCTCGGGATCCGACTCCGCCTCGGCGAGGATCGCCTCGACGGCGTCGGCGAAGCCGTCGAGCGACTCGCGCGTCTCGGTCTCCGTCGGCTCGATCATCAGCGCCTCGTCGACGAGCAGCGGGAAGTAGACCGTCGGCGGGTGCATGTTGTGGTCGAGCAGCCGCTTGGCGATGTCGAGCGTCTTGACGCCGAGCTCGCGCTTGGCGCCGCTGCCGGAGAGGACGAACTCGTGCATCGGCCGCCGGTCGAAGGCGACCGGCAGGTACTTGCCGGCGCGCCCTTCGCGCATCCGCGCGAGCAGGTAGTTGGCGTTGAGCACGGCGGTCTCCGAGGCCTCGGCGAGGCCGTCGCCACCGAGGCTGAGGATGTAGGCGTAGGAGCGGACGAAGACCCCGAAGTTGCCCTGGAAGCCGCGCAGCCGGCCAATCGAGTCGGGATGGTCGTCGGCGCCGCGCAGCTCGAAGCGGGCCTCGGGCGCGTCGCCGTTGCCGGTGCCCGCCTCGACCCTCTCGATCCGCGGTACCGGCAGGTAAGGCTCGATCCGGTCGGAGACGGCGATCGGCCCCGCCCCCGGACCGCCGCCCCCGTGCGGCTGGCTGAACGACTTGTGGAGGTTGACGTGGACGATGTCGAAGCCCATGTCGCCGGGCCGCGAGTGGCCCATGATCGCGTTCAGGTTGGCGCCGTCGTAGTAGAGGGTGCCGCCGGCCGCGCGGACGGTGTCGGTGATCTCGGCGATGTTGCGGTCGAACAGCCCGAGCGTGTTCGGGTTGGTCAGCATCAGGCAGGCGACCCGCTCGTCGGTCTTGGCGCGGAGGTCGTCGAGGTCGACGCCGCCCTCCTCGTTCGTGGCGACCTTGACCACCTCGTAGCCCGCCATCGTCACCGAGGCCGGATTGGTGCCGTGCGCGGTGTCGGGGGTCAGGACCCGCGTCCGCTGCTCGGCCTCGCCGTGAGCCGCGTGGAAGGCGCGGGTCAGCAGCAGCCCGGCGAGCTCGCCGTGCGACCCCGCCGACGGCTGGAGGCTGACATGCGGGAGACCGCAGATCTCGCTCAGCGACCGCTCGAGAAGCCAGATCAGCTCGAGGGCCCCCTGCGCCCGCGCCGGCGCCTGGGCGGGATGGAGGCGGGCGTGGCCCGGCAGCGCCGCGACGCGCTCGTTGAGGCGCGGGTTGTGCTTCATCGTGCAGGACCCGAGCGGGTAGATGCCCGAGTCGAGGTCGAAGTTGCGGCGCGAGAGGCGCGTGTAGTGGCGGACGATCTCCGGCTCCGACACCTCGGGCAGCCGGGCCGGCTCGTCGCGCAGCAGCTCGGCGGGGATCAGCTCGTCGATCGGGACGTCGCCGCCCGGGACGCCGGAGGCGGGAATCGCGGCGGCGCGGCGGCCCGGCACCGAGCGCTCGAAGATCGTCGTCGCGCGGTCGCGCTGCATCGGCGTCGGAACCTCGGCGGTGGCCGGCGGATTGACGAACTCGCTCACGTCGCCGCCCCCGCTGGCTCTCTGCTGTCCGCTGTCCGCCGGAGGTCCTCCTCGAGCACCTCGGCGAGCCGATCGATCTGGGCGATCGTCCGCTGCTCGGTGATCGCCACGAGAAGGCCGTTGCCGTACTCGTCGCCGAGCGGCACGCCGGCCGCGATCCCGGCCGCGGCGCAGTGGTCGAGGACGCGCTCGACCGGCGCGTCGAAGCGGATCGCGAACTCGCGGACGATCGGCGCGTCGTGGAGCGCCTCGATGCCGTCGATCGCGGTCAGGCGCTCGCGGGCGTAGTGGGTGCGGCGGACGAGCAGCTCGCCGAGCTCGACCAGCCCCCGGCGGCCGAGCCAGCTCAGGTAGATCATCCCGCCGAGCGCGTTCAGCGCCTGCGCCGTGCAGATGTTGTGCGTGGCCTTCTCGCGGCGGATGTGCTGCTCGCGGGTCTGCAGGGCGAGGACGAAGCCGCGACGGCCGTCGACGTCGGTCGTCTCGCCGGCGATCCGGCCCGGCATCCGCCGGATCTGCGCCTCGGTCGCGCAGAAGAATCCGAACGACGGACCGCCGTAGTCGAGGCGGTTGCCGAGCGGCTGGCCCTCGCCGACGGCGATGTCGACGCCGCAGTCGCCCGGAGTCCGGAGGATCCCGAGAGCGATCGGGTCGCACGCCGCGACCAGCAGCGCGCCGGCATCGTGGGCGATCTCGGCGATCGCCTCGAGGTCCTCGACTGCGCCGAGGAAGTTCGGGTACTGGACGAACACCGCGGCGGTCTGGTCGTCGACGGCGGCGGCAAGCGCGTCGAGGTCGGTGCGCCCGCCGCTGAGCCCGACGCCGGCAACCTCGGCGGGATAGCCGGCCGAGTAGGTGGCGAGGGTCTCCCGCGACTGCGGGTTGACGCCGGCGGAGACGACGAACCGGCGCCGCTTCGTGGCGCCGATCGCGAGGTAGCCGGCGCTGGCGACGGTCGACGGGCCCTCGTAGAGACCGGCGCTCGAGAGCGGCAGGCCGGTCAGCTCGCTCATCGCGGTCTGGAACTCGAACATCGCCTGCAGGCCGCCCTGGGAGATCTCCGGCTGATACGGCGTGTAGGGCGTCAGGAACTCGGAGCGGGAGACGATCGCGTCGACGATCGCCGGTGCGTAGTGGTCGTACATGCCGGCGCCGAGGAAGCAGATCTCGGACTCGGCATCGGCGTTGCGCCCGGCGAGCGCCCGCATCCGTTCGTAGACCTCGGCCTCGCTGAGGCCGTCGGGGAGGTCGAGGTCGCGGTCGAGGCGGACCCCGGCGGGAACGTCGAAGAGCTCGTCGATCGAGGAGGCCCCGATCGTAGCCAGCATCTCGGCGCGCTCGCCGTCGGTGACGGAGGTGTAGCCGCTCACGCGGCGCAGGTTAGGGGATGGCTCACTCCGCGATCAGGTCCTTGTAGGCGGCGGCGTCGAGGAGCTGGTCGACCTCGGCGGCGTCGCCGAGGCGGACCTTGACCATCCAGCCCTTCCCGTATGGATCGGTGTTGATCAGCTCCGGGTTCGTGCCCGCCTCCTCGTTGACGGCGAGGATCTCGCCGCTGAGCGGGGCGATCACGTCGGAGACGGCCTTGACCGACTCGACCTCGGTGTAGGGCTCGTCCTTGCTGACCGTGGCGCCGACCTCGGGCGGTTCGAAGAAGACGACGTCGCCGAGCGCGTCCTGCGCGAACCAGGTGACGCCGAACGTCGCCTCGTCGCCCTCGATGCGGGCCCAGTCGTGCTCGGCGTGGTAGCGCAGGTCCTCGGGGTAGCTCTCCTCCGTCGCCATGTCGTCCTTTCGTCGCTGGGTCAGTTGCTCTTCGCGTAAAGCGGCTTCTTGCGGATCTCCGCTTCGCGGCGGCGGCCGCGGACGTCGATCGCGATCGCCGTGCCGGGCTCGGCGAGATCGGTGCGAACGTATCCCATCCCGATCCCGAACCCGAGCGACGGCGAGAAGGTGCCGCTCGTCACCGTCCCGACCTCCTCGTCGCCGGCCAGGATCGCGTTCCCCTGGCGGGGGATGCCGCGATCGGTGATCGCGAACGCCACGAGGCGCTCGGCGGTGCCGGTCTCCCGTGCCGCCGCGACGGCCTCGGAGCCCGCGAAGCCGGTCTCCTCCTTGCAGGACCAGCCGAGCCCTGCCTCGATCGGGTTGCGGTCGGGGCCCATGTCGTTGCCGTGAAGGTGGAAGCAGACCTCGAGCCGGAGGGTGTCGCGGGCCCCGAGCCCGCACGGCGTCACGCCGGCAGCGATCAGCTCACGCCACAGCGGCACGGCGCCGTCGTTGCCGAGGATCACCTCCACCCCGTCCTCGCCGGTGTAGCCGGTGCCGCAGACCAGCGCCTGATGACCGGCGACGTCGAGGGTCGCGGTGTGCATCCGCGGCGGCAGCTCGCCGTCCGTGAGGCGCGCGACGACGGCCCGCGCCTCCGGTCCCTGGACGGCCAGCATCGCGTGGGCCGGCGCGAGGTCCTCGACGACGACGTCGAAGCCGACGGCGAGCTCGTGGAAGCGGGCAAGATCGGTCTCGTGGTTGGCGGCGTTGGAGACCGTCAGGTAGGAGCCGTCGTCGAGCAGGTAGCTGAACAGGTCGTCGAGGATCCCGCCGTCGTCCGCGCACAGGCACGAGTACTGGGCGCCGCCGGCCTCGAGCTTCGCGACGTCGTTGCTGACGACGTGCTGGAGGAAGGACGCCGCATCGGGTCCGGCGGATTTGATCTGGCCCATGTGGGAGACGTCGAAGACTCCGGCGTGCTCGCGAACCGCGGCGTGCTCGGCCGCCACCCCTTCGTACTGGACCGGCATCTCCCAGCCGGCGAAGGGGACGAGGCGGCCGCCGGCAGCGACATGCTCCTCGTAGAGCGGGGTCCGGCGCAGCTCCTCCGTCACCCGCCCTACGCTAGCGGGGCAGGCGGGCTCTTAGATGCTCGGGATCGGTCATCTAGGCTGAGGGCGATGCGCCTGGTCCACGAGAGCCCGGAGGAGGAGGACGAGCTCGGCCGACCGTGGAGCCGGCCGCTCGCCGGCACCTTCGACCGGCTCGTGGTCGAATCCGACCTCCTCGCCGACAACCCGCTCGGCGATCCGGCCCGGCGGCCGCTTTACGTGCTCCGGCCGCCCGGGGTCGAGCTCGACCATCCGCGGCCGCTGCCGAGCGTCTACTTGATCCAGGGCTACACCGGCCAGCTCGACATGTGGACCGGCCGCAGCGCCTTCGAGCCGACCTTCGTCGAGCGGATGGACGCGATGCTGTCCTCGCCGGATTGCCCCGACGCGATCGTCGTCATGGTCGACTGCTGGACCAGCTACGGCGGATCGCAGTTCCTCGACTCGACCGGGACCGGGCGCTATCAGTCCTACCTCTGCGACGAGATCGTCCCGTTCATCGACGAGCGCTATCCGACCGCCGCCGATCGCGAGCATCGCGGCATCACCGGTAAATCGTCCGGCGGCTACGGGGCGATGGTCGTCCCGATGATGCGGCCCGACGTCTTCTCGGCGCTCGCCACCCATGCCGGCGACGCCCTCTTCGAGCTTTCGATGCCGCCGAGCATCGCGCGGACGATCCGCACCCTCCGGGATCGCTACGAGTCCTCCTACGACGTCTTCTTCGAGCGCCTCCCCGAAGCCGATCCGTTCGACTTCGGGCACCACGGCGGACCGCTCGAGATCTACGGCTACGCGGCCTGCTACTCACCGGATCCCGGCCGGCCCGGCAAGGCGCTGCTCCCGTTCGATCCGGCCAGCGGCCGGATGGTCGAGGACGTCTGGCGGCTCTGGCTCGAGCACGACCCTGTGGTCATGGCCCCGCTGCATGCCGAAGCGCTCCACTCGATGCGGCGGATCTACATCGACGCCGGCAAGAGCGACGAGTACTACCTCGACCTCGGCGCCCGGGCCTTCGCCGCCGAGCTCGACAAGCTCGGCATCGACCACACGCTCGAGCTCTTCGAGGGCAAGCACGGGGGCATCACGTACCGCTACCCCGCCGCGATCCGCGAGCTGGCCCTGGCCCTCAGCGACTAGCGTCAGAGCGAACGGGGCGCAGGTCTCCTGCGCTGGCCGAGAGACCGCAGATCAAGGACGCAGGAGGGGCGCCGCGGCCTACTTGGCCGCAAGCCGACGAGGACGCCGAGATGCGGGCTCTCAGTCGCGCAGGAAAGGCGGAATATCTATCTCGTCGTCGGAGACCTCGAGCGAACGGATCTCGCGGTCGCTCGGCGGCTGGACCCCGCGGCGGCGGCTGCGGCGACGGACCTCGGCCGGACGGCGGGCGAGCATCTCGAAGCCCTCGAAGCCGGTCGCGATGACCGTGACGCGGAGCTCGTCGCCCATCGTGTTGTCGACGACGGCGCCGAAGATGATGTTGGCGCCCTTGTCGGCGGTGCTGGCGACGACCTCGGCCGCTTCGTTGACCTCGAAGAGGCCCATGTCCTCACCGCCCGTGATGTTGAGGAGCATCCCGGTGGCGCCGTCGATCGCTGACTCGAGGAGCGGCGAGGAGATCGCCTCCTTGGCCGCCTCGGCGGCACGGCTCTCGCCGGCGGAGGTTCCGATGCCCATCAGCGCCGAGCCGGCGTCGGACATGATCGCCCGGACGTCGGCGAAGTCGAGGTTGATCAGGCCGGGAACGGTGATCAGGTCGGTGATCCCCTGGACTCCCTGGCGGAGGATGTCGTCGGCCTTGCGGAACGCCTCGCTGATCGGCTCGCGGCGCTCGACGATGTTGAGCAGCTTCTCGTTCGGGACGATGATCAGCGTGTCGACCTCGTTGCGGAGCTTCTCGATCCCGTCGAGGGCCTGCTGCATCCGCTTCGCGCCTTCGAACTCGAACGGCTTGGTGACGACGCCGACGGTCAGTGCGCCGATCTCCTGCTTGGCGATCTCGGCGATGACCGGCGCGGCGCCGGTGCCGGTGCCGCCGCCCTCGCCGGCGGTGACGAAGACCATGTCGGCGCCCTTCAGCGCCTCCTTGATGTCATCGCGGCTCTCCGCCGCGGCTCCGGCCCCGACCTCGGGCTGGCCGCCGGCGCCGAGGCCGCGGGTCAGCTCCTGACCGATCGCGAGCTTGACGTCGGCGTCGCTCGAGCGCAGCGCCTGCGCGTCGGTGTTGACGGCGAGGAACTCGACTCCCTTGAGGCCGGCGTCGACCATTCGGGACACGGCGTTGGTGCCGCCGCCGCCCGCGCCGACAACCTTGATCACCGCCAGGTAACTGGAAGCCTCCATCTGAGCTTCACTTGCCTTTCTCTGTCCGTCCGGAGCTTGAGTGATAGTTGAGAGTTTGCGCGCCCCACGCCCGCAAACTGCAGCCAAAGTAAGTGACAACGGGGTGCCTGTCAACGCCACCCTAAACGGTCTGCAAGATCGCTGTCTCAACCCGTAGTTGAGACTTTTCGATCCCTCAGGTCCGAGTCGAGGGTGACGTTTACTAGCCGACGACGGGCCGCGACGGCGACGAGAGGTCGATGTACGTGGCGCTCGTCAGCTTCGGATCGGCGAGAACCGAAGCGGCCGCGCGCCACTTCTGATCGGCATTCGCGGGGCTTCCGAAGCGCAGCTCGATGCCGCCGTTTAGGACCGCCACGACGCCGTGGCCTTTGTCCACCTCGGCCTTCTCGACCTGGGCCTGAAGCGGCTTCGGAACCGCTCCGAGGACGCGGGCGGCGGCGAGCTCGACCCCGCTCGCACGCTCCCCGTCGAGCTCGCCCCCGGCGACCTCGGGGAGGCCGTCGGGGCGGTCGACTCCGCTCGCCAGAACGGTGCCGTCGGCGGCGAGCAGCGTCCCGCCGTCGGCGCCGAGCCAGCCCGCCGGCGTCCGGCTCTGGACGTCGATCGTGATCCCGTGCGGGAAGTCGGTGTCGATCTTCAGCCCGACCACGGTCGGGTCGTCGGCCACCGCCGACTCGATCGCGGCCCGGTCGAGGTGCAGGGTGCTGAGCCCGGTCGCCGCCGCCGTCAGCCGGTCCTCGACGCCGGGAGCGACGTTCGCCCCGGTCACGCGGACGTCGTCGATCGCGACCAGCGAGGAGTCCCGGAACCAGAGCATGTAGCCGGCGGCCAGCGCCGCAAGGAGCAGGACAGCCAAGATCAGGCGGTTGCGAAGCCGCGGCCACGAGGGCATCGCCAGCGCCGGCCGGCGCGACAGCAGGCGCGAGGCGCCGGCCGCCATCAGTCCCGCCCCTCGCCGAGATCCCAGTCGGCCGGCCATTCGACATCGCCGAGCACCTGCACCTCCGGCTCGAGGACGACCCCGGTCTGGTCATGGACGCGGCGCCTGGCCGCGGACATCAGCGCGAGGATGTCGGCCGTCGTCGCCGTGCCGTCGTTCTCGACGAAGTTCGCGTGCTTCGCCGAGAGGTAGGCGCCGCCGACCCGCATGCCCCGGCAGCCGGCGGCATCGAGGAGCTGCCCCGACGAGCGCCCGTCGGCACGCTCGTCGTCGGGGTTCTTGAAGGTCGAGCCGAACGTCTTGATGCCGGACGGCTGCGCCTCGCGGCGGTTGCTGCGCATCTCCGCGAGCGTCGCCTTGACGGTCTTCGGATCGGCCGGCGCGAGCGAGAACTGCGCCCGGGCGACGACCTCGTCGTCGCGTAGGTTCGAATGCCGGTAGGAGAACCCGAGCTGGTCGGGGGTGCGGCGCTCGGATCCGGAGGCGGTGCAGACCGTCACCCAGTCGAGCGTCCTCGCGAGCTCGCCGCCGTAGGCGTTCGCGTTCATCCGCACCGCCCCGCCGACGGTGCCGGGGATGTTGACGCCGAACTCGAGCCCGGCGAGCCCCCAGCCGGCCGACTTGGCGGCCGCCGAAGGCAGCCGGACGGCGGCCCCGCAGAGCAGCCGCTCGCCGTCGCGCTCGATCCGCGCGAGGTCTCCGTCGAGCTTGAGCACCAGTCCTCTGAATCCATCGTCCGCTACCAGCAGGTTCGATCCCGAGCCGACCACTCCTACCTCGGCCCCGACGCCCCTGGCGTAGGCGAGCAGCTCGACGAGGCGCTCCTCGCTCCCGGCACGGGCGAACATCTCGGCGGGACCGCCGGCGCGGACCGTGGTCAGTCTCGCGAGGTCGAAGTCGCGCTCGATTCCCCCGGGGACCGTCATCGCTCCTCATCGACGAGGCGGTCGGCGAGCACGAACACGTCCCCGGCGCCGATCGTGACCAGTAGGTCGCCCTCCTCGAGGCGGCCGGCGAGGACCGCTTGGGCGCGGTCGACGTCGACGAGCCAGTCGACGCGCTTGCCGGGCGATGCGTCGGCCGCGGCGGCGGCGACGTCGAGGCCGCTGACCCCTTCGAGCGGCCCGACCGGGCGCTCGCGGGCGGGATAGACGTCGAGGACCCCGATCTCGTCGGCGCCGGCGAGCGCTCGGCCGAAACGCGACGCCAGGGCCTTCGTCCGCGAGTAGAGATGAGGCTGGAAGACCGCGATCAGGCGCCGGTGGGGCAGTTCGCGGAGCGCGGCCAGCGAAGCGGCGACCTCGGTCGGGTGATGGGCGTAGTCGTCGTAGACCGCGGCGCCGGCGTGGGTGCCCTTGCGCTCGAGGCGACGAGCCATCCCCGGGAACGTCTCGAGGGCGGCGATCAGGTCCTCGATCCGCGGCAGCCGTTCGTCGCGGTCGAGCGCGCAGGCCATCGCGCCGATCGCGGCCGTCGCGTTGGCGACGTTGTGGCGCCCCGGAACCGAGAGCCGGACCTCACGCTCGCCGATCGCCTCCGAGACGACCCGGAACCGGCAGCCGCCGGCGTCGGCTGCGACGTCGGTCGCGAGCAGGGCCGCCGCCGGACCGGGACCCGCTCCGGCCGGCGGTGCGACCGCGAATCCGAGCACCCGGCCGGCGCCGTCGAGGGCGGCCAGCCGTCCTTCGGCCGGCCGGACGACCGCCGCGGCGCCGGCCGTGAACTCGGCGAACGCGGCGATCAGCTCCGTCTCCCCGCCCCAATGCGAATGGTGGTCGAGCTCGACGTTGGTGACGAGCGCCACCTCCGGATCGAGCTTCAGGAAGCTGCCATCGCTCTCGTCGGCCTCGGCGACGAGCCACTCGGAGCTGCCGACGTCCGCGTTGGCTGGCGCTCCGCCCGGCCCGGCGCCGGGCAGCTCGCCGCCGAGCAGGAACCCCGGATCGGCTCCCGCCGCGACGAGCGCGTGGGCGATCATCCCCGCCGTCGTGGTCTTTCCGTGCGCCCCGGCGACGGCGATCAGCCGCCGGCCGGCGCAGACGCGGGCGAGCAGGTCGCCGCGATGGATCACCTCCTGGCCGCGCTCGCGGGCGACGACGAGCTCGACGTTGTCCTCGGGGATCGCGGTCGAGACGACGACGTCGGCATCGGCCGGGACGTTGGCGGGATCGTGTCCGATCGCCGGCTCGATCCCGGCGGCGCGAAGCCGCTCGACGTAGACGGACTCGGCCCGGTCGGAGCCGCTGACGCGATGGCCGAGCCTGCTGCAGACCAGCGCCAGGCCGCTCATCCCGGCACCGCCGATCGCGATGAAGTGGAGCGGGCGGCGGGCGACCTCGCTCGCGTTCATCGGTCCCCTCCCTCTCCTGTCGCGGCGATGAGGATCTCGGCTGCGACCCGGTCGGCGGCGTCGGGGCGGGCGAGCAGCCGCGAGGCGGCGGCCATCTCCTCGAGCCGTTCGCGGTCGGCAAGAAGCGGCTCGACGGCGGCGATCAGGCGCTCTGCGTCGAGGTCCTCGTCCTCGACGATCGTCGCCGCTCCCGCTTCCTCCATCCAGCGTGCGTTGGCGTGCTGATGGCCGGCCGACGCGTACGGGTAGGGGACGAGCACGGCGGGACGCCCGGCGGCGGTCAGCTCGAAGACGGAACCGCCGGAACGGGCGAGGACGAGATCGCTCGCGGCGAGCGCGTCGGCGAGGTCGGGCAGGTAGTCGAGCAACGTGTAGCGGCTCGCGCCCTCGAGGCCGGGTGCGATCTCGGGATAGTCGCGGGTGCCGGCGACGTGAAGCACGTGGTAGGGACGGTCCTCGGCCGGACCGCCGGATCCGAAGGCGGACGCCGCCGCCCGGTTGATCCGCAGCGCCCCGAGGCTGCCGCCGAAGATCAGCAGGCAGGGGACATCGGGATCGATCGCGAACCGGCGCCGGGCTTCGCCGCGATCGGCGCGGGCGATCGTCGCCGACACCGGGCGGCCGGTGACGAGGTAGCGGCTCGAGTCGCGCCCGGGGATCGGAAAGGCCAGGCAGACGCGCCGGGCGCGGGGCGCGAGCAGGCGGTTGGCGAGTCCGAGGTGGCTGTCTGCCTCGGTGAGGACGAGCGGCAGCCCCATGCCCGCAGCCGCGATCCCGGTCGGTGCAGCGACGTAGCCGCCGCCGCCCATCACCGCATCGGCGCCGCGGGCCCTGAGAAACCCGCGGGCGCGGCGGACGCCGGCCGCCGACTGAACGAGCGCCCGAGCCGCCCGCAGCGGGTTGCGCCGGTCGAGCCCGGAGACGTCGAGGAAGTCGATCTCGTAGCCGCGCGCGGGAACGAGCTCGGCCTCGGCGCGATCGCGGGTGCCGACGAAGCTGACCTCGGCGTCGCGCTCAACGAGCGCGTCGGCGACGGCCAGCGCCGGAACCACGTGCCCCGCCGTACCGCCGGCCGCGATCACCACCCGCACGGCTGCTCCCGCGTGATGCCGTCCGCCGGGGCGCCGCGCGGGCGCTCCGGCCGCCGTCGACGACACGGAACCGGCGCCGATCTCCCGCCGCCGCCATCCGCGCCGATCCGCCGTTGGCCACGTTGAGGATCAGGCCGACGGACGCCAGGGCGACGATCAGGCTGCTGTTTCCATAGGAGACGAATGGGAGTGTCACTCCGGTCAGCGGGGCAAGGCCGAGGACGGCGAAGAGGTTGATCGACGCCTGGACCAGAATCATCGCCGTCAGCCCGGCGGCGAGCAGGCGACCGTAGCGATCCTTCGCCTTCTGGGCGGTCCTGAATCCGGCGTAGCCGAACACCATGTAGGCCCCGACCAGGAGCGAGATCCCGATCAGCCCGAGCTCCTCGCCGATCACCGCGGCGATCATGTCCGTGTGCGCCTCCGGCAGGTAGAACGCTTTCTGGACGCTCTCGCCGATACCGACGCCGAAGATGCCGCCCGAACCGAGCGCGATCGTCGCCTGCTGGCCCTGGAAGCCGGCCCCGGCGGCATCCGCGCCGGGATTGATGAAGCTGGTCAGCCGCGCCATCCGGTACGGCTCCATCAGGACCGCGATCGCGACGACCAGGAGCAGGGCGCCGGCGATCATCGCCAGGTGCCTGAGCTTCGCGCCGGCGGCGATCAGCAGCGCCGCGATCGAGAACGCCGTGACCATCGCGGTGCCGAGGTCGGGCTCGACGACGACGAGCGCGCAGACGCCTCCGGCGACGAGGAGGACCGGCCGGAGGCTGCGGAGGTCGCGGATCATCTGCGGCCGCTCGGCGAGGAGGCTGGCGGCGTAGAGGAGCAGCGCGACCTTGGCGATCTCCGAGGACTGGATCTGGATCGGCCCGAAGGCGAGCCAGCGCTGGGCGCCGTTCACCGACGTGCCCATGACCTTGGTGACGAGCAGCAGGCCCACGGCCGCGACGAGCAGCGTTCCGGTCAGCCGCCGGACGTTCGCGAGCCGCTGCATCGAGAGGATCTTCATGACGACGAGCCCGACGGCTCCGAACATCAGCGTCTTCTTCAGGTAGAAGAGGCTGTCGCCGTCGTTGAGGAGCGAGGCGCTCGAGCTGGCGCTGAAGACCATCACCGCGCCGAACGTGAGCAGGCACATCGTCGCGGTGAGCAGCAGCGTGTACTCGAGCGGCTTCTCCTTCGACCGCGAGCGCGAGCGGCCGCGAAGCCGCAGCCCGTTCCTGACGCTCGCGGCGATCCCGCTCACCGGAGCTCCTCGACGAGCTCGCGAAAGCGGCGGCCGCGCTCCTCGTAGTCGGCGAAGGCGTCGAAGCTGGCGCAAGCGGGTGCCAGCAGGACCGTCTCGCCGGGCCGGGCCGCCGCCGCGGCGTCGGCCACCGCGGTTGCGAGGTCGCCGCTCCGGCGCAGCGGCACCCCCGCCGGCGCGAGGTCGGCGGCGAGGTGATCGGCGGCCTCGCCGATCAGATAGCAGGCGGCGCAGTGTCCGGCGACCGCAGGGACGAGCGCGCCGAAGCGCTCACCCTTGAGGCTGCCACCGAAGATCGCGTGGATCCCGTCACCGAACGACGTCAGCGCGGCGTTTGCGGCGGCCACGTTCGTGGCCTTCGAGTCGTTGACGTAGGCGACGCCGTCGATCTCGGCGACGGGCTCGAGTCGATGCGGGACCCCGGCGAAGCCGGCGAGCCCGACGGCGACGGCGTCGCGCGGCACCCCGGCCGCCAGCGCCGCGGCGGCGACCGCCATCGCGTTGCGGAGGTTGTGCTCGCCGGCGAGGCTGACGTCGGCGCCGTCGATCAGGACGCCCTCGTCGTCGCGGATCGCGCCCGCCTCGAAGCGGAGCGCGCAGCCGCCCTCGGCGCAGCCGCCGATCCCGTACCGCCGCCGCGTGGCGGCACCGGGGAGATCGATCCCGTGGAGGGCCGGCTCGTCCGCGTCGAAGACCGCGTCGGCGCCGGCCGGCTGAACGGCGAAGATCCGCAGCTTCGCGTCGAGGTAGGCGTCGAGGGTGCCGTGGCGATCGATGTGGTCGGGGCTGAAGTTGAGGAGGACCGCGACCTCGGGCGCGAATGCGACCGAGTCCTCGAGCTGGAACGACGAGCACTCGCAGACGATCGTCGCCTCGGGATCGACCGAGCCGGCGAGCGAGGCGAGCGGCGTCCCGACGTTGCCGGCGACGACTGCCGGCATCCCGGCCGTCGCGAAGACGTGCCCGAGCCACTCGGTCACGGTCGTCTTGCCGTTCGTGCCGGTCACGGCGACGAACCGGTTCGGCGTCAGCCGCCAGCCGAGCTCGAGCTCGCCGACGACCTCCTTGCCCGCCTCCCGAGCCGCCGCGATCACCGGAGCGTCCCCGGGCACCCCGGGACTCTTGACCACGGTCTTCACGCGCTCGAGCAATCGGATTCCGTCGCCATCGAGATCGAGTTCGACGCCGGACCCGGCAAGCCTGCCGGCATCCGCAGGAGTTCCGCGGTCGGTGCCGTACACGCGCGCGCCGATGGCGAGGAGCGCCTCCGCCGCGGCGACGCCGGACCGCGCCAGCCCGACGATCAGGAACGGGCCGTCGGGAAGCGGCGGTCGCGGAATCGATGACGGCACCCCCCAAGTTTCGCCACGACCGAGGACGTTCCCCTGACGGGCTGGGAGCCCGCTGCTCGGCGTCCTCGTCGGCTCACGGCCAGTCCTCGGCCGCTTCGCCTCCTGCGTCCTTGATCAGCGGGCTCCCACCCTCGTCAGACCTACCCGATCGAGTTCTGGAAGATGGTGTAGCCGATGCCGGCGAGGACGGCGGCGATGATCCAGAAGCGGATCATGATCTTCGTCTCCGACCAGGCCATCATCTCGAAGTGATGGTGCAGGGGCGCCATCAGGAAGACACGGCGGCGCAGGGATTTGAAGGTGAGGACCTGGATCGCGACCGAGAGCGCCTCGATGACGAAGATGCCGCCGAGGATGATCAGCAGGATCTCGGTCTGGGTCATGATCGCGAGGCCGGCGATCGCGCCGCCGAGTCCGAGCGAGCCGGTATCCCCCATGAAGATCGAGGCCGGGAACGAGTTGAACCAGAGGAAGCCGACGGAAGCGCCGACGAAGCAGGCGGACAGGAGCGCCAGGTCCTCCTGGCCGGTCGTGATCGTGATCGCGAGGTAGGAGAGGAAGACGATCGCGCAGCAGCCGGCGGCGAGGCCGTCGAGGCCGTCGGTGAGGTTGACGCCGTTGCTGGCCCCGGCGAGGACGAGGAAGCTGAGGATCACGTAGACGACGGGGCCGAGGTAGAGGTCGGCGTCGAAGACGCGCAGCTGCAGGCTCGGGTCGAGGCCGACCTCCTGGAAGGCGAACCACCAGAGGACCACCGCGAGGGCGATCTGAAACGACAGCTTCCACCGCGCCGAGAGCCCGAGCGAGCGACGCTTGACGATCTTGATGTAGTCGTCGGCGAAGCCGATCGCGGCGCTGCCGAGGGCGATGCCGAACACGGTGAGGCTCTCGGTGTCGCGGTCGGAGAGGACGAGGTAGGGCACCGAGATGGCCGCGAAGATGATCAGGCCGCCCATCGTCGGCGTGCCTGCCTTCGTGTGATGCCCCTGCGGGCCCTCCTCACGGATCTGCTGGCCGAACTCGCGCTCGCGGAGCCGTTCGATGAACTTCGGGCCCAGGAAGATCGTGATCAGCATCGCGGCCATCCCCGCGATCAGGATCGCGCCGCGATCGACCGCAACCGTGCTGAGCCCGCCCGTCTGCGCGAGCGCGATCAAGCCCCGCCACCGCCGAGCTTCGCGACGAGGCCGTCGGTGAGCCGCTCGAGGCCGACCGAGCGCGAACCCTTGATCAGCGCCACGTCGCCCGACTCGAGCTCGGCGCCCACGAGGGCGATCGCGGCGTCGGCGTCGGGCGCCCAGGCGTCCGGCATGTAGTCGCGGGCGAGGTCGCCGACGCCGATCAGCCGATCGATGCCGCGATCGCGGACGAGCGCCCCGATCTCGTTGTGGAAGCCGGCGGCGCCGGGGCCGAGCTCGGCCATCCCGCCGAGGACCGCCACCGCCCGGCCCTCGCCGGCGGCGGCCGATGCCGCGAGGTTGTCGACCGCCGCGCGCATCGAGATCGGGTTCGCGTTGTAGCAGTCGTTGAGCAGCAAGATCCGCCCCGGAAGCTCGATCCGCTCACCCCGAAGGCGCGAGAACTCTATCCCCGCCGCCCGCGCCGCCATCGCGCCCGGATCGAGGTCGAGCGCGACGCCGATCGAGATCGCGCAGAGCGCGTTGTCGAGGTTGTGCGCCTCGCTGAACGGGAACTCGAAGTCCGCCTCCCCGTGCGGCGTGCCGATCCTCGCCTTCGTCCGGCCGGCATCGACCTCCGCGGAGAGCGCGAACACGTCGCCCCCGGGCCCGAAGGTGAAGACCTCGAGCGAGTCGCGGAGATGCGGGGTCAGGGCCTCCTCGTCCTCGGGGATCACGGCCCGGCCGTTGCGGCGGAGCCCGTGGAGGATCTCGGCCTTCGCCTCGACGATCGCGTCGAAGGTCCCGAGCAGCTCGAGGTGGACCGGTCCGACGTTCGTGATCGCGGCGACGTCCGGCTCCGCGATCGCGCAGAGCTCGGCGATCTGCCCCATCCCCCGCATCGCCATCTCCATGACCAGCAGTTCGGTCTCCGGCGGTGCGGCGAGGATCGCGAGCGGCATCCCGATCTCGGTGTTGAAGTTCTCCGGGCTCGCGTGGACGCGGCGCGGCAGGATCGTCCGGCAGATGTCCTTGACCGACGTCTTCCCTGTCGAGCCGGTGATTCCGACCGTCGGGCAGCCGAGCTTTCGCCGCCATTCGCGCGCGAGCGTCTGCAGGGCCGCAAGCGGATCGTCGACCGCGAAGATGCGGCTGCCGGGCCGCTCGCGAGCGAGCCGCTCGCCGTGCTCACGGCCGACGATCGCCCCCCAGGCGCCCGCGTCGAGGGCCGCTGCTGCGAAGTCGCCGCCGTCGGCGTGCTCGCCCCGCAGACCGACGAACAGGTCTCCGGTCCGGACCTCCCGCGAGTCGATCACCGCGCGCTCGGCCCGCGAGCCGTCCTCGAGCCCGGCGGCGGGCTTCGCCGCCCCGATCGCGGCGGCGATCCGATCGGGCGCCAGCTCGATCATCGCGGCCGCCGCTCCGCCGTAGCTAGCTTCTCGAGCTCCTCGCGGGCGACCGTCCGGTCGTCGAACGGGATCTTCTGCCCGCCGCCGAACTCCTGCCCCTGCTCGTGGCCCTTGCCGGCGATCACGACGAGGTCGTCCGGCTGCGCCCGGCTCAGTGCCAGGGCGATCGCGGCGCGACGATCGGGCTCGACCTCGACGCAGATGCGGCGGTCGTCGGCCACGCCCCCGAGGATTGCGGCGATGATCGCGTCGGGATCCTCTGAACGCGGGTTGTCGGAGGTGATCACGGCGAGGTTGGCCAGCTCGGATCCCACGCGACCCATCAGCGGCCGCTTCAGCGGATCGCGATCACCGCCGCAGCCGAAGGCACAGATCAGCTCGCCCGAGGTCAGCCTGCGCGCAGCGCGGAGGACGTTCTCGAGCGAGTCGGGGGTGTGCGCGTAGTCGACGAGCACGCCGAAGTCCTGACCTTCGTCGACGGGCTCCATCCTCCCGGGCACGGGGTCGGCGGCGGCAAGTCCGGCCAGGGCCTCGTCGAGGTCCACCCCGAGCGCGAGGACGGAGCCGACTGCGGCCAGCGCGTTCTCGACGTTGAAGTGTCCGGGAAGCTGCAGCCGCACCGGTCGTATCGCGCCGTCCGCATCGAGCGTGAACGAGCCGCCGGCGGCGTCGAAGGTGACCTCCCGCGCGCTCAGGTCGGCGAGATGCCCGGCCGCCGAGAACGTCGTCAGCCGCGGGCCGCGGGCCGGATGCAGGTCGGCGGCAAGCCGCCGACCGTAGGGATCGTCGACGTTGACGACGGCCGCCGCCGGGCGATAGCCGGAGTCGGCCGGCACGAACAGGAGTCGCTTCGCAGCGAAGTAGTCCTCCATGCTCGGGTGAAAGTCGAGGTGGTCCTGGGTGAGATTGGTGAAGGCCGCGACGTCGAAGTGGATCGCGGCGGCACGACCGAGCTCGAGGGCGTGCGAGGAGACCTCCATCACGCAGGCCCGGTCGCCGGCGTCGAGCATCCGCCGGAACGTCCGCTGCAGGTCGATCGCCTCCGGGGTGGTCCGCTCGACCGGCTCCACCGCCCCGCCGACGACCTGCTTGACCGTGCCGAGGAGGCCGGTGCGGATGCCGGCCTCCTCGAGGATGGAGCGGACCAGGAACGCGGTGGTCGTCTTCCCGTTCGTCCCGGTCACACCGATCATGCGGAGCTCGGCGCTCGGATCGCCGAAGAACCGCGCCGCGATCGGAGCCATCGCCGCCCGCGAGTCGGGAACGACGAGCTGCGGAACGGCGACGTCGAGCTCACGCTCGACGACGAGCGCCACGGCGCCGGCCTCGACGACGGCGGGCGCGAAGTCGTGGCCGTCGGCGGTGCTGCCGCGGACGCAGAAGAACAGCGCCCCGGGCCCGACGGCGCGGCTGTCGAACGCAACGTCGGCGATCTCGCGATCGGTCCCCCCTCCGGCGACCCGCGCCTCCCCGTCCGGCAGCGCGTCGCTTAGTTCGGCGAGCCTCATCGCCCGCGATTCTAGGAACGCGGTAGGCGGGGAAGGCCGCCGCCGCGCGGATCACTCGGTCGGAGCGATCCCGAGGTACGGGAGAGCGAACGAGGCGATCTGCCCGAATGCCGGCGCCGCGACCGAGCCACCGTAGTAGTCGCCGCCCTTCGGATCGTCGACGATCACGGCGACCAGCAGGCGCGGGTCGGCGGCGGGCGCGAAGCCGACGAACGAGGCGATGTACTGGGTGTCGGAGTAGGTGCCGTCGACGACCTTCTGGGCGGTGCCGGTCTTGCCGGCGAGGACGTAGCCGGGCACGCTCACCTCGGAGGCCGTGCCGCCCTCGCCGAGGACGCCCTCGAGCATCGTCCGCAGCTCGGCGGAGGTCTTCTTGCTGATCACCCGGGTGCCGGCGGAGTGCTCGACCGGATTGCCGTCGACCGACTCGATCAGCCGCGGCGTCCTCAGGATCCCGCCGTTTGCGATCGCGGCGTAGCCCTCCATCATCTGCATCGGCGTCACCGACAGCCCCTGGCCGATCGGCAGGTTGCCGATCGATGAGCCGGAGTACTCATCCGGCGTCGGGACGATGCCCTGCTCCTCGGCCGGATAGTCGATCCCGGTCGGCGAGCCGAAACCGAACTTCGAGACCCAGCTGCCGAACTCGCGGTCGCCGAGCTCCTGGCCGATCATCACGGTGCCGACGTTCGAGGACTGGGCGAGGATGTCGGAGACGCTGAGCGTCCGGTAGCCGACCTCGTGCGACTCGCCGATCGTCCGGTCGGCCACCTTGATCTCGGGCGGCACGTCGAAGGTGGTCTCGGGCTTGACGAGGCCGTCCTGAAGGGCGCCGGCGACGGTGAACGCCTTGAAGGTCGAACCCGGCTCGTAGGTGAAGCCGGTCGCCATGTTCGTCAGCTGGTCCGGGTCGGCATCGGAGAGGTCGCTGGGATCGACCGGCGGCCAGCTCGCCATCGCGAGCACGTCGCCGTCGGTCGGGTCCATGACGATCGCGGTCGCGTCCTCCGGCATGTACTTGTCGCCGATGTCGCCGAGGACCTTCTCGGTGTAGGACTGGATCCGGCCGTCGATCGTGAGCTGGACGTCGTGGCCGGCGGCGGTGCCGGTGACGACGTCGCGGTTGATCTCCTGGCCGAGCGCGTCCTTGGTGATCGCGACCTCGCCGTCGGTCCCCGCGAGCACGTCGTTCTCGGACTGCTCGACGCCGAACAGCCCCTGCCCGTCGTCGCCGATGGCGCCGATCAGCCGCCCCGCGTCCTTGCCCTGTGGATAGACGCGGCGCGAGTCGGGGAGGATCCCGATCCCGTCGAGCCCGAGCTTCTGGATGCGGTCCGCGGAGACGACGTCGACCTTCTGTGCGACGTACTCGAAGCCGCTCTGCGCAGTCAGCGAGTCGAGGATGTCGCTCTCGGGGACGTCGAGCACCGCAGCGAGCTGCTTCGCCTCCTTCGGCGGGTTCTTGACCTGATACGGCGTCGCGAAGATCGTCGCCGCCTCCTCGGAGACCGCGAGGGCGTTGCCGCGGCGGTCGAGGATCGCGCCGCGGATCCCTGGGACCTCGACGGTCGCGACCTGCTGGCTGCGGGCGTCGGCGCTGTACTCGCCGCCCTTGACGGTCTGCAGCCAGCCGGCGCGGACCATGACGACGCAGAAGGCGAGCGCGAAGGCCGCGAAGAGGAGGCCCACGCGCTTCTCGATCAGTCGCACCGGGCCTCGACTAGGGAGTCGTGGATGTGATCGGAGCGGCCGGGATCGTCGTCGTCGCCGGATCGACCGGCGCGGTCGTTGCAGTCGTCGCCGGATCGACCGCGACCGCTGCGGGGTCGGTCGGAACGGTTGCGGGGTCGGTCGTCGTCGCCGGGTCCGTGACGGCCGCCTCGACTCCCGGCGGGGCGTTCGCGATCAACCCGTCGGCGAGGCGCTTCGCGGCAGTCTCGGCATCCGAGCTCTTGGCGCCGATGTAGTGGACGGCGTCGGGGGCGGGAACCGCGAGACCGAGCGCCGATGCGGCCTCGGTGATCCGTTCGTTCGAGAGCCGGTTGGCGATCCGCGCCCGCATGACGCTGTTGTCCTGCTGGAGCTCGTCGACCTTCGTCGAGACGCTGCTGCCCGACGCGCTGAGGCTGAGGCCGACGACGTTGAGCGCGACGATGCCGCCGAGCAGCAGGCCGAGCACCATGATCCAGGCGCGGCCGCGCGTCATCCCGACGACGAAGCCGGAGTCGGCGATGCCGCCGACGGCGTTGACGGGCAGCATCGCGACGCTGCCGCCGGCGGCGACTCGCGAGCGGGCGGCGGTGCTGCGCGGTGCCGAGCGCGGCTTTCGGGCCGGTGCCGCGGCGCGCGAACGTGGTGCTGGACGCGACTTCGGACGCGACTTCGGCTTCGGCTTCGGACGCGTGGCCGGGCGGAGTCGCGGCGAGGCGGCGGGGGCGCCCATCAACCGTCCTCCCCGCGGTCGAGTTTGACGGCGACGCGGAGGTGGGCCGAGGCCGAGCGCGGGTTGTCGGCGATCTCGCCGGCGCTCGGGGCGATTCCGCCCCGGGTGACCAGCTTCGCCTCGGGCTCGAGGCCGCAGCGGCAGACCGGGAACTCGGGCGGGCAGACGCAACCGCGGGCGCGGTCGGCGAGGAAGCGCTTGACGCGGCGGTCCTCGAGCGAGTGGAACGAGATCGCCGCCAGCCGGCCGGCGGGAGCGAGCATCTCCCAGGCCTCGGGAAGCGCCGCGTCGATTGCGGCGAGCTCGTCGTTGACGGCGATCCGGATCGCCTGGAACGTGCGCTTGGCGGGGTTGCCGCGGCCGAACCGCGCCGCCGGGGGCAGGCCGGCGCGGACCGCCTCGACCAGCTCCGCCGTCGTGTCGAGCGGGCGCCGCTCGACGATCCGCCGCGCGATCGAGCGGGCATGCCGTTCGTCGGCGTAGTTGCGGAGGATCTCGGCGATCCTGCTCTCCGGCCATTCGTTGACGACCGTCTGAGCCGAGACGGCGGCGTCAGGGTCCATCCGCATGTCGAGCGGCGCGTCGAACGAGTAGGAGAACCCGCGCTCCCAGGCGTCGATCTGCATCGAGGAGACGCCGAAGTCGAAGAGGACGATGTCGGGGCGGAGTCCCTCGGCCGCGAGGTCGGCGAGGGCCGCGTCGAAGTCGGCGCGGATGAACCGCGCCTCGGCGGGGACGTCGCGTGCGATCTGCTCGAAGCGCTCGGCCGCCGCCGGGTCGCGATCGATCGCGATCAGCGTGCCGGTGGGACCGATCCGCTCGGCCAGCAGCCGCGAGTGACCGCCGCCTCCGAAGGTGCAGTCGACGACCGTCTCGCCCGGCCGGGGATCGGTCTCGCGGATCACTTCCGCGGCAAGGACTGGGACGTGCTCGGTCGGCATGTAGGTGAGGGTCACCATTCCACTACGTGCCTTCCGGCGACGAAGGCCGCAGTGTCGCGGCGATGCTCTCGGTCAGCTCCGGCGTCAGCTGCTCGTTCTCCTCGTCCTCCACGAGCCAGTGCTCCGGCGACCAGATCTCGAGCCGCGACCCCATCCCGGCGACGATGCATCGCCCCTCGAGACCGGCGTGCTCGATGAGCTGCCGGCTGAGCCGGACCCGGCCGGCCGCGTCGAGGTCGGCCGACTCGGAATGGGCGAAGAAGCGGCGCTGGATCCGGCGCGCGTCGCGACTCATCGGGTTGAGGTGAGCAAGTGTCCTCTTCTCGTTCTCCTCGGCGGCCTTGGCCGGCCAGATCTCCACGCAGCGCTCGATGCCCTGCATCAGGACGATTCCCTCCGCGAACGAGGCGCGGTAACCGGCCGGGACCGTGATCCGGTCCTTCGAGTCGAGCGAGTGCTCGGTGCGGCCGCGAAAGGTCATCGATCAAGGGAGTTGAGCGTCGAAGTCGAAAGCGTCGGAATGCTGGTCGCCGGATGAAGTCGGGCCGGAGAGGTGAGGTGGGAGGAACCTCGCCTCCCCGGCCGTCCTTCGACTTGTGGTTCACAACTGGGCGCCACGGTAACCCACAACGCCCCACTTCGCAACACATTACTGGTCGCGCATTCCACAGCGTCCGTCGGACGGAGTTGCTAGCCAGGGCGGGCACGGGCGTTGAAACCGCTTGCGCAAGCCAATTACGGGGCGTGATTGGCGGGCGAGATGTCACCCCGCTCCTGCAATCCCGGTTGCAGCGGAGGAATCCCGTCGCCTCGACCGCGGGCGAGCCGCGCCGCGCTCGCGGATAGCCTCACCGCCATGAGCGAACCGCCGCCCGCCGATCCGCCCGGCTCGCTCGACGCCGACGACACCCGCAGCGCTCACCTCGTGAGGCTGCTGCGGAGCCCGGTGACGATCAGCCTCGGCTCGGTGCTGGTGATCGCCTGCTTCGTCGGCGCGACGCTGGCGGCCGGCCCGCTCGCCGGGCTCGGGGCCGCCGCCGTCGGTGTCCTCCTCGTCTTCCTGATCGCCTGGGTGCTCGCCTCGGGCGCCGCGCGCGAGGACTTCTTCAGCCACTACGCGGCTGCCCGCGGTCTCAACCGGGCGTCGGGGCGGACCACGCTGCCGCCGACGACGCCGCTGCTCCGCAAGGGCGACCGCCGCTACGCCGAGGAGGTCATGAACGGCACCCTCCCGGGAGGCGCCGCCGGCGCGGTCGGCCTCTACACCTACGAGATCGAGACGACCGACAGCGAGGGCAACGACGACACCGATCACTACCGCTTCACGGTCGTCCTCCACGACATCCCGAGCGCCGCGCACAGCGTCTCCGACGTCTATTGCCAGCGCCGCGAAGGGTTCCGGTTCATGGACTCGGCCGAGGACGTCTTCCGGCGAATGCAGCGTCTCGAGCTCGAAAGCGAGGCCCTCGACAAGCGCTACGAGGTCTTCTACGGCGCCGGCGACGACACGAACTGGATGAAGCAGCTCTTCTCCCCCAGCTTCATCGTCTGGCTCACCGAGCGAACGCCGAAGGACTTCGCGTTCGAGTTCTCGGCGGGGAGCCTCTGCGTCAACGTCAAGGGCCAGTGCGACAGCGCCGCCGAGCTCGACGCGCTCTGCATCGCCGCCGGCGAGGTCGCCAAGCGCCTCGCCGGCGAGGCCGCCGAGTAATGAGCATGCTCAGCGAGATCGCCGGTCGGCTCCTGCGCCTGCCGGCCCCGGCGTCGCGCGAGGTCTCCGTCGAACCCGACCTGGCAGTCGAGATGGACGACGGAGTCATCCTCCTCGCCGATCGCTGGTCGCCGCCTCGCACCCGGTCGGCGCCGACGGTGCTGATCCGCTCTCCCTACGGGCGCAAGGGCGCCTTCGGCTTCCTGTTCGGCCGGATGCTCGCGGAGCGGGGGCTGCAGGCCGTGGTCCAGAGCGTCCGCGGGACCTTCGGCTCGGGCGGCCGCTTCGATCCGTTCGACGAGCGCGAGGATGGGCTCGCGACGCTGCGGTGGCTGCGGGCACAGCCATGGCACCGCGGCGGCGTCGGAATGACCGGCCCCAGCTACATGGGGCTCGTCCAATGGGCGATCGCGGACCAGGTCGATGCCCTCTCGCCCTCGGTGACCGCCTCGCAGTTCCGCGGAATGACCTACGGGGCCGGCACGATCTCGCTGGCCTCGGCGATGTCCTGGATGCTCCTGCTCGAGGTGCAGGAGCGACGGCTCGCACCGCTGCTGGTCGCCCACGGGCTCCGCAGGACGCTCCCGCGCCTCTACCACCAGACGCCGATCGCCGATGCCGACATCGGTGGGAGCGGAGAGCGGGTGCCGCTCGGGGAGTGGCTCGAGGAGCTCGCGCCCGACAGCCCGAGCTGGGGCACCCGCGACTACTCCACCGCGGTGGCGGACGTGACCGCGCCGGTCCAGATGATCGGCGGTTGGTACGACATCTTCCTGCCCTGGCTGATCGAGGACTTCAGCGCCTTGCGGGCCGCGGGCCGCTCGCCGCAGCTCGTCGTCGGGCCATGGAACCACCTCGCGCCCGACCTCGCCGCGTACAGCCTCAGGGAGGGGATCGCCTGGCTTCGCGCCCACCTGCTCGGGGATCGGCGGATGCTCTCCCCCGCCCCGGTACGGGTCTTCCTCACCGGGGCCGGCCGATGGCTGGAGCTGGACGACTGGCCGCCCGCGGACGCGAGCGGGTTGCGGCTGCACCTGGAGGCGTCTGGTGGCCTCTCGGCGACGGCACCGGGGGACGATGCGGGGCCGAGCCGCTACCGCTACGACCCCACCGACCCGACGCCGGTCCTCGGCGGCCCGCTGCTGATGGAGCGCCGCCCCGTTCGCGACAACCGCGAGCTCGAGGCACGCCCGGATGTCCTCACCTTCACGGCCGAGCCGCTGGCGGAGGCCCTCGACGCGATCGGTCCTGTCGAAGCGGACGTCTGGATGCGCTCCACCCGCGCCGACACCGATCTCTTCGTGCGGATCTGCGACGTCGACGCCGAAGGGGCGTCGTGGAACGTCTGCGACGCGCTGCTGCGGCTGACGGCCGGCGCGCCGGAGCGCGACGCCGACGGGATCGCGAGGGTCCGGTTCGAGCTTTGGCCCGTCGCCCACCGCTTCCTCGCCGGCCACCGGATCCGCGTTCAGGTCTCCAGCGGCGCTCATCCCCGCTACGCCCGCAACCCCGGGACCGGCGAAGACCCACTGCGTGCGATCGAGCTGGTCGCGGCCGATCAGGAGATCTTCCACGACTCCCTCCGCCCTTCGGCCGTCACGCTCAGCGTTGCTGGCCGGGGACCCTGACCCGCTCAGAAGCCCGGCAGGAGCGACCCGGAGTTGGCAACGATTGCTGCGGCGACGATCAACAGCACCGACGGGACGAGGAGGAGCGCCACCGCGAGCTGCATCTTCGGTGCCGCGCGGGCGGCCCGCTCCGTCACCTCGCGGCGCTGGTCGGCGCGCAGCGAGCTCGCCTGCTCGTGCAGGGTCCGCGACAGCGGCGAGCCGTGCCGGCGGGCCCGCTCGAGGGCCCCGGCGAGCGCGGCCAGCGTCGTTCCCCGCGAGCGCGCTGCAAGCGAGCGGAGCGCGACCGCCCGCGAGCTTCCGCACTCGATCGCCGCGACTGACGACGCCAGCTCCTCGCGAAGCGGGCCGGAGCTGTTGTGCATCGCCTCGACGAGCAGGGCGGCGATCCCGCGGCCGCTCGCGGCACCCGTCGCCATCAGGTCGAGCGCATCGGGCAAGGCCGCTTCGAGCCGGCGGCGGCGGCGCCGGACCGCTGCCTCGACCACGAGGTCGGGCGCGACGAACGCGGCGGCCGGTGTCCCGACGAGGACGAGCCAGCCGAGTCGTCCCGGCGCAGCCGGAGCGGCGAGGAGCGCCAGCGGCACCGCCGCCACCGCCGTCATCGCCTTGATCGCGAGCAGCTCCGGCGCCGAGATGCGCGCCGCGAGCCCGCCCGCGCGAAGGCGTGAGGTGCGCCGCGCGAGCATCGTCTCGAGGCCCCGCCCGGTCCAGCCGCCCGCGCCGCGCCCGACGCGCCGCCGCGCGATGCGCGCCGCCGCCTCGCCGCGGGCGCCGATCAGCTCCCGTGCGGCGGCGAGCGCAAGGACCGCGGTGAGGACGATGAGCAGGCTCATCGCCGCACCTCCCCGAGCTTGCGGATCGCCAGGAAGCCGGCGACCTGGAGGGCGCCGGCGACGGCGAGAAGCAGCGCCGATGCCGGCTCGGTGACCATCCCGGCAACGAACCCGGGCGCCATCAGCTCGACGAGGAGCGCCATCAACAGCGGCATCGCGACGACGAGGCCCCCGGTCATCCGCGCCTGGGCGGTCGCCGATCGTGCCTCCCGCTCCGCCCGGCTCCGCTGCGCGGCCGCGCGGCCATGGCGGCGCAGCAGCCCGGCGAGGTCGCCCCCGGCGCGCTGCTGCGAGAGCACCGCGACGGTCAGCGCCTCGATCCGCTCGGACGGAACCCGGACCGCGAGCGCGGCGAGCGCCCGCTGCGGGGCGATGCCGAGATCGAGGTCGGCGCAGACGCGCGCCATCTCGACCGCGCTCGGGCCGGTCAGCCCGGCGGCCGCGGCGGGAAGCGCGATCCGCAGCGAGCCCCCCACCGCCACCGAGTCGGCGATTGCGGACGCGATCGCCGGGATGTCGTCCTCGACAGCGAGCCGGTAGCGGCGGCGCCTGCTTCCCACCGCCCAGCCGGCGGCGGCGGGCCCGGCGGCCGCGAGCCCGGCGAGCGCGATCGAGCCGGTCGACAGCACCGCGATCGCGGCGAGGACGGCCCCGGTCAGGATTCCGAGCCGGCGCCGCTCCGCCTCGCTCGGCGCCCGGTTCTCGCGGCCGGCCAGCATCAGGACCCCGACAGCGGCCTCGATCCATCGCTGCAGCGCGGGCAGCGCCGCGAGCCAGTCGCGAAGCGCGACGGCGATCGCCGCACCGCCGACGGCTGCGAGCAGAACCGGCGCCGCGGCGCTCATCGCCGCTCGCTCCGGCTCCAGATCGCCCGGACCGCCGGGGCGCCGGCGACCCGCGTGACCTCGCAGAGCTCGGCGGCGCGCCGCTCGGCGCCGTGACGCTCGAGGTGCAGCACCAGCTCGATCGCGTTGGTGAGCTGCTCGCTGACGACCTCGTGCGGGACCCCGAGCCCCGCCATCATCGCCAGCGTCTCGAGCCGGCGCAGCGCGTCCCCCGCCCCGTTGGCATGCACGGTCGAAAGCGCGCCGCGATGACCGGTGTTGAGGGCGACGAGCAGATCCATCGCTTCTGGCCCGCGAACCTCGCCGATCACGATCCGGTCGGGCCGCATCCGCAATGCGTTCCGGACCAGGTCGCGGATCGTCACCTCCCCGCTCCCCTCGATCCCTGCCGGCCTGCTCTCGAGGCGGACGACGTGCGGCTGGACGAGCCGGAGCTCGGCCGCATCCTCGATGGTGATCACCCGCTCGCCGGCGGCGATGAAGGACGAGAGCGCGTTCAGGACCGTCGTCTTGCCGGAGCCGGTGCCGCCGCTGACGATCAGGTTGCGGCGATCCGCCACCGCCGTCCGCAGCAGGTCGCGCAGCTCGGCGTCGAAGCTGCCCCGGGCGACGAGCTCGTCCGGGTCGGGGCGGATGCCCGCGAAGCGGCGTATCGACATCGCCGGCCCGTCCACCGCGAGCGGCGGGATCACGACGTTCACCCGCGACCCGTCGGGAAGCCGGCCGTCGGCCATCGGGCTGAGCTCGTCGACCCGGCGCCCGATCGGTCCGAGCACCCGTTCGATGACGTCGCGGAGCCCCTCCTCGTCGGTGAAGACGACGCCGGCCCGCTGCAGCTCGCCGCTCCGCTCGACCCAGACCTCCTCGTGGCCGTTGACGAGGACCTCCTCGACCTGCGGGTCGCGAAGCAGCTCTTCGAGCGGGCCGAGCCCGACCGTGTCGCGGAGGAGCCGTTCGGCGACGGCCTCGCGATCGGCCTCGGAGAGCAATGCCGCTCGATCGTCGACCAGCGCCGCGACGGCCTCGGGGAGGCCGGGGATCGCCTCGGCGCCGGCAACGGCCAGCGCCCGGCGCTGCTCGATGAGCTGTTCGCGCAGCTCCGCGGCGAGGCGGCCGACGTGGTCGGGGGAGGCGGCGCTCATCGGATCGGGATCAGCCTGATCTCGCGCGCGAAGTTCTCGGCCTCGATCAGCTCGAGCGCCTGCTCCCTGGTCAGAGCCAGGGTCGCGCTCCAGCCATCGCTGCCGGCCGCCGTCTCCTCGCCCGGCGCAGCCGGCGCGATCGCCAGCAGCCGGACGTCACGGGCAGCGACGCTCACCTTCGCCCGGCCTCCGGTGACGGGCTCGGCGGCAACGACGACGTCCACCCGCCGCGCAGCGCCGGGCCCGGCCAGCGCGCCGGCGCCGCCGACCGTAACGTCGACGGGATGAAGGGCGGCTTTGAGCCGCGGCCCGCGATCCGGCCGGGCGGCCGGGCTCCGCAGCTGCGAGCCGAGCAGGTAGGAGCCGGCCGGGACCGTGCCGGCAAGGCGCCGGCCGGAGACCTCGGCCGGATCGGCGATGGCGTCTGGCGGCAGGAACCGCACCGGCACCTCGCGGACTTCGAGCCGATCGAGGATCCGGCCCCGGAGCGCGGAGCCGGCCGCGAGCGGCCGCGTCAGCATCAGCACCGGCCGGGTCTCGCCGAGCTGCTCGTCGACCCGATCGCGGTAGGCGGAGGCGACACCGGCCGAGGCGATCCCGCAGACGGCCGCTAGCGCCGCGAAGGCCGTCGCCCGCCCGCGACGGCTCATGCGCCGAGTGGCTCCCGCGACACCGGCAGCGTGATCGCCGCCAGCGTCCCGCCGCCGGGCGCCGGGCCGGCCGGGGTCGCCTCGCCTCCGTGGGTCGCGGCGACGTCGGCGACCACCCGGAGGCCGTGCCCGTGACGCGGCCCCCGCGCGCCGCTTTCGGCGCCGGTCCCGGCGGGCGCCGGACCGCGGTCGCGGACCTCGAAGCGGGCATTGCCGCCGCCGGCCAGCACGCGGACCGTGACGACCCCGCTGCCGTGGCGGAGCGCGTTGACGACGAGATTGTCGAGCGCGGCGCCGAGCCTCGTCAGGTCGGCATCGATCTCGGCTTCGGGGCAGGCCCGCTCGACGACCACGTCGGCGAAGCTCCAGCGACGCTCGAGGCCCTCGAGGACGTCGGCGATCCGGGCCCGCCGAACCGCAACCCGCTCGACTCCGCCGTTGACGATCCCGTCGAGGTCGCGCAGTGCCGCCCGCGCCTGCTCGAGGCAGGCGCCGGCGCCACCGAGGTCGGGCGATGCCGACTCGAGCCCGAGCGCGATCGCCTGCAGCGGCCGCCGCAGCTCGTGCATGGCCCGGTTCATCCGGCGGGCGCGCCGGGCGTCCCTGAGAACCCTCGCGATCTCGACGAGCGCCACCGCGGCGACCAGGATCGGGACCCACGCGGCCACG
>Ga0070659_100000449_pt1 | contig 30726 bp, 27 predicted proteins | sample KBSC23metaG_FD_64666 | JGI IMG/M metagenome (GOLD analysis project Ga0070659, IMG submission 64666) | Corn rhizosphere microbial communities from Kellogg Biological Station, Michigan, USA - KBS C2-3 metaG | ecosystem: Host-associated > Plants > Roots > Rhizosphere > Soil ... | reverse complement strand
CGCTTCAGGCAAAAATTGCTATGCCCTTCCTGCCGCACTGCCCAACACGTTCTACCCGCTTTTGGCCGAAGCTTGCCTGCTGACGGGTTGGGAAGAATGTTATCAAAACCCGGGAATCAGGAATTAAGACGGAGTTTGCGTTAGCGATAGAAACGGAAAGCCCGGAATGAGGCTTCTATCAGCCGAATGAGGACTTGTAGTGGATAGCGCGGGGCCCGATCCTTCATCGGGACAACGCCCAAATGTTTTAAGTTTTACTAATAGAGTCTTTTGTCTTTCGGCTGATAATTAGTGATAAAGCAAGATTGGTAATTAAAATAAATAATATAAGACCTCCGAAAATCATGAGGTTCTTATATAAGATATTGCTAACTTCATAAGGGTCAACATTGCCAAGTCGGTCATCGTAAGTATATTTAACGTCCGTTAATTTACCTGAAATTAATAGAATGGTTATCGGTAAAAGAATACTGTTTATGATAATCTGAATCCTTATTAGCTTTTTCATTATGTGTGAAAGATAGGGATATTCTAACTTGAAAACCCTATTTTTACAACCCTAAATCCGATACTACAATGAACTATTGGCTCGTAAAATCTGAACCTGAAAAATATAGCTGGGAAAAATTTAATAAAGATGGCCGCACCCATTGGGACGGCGTGCGTAACTACGCCGCCCGTAATAACCTGCGCGATATGCGCGAGGGCGACCTGGTGCTATTTTACCACAGCAACGAGGGTAAAGAAGTTGTCGGCATTGCCAAAGTAGTTAAAGAAAGCTACCAGGATCCTACAACGGACGATACCGCCTGGTTGGTTGTTGATCTGGCGCCGGTTGAACCTCTTAAAAAACCGGTTACCCTTGCCCAAATAAAAGCAGAACCGAGCCTGGCGAATATACAGATAGTGAAACTTGGCAGGCTTTCGGTAACGGCTCTTAAGAAAGAGGAGTTTGATAAGATAGTGGAGATGGGTTCTTAGTCCATAGTCCATGGTCGATAGTCCATAGTAAGATGTTAATGATCTGTTCTGTCAGATGACCATGGTCTATGGTCCATCGACTATGGACTTTTGCCCAAAAAACCGTATCTTTGCGGCAAATGATAGCGATTAACGATCTTACGTTCGAGATAGGTGCAAGGGCCCTTTACGATGAAGCCAACTGGCATATAAAACCGGGTGAAAAAATTGGCCTTATCGGCGCCAATGGTACTGGTAAAACCACCCTCCTTAAAATTATTGTAGGCGATTATAAACCTACATCGGGCACCATATCTATGGCGAAGGACCTCAAAATGGGTTATCTTAACCAGGATCTTTTGTCGTACTCATCGGATAAGAGTATTGTTGAGGTAGCAATGGAGGCTTTTGAGCGCCAGAACATACTGCACCACGAGATAGAAGAACTGTTAAAGAAACTGGAAACCGATTACTCGGAAGATATACTGCATAAACTGAGCGACAAGCAGCACGAGTTTGAACTACTTGACGGGTACAACATAGAATACAAAGCACACGAAATTTTAGCGGGCCTTGGCTTTAGCGAGCAGGATTGCGCGCGTAAGCTAAGCACCTTTTCGGGAGGCTGGCGCATGCGCGTGATGCTGGCCAAGATATTGTTGCAGGCACCGGATATTTTGCTGCTGGATGAGCCTACCAACCACCTTGACCTACCATCGATACAATGGCTGGAAGAGTATTTGAAAGCCTTTGAAGGTGCCATCGTGATCGTGTCGCACGATAGGTGGTTTTTGGATAAGGTAATTAACCGTACTGTGGAGACCCGTAAAGGTAAGTTAACTGTTTATGCAGGTAACTATTCTTTCTACCTGGAAGAGAAGGCTTTACGCGGCGAGATACAAAAAGGTGAGTTTAAAAATCAACAAGCCAAAATTCGCCAGGAAGAGCGTTTGATAGAGCGTTTCCGTGCCAAGGCATCGAAAGCCAAGATGGCGCAATCGCGTATCAAGATGCTGGATAAGCTGGAGCGCGTGGAAGATGTTGACGATGAAAACCCATCGGTAAACTTCAACTTCAGGTTCAGCAAGCAATCGGGCAGGCACGTCATCACTTTGGAGCATATCACCAAAAAATACCCGGCCATTGATATTTTGGATGACGCCGAAGCGGTGATAGAAAAAGGGGATAAGATAGCCCTGATTGGTGCCAACGGTAAAGGTAAATCGACCTTGCTGCGCATCATCGCCGATGCCGACCATGATTTTAAAGGTAAGATGGTAACCGGCCATAACGTAACCGAAACTTTCTTCGCGCAGCACCAGTTGGAATCGCTGCATTTGGAGAACGAGATATTGCAGGAACTGCAGGCTTTCGCACCAAAACATACTGATACCGAGCTTCGCTCGATATTGGGTTCGTTCCTGTTCACAGGCGATGATGTGTTCAAAAAGATCAAGGTGCTATCGGGTGGCGAGAAATCACGCGTGGCGTTGGCTAAGGCCCTAACTGCCGATGCTAACTTTTTGATACTGGATGAGCCTACCAACCACCTGGACATACAATCGGTAAACATATTGATACAGGCGCTGCAACAGTACGAAGGTACTTTCATCGCGGTATCGCACGATAGGTTCTTTTTAGATAACGTAGCCAATAAGATCTGGTTTATTGAGGATCAGAAGATAAAGCAGTACCCGGGTACTTATGCTGAATACGATGTTTGGGCGGCCAAACGTAAATTAGAGCCGAAGGCGGCTATCCCGACACCTCAGCCTAAAAAGGAAGAACCTAAGCCTGTGGTTAAGCAAGCACCAACCGACGATAAAGCCAAACAACTTAAAAAATTGAATGGCGACCTTGCCCGTATGGAAGAACGCACCTCGCAATTGGAGAAGGAAATAAAGGAGCTGGAAAATAAACTGGCAGAGCCGGGCGTTTATAACGACCAGGCAAAATCGAAAGAAGTGAACGCGGCTTACAGCGCAAAAAAAGCGGAGTTAGCTAAATTACAGGACGAGTGGGAGGCCCTTGCGGGACAGATATTGGAGATGGAAGCCTGAGTCAATGATTGAATGATTGATTGACTGAATGATTGAATTTTTTGGCAAAGCGTAGAGCGTGTAAGACCTTAAATTGCGAATTTGATAATGGTGGGTGTGAAATATACCGACAAATACCCACCTTTTCCACCCGATACCTACCTTTTTTGGAGTTTGAATTGTGAAAATGGCAATGGAGAGTGATTGTAAGGAGTTGGTGACTTGTTGGGAAAGAAAGGTGTCATGCTGAGCTTGTCGAAGCATGTGTGCGGTGGGAATGGTTTGACACATGGTTGATATAAACTTACGTTCGTCCTTCGACAAGCTCAGGATGACAGCATTTGGATTGAAGAATACCAATACCTACCTGTTCCGGGCAGGAAATAAGCATAAAATGATGAGAAACTGTATTGTATTGTTGCTTTTGCTCTTTTTCATAGATACTTATGCCCAGCCACTTGATAACCACGTTTATCAATCACCCATAAAAACGGTTCAGCTGTATAATTCGGGAAAGGAAGGCTCGTTCCCGGCAATTACGCTTGGCTCTAATGAAACTTTGACCCTTGGTTTTGATGATCTGAAAGGCAGCGGCCGTAACTACAGTTATACCATTGAGCACTGCGATGCGGACTGGAACTCGTCGCGCTTATCACCAACGGAATACCTGCAAAGCTTTACCGAAGACAGAATATTGGACTACCGCAACTCTACCAATACCATTCAGAAGTATACGCATTACCAGTTGGTTATCCCCAATAATAATATCGTACCAAAACTATCGGGCAATTACATATTAAAGGTATACCAGGATGGCGACCGTAACAAACAGGTATTAACCCGCCGATTTTATGTGGTTGATAATAAGATAGGGGTACAAACCGATATTACCGCATCGAGCGATAATATGTTACGGGCTTCGGCACAGAAGGTTAACTTTCAGCTGAGTTTGGGGAATGTGCAGGTGCAGAACCCATTTACCGATATCAGGGTATTAGTGATGCAAAACGGGCGGACCGATAAGGCGCAATGGAATACCACGCCGCAGTTTATTCGCGGCAGCCAGTTGTTGTATAACGATATAAGCACCAACCAGTTTAGCGGTGGTAATGAGTTCAGGCATTTTGACCTGCGCTCGCTCAGGCTAAATTCCGAAAGGGTGGGGCATATCTATCGCGATACCGCAAATACGGTAGTGCTGCTTGGCGATCCGAGTCGTAACCAGCCCAATTACTCGTTTCAGTACGATAACAACGGCAGCTTTTACATCCTGAACCAGGATGGCTACAACCCGCGTTACGATGCCGATTACGCTCATGTGTATTTTAGCCTGGCCGGTAATAAAACCGATGCGGAAGGCGCTGCCTACGTTGTTGGCCAGTTTAATGATTACCAGCTAACCGACGATAACAAAATGCGCTATGATGCCACCAAAGGCAGGTTTTACACCGACTTGTTTTTGAAGCAGGGGGTATATGATTATGAGTACATTTGGGTAGATAAGCAAAGCAAAACGCCTGATGACATACAATTTGAAGGCTCATATTATGAAACGGAGAACGACTACCAGGTACTGGTGTATTACCGCCGCCCCGGCGCGAGGTGGGAAGAGCTGGCCGGTTTCAGGCAGATCAATACGGTGAAGAGGTAAGAGTTATTGAGTTGTTGATTATTAGGAATGCTGTAATAGTTTATCTTTATCCCAAATCAAACATACAACAACGTAATAACTGACAAGCTCCATGAAGACAAAAACGCCGCAGGAATCGCATACCATTATGAACGAACTGGTATTGCCCAACGATACCAATACCATGAATAATTTAATGGGAGGGCGTTTGCTGCATTGGATGGACATTTCGGCGGCTATAGCGGCACAAAAGCATTGCAACCGCAACGTAGTTACGGCCTCGGTAGATAATGTTTCTTTTCAGCACGCTATTAAACTGGGCGACGTGGTAAGCATCGAATCGAAAGTGACCAGGGCATTCAATACCTCGGTAGAGGTGAGGCTTGATGTTTGGGCCGAGAACATACCATCGGGCAGGAGGGTGAAGAGCAACGAGGCTTATTATACTTTTGTGGCTTTAGATGCGGATGGCAATACGGTACGGGTACCCGAACTTAGCCCTGTAACACCGGAAGAAATAGCCTTGTTTGATGGAGCACTGCGCCGCAGGCAGTTGCGCCTGGTATTAGCAGGTAGGATGAAAGCGGATGATGCGACGGAGTTGAAAGCCTTGTTTTTTGGGCCCCCTAACCCCCTAAAGGGGGAATAATAGTTTAAGATGAAATGCAAAATGGAAGAGCTTTAAGAATACTATATCTTCCATTTTACATCATCCCTGTCTGCCGACAGGCAGGCATCTTACATCAAATCAATAATGTCCCCTTATTTTAGGTTTGATCTCCTCATCATACAGCTTTCTTAAAGTCTGATGTATTTCGGGAGATAAGGGCTTCAGATCGGACGCCTCAATATTACCGTAAACCTGCAAAACCTTTGATGCACCAGGGATAACGGTGGTTACCTGCGGATGGTCGAGTATCCAGCGGATGGCCCATTGCGGCATGCGGCTGTCGGGTAGTATGCCTTTTATCTTATTGGCTAAGCGTACACCCTCTTTAAACTCGATGCCCGAGAAGGTTTCGCCGGTATTAAAGGCTTCGCCGTTGGCATTAAAGTTACGATGATCGGACGGGGCGAAATGCGTGTCTTCGCTGAATTTACCGGTTAACAAACCGCTGGCTAAGGGCACACGTACAATAATGCCTACGCCTTTGGCGGCGGCTTTTTCAAACACCTCATCGGCTACGTGCTGGCGGAACAGGTTAAAGATGATCTGCAGCGATGCCAGGCCTTCCTGCTCCAAACATATCAGCGCTTCTTCGGATGTTTCTACGCTGGCACCGAAATGCTTGATGAGGCCTTCCTGTTGCAGCTTGCGCAGGTGATCGAAAACCTCGCCGCGGCGCATCTCTTCTGTAGGGATACAATGCAGTTGCTCCAGGAACAGTTGTGGTATATCGAGGTGCCTTAACGAGTCTTCGGCGTGGCGTTTAAGCAGGTCGTAAGTGTATTTTGGAGGCCATTGCCCGCCATCACTGCGGCGGCCAAGTTTGGTGGCAACATATACCGGCTTATCAATGGTCTTTAAAAACTTACCGATAATGGTTTCACTGATACCCATGCCGTACACATCGGCGGTATCTATAAAGTTACCGCCTTCGTCAACATAACTTTTCAGGATGCGCAAGGCATCTTCTTCGTTCACATTGCCCCAATCGGCGCTGCCTAATTGCCAGGTGCCTAAACCTACTTCGGCTATTTGCTCGCCCTTAAAATCTCTGTATATCATTATCAATAAGTGTATTTAGCTTTTCACAACATCTAACCACGCATGCGATATCAGGCTCGCACCGGCCATACTTGGGTGTACGCCGTCGGGTGTCCAATATTTGGGCGAAGCCTGTTTAACCGCTTCATCGAACATGCTTTGCAGCGGAATAAAGGTAGCATCGTATTTTTCGGCTATCTCTTTTGCAGCTTTGCGGTGCTCATCAAACGTAGGGTGCCATTTTGCTTCTTCGGGCCTTATACCGTTAACAAAATAAGGCTCGATAATGATAAGCTTAAGATTTGGTAAGGCGGCTTTGGTGCGGTCTATCAGTTTTATGTAATCGTTCTTATAAATCTCAACAGTTCCGGTATAGCCATTGGTCAGGGTATGCCAAAAATCGTTTACGCCGATCATAATGCTCATTACGGTTGGCTTTAGTTCAAGGCAGTCTTTATCCCACCTGTCGGCCAGCTGATACACTTTATTGCCGCTTATGCCACGGTTGTAAATGGTGAGATTCTTATCTGGGTTTTTGTTCAGCAGTTCTGCCGAGGTTAAAAAGGCGTAACCTGTTCCCAGTGCTTTATTATTATTTGGCGTCAGGTTGGTTCTGTCACGACCGGCATCGGTTATTGAATCGCCCTGGAAAAGTATGATGTCATCCTTTTCCAATTTGATCTTTTTAGTTTTTGATCCGGCGGAAACCGCGGAAACTATTTCGGGTATGGCAAGTGATGCAACAGTAGCTATCGACGCATTTCTGAGGAAATTGCGGCGTGAATTTTTAAACAGGTCTGACATAGGTTTTATTTTGACGAAACTAAGATATGTACAAAAACTCATTCATCAAAAACTGTAACTTCGCGGCATGTATTCCTTAATTAAACCTATCTTTTTCCAATTCGATCCCGAAAAGGTACATTATTTTGTAGTCCGTAACCTGAAAACCTTTAACCGTTTGCCCGGAGGCGCTGCTTTAAGCCGAACGGTATGGGCAACAGAAGACAAGCGCCTTGAACGCGAAGTATTTGGTTTGAAGTTCAAGAACCCGGTAGGCCTGGCCGCTGGTTTTGATAAAAATGCCGAAGTAATTACAGAAATGGCTAACCTGGGTTTTGGTTTTGTAGAGATAGGTACCGTAACACCCTTGCCGCAGCCCGGCAATGATAAACCGCGCATGTTCAGGTTGCCGCAGGATGAAGCCCTGATAAACCGTATGGGTTTTAATAATGAAGGTGTTGAAGTGGCGGCGCAACGTATAAAAGCCTATCGCAACTCAAAGCAAAATGATAACGGCCTTATTATTGGCGGTAACATTGGCAAAAACAAGGTGACGCCTAATGAGGAAGCCGTTAACGACTATATAAAATGCTTTAACGCCCTTTTTGATGTGGTGGATTACTTTGTGGTGAACGTAAGTTCGCCCAATACACCAAACCTGCGTGCATTGCAGGAGAAAGAGCCGCTTAAACATATACTGAATACTTTACAACAACTCAATCAGCAACAAGCTAAGCAAAAGCCAATTTTACTAAAGATAGCGCCTGATCTGACAGACACCCAGTTGGATGATATTGTAGAGATTGTACAGGAGACCGGTATTGCAGGGGTTATTGCCACCAATACTACCATTAGCCGCGAAGGGTTGAAAACTGAAGCTGCCATTAAAAATGAAACAGGAGGTTTAAGCGGTAAGCCATTAACACAACGCTCCACCGAAGTTATCCGTTACCTTGCCGGGAAGTCGAACCATTCATTCCCGATAATAGGAGTAGGGGGTATTCATTCGCCCGAAGACGCGCTGGAGAAACTGACTGCAGGCGCCTCGCTTATCCAGTTGTATACCGGTTTTATATACGAAGGGCCGGGACTGATCAGCCGTATCAATAAAAAGATCCTGTCGGTATAACCAACAGGATCTTCTTTTAAACTTAAATCCTCTTTATAGAAAATTATTTGCCGGCTTCAAGCTTGGCCAAAACTGCATTGTTCAAAGTAACCTGGCTTTTTGCAGATTCTTGTGAGCGGCTGCCAAACTCAAGGTTTGTAGCTAATTTTAAATGCTGAACTTCTAAACGCGAAGTTGTTTTGTTTTTTCTATCTTTTCTTTTTAAACGTGTAACACCCATGTCTTTAATTTTTAATGTTCTTTAATCCCTGAGGTCGAGAGCGGATTCGAACCGCTGTAGGAGGTTTTGCAGACCTCAGCCTAGCCACTCGGCCACCCGACCCTATTTTGGACTGCAAAAATAGCAAATAAATAATGCCTTACAATTTTTATTTAAACGTTTTTCTGCACACCTCCGAACAAAAGATGGCGGTGGCTATGGCTACGTTCAGCGATTCTGCTTTTCCTACCTGCGGTATGGTTACTCTTTGTTGTATTAAAGCCTCAATATCAGCGCTTATGCCATTGCCTTCATTGCCCATAACAATAAGGCCCTCGGTGCCAAAATTGGTATTGTAAATACTGTTTCCGTTTAACAATGCCCCAAATACAGGCACTTGGCTATCCTTTATCAAATTGCCAATGTTGGTGTAATGCACATTTATCCGCGCAAGCGAACCCATGGTAGCTTGCACAACTTTCGGGTTATAGGCGTCAACCGTATCTTCAGAACAGAGAATGGTATTGAGGCCAAACCAGTCGGCCGTGCGTATAATTGTACCTAAATTTCCCGGATCCTGTATCCCATCAAGCACCAGCGAAAAACTATTTGCCAGTTTTTGCGTTGAGAATGCGGGCCATTGCGGTATTTTTACCAAAGCAATTACCTCTTGCGGGGTAGTTAAACTGCTGAATTTTTCGAGGTCGGTGGCCGAAATTTCATGAAAGTTTATTTTTTGTGATAAATTCAGCATTTTTGATGAGAATGCAGGTGTGTGGTAGATGGTATCGACCTGGTAAGCGGAGTTAGCAAACTCCTTTACCGATTTAATACCTTCAACCAAAAACAGGCCATGCGTTTTCCTGAATTTTTTTTGTTGTAAGGATTTTAAAAAACTGATTTGAGATTTTGAAAGCATATACCCGGACTTACGTTTGTCGCCTTACAATTTTAAGTATTATTATTCTCATTACAGCTACCGGCTGTAGTTTAACCCGTGGTTTAAAAGAGCACCAGGTGTTGGTCAGGAAAAACACCTTTAAAGGTATTGATAAACAATACCTGCTTGCCGTAGCAAATTACGTAGATAAAGAGCAACAGCCCAATAACTGGCTTAACCTGCAATTTTATTACATGCTCAATAAAAGAGGCAAACACGAAATTGGCGAAGCTCCGCGTATTTTAGATAGCGCGCTGGTTGATTTTTCGAGACACCAGATAGAACGGTTCCTGATAAACAAGGGTTACCTTAACGCCAAAGTAGAAAGCTCCATTAAGGTAAAGAATAAAAAAGCGGAGCTGATATTTACCGCGACGGAAGGCAAACTGTACCATATTGCCACATTTAAAGACAGCATTGCCGATGCTACAGTAAAGCGGTTATACCGCAATAACCGCAAAAACTTTAGCCATATTAGCGTTGGCGCCCGGTATGATACCGATAGTTTAGCGTACGACCGCGACCAGTTTTATCAATTGATGAAACGGAACGGCTACTATGAGTTTTACCGCCAATATGTGAATTATGAATATGATACTACAAAGAACGCGGTAAACGTCAGGATGATCGTGACTAACCCTGCGGATAAAAAGCAGCACCCCGTTTTCACCATAAACAATACGCTGATCACCATATCTAACAGCAACGGCCGGATAACAGGTACCGCCGATACCATGCGTACCGATTCGCAGTTTACCTTTGTTGATTACACCCATAAGTTTAAACCAAGGCCCGTAACTGATTACGTTTTTCAACGGAAAGGCGATATTTATGATATTGAGAAACAGGCTTTAACCACATCGCGGTTATCAGAGCTCAACGTTTTTCGTAACGTACCTAACCCTACATACACCAAAACCGCCGATAGCACCAACAGGTTAAACAGCAGGATCGATATCATTCCGCTGAAGCACTTTAGCGACAGGATAGAGGGCGAATACATATTCAGCGGCTTTAACAATCCGCAACAGGGTTTTAATATCGCCAATACCTTTACCAATCGTAATCTATTTAAGGGCGCCGAAATTTTGCAGCTTAAGCTAAGCTGGAGCGTGCTTTTTAACAGCAACGGCGCCATCCAGAACCAGGATTTTAAAGCCGGTTTCAGCCTTATTTACCCGCGCATTATTTCGCCGTTCAACCTGCCTATACCCACAAAATATGGCGTTCCGCATACCACCATATCCTCAAACTACCAGTTGTTTTTCCAGGAAGGCCTGGTATCGCGTAAAAGCCTTATCAATTCCATTACGTATGACTGGGCCGAGGCGCCAAACAGGCTCCACTCGTTAACCCCTATCGATGTTGAGTTTTCAAAAGGTATTATTGATCCGGCGGCATTGATACAACTGAGGGCGCAAAACAGGTACTCGTATATATTGCTCATCAATCGTACCGTATTTACATCGGGCAGCCAGTATTCTTACCAGTTAAACGCCAATAAGCTGTTTACGCCTACTACATTTAACTATTTCCGTGCCTCTGTAGATGTTGGCGGTAATACACTCGGCCTGCTGAGTAATATATTCAATACGCCCAAAGACAGCCTTGGCTCCCGCAGCATATTCGGCCAAACTTTTGCCCAATATGCCAAAACCGAATTTGATTTCAGGTTTTATCACAATTTTGGCGGCGAGCGTACCTTTGTATTCCGCATTAATCCCGGTATAGGTATCCCTTATTCAAACAGCAGCCAGCTTATATTCGAAAAGAACTTTTACGTGGGTGGCGCTAACGACATCCGTGCCTGGCTGCCGCGTACACTTGGCCCCGGCCAGTTTAACAGGGCAACCGCTTATGGAAGCGACAGCACCATCCGCTCGCGACTAAAATACCTCGACCAGTTTGGCGAGATAAAGATAGTAGGCAACCTGGAGTACCGTTTTGGTTTGATGGACAACTTCTTCGGTTCAAAACTAAATGGCGCTATCTATTCAGATTTTGGTAACGTATGGCGCTTAAAGCCCGAAACCGATAGCCCTAACGGAACCTTTAATTTCAACAAGATATTCGATTCCACAGCCATCGGCATTGGTGCCGGCTTCCGCTTCGATCTTGCCTTTTTTGTGTTCCGGTTTGATGCCGGTTTCAAGTTTAAAGATCCGCAATTCAACGGATCAGATCAATGGGTATTTCTCAAACATTTTGACGAGCTGATACGCCCCGGCGCGTTTAAAAATGCCTACCAGGCAGCCAACAACGAAGCCTACAACTTTATGCAGCTCAACTTTGGTGTAGGGTTACCGTTTTAACGGATGTAAAATGTGAGATGTAAAATGTAAGATGTGGATGTAAAAGTAAGGTGTTGATTCTATTACATCTTCCATCTTACCTCTTCCATCTTCCATCAAAACCCCATCTTCCATCAAAATATGTGTCTTATCCCGTCAATCACGGTTTCAAAAAACGTAGGTATGCTCAATCCGCTGCTGTGGTTAAAGTATAAGAACACGCAGAACAATATCACCGCTATAATAATAAACTTGCGGAACAGGTATCCCAGCAATATCAGCATACAGGGTATGGCTATCAATATTATCCAGCTGATGCGGATAGGGCTAAGCTTATTTTGCTGCCGGTAAACATAATACAGCGTGCTACTGGATCCCGCGTCATTGGTATGCTTAACATAAATAAAGCTCGATTTATCCAGCTTACGCCGATAAAAAGCCGTACCGTTTTTAAAATCAAGATCTTCATCAAAACCATTAATACTGAATTTAAAGGTGCCGTTAACACCCTCCTGTATCACACCTGCCGTATCGGTAGCTACTACAGCCAGTTCATCCTTTGCAAAAGGGTTTTCTTTTATAGTAAAATTCTTTATCAGTACAGGGTCGGCAAAGGCGCTTAAAGTGCCTGATAACACGGTGAGTAGGATCAACCATTTCTTCATATATAACTTATTCTAAGGCGCGTTTATTAAATATCAAAAAACCTGCGTGGAACATCACACCATATCGTTTCTGCTCATCATCATAATAATTAAAGCTCAGGCTTATTGGCCCGGCAATAGTATGATAAACAAAGCCTGTGCTCGCGGCAAATTTATTGGAAGCTAAAATATGTGTATAACTGGCATCCTGCAAGCCGGTACGCACAATACCTTGCACCGGTACAAATAAATAACCCTCGCTGCGCCATTCAAGGCTTTTCTTTATGGTAACCACGCTTTTTAAACCGCCTGCGCCATAGCTTTGCGCCCTGAAGTTAGGCAATATCAGCGTGCGCGAATCATTAAGCGGGTTAAATGCAGGTGCCGTTAATATCGATTCTTCATACGTGCTAAACAAGGGCTTATTACTTATCACTCCTTCAAGCAGGTAACCCAGGCTAAGTTTATTGCCGGTTAAAAAGTAGTTTTCGTTACTTGCCCTGGCGGTTAACCATTCGCGTTTTGTATTCACCTGGGGTAATGGCCCGCTGTGCAGTATGTTGCCCTGCACGTAATTTTCGGTACCGTTAAAATATTGTACGCCTATATAATAGCTGTTACCTTTACTGGGATATTGCTTTCTATTCAACAAGTTCTTTTCAAAAGCTATAGATGTTTTAAAGCCGCTAAAGCGGCTTATATCCAGGGTGTCGCCATTAATATACTTGTAGTTGGGGCTATACCTGTCGCTGGTATTTATATAGCTTCCCTGTAGCTCTATCTTCCCGTTATTGGCTATCGGCACACCCGCTTTCAGCGCTATCTTCCTGTCCGATTGTACAATGTACAGCGGGTTTATTTTTTCAACGGCTAACTGGTTGTTTGCAAAATAGTTCCAGTTATTATAGGTAAACTCAGCTTCCAGGTAAACGGGCAAGCGGTTCGGAAAATCAGTTCTCAATGTTCCCTGTACCGATTCATAAAACCTGCCCGAGTAAAAGTTGGCGCCCAGCGTAAAGGCGTTGCGGTTTACATAGTCATACTGTAAACCCAGGTATGCCGAACTGATGGGCCTGCTTGATAACATTCCACCGATATCAACCTTAAAGTTCTTGCTCGATTTTACATCCATCTCAAAATCATAGGTATTATCTTCAGGATGATAAATAATGTGCGGGTAAACCGTTTCAAAATTATCATTGGTTACCAGCCGGTAATAGCTGTCTTTAATATCGCTCAGTGTTATCGGCATGTTGTCAAACTTTCTGAACATGCGCTCTATATATCGTTTCTGCTGAAAGCCAACCCCGTTCACAATAATGTTTTTAAACACCACAGGCTGCTGGGTACTTTTAAACTGCCGGCGGCGCAGGCTCAGTTCAGTAGTATCGCTCCTGCGGGATAAAGCGGCCTTTATACGCGGCATATCGGCAATGGTAGCATCATATCCGGCCTTTATCATCGCGGCAACCGGCTGAAAGTTAGTGGTGCTGAAACCCTCCATTTTAGGCTGTATATAAATGCCGTTCTTACCGATACTGGTACTGTCTGATTTCGACAGGAACATATACAGCAGTAATCTTCCCATCAGTTTATCATCATCTTTCGGGTAATCGGTGAATGTTTTGGACGATACATTTGAGCCGATGATATAATCGGGTTTAAAATCCTGCTTCATCACATCAACCGGGAAGTTATTGTATAACCCGCCGTCAAATACATAGCGCCCGTCAACCTTAACAGGGCGGTATATCATGGGCACGGTTACCGTACCGCGCAGCGCGTCAACCAGGCTGCCATGATCCACATCAATCACCTTTTGCGAAAATACATCGGCAACAATACACCTGAATGGCACAAACAGCTTGTTGAAGTCGTTTTTGGCATTCGCCGATGCCTGTGTATATAACTCGATAAAACCGAAGTTGAGCGGAACATCATTTACCAGGGTCGACCGGAACCTTGCCTGGAAACCCGTATCTATCTCCAGCTTTAACGACAGGAACGAAGGGTTGTCCGGCTTTTTCTGAAAGTAGTAACGGTAATCGCTGTTGTACTTTCCGTTCACCCAATCCTGGAAGTTGCTGCTCAGCGCCATGTGCTCTATTTGAGCAGGGGAGTAGCCCGATGCGTACAAGCCGCCAACCACGCCGCCCATTGAGGTGCCCACAATGTAATCTATCGGGATATGGTTCTCTTCCAGCGCTTTCAATACGCCTATATGTGCCAGCCCTTTGGCGCCGCCACCGCTAAATACCAAACCCACCTTTTGTCCGTATCCCCTAAGGCATACCAATAACAAAAGCAGTACGAGCGGTATTTTCTTCATATCAATAATAAACGTATCTAACCCCGGCAAATTACAGTTTTTAATTTCGAATTTTCGATTTCGGATCTGAGATTCCGTGTCTGGTAAAACAAGCTCCGTGCATCAACACAAACGACGGGTTATATTGCAACGCCTCATTCATTGCCATTTTCACAATTAAAACCTTAAAAAAGGTAGGTATCGGGTGGAAAAGGTGGGTATTTGTCGGTGTATTTCACACCCACCATTATCATTTTCATAATTTATCTGCCTATCTACTTGTCATTGCGAGGAGGAACGACGTGGCAATCACTGAGAAAGGTCACCCACTATACATATCCGCAGTGATTGCTTCGTGCCTCGCAATTACACAGTTTGCAAAAAAGGTAGGTAAATGTCGGTATATTTCATACCCACCATTATCATATTAATAATTCATACCCCAATTCACCCTTTGCGCTCTACTCCAGGCATTCCAACATTCCAGGCATTCCAACATTCCAACATTCCAACATTCCAACATTCCAACATTCCAACGCACTCTATCCCTACAATATAAGCAAATTATCCCGCTTTTTAAAGAATAATCGTGTAGTGCTGACACTTTATTTCTTTTTTGAAACTTACTTTATGTAAATTGCGTTTACATAAACTTTACCTAATACCGGTTAACCGCCAATTATAAACTATTTACTCTGTGATTAAACTTTGCGTGATCAGGCATGGACAGTACCTATAAAGCTATTCTTCAGGATGCACCCGCGGGTTTTTATGACTGGGATATTCATAAGAATACACAGCAGTATAGCGATTCATACAAAGCCATGTTCGGTTTTGATGACGACGATTTTCACCAAGGGTCTAAATTTTACGACTTTCTGCTGGAAGAAGACAAACAAAAGGCCACCAATAAATTCCATGAACATGTAAGCAGCCAGGGTAAAATACCTTATGATATTGAGTTAAGATACAGGCATAAAAATGGTTCGATAATATGGCTCCGCTCAACGGGCAGGGTTATCGAGTGGGCTCCCGATGGCCAGCCGCTGCGTATGGTGGGTAGCCATATTGATATTACCAGGCAAAAAGCGATAGAAGAAGAGCTTCGGAAAAAGGAAGCGATATTGAACGAAACCGCCCAACTGGCACGTGTTGGCGGTTGGGAAATAGACCTCATTAACCATAAAATAACCTGGTCTGCAATCATAAAGCAGATAATTGAAGTTCCGGATGATTATGAACCGAGCTATAACCTGCTAACAGGCGAAGGCATGCAGTTTATTAACGAGGGCGAACACCGCGATAATGCGATCAATGCGGTACGTAACGCGGTAGCAACCGGGCAGCCCGGCGACCTGGAACTATTGATGACTACCGCCAAAGGCAATCAAAAATGGGTACGGGCAATTGTAAAAGCCGAATTTAAGGATGGTGTATGTCAACGGCTCTATGGCACCTACCAGGATATTGATGAGCAAAGGCGAACCCGGAATAGCTTGGCTATCAGTGAAGCGCAGTTTAGGGTAGCCTTTGAATATTCGGCCTTTGGTATGCTCATGGCATCGCCCGACGCTAAAATAACCCGGGCCAATAAGCGATTTATAGAAATGCTGGGTTACTCAGAGCAGGAACTGGTTAAAATGTATACCCGGGATATCACCCATCCTGACGATCTGGAGCTTACCAGCATTATGATGACCGAACTGTTGTCCAACAGGATCGAAACCTATCTGATAGAAAAGCGGTATCTTCATAAAACCGGGCGCATAGTATGGTGTCTTGTCAGCATAACCGTAGTCAGGGATGTTGATGGAACAATTCTGCATTTTATAGGGCAGTACACCGATGTAACCGACCGTAAAAAGGCAGGAGATGAGTTAAGGGTCATGAATAATGAGCTTACGGCGCTGCTGCGCTCGAGCACGCATGTTTGTATCATCAGCACCGATATAAATGGTATCATAAAACACTTTAACAGGGGTGCGCAAAGAATGCTTGGCTATGCTGAAAATGAAGTGGTAGACCGGTCATCGCTGTTGGCATTTCATGATCCGGCAGAGGTACATAAGCGCGGCGAGGAATTAACGGCGCAATACGATACAACAATTGACGATTTCGAGGTTTTTATTACCCAGGCCCGCCAAAACAGGTATGAAACCCGCGAATGGACCTATATTAAAAAAGACGGCTCAACGTTCCCGGCACAGGTAACCGTTACCGGCATAGCTGATGAGGATGGAAATATAACCGGTTTCCTGGCCATAGCTTTTGATATCAGCGAAATAAAACGTGTTGAGAGTGAACTCCGCGAAAGCAAACAGCAATGGCAATTTGCACTCGAAGGCACCGGCGATGGTTTATGGGATATGAACCTGATAACCAATCAATCCTATCATTCAAAAGAATGCAAGGCGATGGTTGGCTATAGCGATGATGACCCTTTGATAGCCCGTACAGATTGGGAGAGCCGGATACACCCCGACGACAGGGAAAGGCACGACAGCGAACTGGAGCAATACTTGTCGGGTAAAATCCCGGTTTACGCTAATGAACACCGGGCCCGCTGTAAAGACGGAACCTATAAATGGATATTAGACAGGGGCAAGATTATTGAGTGGGACGAAAGCGGCCGGCCCGCGCGGATGATAGGTACCCATTCTGATATATCCGAACGCAAAGAGCGCGAAGAACATCAAAAGAAAACCCTGAGCCTTATCAGTGAGCAAAATAACAGGCTGCTCAATTTCGCGCATATCGTATCGCATAACCTGCGCTCACACTCGGGCAATTTCCAGATGCTGCTTACCATGTTCAGCGACCCTGATATTGATGCTGATGAAAAAGAGGTCATACTGCAGCACCTTAATAACGTATCAGATAAACTTAATGATACCATTACCAATCTTAACGATGTGGTCACCATTCAAACCAGCATCAGTGAGCAGCGGTCGGTAGTTAACCTGTATGAATATGTAAGCAATACCATTAATGCCCTTGCCGGCGATATCAGTAAATATAAAGCAACCATCAAAAACAATGTGGAGAAGGATTGCGAAATAGAATACAACCCGGCATATCTTGAAAGTATTTTATTAAACTTTATAACCAACACCATAAAATATCGCAACCCCGATATAAAACCGCTTGTTATGATCAGCTGCGAAAAACAAGACGGCCATTTTGTACTGAAGATTACAGATAATGGCCTCGGTATTGACCTTGCCCGCCAGGGCGAAAAGCTGTTTGGCATGTACAAAACCTTCCATGGTAATAAAGATGCTAAAGGGATAGGCCTGTTCATCGCGAAGAACCAGGTGGAAGCCATGGGCGGACATATTGAAGTAGAGAGCGAAGTAGGCAAGGGCTCCACATTCAAAATATGGCTTAGCTAATGGTATTTCTCTGTTCTTATATCATGATAAGAGTAAAATTCTTTACTTTTACGATATATGAGTACAAGGAACGGCACAAGGCAAAAGGTAATTATTATTTCGTTGGTGCTGGGCACGCTTTTGTTTGCATACGGCGTGTATTACAACCAGAAATACCTGAATGATGATCTGAAATTCTTCTACCAGCATAAAGTAGAGGGGCAGATCAGCAGTATCACAAAAGCGAGGTCTATCATCATCCTCACCTTAAAGGGACAGGGCAGCAAACAATACCTATTTAGTCAACAAGCAGATAAACCACAGGATTTTAATGCCGTCGCCCACACCGGTGATTCCATTTACAAAAATCCCAACTCGGATACCCTTACAGTGATCAATAAGCAAGGAGCCAGGTCGGTATATTTAATAAAGAAACCGTAAAATACCGTATATCTTACAAAACCACATCTTCCATCTTACCTCATCCCTGTCTGCCGACAGGCAGGCGTCTTCCATCAAACCCTATTCCTTCTTATACAACACTCCCGCAATTTCGGCCGACATTTTTATGCCCTTTATCATAGCCGAACTAAAGCCGTTATGCTCCATTTCATTAAGCCCGGCAATGGTGCAGCCTTTTGGCGATGTTACCTTGTCGATCTCGCTTTCCGGGTGACTGGCCAGTTGCAGCAGCAGGTCGGCAGCGCCTTTCGCGGTTTGCGCGGCCATTTTAAGCGCGTCGTGCGCGTGGAAACCAATCTCCGTTCCACCTTGCGATGCCGCGCGGATAGAGCGTAAAAAGAAAGCGATACCACAGGCGCACAGCGCCGTGGCCGATGTCATCAGTTCCTCGTTTATCGGTATGGTAATACCCACGGTATCAAACAGTTCTTTAACTATCGCTATGTTATGTTTATCGGCATTGTCGCTGCCAATACAGGTCATGCTTTGGCCAATGGCTATTGCCGTATTAGGCATAGCGCGTACTACAGGCACATCAATATCCAGGTACTTACGTATATCGGCACAACTCACACCCGATATTACCGATATCAGCAAATGCTTTTTTGGCTTTATGCTTTCTTTTATTTCATCAAGCAGTTTGTTCAACTGCTGCGGCAATACGGCTAAAACAACAATATGAGCCTTTGATGCCGCTTTGGCATTGTCGGTGGTTACTTTATAACCTTCGGCGGCTAAGTCTTCCAGAGCGGCTAAACTGCGGCGTGTAAGCGTTATCTGCTGGGCCTGGTAAATGCCTGCCTTTACTAAGCCTTTAGCCAGTGCGAGGCCAATGTTTCCGCTCCCTAAAATTGCGATGTTTTTTTGTGATGTGATCATAAACCGGTACTTAAGCGGGTTCCAAATGTTTTGTTCTCTTTAATATTGCCAAGCTCATCGGCATGGCCTATAATTACGGCTTTAACACCGCATGCTATAGCGCTAAAGGCATTATCCAGCTTGGGTAACATGCCTCCGGCTATAATTTGTTGTTTCTTTAATTCTTCGTACCGCGCAGGGTCAATATCGCGTATCAGCGAATCCTCATCATCAATATCCTGCAAAACACCCTTTTTCTCAAAGCAATATATCAGGGTGGTTTCATACATATCGGCCAGGGCCACCGCCAATGCCGAGGCTATGGTATCCGCGTTGGTATTCAGTAACTGTCCCGCGCCATCATGCGTCAAGGCGCAAAATACCGGGATAAAGCCGGCTTCCATCAGCTTACTGATGTTTTTCGGGTTTATCGAGTCTTTATCAATATCGCCAACAAAGCCATAGTCTATCGTTTTAACCGGCCGTTTTTTGGCCCGGATAAAATTACCATCGGCGCCGGTAAGGCCAATCGCGTTACAACCTACCCATTGTAATGATGCCACAATGTTTTTATTGATGAGCCCCGCATACACCATAGTTACCACCTTAAGCGTTTCAATATCGGTTATGCGCCTGCCATCTACCAGTTTACTTTCGATGCCCAGCGTGTTCGATAGCTGCGTAGCTACCTTGCCGCCGCCATGCACCAATATCTTATACCCCTCCAGCGCCGCGAAGTCGTTTAAAAAACGATACAGGTTTTCGGAGTTATCAATAACGTTTCCGCCTATTTTTATGACGTTTAGCTTCATTTATTCGTATAAATAACACAGTTTTTAACTGTTTATACTACAAATATACATTTTGATTTAGATGAAGTCCGATTTTACGTCAAAAGGGTGCTCATTATTATATAAATTACATATTTATGGCTGTTTTGCCGGCAATTTCTGCCTGATCGAAACAATTATTACATAATTTGAAACATTAATTTTGCTTTTTGCTTTGTTAAACATAAGGTTTAGCTTTACTGCGATATGCACTTAAACGAGATCACAAATCATCCACGCGTAGTTATCATCGGCGGCGGTTTCGGCGGAATTGAATTAGCCAAGAAACTGAAAGACAAACCCGTCGAAGTTTTAATGGTTGATAAAAACAACTACCATACCTTTCAGCCGTTGCTGTACCAGGTGGCCATGGGCGATATTGAGGCCGACTCCATCGCGTTTCCCATCCGTAAAATATTCGGCGATCAAAAGAACTTCGCCTTCCGGATGGCTAACGTAGAGCAGATCAATCCCGAAAGTAATACCATCACCACCGATATTGGCGAAATAGCTTATGATTACCTGGTGATAGCTACCGGCTCAACCACCAATTTTTTTGGTAATGAAGAGCTGGCTAAGCGCACCATGCCCATGAAAAGTATTCCGGAGGCGCTAAACCTGCGCAGCCTTATTTTGCAAAATATAGAGAAGGCCATTATTACCGAAAGCCAGGAAGAAAAGGAAGCCCTGCTCAATTTTGTGGTAGTAGGAGGTGGGCCTACGGGTGTGGAGCTATCGGGCGCCTTAGCCGAAATGCGTAACTATGTGCTCACCTATGATTATCCCGAGCTGCGTAAAGAGGATATGAAAGTTTACCTGGTTGAAGGTAAAAGCCGCGTTCTGGGCGTAATGTCTGAGAATGCTTCAAAAAAGGCCTGCGATTTTTTAAATGAGTTAGGTGTTGAAGTGCATAACAGCGTACATGTACAAAGCTATACCGGCGATGAACTGGTGATAGATAACGGCAAACGCATACAAACCCGCAACGTGCTTTGGGCGGCAGGTGTAAAGGGCGAGGTACTGAAGGGGATCCCGCAAGGCGTAGTGGTGCGCGGCAACCGTATACAAACCGACGAGTTTAACCGCGTAAAAGGTTATATCAATATTTTTGCCATTGGCGATGTAGCCGCTATTATAACACCCGAAACACCCGACGGGCACCCGGGCGTTGCACCCGCGGCTATACAGCAAGGTAAGCAGCTCGCTAAAAATTTAACCCGGCTGCTTAATAAGGAGCCGATGGAGCCATTTAAGTACTTTGATAAGGGCTCACTGGCTACTGTTGGTAAAAACCTGGCTGTTGCCGACCTTGGCAAGATACATTTCCAGGGATTTTTTGCCTGGCTGGTATGGGGCTTTGTTCACCTTATGTCGCTGGTAAGTGCGCGTAACCGCATTATCGTGTTTATCAATTGGGCGGGGAGCTATTTTAGTAACAGCAGCGGCTCAAGGCTCATTATCCGCAAGTATGATGCGGAAAAGATGAAGATACAATAACCAAATAAAAAAGGCTCCCTCAATACAAAGGGAGCCTTTAGTTTAAAACAAGTGTGGTTATTAATATATTATCCCTTAGGGTTCAGGGCTTCGTTTATCCTGTCGGAAAGATCCTGCAGGTGATAAGTGGTCATGCTGTCTGCTGATGCCGAACTCTTAATCATGGCGTTAATAGCTTTAAGCTGCGCTTTAGCTACCGATACCACGTCGGTCGATTCTTTTTCAGCATCGCGCGGAGCACCACCCGTTCTTCTGCTGCCAGCCTGTAATGCTGCCAGGGCAGGGTCAACAGGAGGAGTTGGTTTTACCAGCGTTATCAGTTTATCAACATACAATTTCTGCAGGTTACGACGATAAACATCAACCGCCTGGCCTGCTTTTACCTCCCTGAAGATCGAGCCGTTCAGATCAGTAAACAGGTCGCTTATCTTATAAGCGGCAGCCCCATCTTCGGCTTCAGCCGATATTAGTTTATACAAAGTATGGTTGCTCAATAAACGTGTCAGGGTGGTGTTTTGCAGGTTCGATATGATCAGCAAACCATTACCCTGGGTATTGCTTAGTATAAAATCATTCAACAGCCATTTTGGCGTGGTAAATAATTGCGCGTCCAAAAATGCCATGGCTTCTTTTTGAGTAGCAGCAGGCACATTTTCATATACTTTGCCAACCTGCTCTACGGTTTTAGGGTTTTCGTAAACGCCGCCAATGTTTTTTGTAACATGGCCCATATAACGGTTAAACTGGCTTGTTAGCTGCCCATACATGTTTTCCAGGTCATCATAGCTTTCATTCGGCTCTTTGGTCCATTCAGGCAGTTTGGCTAATATCACTTTCAGATTTTTGATGCCATAAGTGCTGGCCTTCATCGCGTTATCGCTCAGGTCCTCGTTTTGTGAGTGCGGGTCGTCGGGGTTGGTTTCGGTACCAAACCATAAGCGGCGGTCTTTTAAACGCTCAACAGCTACCTTATTCAGGATAGGTTTTTCCTCTTCGGCGGTTTTAGCGTTTGGTAATAACTTATATCCCCACTCAATGGCCCATTTATCATAGTCGCCAATGCGTGGGTATAAACCTGCTTTGCCAATGTTATCTTCCGGCTGCGCCACATAGTTAAAACGTGCATAATCCATAATTGATGGCGTATGGCCATTGGCCTCAACCCATGCCTTGTTACGCAGCATTTCGGTTGGTACGGTTGAGCTCGACCCCCAGTTATGGCGTAGTCCCAGGGTGTGGCCAACCTCGTGCGAAGACACAAAACGGATCAGGTCGCCCATCAGCTCATCGCTAAAGTGCATGCTGCGCGAGCGTGGGTCAACTGCCGCGGTTTGTATCATATACCAATCGTGCACCAGCTTCATTACGTTATGGTACCAGTTAATGTGCGTTTCCAGTATCTCGCCGCTCCGCGGATCCGATACGTGGGGCCCGCTGGCATTCTCAGTTTCCGATGGTTTGTAAACAATGGCAGAGTGCGCGGCATCGTCTAAGCTCCAGGTAGAATCTTCTTTGGCGGTAGGCGCCATTTTAGCTATAATAGCATCTTTAAAGCCTGCCTTTTCGAAAGCTTTCTGCCAATCGTTAACACCAGCTATCAGGTAGGGAACCCATTTTTTAGGGGTAGCAGGGTCAATATAATAAATGATCTGTTTTTTAGGAACCACCAGTTCGCCGCGTTTGTATTTTGCCATATCTTCGGCTCTTGGCTCTAAGCGCCAGCGGGCAATCATCTCAATGCTTTTAACACCTTGTGGGTTAGCATCAAAATCGGTATAGCCGGTAGTAAAGTAACCAATGCGCTCATCGTAAAAACGGGGTTTCATAGGTACTTTAGGCAATACCAACAGCGAGGTATTCAACTCAACAGTTGCAGAGCCATTACCGGCAGCTGCACCAGGCGTTGCCGCAGGGGCAGGGGCGCCACCACGACCGCCAAAACCAGACGCAGCGCTAAGGCTGTAAGTTTTAACCGTAGTGATCTCAATATTGGTTGGGAAGCTTTTTACATTCTCAATATAGCTGCGATCAGCCATGATACTGCCCAACCTGATTCGGCTTTTGCCCTGCGCCGAACCGAAAAAGAAGATATCGCCGTCACCATTGATATAATCCGTCATATCGATTACGCTGCCTTTTGAATCGGGCGAGTAGGCGGCAATGTTAAACGCCGCGGCTATAGCCTGGATGTTTGAACGCTGTACGGCCTGGTACATAGCTTTGGTACTATCAGGACTATAAGCTCTGTACGATATTTTGCGCATAAAAATGCGGTTTGAAGGGCCTTTTTCAAAGGTGATCACCGTTTCGCCTATCTGGTCGCCGGCATAACCGTCGGCGGCACGTACTTCGGCACCGGCTTTTGATATCCGGGCAACTACCAGTATTTCACGGTTCAATAAGCTATCCGGGATTTCAAAATAGTATTTATCGTCAATTTTGTGGGTTTTAAATAAGCCGTTGTGGGTAATGGCTTTATTGGTAATTACAGTGTTGTAAGGTCTTGGAGCGGCCCGCACAGTTGGAGCCCCCACGAACCCGGCTCTTCTGTTAGTGGTATCGCCGGTAGCAGTGCCACCGCCGCGTTGCGCTACCGCCACGCCCGAGCATACTGTAATTGTGAAAAATACAGCGAGTAAATTTTTCTTCATGTTAGTTAGTTAATGTGTTTGTTGTTATTTTAACAAAAGGTAAATATAATAGCTTGTTAAATAAAACCCGGTTGTATAGCCTGAATGTTACAAATAACTAAAATTATATTCTGTTGGGTTTGCCTTATCGCAAACAAGTAACTGTAAAAGAAGAAATTACGGAATGTTATAGACGATAACTAAAGTAATGAGCAGCTGTAATTTAAGTAAGCCCTGTTACATTTTTGATAAGGTAACAGGACTTAAAGATGATATTAATAACCTACGGTAAACCGTTGTTTAATAAATTGCGGGTTCTCCAATTCATCTGCTAAAGCCACAGCATAATCATCGTAAGTGATGCGGCTATGGCCTTCGGCATCAAATATCGGGTTGTCTTTTGCAATGCGGAACTTGCCTGTACGTTCTCCCGGCTCGATAATTATGGCCGGACTCAAAAACGTCCAATCTAACTCCGTTTCTTTACGAAATACCTCAAGCGATTTGCGTTGCTCATTAGCACCGGCTTTCCACATTTCAGGAAACTCCGGTGTATCTACCAGTTGCACTCCCGGCGCTACTTCCAGACTGCCCGCGCCGCCAACATTCAGTAAGCGTTTAACGCCGGCTTTTTTGCTTGCCGCGATAACCGATGCAGCAACATCACTAAACAGGTAGAAGGTTTCGGGTTTGGTCCAATCCACACCAAAAGCGCTGATCACGGCATCGTGGCCTTTTAATACACCTGCTAATTCATCTGTACTTAGTACATCCGCTTTTACAAAAGTAAGGTTAGGGTGGCTAAGGGTTGCTGTTTCGGGGTTACGCGCTATACCGGTTACCAGGTGGCCGCGATTTAATAATTCGTTTGCGATGCGTGAGCCTATTTTTCCGTTGGCTCCAATTAGTGCTACTTTCATTTTTATGTTTGTTTAATTGTAATAAATATTGTTACAGTTTTATATAAAAAAAATTTAATCGAATTGGTTTAAAAAATTGTGCAGGGTAGTGGTGCTCAGTTGGCTTATCATTGCTTTTTCGGCATCGGTATATAAGGTGCTAAGCTGCGTTTTTATTTGCCTGCCGATAGGGCATGCAGGGTTAGGTTCATTCTTAGCCTCGCCCAATAATGGCGACTGCTTCACTGCTTCATACACATCCGATAAACGGATGTCCTTTGCGTCCTTATTCAAATAGGCACCCCCATTCTTTCCTTCTTTGCTGGCTACCAGGCCGTGTTTTTGCAGGTTGCTCAACTCTTTGCGTACCAGCACCGGGTTAATATTAATGCTGCCCGCCATATAGTCCGACGACAATAACTCCCCCTTAGCCCCGGCAAGCAGGGTAAGGATATGTACAGATATGGCGAAACGGCTGTTATTCATTACTGTAATATTTGTTATTACAGTACAAATGTACGCATGATTTTTTGTAATGCAAGTGTTTTTAAAGAAAATTAAATAAATCTATATGAGAATGAGGCAAGCTTTACTTCCCCTTCTTCATATACTCCGCTATCCCCGCCTCATTATTATCCCCGCTTTTCTCAAAAGCCTCAATAATATTCTTCCGTTCGTTCTCACTACGGTTCTGGCTCAGTTTATTTTTAGCCTGCAATGATGTTACCCTGATCTCGAAAGCCACAATGCCATTATACATCCGGGTTTTAAATTCGGCGGGTAAGTTGTTCCATTGGTTCAGGTAAGCGGTATCGTATTGAGCTATCATTTTCTCCATCATCGCCGATAGCTGCTCTGCGGTATCAATAATAGTGGCTTTGCCATAGGCGTGTACCGCTATATAGTTCCAGGTGGGTACGTTTTGCTCTTTTTCGTAATACTTTGGCGAGATATAGGCATGCGGCTCCGAAAATACTACCATCACCTCGTTCTGTGTGAGTTGCTTACTTTGCTGATTAGCCTTTGCCAGATGCGATGTGATAATAACCTCACCATCCCGCTCTTCGATCAAAAAGGGCAGGTGAGTAGCCTCAGGGATATTATCCTCCGCGGTAACGAGCAGCCCAAAACTGTACTTCCGGATAAACTCCAGTATCGATTCCCTGTCAGTATTTGAAAAATGTTTTGGGATGTACATCCTACAACGCCTCCAGCATCTTCTTCAACACCGCCTGCGCAGCCCATACGCGGTTGCCGGCTTCGTGTACTACCAACGAGTTTGGCCCATCCAATATCTCGGCAGATAGCTCTAAATTGCGCCTTACGGGAAGGCAGTGCATTATCCTGGCATCGTTGGTTACTTTCAGTTTGTCATTGGTCATCATCCAATCATCATACCCTGTCATCACCTGGCCATAAGGCTCGTATGCCGACCAATTCTTAACATATATAAAATCGGCATCGGTAATAGCTTCTTCCTGGTTATGGGTAATGGTAGCGCCTTGGGTAAAGTCTTCACACAATTCATAACCTTTAGGGTGGGCTATCACAAAATCAACCTCGGCTTTACACATCCACTCGGCAAACGAGTTAGGTACCGCCTGTGGCAATGCTTTTACGTGGGGCGCCCAGGTCAATACTACTTTGGGCCATGGGCGAGGTTTTAATTCTTCAATGGTCACCAAATCGGCCAGGCTTTGCAGCGGGTGGCGCGTTGCCGATTCCAGGCTAACTACCGGTATCTTGCTAAACTCAACAAACTTGTTAAATATCTCTTCGCTGTAATCCAACTCCCGGTCTTTCAATCCCGGGAATGAGCGGATACCCAAAATATCAAGGTATTGGCCCATTACACCTGCCGCTTCGCGCACATGCTCCACGGTAGTGCCGTTCATCACTACATTATCATTAAACTCAAGCGCCCAGCCTTCTTTGTCAACGTTCATTACCATTACGTTCATGCCCAAATTCATGGCCGCTTTTTGCGTGCTTAAACGGGTGCGCAGGCTCGGGTTTAAAAACATGAGGCCCAGGGTACGGTTCTCGCCCAAATGCTTATAGGCATAAGGGTTTTGTTTCAGATGCAGCGCGTCGGCCACTAATTGTTTAATGTCGGTAACGTCGTTTACAGAAGAGAATAGTTTCATATCCGGAGCATGAAGCTTAAAGCATGAAGCTCGAAGCTATTTTTAATGTTTTCTAATTAATGTGCTACAACCTCGCTGGCTTTTAAAACGCTGTTAAATGCCTCCAAAAACCTGTCGGCATGAGCCATGCTCAGGTTAAGTGCCGGTAACAGCCTGATCACGTTTGGTTTGGCTTCGCCGGTAAAAATGTGGTGCTTAAACAGCAGGTCTTTTTTTGCATGGGCCAATTCTTCCGGCAATTCAATACCTATCATTAAACCACGTCCACGTACTTCTTTCACCTGCGGGAATTTTTTAAGCTCTTCTATCAGGTAACCGCCAACGGTAGCAGCGTTTTGCATCAGCTTATCCTGCTCCATTACTTCCAGCACAGCCAAAGCCGCGGCGCAGGCCAAGTGGTTACCGCCAAAGGTGGTACCCAACATGAAGTAAGCAGGTTTTATTTTGGGTGCGATAGATATGGCGCCTATCGGGAAACCGTTGCCCATACCTTTAGCCATGCTGTAGATATCGGCATCAACACCCGCGAAATCCTGCGAGTAAAACTTGCCGGTACGGCCATAACCGCATTGCACCGAGTCGGCAATAAATACCGAGTTATATTGGTCGCAAAGCGAACGTATCTTTTGCAGGAAGCTGTTGGTTGCCACCTGTATGCCGCCAACACCTTGTATACCTTCAATAATAACTGATGATATCTGGTCGCCCTGTTCCGCGAAAGCCTGCTCTAAAGCGGCCTCATCGCACCAAGGCAAAAATATTACGTTATCGGTCTCGTTTATCGGAGCGACGATCTTTGGGTTATCGGTAACCGCTACAGCCAATGATGTGCGGCCATGGAAAGCCTTACGGAAAGCCACCACCTTTTTACGACCATTATAAAACGAAGCCAGTTTTAATGCATTCTCGTTTGCCTCGGCACCCGAGTTAACCAAAAACAATTGATAGTCTTCCTTACCCGATACATGGCCCAATTTGGTAGCCAGTTCAACCTGCAAAGGAATTTCAATCGAGTTGGAGTAAAACCCAAGTTGATGCAACTGATCTTCCAATCGCTTCACATAGTGCGGGTGTGTGTGACCAATGGAAATAACGGCATGGCCGCCATACAGGTCCAGGTACTCCTGGCCGTTTGAATCCCAAACTAAACTGCCTTGCCCTTTAACAATGTTAATGGGGTTGATAGGGTATACGTCGAATAACTTCATTTTTTTAGCTTGAAGCCGGAAGCAAGAAGCGAGGAGCTTTTTGTCAGGCGATAAACAATTAATTAATTCCCTCTTATTGTTTTTATCAATGCGATAAGCATAGCGATAACTTCGTTTGCTTTGCCGTTCACGCTTTGATAAGTTTCTTCATTTATATAGCCAAGATCTCGAGCAAGTAAACAAGAATACTCTAACTCTTTGGCTGAACCAAGTGCCATATCCAAAAAATGGCTAAAATCTTTTTCACTATTTCGGCCACATCCCTCAACTATATTAAGTGTTATAGAATATGCTGCCCGCTTACTTTGACTACATAGGTCAAATTGCTCATGTTTAGGATAGCAAGTTATTACTTGTTTGTAAGTAAACAACACAAGTTGATGTGCTTTTTCCCAAACTTGTAATTTTTTATAATCCCTCATCCTTTATAGCTTTTAAAAAGCTTCCGGCTTCAAGCTTCCAGCTTCGTGCTTAAAAGGCAACAGCCTTTAATCTCAACCCTGCATCCTCATTAAGACCGAATATCAAATTCATATTTTGTACTGCCTGGCCTGATGCACCCTTTGTTAAATTATCTATTATCGAAAGTATAAACAACTTATTACCCAGTTTCTTCACCTGCACAAAGCACTTATTGGTATTCACCACTTGCTTCAAGTCAATATTCCGACTGGTAACATGAGTGAACGGGTGACTTGCGTAATAGTCGCTGTATAGCTTCAACGCTTCATCTTCCGATAAGTCCGATTCAGTATACATCGAAGCGATAATACCACGGGTATAATCGCCACGATAAGGTACAAAGTTTAGCTCGCCAACGCCATTGGGCTGCAGTTGTGCTAACGATTCGCCTATCTCATTCAAATGCTGGTGATCGAATACTTTGTATACCGATAGGTTATCGTTCCTCCAGGTAAAATGCGTGGTATCGGTAGCTTTTTGACCGGCACCCGTCGAGCCAGTAGTAGCCGTGATGTGTACCTCATTGGTCAGCAAACCTTTGGCGGCAAGCGGTAATAAGCCCAATTGCAAACAGGTAGCAAAACAACCCGGGTTGGCAATATTTTTGGCCGATTTAATAGCCTCGCGGTTCAACTCCGGCAAGCCATACACAAACTCACGGAACAAAGGTTCAGGGTCGGCAGTGATGTGCGGATTTTTGAATTTCGAATTTTTACTTAACCTAAAATCCTGGCTCAGATCAATGATCTTTACATGTGCCGCTATCGGGTTGGCATCCAAAAACTTCTTCGCATCGCCATGGCCCACACATAAAAACAGTACGTCAATATCATCGTGCAGGTCGCTGCTGAATTTTAGTTCGGTATCGCCAAACAGGTCGGTATGTACTTCGTACAGGTAGTTGCCTGCATTGCTGCTGCTGTTAATAAAGGCGATATCCACATTAGGGTGGTTCACCAGGATACGCAATAACTCGCCGCCGGTATAACCCGCGCCGCCAATAATACCCACGTTTATTTTACCACCCTGCGGGGGGGATAAAGTAAGACTTTCCTGTATGATCTGGTTACTGCTCATCGTTATTCGTTTTTTAGTTCCCCCTTTAGGGGGTTAGGGGGTCACCCTGTCGTTTTTTGTTGATGGCTGCGAGTAGAGTATAAACTCCAGGTCGCCATCGTTTTTATTACTGATAAAATGCTTTTGGCCCGCTTTGATCTCGATGCCTTCGTTAGGCTTTAAAATATGCTCAATACCATCAATAGTAAAGTTGGCCTTGCCGGTTAGTATAAAAAAGAACTGGTTTGCCTTGTCGTGATAATGCAGTTTTTCGGCGGTATCAGGCGGCATCAGTTCCTGTTTAATGGATAACGCTTCGGTATCAACAAAATTCCATCCGTAGCAACCATCGCCCCAGCTGTATTGGTTAATGCAGTTCGATTTTGAAACCGCGCCCAATAGGGGGGAGATTGTAAGATTATTTTCGTTGCCCTGGTCGTTATCCATTTTTTATTTCCTTTCGGGATTATGATTGCCCGTTAACTTTATGGTAGATCATTACCTGGTTACCGAATATTTTCGAGAAACCTTTAACATCTTCGCCACTCCACGAGTTGTTCATCTCGCCATAAGTACCAAACTTGTTCGACATCAAATCGTGGTCCGACTCGATACCGATCACCTGGAAACGGTAAGGGTTAAGTTCAACAAATACTTTACCGCTCACGGTTTTTT
>Ga0070659_100000444_pt1 | contig 30908 bp, 24 predicted proteins | sample KBSC23metaG_FD_64666 | JGI IMG/M metagenome (GOLD analysis project Ga0070659, IMG submission 64666) | Corn rhizosphere microbial communities from Kellogg Biological Station, Michigan, USA - KBS C2-3 metaG | ecosystem: Host-associated > Plants > Roots > Rhizosphere > Soil ... | reverse complement strand
GATCGGCGCCGCGCGCACCGAGCGCGGCGTCGAGGTCTGGGTCGCCGACCAGGGCCGGGGCATCGAGTCGGAGTTCCTGCCGCACCTGATCGACAGGCCGAGCCCGACGCCGTGGTCGCGGCGGGTGTCACCCAGCTCGGCCTGGGTGAACGGCTCGAACAGGTGCGGCAGGAACTCCGACTCGATGCCCCGGCCCTGGTCGGCGACCCAGACCTCGACGCCGCGCTCGGTGCGCGCGGCGCCGATCTCGATCTCCGAGCCCACCGGCGAGTACTTGCGCGCGTTGTCGACGAGGTTGCCGACGACCTGCTCCAGCCGGACGGGGTCGGCGATGACGACCGGCAGCCCGTCCGCGACAGCGGTCGTGAGCCGGTGCACGCTGTCCGGCACCGACGCGACGACGTGCTCGACGACGTCTCCGATGCGCACCGGGCTGTTGGACACCCGCAGCGCGCCGCGGTCGAGATGGGCTTCGTCGAGCAGATCCTCGACTAGCCGGTGCAGCCGGCGGGCCTGCGTCTCGATCCGGTCGAGCAGCCGGGCCTGCTCCTCCCCCGCGAGGGAGCTTCCCCGGCCCTGCAAGGTGCGGGCGAAGCCGATGACGGCGGTCAGCGGCGTCCGGAGCTCGTGCGAGACGTTGGCGAGGAAGCTCGACTTCATCCGGTTGAGCTCGGCCATCCGCTCGACCGTCGCGCGCTCGCGTTCGGAGCGACGTGCGTTGTCGACGCCGACCGCGACCTGCGCCGCGAGCGCCACGAGGAATGCGTCGGCTTCCTGCTCGGTGCGTTCGAGCAGCAGCGCGCCGGTCATCACCCCGTCGGAGGCGAGCGCGGCCAGCACGCATTCGTGCCCGTCGTACTCCGCCCGCCGGACCCGCTCCTGGAAGTCCGCGACCGTCTGCGGCGGCTTCCAGTCGCCGGCCCGGACCGCTTGCAGCGTGAGCTCCCGATCGTCGTCGAGCAGGTAGACCGCGGCGGTCGTCGTCCCGGTCATCCGGCTGAGCACGTCGACCGCCGCGTCGAGGACGAGCGGGAGCTTCGACGAGCTCGACGTCGCGGTGGTCATCGCGATCAGCGCGGTCAGCTCGTTCTGCCGGCGCCGGACGTTGTCGCCGAGGACGGCATTGGCCTGCTGCAGCTGGCCGACCAGCTCGGCGTTGCGAGCCCGCAACGACCGCCGGTCGAGCCCGTTGCGCACCGCTGTCAGCAGCAGCTCGGGCCGCACCGGCTTGACCAGGAAGTCCTCGACCTTGCCGACCGCGACGAGCGCGGTCTCGGCCGCGGCGTACCCGGTCATCAGCAACACCGGCAGATCCGGATCGTTGGACTTGATCGACTCGGCCAGCTCGATGCCGGTCGCGTCGGGGAGCCGCTGGTCGAGGATCGCGAGCGCGATCGCCTCCTCGGCGAGGATCGCGTGCGCGGCCGCCGCCGTACCGGCGGTGACCGACGCGATGCCGTGCGCGGCGAGGATCTCGGACAGCGTTTCGCGCATCCCGGCGTCGTCGTCGACGACCAGGACGCGCAGCGCGGCCAGGTCGGTCATGCGGCCACGGCACCTGCGAGAACGTCGAGAAGGTGCGGCGCGGCGAACGGCTTCTGCAGTACGGCGTGCACGCCGCCGGCCCGGGCCTCGCGCAGCCGCTCCTCGAGCGCGTACGCGGTCATCAGTACGACGGGAGGCGGCGGCGCACCAGACTCGTGCAGGACGGCGACGCCGTCACGCCCGGGCATCCGGACGTCCATGAGGACCAGGTCGAAGCCGCCGCGGAGCAGGTGCTCCAACGCGCTGTCGCCGTTGTTGACCGCGGTGACGTCGTAACCGGCGCTGGAGAGGATGTCGCTCAGCGTCTCGAGCATTCCCGGCTCGTCGTCGACGAGCAGAATGTGCAGGCTCATGTGGCCACCTCGGCGGTGGTCTCGGCGGTCTCGGCGGCGCTGTCGCTGGCTTGGCGCGGGACGGGCACCCGCGGGAGCGTCACGGTGAAGGTCGTGCCCTGCCCGGGTGCCGATACGACGGTGATCTCGCCGCCGTGCGCTTCGACGATGCGCCGGCTGACCGCGAGGCCGAGCCCGACGCCGCGCGCCTTCGTGGTGAAGAACGGCTCGAAGACGCGACTGCTGACGTCGGGGTCCATCCCGACGCCGGTGTCGGTCACCGACATGTGCAGCCGCGCGCCGTCGGTCGTCATCCCGACCGTGACGGTGCCGCCGTCGATCATCGCCTGGTAGGCGTTGCCGATCAGGTTGAGCAGGACCTGTCGGAGCATGTCGCGGTCGGCGGCGAGCAGCACCGGTGGCGCTGGCAGGTTGCGCACGGCGGTGATCCCGCTCGGCGGCGGCAACACGGTCAGTGCCTCGTCGATGAGCGCGACCGCGTCGACGTCGGTCGTCACCGGGTCGCGTTGCCGGGCGAACTCCAGCAGGTCCGACACGATGACGGTCGCGGCCGAGACTTCGCGTTCGGCGGTCGACAGGTGCCGGCTGGCGGCGTCGGTCGGGTTCGGGCCGAGGTCGCCGCGCAGCAGGTAGACCGCGTTGCTGATGACGCCGAGCGGGTTGCGAAGCTCGTGGCCGATCGTCGAGGCGAGCTCCCCGATCGCCGCGAGCCGCTCGGATCGGACCAGCTGCTCCTGGGCGTCGGCGAGTTCCCGCATCGAACCCTTGAGCTCCTCGGTCCGCTCGTCCGCGACGGCGAGTGCGTACTCGCGCCGGCGGCCGAGCGTCTCGACCACGAGCACACCGAACATGCCCACGACGAGAACCGCGCCGAGCAGGATCCACGGAGTCGCGGTCGCGGCCGAGCCGACGAGCGGCTTGCGCGCCTTCGCGACGAGCAGCCACGGCTCACCCTCGCCGACCGGCGACTTCGCCGCCGCCGTGTCGCCGTGCAGCGGCAGCTTGCCGGCGCCGGCCGAGGCGGTCAGCAGCTGGTCAGGCAACGCCCGCGGCCCGACGTAGACCGCCGCGATCAGCTCGCTGAACGGCTGTCCCGACGTGGTGGGGCTCGCGACCTGCGGATGCACGACGCTCTCGGCGTAGATCGCGTAACCCTGCAACGCGGGCGAGGTGTAGGCGAAGCCGAGGTTGCGGTTGTTGGGCGTGCCGCCGAACAGCGGCGTGTCGACGAGGCCGCCGGTCAGTCCGGCGTGCGTGACGGCGGACTGTACGGCGGTCGCCCGCGGACCATCCAGCGTGGTCGGAATCGGTTGACCGGACTGGGCGACGACCTGCAGCGGCCCGGTGGTGCGGACCAGCGCCATCGTCGCGAAGCCGCCGGGTGCCGACGTCAGGAGCTTGGTGCTGCGGCGGAACGCGTCGACGTCGGCGTTCGTCGCCGCGGCGGTGCCGGCGAGCGACGAGAACTGCGAGCGCACCGAGCCGAGCAGGCTCGAGAGGTACAGCGCCGCTTCGTCGGTGCGCTGCTTGAGCAGCTTGTGTTCCTGATCGGAGACGACGTGGCGGGTGAAGAAGAAGCTCGCCACGGCGAGCACCGCGACGGCGAGCAGGACGAGCAACGACAGCGGACGCAGTCGCATCCGCGAGGCCGGGATCTCCGGCAAGCCGGCAGCCACCACGGGCCCCCTTCGGGCGTGAGGAGCAGTGTCCTAATTCGAGCAGCGGCGGGTGCTTTTGGGAATGGCACCAAGGGACTAACCCGGCGGGTCAGTGAAGGCTGGGCATATCGGTAAATCGGGCCAGATCCCCCGCCAACCACGCCGGTAGCCGCGCGTCGAGGCGGGTTCCGTCGGCGACGTGCTCGACCGCGTCGACCTGCCCGTGCCGGTGCACCTTCGCGACGACGTCGCCGCGGTCGTAGGGCACCAGCAGCGTCACCGGGACGTCGTACTCCGGCAGCAGCTCGGCGACGCGCATCCGCAGCGCCTCGATGCCGGCGCCGGTCCGCGCGGACACGCACACGGCGTCCGGGTGGGTACGGCGGATGCGGTCGACCTCGGCCGGGTCGGCGACGTCGGACTTGTTGACGACGACGAGCTCGCGCACGTCGTTCGCGCCGATCTCGCCGAGCACCTCGCGGACGGCCGCGAGCTGGCCGGCCGGATCGGGATGCGCGCCGTCCACGACGTGCAGCACGAGGTCGGCCTCGCCGACCTCTTCCAGCGTCGAGCGGAACGCCTCGACGAGCTGGTGCGGCAGGTGCCGGACGAAGCCGACGGTGTCGGCGAGGGTGAACAGCCGGCCGTCGGGTGTCTCCGCCCGCCGTACCGTCGGGTCGAGCGTCGCGAACAGCGCGTTCTCGACCAGCACCCCCGCGCCGGTCAGCCGGTTGAGCAGCGACGACTTGCCCGCGTTGGTGTAGCCGGCGATGACGACGCTCGGCACCGAGCGGCGCCGGCGTTCCTGCCGCTTGACCTCGCGGGCGGTGCGCATCGCCGCGATGTCGCGGCGCAGCTTCGCGGTCCGCATCCGGATCCGCCGCCGGTCGGTCTCGATCTTCGTCTCGCCGGGGCCGCGGGTACCGATGCCGCCACCGCCGGCGACCCGGCCGCCGGCCTGCCGGGAGAGCGACTCGCCCCAGCCACGGAGCCGCGGCAGCATGTATTCCATCTGCGCGAGCTCGACCTGCGCTTTGCCCTCGCGGCTGCGCGCGTGCTGGGCGAAGATGTCGAGGATCAGCGCGGTCCGGTCGATCACCTTGACCTTGACGACGTCTTCGAGCTGGCGCAGCTGGCCGGGGGTGAGCTCGCCGTCGCAGATGACGGTGTCGGCGCCGGTCGCGACGACGATGTCGCGCAGGTCGCGCGCCTTGCCGGAGCCGACGAACGTCGCGGCGTCCGGCTTGTCGCGGCGTTGGATCAGCCCTTCCAGCACTTGGGATCCGGCGGTCTCGGCGAGTGCCTTGAGCTCCTGCAGCGACGTCTCGGCCTCGTCGAGGGTGCCGGACGTCCAGACGCCGATGAGGACGACGCGTTCGAGCCGCAGCTGCCGGTACTCGACCTCGGTGATGTCCTCGAGCTCGGTCGTGATGCCGGCGACCCGGCGCAGGCCGCGGCGGGCGTCGAGCTCGAGCTCGACCCGCTCGTCGCCGGCGTACTCGTCGATGTCGTCGAACTCGTCGCTGAGCGTGATCTCAGCTCCGCTGATGTCGCTCGGCGCGAACTCGTCGCGGGGTACGGAAGTCATCAGTTCTCTCAACGCCGAGCTCGGGTGCGGACTTCCCGGATGGTCGCAGACTCAGCGGTCACTGTCGTCCCGATATTCACCGCTGAAGGTCAGCACCGCGGGTCCGGCGAGCAGCACCTCGCCGTCGTCCTGCCAGGTGACGGTCAGCCGCCCGCCCGGCACGTCGACGTCGTACGACGTCCGTTCGCCGCGCGCAGCCATCACGGCGACGGCGGCGGCGCAGGCGCCGGTGCCGCAGGATCGGGTCTCGCCGACGCCGCGCTCGTGCACGCGCATCCGGATGCCGGCCGGGCCGGTGGGCTCGACGACCTCGACGTTGACCCCGTCGGGGAACGCGCCGGGTGGGTCGATGGCCGGCGCGGTGCCGAGGTCGACCCGCGCGACCGCGAGGTCGGGATCGGTGACGACGAGGTGCGGGTTGCCCATCGACCAGCCGGTGGCCGCCCACCAGCGGTCGCCGAGCTGCACCTTCGCGTCGGCGAGCTTCGTCGCCGGGCCCATGCCGACGGTCACGTCGCCGTACCGCGGGACCGTCACGGTCTTGACGCCGGCCCGGGTGTCGATCAGCAGGTCGCCCGGCTCTTCGAGGCCGCTGTCGACGAGGTAGCGGGCGAACACCCGGATGCCGTTGCCGCACATCTCGGCGAGGCTGCCGTCGGCGTTGCGGTAGTCCATGAACCAGCGCGGGTGGTCTTCGCTCTTCGCGGGCACCCGTACGACGCCGAGCACGCCGTCGGCGCCGACGCCGCGGCGGCGGTCACACAACGCCGTGACCGTGGCCGCGTCGAGCTCGTCGGTGCCGTCGGGCAGCAGCACGAAGTCGTTCTCGGTGCCGTGACCCTTGACGAACCGCACGCCCACCAGCCTAAGCGCCCCCTCAATTGCGCGATAGCGGACATAGAAGTCCGCTATCGCGCAATTGGAAGGTCAGCTGAGTGGGTGCAGGGTCCGGTCGACCCGCGGACTAGGGACCCGGCCGCTCCCCTGCCAGCCGGTGCCGTGCGCGAGCATCAACCGGGCTTGCTCGGCCCGCTGCGGGCCGCTGAACAGGTAGCCGAGCGCGCGGTCGCAGCCGAGCTCGCACAACCGCGCGCCCTCGGCCCACGACTCGACGCCTTCGGCGACGACGCGGATGCCGTGCGCGTGTGCGAGCTCGATCACCGACGACACGATCGTGTCGTTCTCCAGGTCGTTGCCGACGCCGCGGACGAACGACTGGTCGAGCTTGACCGCCTCGATCGGCAGCTCGCCGAGGGTCGAGAGCGAGGAGTACCAGGTGCCGAAGTCGTCGAGGGCGAGCGCGACACCCGCGTCCCGCAATTCCGCGAGCAGCGCGGCGGTGTGCCGGCTGCCGCCGCCGATCCCCTCTTCGGTGACTTCCAGACCGAGGACGCCGGGCGGCAGCGCGCTGTCGTGGATCAGCCCGAGCAGCCGGTCGGTGAAGTCGGCCTCCAGCAGCTGCGAGCCGGACACGTTGACCCACATCTGCCGCGCGGTCCCGTCGACCGTCGGCGGCAGCGGCCGCCAGCTCTCCAGCTCGGAGACGCACCGTTCGAGCACCCACCAGCCGAGCTTGGGCAGCAGCCCGGCGCCGTCGGCGACGGCGAGGAAGTCGGCGGGCCAGAGCAGGCCGCGTTGCGGGTGCTGCCAGCGCAGCAGTGCCTCCATCCCGACGACGGCACCGCTGGCGAGGTCGACCTCGGGCTGGAAGTGCAGCACCAGCGCATCGGTGTCGAGGGCGCGCGACAGCGCCGGGACGAGATCGAGGTCAAGACTCCCCATGCGTGCTCCTCGTGGGCGCGAGAATCCGCTATGTCCGGCAAGTGTGCGGCCCCCGAGCACGCGCGGGTATGGCCCGAACGGCCTAGTTTTCCGCGCCGGCGAGCGCGAGGGCAAGCGCCGGCAGATCCGGCGTGCCGGCGTCGAGCCAGCGGATCCGCGGGTCGCGGCGGAACCACGAGCGCTGCCGCCGGACGAAACGCCTCGTCGCCATGGCGGTGGTCGCGATCGCCTGCGCCTCGTCGATGACGCCGTCGAGCATCGCGAGCACCTGCTGGTAGCCGAGCGCACGGGAGGCGGTCCGGCCCGCGCGCAAGCCCTCCCCGACGAGCGCCTCGACCTCGGCCACGAAGCCCGCGGCGAACATCCGCCCGACCCGTACGTCGACCTGCAGGTCGAGCACGGCGTCGTCGAGGTCGAGCCCCATCTGTACGACGTCGTACACGGCCTCATACGAGGGCAGCGCGGCGGTGAACGGCCGGCCGGTCAGCTCGACCACTTCGAGGGCACGGACTATCCGGCGCCCGTTGGTCGGCAGGATCGCCGCGGCGGCGGCGGGATCGCGTTCGGCGAGACGTTCGTGCAACGCGACCGACCCGACGGCGGCGAGCTCGGTCTCGAGCGCGCTACGCAGGCCGGGATCGGTGCCGGGGAACTCGATGTGGTCGAGCGCGGCCCGGACGTAGAGTCCGCTGCCACCGACGAGCACGGGTACGACGCCGCGCGCGTGCAGCTCGTCGATGACGGCGCGGGCGCGCTGCTGGTATTCCGCGACCGATGCCGGATAGGTCACCGGCCAGATGTCGAGCAGGTGGTGCCGGACCTGTTCGCGCTCGGCCGCGGTGACCTTCGCCGTCCCGATGTCCATGCCGCGGTAGAGCTGCATCGAGTCGGCGTTGACGACCTCGCCGCCGAGCGCGCGGGCGAGCTCGATCGCCAGCGCCGACTTGCCGGTCGCGGTCGGGCCGACGACCGCGACCACGCGTCGCGTCAGTGCCATGTCCACGCGGCGACGTGGTAGCCGACGCCGTATCGCGCATCGAACGACGGCGCGACCGCGTGCGTCGCATGGCCCGCGGCGCCGGTCGCGGCGCCGGCGAGAACCTGCCACGGCGCCCGGCCGGCGGCGAGCAGCTCGTCGGCGAGCGCGACGTCGAGGGTCGCGAGCGCGGACCAATCGGCCGCCGTGAACGCGTCGTGCACGGCGGCGTCGAAACCCGGCGCCCGCGGGTCGACGTACCCGGGCCCTTTGACGTCGTGCCGGGCCGAACCGTCCCCCATGACCAGCAGCGCGACGCTGTCCGCCGAGGCCGCGAGCTCGGCACCGAGCGCCGCGCACTCGCCCGCGTCGAGGGTCGGGTCGACGGCGACGAACGACCGCGGCCGGCCGCGGGTCAGCCACGCGCCGGCCAGCACCGAGAGCGGCAACGGCTCGGGTACGTCGACCGCGACGCCGGCTCCCCACGGCGCGAACGACGTCGCGTGCGGCCGGCTGTCGGCGCCCACGATGTAGAGGACGTCGTAGTCGCCGAGTGCGGCGACCGCGGCGGTGCACGCGGCGCGCAGCTCGTCGAGCTCGGCGGCGGCGCCGGACGCGAGCTCGGGTACGAGCAGTGGTGGGTGCGGGCAGACCGCGGCGGCCGTCAGCACCGGTCGTCGAACGACGGCATCCCGACGAACACGCCGGGCACGGGGGCCGCGGCGGTCTCGCGCGGTGCGCGCCGGCGAACCGCGAGCATGTCGTCGGCGACGAGGTGGTGCGGTGCGGCGTACGTGACGCGGACGGTCGCGATGTCGCCGGGGACGGCGTCGCCCTGATCGCCGCTGCATTGGGCGAGATGCACCAGCCGGTTGTCGCGGGCCCGGCCGGACAACCGGTGCGTCGCGCCGTCCTTGCGACCTTCGCCTTCGGCGACGAGCACTTCGAGGGTCGCGCCGTCGAGCTTCTTGTTCTCCGCCCACGCGATCTCGTCGACGAGCTCGACGAGGCGCCCGTAGCGTTCGGCGACCGCCGACGCCGGCACCTGATCGGGCATGTCGGCGGCCGGCGTGCCGGGGCGCTTGGAGTACTGGAACGTGAACGCGCCGGCGAATCGCGCGGCGCGGACGACGTCGAGCGTCTGCGCGAAGTCGTCGTCGGTCTCGCCCGGGAATCCGACGATGATGTCGGTCGTGATCGCGGCGTCCGGCATCGCGGCGCGCACCCGGTCGAGGATGCCGAGGTACCGGTCGGCGCGGTAGGACCGGCGCATCGCCTTGAGGATCCGGTCGCTGCCGGACTGCAACGGCATGTGCAGGCTCGGCATCACGTTCGGCGTCTCGGCCATCGCGTCGATGACGTCGTCGGTGAAGTCGCGCGGGTGCGGGCTGGTGAAGCGCACCCGCTCCAGCCCGTCGATGCCGCCGCACGCGCGCAGCAACTTCCCGAACGCCTGCCGGTCGCCGAACTCCGCGCCGTAGGAGTTGACGTTCTGGCCGAGCAGCGTGATCTCGACGACGCCGTCGTCGGCGAGCGCCTGCACTTCGCGCAGGATGTCGCCGGGCCGCCGGTCGCGTTCCTTGCCGCGCAACGACGGCACGATGCAGAACGTGCAGGTGTTGTTGCAGCCGACGCTGATGCTGACCCACGCGCGATAGGCCGACTCGCGCTTCGTCGGCAGCGTCGACGGGAACGTCTCGAGCGCTTCGAGCAGCTCGACCTGCGCCTCTTGTTCGACGCGCGCGCGTTCGAGGAGCGCCGGGAGGGCGCCGACGTTGTGGGTGCCGAACACGACGTCGACCCACGGTGCACGTTCGACGATCGTGCCGCGGTCCTTCTGCGCCAGGCAGCCGCCGACCGCGATCTGCATGTTCGGGTTGGCCTTCTTCGCCGGCAGCAGGTGACCGAGGTTTCCGTAGAGGCGGTTGTCGGCGTTCTCCCGGACCGCGCACGTGTTGAACACGACGACGTCGGGGGTCTGCTCGCCGGCGGCCTTGACGTACCCGGCCTGTTCGAGGAGCCCGGCGATCCGCTCGGAGTCGTGCACGTTCATCTGGCACCCGAAGGTGCGGACGTCGTACGTGCGCGCGCTCACGGCCTCCAGGCTACGGCGGTAGGCGTGGGAGGGTGGGCGGCATGACGCATCGGAGTCGCCTCACCGCTGTGCTGGTCGACGTACCCGCTTCCGATCAGCAGGCCGCGACCGCGTTCTGGTCGGCCGCGCTGGGCAAGCCGGCGGAGCGGCTGGAGAAGTATCCGGAGTACGCGTTCCTCGGCCAGGCGACGCCCGGGGTCGAGTTCATGGTGCAGGGCACCGGTGACGGCGAACCGCGCATCCACATCGACATCGAGTCCGACGACGTCGAGGCCGAGGTGGCCCGGCTCACCGCACTCGGCGCGACCGAGATCGGCCGGCACAACACCTGGGTGATCCTGCGCGACCCGGTCGGCACCGTGTTCTGCGTCGTACGGGTGCAGGTGCAGGAGTCGTTCGACGCGCACGCGACTACCTGGGACTAGACCGCCCCCGGCGCCGGCGAGCGAGTACGACGAGACCGGTGCCGACCAGTGCCAGCGCGGTGTACGGCACCCACGACGCGAGGCCGGTGTCGACCAACCGGCCGCCGCTCCCCGGCGACGTGCCGCCCGACGTGTTGGTCACCGCGGTCGAGCCGAACGTTAGCTCCCACGCGCCGCGGCCGTACAGCGACACGAGCAGGTGCTTGCCGCTCGGGTCGACGTAGAGGTCGTGCGCGCCGACGCCGAACGGCAGCCCGCCGCCGAGCCGGGTCCACTTGCCGTCACCGGCCGGGTCGGCGAACACACCGACCTCGGTCGCGACGATCAGCTGGTTGCCGCGCAACACGAGACCGCGCGCCTCGGTGCGCGGCAGGTTGCCGGTGATGTCGGTGAAGTGGTCGCCGCCGTCGTGGCTCACGAGCACCTTCGCCGAACCGGTCTTGGTCGTCGAGAACTCGAACGGGTTCTGCTGGCCGACCGCGACGTAGATGGTGCGCACGTTCTTCGGGTCGATGACGATCGAGGTGATCCAGCCCTTCGGCAACCCGATGCTCTGCGCGAGGTGCCAGCACGACGCCGACGCCTTCGCCGCGGTGCACCCGGTCTTCACGTTCGTCGCGATCTTCGACAGCAGCAGCGACGGGTTGGTGAACGCACCGCGGCACGCGCCGCAGACCGCGTCGTACACCGCCGCTCCGCGGACCGCGAGTGCGGTCGCCGACCACGGGTAGTTCTTGCCGGTCGACGGGCTCTTGTTGGGGCTGGTGCCGGCGTCGAACGACTGCGTCCAGTCCGACTTGACGATCGTCGCGGTCGCGAGCGTGTCGTAGAGGACCTGCGTGTTGGTGCCCTTCGTCGTCTCCCACACGGTCTGCGCCGCGGCGACGAGGTGGTTGGGATCGGTCGGGTCGATCGCGACCGGTGAGGTGAAGTTGGCGCCGCTGATGTTGGAGTCGCCGACCGCGCCCGGCGGGATGGCCGTGATCGTCTTCCCGTGGTCGGTCGTGTAGTAGATGATGTCGTTCGGCGTCGTGCAGTACCAGACGTCGGGGTTCGGCGTGGGCAGCACGTAGACGCCGTCGCCGCCGCAGACCTCGATGCCGTGCGTCGATCCGTTGGGCACGAAGATCGAGCCGTTGTCCTGCAGTGCCGCGATGATCTCGCCGTCGGGCTTGAGCGCGACGTGGTACGGCTCGGTCGTCGAGATGTCGTTGACCGCGGTCCAGTTCTTGTTGTCGACACCGACCTGCGTCGGGTCGATCGACTGCGTCAACGTGTGGCTGTCCTGCCGGAAGAAACCGCCGTCGTTGCCGGTGTAGAGGCGGGTTCCGGTGTCGGTCGGGACCGCGATGCCGGCGTGCTGGTCCGGGTGCGTCGACATGCCGCCGACGATCGGCGTCTGGTCCGGGCACGACAAGCCGTACGTCGGCGGGACGTTCTGGTAGTAGAGGATGAAGCCGCAGAGGTCGGCGTAGCGCTCGACGGTGGTGAAGTGCGCCGGGAGCGGGTCGTCGCCGGACGACGCCGGCACCGACTGGAACACTTCCTCAAGACCGAGGTAGACCTGGTCGGCGACCTTCGGATCCGTGGCGACCCACAGGTTGTAGAAGCCCTGTACGCCGATGCCGTAACCGAGAGCGCCGAGCCCGGCGAGCAGGCTGTTCTCGCTCGTCTCGAGCGTCACCGGGTTGGCCTTCATCTTCCAGCTCGCGCCGTCGTCGTTGGACCGGTAGAGGCCGTTGAACGTCGTACCGGTCTTGTTCAGGTTGCCGGCCGGGGTCGTGGACACGACGTCGAGGCTCGCGGGCTCCTTGCCGCCGGCCAGTCCGGCGTCGCTGACCGCGGCCCACAACACCGAGGTGTGGCCGGCGACGGTCTCGTAGGCGAGCCGGATCCGGCCGAGCGGGTCCGACGATCCGGTCGGGCTGCTGCCGAGCCCGGTCGCGGTCAGCTTGGTGAACGACGTACCGCCGTTCGTCGACCGGTAGAGGCCGTTGCCGGGAGACGCGGTCGCGCCGCTGGGCAGCTTGTACTTGCCGAGCGGGAAGCCGACGGCGACGGTGATCTCGTTGGCGTTGTCGGGCTTGACCGCGATGTCGCTGACCCAGTTGGCGAGGAAGCCGGTGCTGCCGGTGGGCAGGGTGACGGCGACGAAGCCGTTGGCCGGGTTCGACTTGTTGAGCCGGAACAGCCCGTGGTTGGAGCCGTAGAACACCGCGTTGGCGGTCGCGACGATCGCGTTGCTGCCGTAGCCCTGCGTCGACTGCTTCGGCCGGATCCAGTGCTTGCCGAGGTCGTGGGTGACGTAGACGCCGGTGCCGTTGACGTCGCCGGACAGCGTGAGGTAGCTGATGCCGGTGCCGGCGTAGATCGTGTTGGGATCGCCGGGGTCGACCGCGACGGCGCCGATGCCCTGGCGTGGCAGCTTGCCGTCGGTGATGTTCGTCCAGTGCGTGCCGGCGTCGGTGCTGCGCCACAGGCCGCCCATGTTGCCGATGTAGACGACGTTCGGGTTGTTCGGCTGGGTCGTGACGACCGCGCCCATGCCGGTGACGCGGGCGAACCGTTCGCCGGACTGCGAGTAGCCGGCCGGCATGTCGATGCCGAACGGGCCGCGCGACTTCCAGTGCAGGGTGCCCGACGTGACCGGCAGCGACTGCGCCTCAGCGGTGTACTTGAGGAAGTTCGCGACGTTGTTGTTGGCGTTGTCGGCACCGCTGACGTTGAGCAGGTTGGGCTCGGTGTCGTTCTCGCCCGGGTTGGCCGCGGCCGGGTAGACGTGCGGCACGCCGATGCGGGGCGCGGCGGACGGCGCCGCCGGCGCGGCGAGCGCCGTCAGACCGGCAAGGGCGGCGGCGACGGGCACCAGCCCGGCGATGAGCGTGCGTGTGCGGGTGGCCATGACCGTCCTCGTTGACGTCGCGATTCGTCCTGTTCGCCCCGAATCGTACCGCCCGAGATGACGCGTCGTATGTAACCGTCAGGCGTCGAGGATGTCGTCGTCGGGCAAGTCGCCGAAGATGTTGAACCGGTCGAGGTACGGCGCGGCGTCGCCGGACCACTCGTACGCCGCGACCTGGCCGCGGCTGCGCCGGCCGGACAGCGCGCGGAACAGCTCGAACTCGCTCGCCCGGACCGACGCCTGCGGCTCGCCGATGCCCGCTGTAAACGCGAAGTCGGTGTCGGTCGCCTTGATCGCAAGCGGAGGGATGCCGGCGTGCTTCAGGCCGCGGCCGCAGCCGAACGCGTAGAGGCTGGTGCAGAACCGCAGCTCCTCGGCGGTCAGGGCGGGCGGAGCGCCGAGCGCGCCGCGGATGTCCTGCTCGTGGGTGAGCGCGTCGACCGCGAGGTTGGGCGGGACGAGGTCGGCCCGCGCGCCGTCGCACATCGTCGGCACGTTCGGCGCCCACTCGTCGAGCAGGTCGGCGACGTCGCGGTCCTTGCGCTCGGCGACCTGCGTCGCGGTCTGGTCGTCGGTCGGGATGCCGGCGATCCGGCCGGCGAGCGCATCGGTCGGGATCGCGGCGAGGTGCGCGAGGACGTCGTGCACCGACCAGCCCGGCGTACCGGGCACCGGCGTGTCCGCCTGCTCCGCGGACAGGCCGCGGGCGAACCCGGCCAGCCGCTCGTGGGCGGCGGAGTAGTGGCGGGCGATCTCGTCGCCGGTCGGCTTGCCGCTCATGTCGCTCCGTAGCTATTTCGCGTATTCGGTCGCCCGTGACTCTCGCACGACGGTGATCCGGATCTGTCCGGGGTAGGTGAGCTCTTCCTCGATCTGCTTCGCGACGTCGCGCGCGATGACCTGCGCGCCGATGTCGTCGACGTCGTCGGGCTTGACCATCACCCGGATCTCGCGGCCCGCCTGCATGGCGAACACCTTCTCCACGCCGGGCTTCTCGCTCGCGATCTCCTCGATGCGTTCGAGCCGCTTGACGTAGTGCTCGAGCGATTCGCGGCGCGCGCCGGGACGGCCGCCGCTGATGCCGTCGGCGGCCTGGGTGAGCACCGCCTCGACGGTGCGGACCTCGACCTCGTTGTGGTGCGCCTCGATCGCGTGCACGACGTCCTCGTGCTCGCCGTACTTGCGGGCGATCTCGGCCCCGATGATCGCGTGACTGCCCTCGACTTCGTGCGTGAGCGCCTTGCCGACGTCATGCAGCACGGTGCAACGCTTCATGAGCACCGGGTCGAGGCGCAGCTCGCTCGCCATCATGCCGGCGATGTGCGCCGACTCGATGAGGTGCTTGAGCACGTTCTGGCCGTACGAGGTGCGGTATCTCAGTTGGCCGAGCAGGGTGATGAGCTCGGGGTGCATGTCGGTGAGGCCGACCTCGACGAGCGCGTCCTCGCCGGCACGGACGCAGAGCTGCTGCACCTCTTGCTTGCTGCGTTCGTAGATCTCCTCGATCCGGTGCGGGTGAATGCGGCCGTCGAGGACGAGCTTTTCAAGGGTGAGCCGGCCGACCTCGCGGCGTACCGGATCGAAGCAGCTGAGCAGCACCGCTTCCGGGGTGTCGTCGATGATCAGGTTGACGCCGGTCGTCGACTCGAACGCGCGGATGTTGCGGCCCTCGCGGCCGATGATGCGGCCCTTCATGTCGTCGCTCGGCAGGTGCAGGACGCTCACGACCGACTCGGCGGTCTGCTCGGAGGCGACCCGCTGGATGGCGAGGGTGACGATCTTGCGGGCTCGGGCTTCGCCCTCTTCCTTCGCTTCGTGCTCGATGTCGCGCACGATCAGCGCGGCTTCGCGTTTGGCCTGGGTCTCGATCGTCTTGACCAGCTCGGCCTTGGCGTCTTGCGCGGTGAGACCGGCGACCCGTTCGAGCTCGCGGGCGCGCTCGGCTTCGGCGCTTTCGAGCGCGGCGATGCGCTGCTCGAGGGCCTGCTCGTGCTGGGCGAGCTCGCGGTCGCGGGCTTCGACGCGGCGCTGCTCGCCGTCGATCCGCTCTTCGCGCTCGACGAGCCGCTGCTCGCGGCGTTCGAGGTCGGCTTTGAGCTCCTGGATCTCGTCTTTGAGGGCGCGGGCCTCGGCCCGCAGATCGCCGAGCTGAGCTTCGGCGGCCTTGCGCGCTTCGGCGGCGGCCGCACCGGCTTCCTTCTCGGCCTCGCGCCGGATCTCGGCGGCGGCGACCTCGGCGTGGTGGCGTACGTCGGCGGCGGCCCGCTCGGCCTGGCGCTGCAGTTCGGCGGCACCGGGGGCGCTCTGTGGCTGCTCAGGGGCGGAGCGTCGCGCCTCGGCGGGCGCGGAGTTGAGTCGCGCGAGGACGCGCAGCAGCAGCACGACGAGAGCGACGACGAGGAGCCCGACGACGATCAAGGCGACAACGACTGCAGCCATGCCGCACCTCCTCTTGGTGCGCGCAGTCGCGCCGCCGCGGAGGCGGGCGCGTCTGCTGACGCGGCAAGGAGGCCGTCAATGCCGCCGCGACGTCATCGGCCGCGACGGTTTCTCGATCACGTATCCGGAGCCGATGAGGCTCCGGCGAGCTCTCGGTGTTGCTCTTTCGGTGTCAGTCGTTCACTGGGTCGCGCTATGAAAGGTCCAATGGCGCGGAGGCGACACGGACGGGGCTCCTTCGTAACGAAAAGGCTAACGCCAGGCGAGCAAGATCAGCAAGGCGCCCCGGCGGCTCGCTCCGCGGGCGTCTCCGGCCGTTCGCCGGACGTGCCGTCGCTTTCGGCGCACCTGTCGTCGCTGTCGCCGCCGGTGCTTGTCTCGGCGGCGCTTGCGGCGACGGCTTCCCGGGCGATGCGTACGGCGAGAGCCTGGCTGAACCCCTTGCGGGCGAGCATGCCGACCAGCCGACGTACCCGGGTCTGCGCGGGAAGCCCCGCCATGGTGCGCAACCGGCGGCTCACCAACGCGCGGGCGGCGATCTCTTCGTCGTCCGCCGAGACGGCCGACACAGCGGCGCCGATCGCCTCGGCGGCGACCCCGCGCCGCTGCAACTCGACGGTCAGGGCCCGCCGGCCCAGCCCCTTGCCGGCATGGCGGCTGGTCACCCAGGCCTGCGCGAACGCCTCGTCGTCGATCAGCCCGACCTCGACGAACCGGTCGAGCACGGCCGTCGCGGCGTCGGGCCGGACGCCGCGACGGGCCAATGCCCGCTCGAGCTCAGCCCGGGTGCGGGGCTGGGACTCGAGCAACCGCAGGGCGATCAACCGCGCGGTGCTTTCCGGGTCGGCGGAGCCGACGGTGCTCTCCGGGTCGGCGGGGCCGACGGTGTCCTCCGGGTCGGCGGAGCCGACGGTGTTGTCCGTGTCCGTGTCCGAGCCGGCTCGGCCCGACTTGTCAGCGTGTGGCGTGGCCAGAGCCGCACCAGCCGCTGACAAGTCTCGCGAGCGGGCCGGCGTATCCATCAGAAGTCGACCGGAACCGCGTCGGGCATCAAGTCGATCGGCTTGTCCGCGTCGAGCCCGGCCGCGCCCACTCCCGCGATGTCCACCGTCTCGTCGCTCGGCGCGTCGACCCGCGCACCGATACCGAGCTTCTCCTTGATCTTCTTCTCGATCTCGTCGGCGAGGTCCGGGTTGTCCCGCAGGAACGACCGCGCGTTCTCCTTGCCCTGCCCGAGCTGGTCGGACTCGTAGGTGTACCAAGCGCCGGCCTTGCGCACGATGCCCTGCTCGACGCCGAGGTCTATGAGCGAACCCTCGCGGCTGATGCCCTGCCCCCACATGATGTCGAACTCGGCCTGCTTGAACGGCGGGGCCACCTTGTTCTTCACGACCTTCACCCGGGTCCGCGAACCGACGGCGTCCTGCCCGTCCTTCAACGTCTCGATCCGGCGCACGTCGAGCCGCACCGAGGCGTAGAACTTCAGCGCCTTGCCACCCGTCGTCGTCTCCGGCGAGCCGAAGAAGACACCGATCTTCTCCCGCAGCTGGTTGATGAAGATGGCCGTCGTGCCCGTATTGGACAGCGCGCCGGTGATCTTGCGCAGCGCCTGGCTCATCAGCCGGGCCTGCAGGCCGACGTGCGAGTCGCCCATCTCACCTTCGATCTCCGCCCGCGGCACGAGTGCGGCGACCGAGTCGATGACCAGGATGTCGAGCGCGCTGGAGCGGATGAGCATGTCGGCGATCTCGAGCGCCTGCTCGCCGGTGTCGGGCTGCGACACCAGGAGCGAGTCGGTGTCGACACCGAGCGCCTTCGCGTACTCCGGATCGAGGGCGTGCTCGGCGTCGATGAACGCCGCGATGCCGCCGGCCCGCTGCGCGTTGGCCACCGCGTGCAGCGCGACCGTCGTCTTGCCCGAGGACTCCGGCCCGTAGATCTCGACGATGCGCCCGCGCGGCAGGCCGCCGATGCCGAGCGCGACGTCGAGGGAGATCGCGCCGGTCGGGATCACCTCGATCGGCGCGCGGGTCTCGTCGCCGAGCCGCATGACCGCGCCCTTGCCGTGCGCCCGCTCGATCTGCGCCAACGCGGTGGACAGCGCCTTGTCGCGGTCGATCCCTGCCATGTGCACCCCTCGGCCGTAGTTCGTTGGACGCGGGTGACGTTAGGCGGACCCGACGACAGAATCCGGCGCCGGAGACAAGCTGTGGACACCCGCGTGCTTTCCACAGTAGGCGAACATCTGTTCGAAACAAGCCGACACGCCGGGCGCCCCGGCGGCCGCTGTTCAGTGCCGGTCGCGCACCGGAATCTCGAAGTGCTCGCAGACCGCGAGCCAGACCGCCTTGGGGTCCTCCCCCGCCGCCAGGGCGTCGTACGCCGTCCGGTCGCCGAGCGCGCGAATGATCTGATCGCGCGCGACGGAATCGGCGTACACCGGCCCGAACCGGGTCCGCATCCGCTCCCAGAACTCCGTCACGCGCACGTGCTCCACGCTAGCCAGCGCAGTCGGTCGCCCTCCGTCCACAGCGGTGCCGGGCGGCCTCGCCGTCCACAGTCCGCCGGGCGCGGGGGCGACTGTCGTACGGCGGGACAACAATGGTCCGCATGGACGCCCTCGACCGATTCTCCGCCGCCACGCGGGAGTGGTTCCGGGCGTCGTTCGCCGCACCGACCGCGGCGCAGGAAGGAGCGTGGGACGCGATCGGGAGCGGCGGGCACGCTCTCGTCATCGCTCCGACCGGTTCCGGCAAAACGCTCGCGGCGTTCCTGCACGGCCTCGACCGCGTCCTGACGAGCGCAATCCCCGCGGATCCGAGCCGGCGCTGCCGCGTGCTCTATATCTCCCCGCTCAAGGCCCTCGCGGTCGACGTCGAGCGCAACCTGCGGGCGCCGCTCGCCGGCATCCGCCACGCCGCGACCCGGTTGGGCGAGACGGTGCGCGACGTCGCGGTGGCGATGCGCACCGGGGACACCACGGCGGAGGAACGACGCGCGTTCCCGCGCCGACCACCGGACATCCTCATCACCACGCCCGAGTCGCTGTTCCTGCTGTTGACGAGCCAGGCCAGGGAAGCGCTGCGAGGTGTCGACACGGTCATCGTCGACGAGGTGCATGCGGTCGCCGGCACGAAACGCGGCGCGCATCTCGCGTTGAGTCTCGAACGTCTCGACGCGCTGCTCGACAGGCCCGCGCAACGGATCGGCCTGTCCGCCACGGTGCGCCCCGTCGACGAGGTCGCGCGATTCCTCGGCGGCGCCGCACGGGTCACGGTCGTGCAGCCGCCGGCGACGAAGACGATCGGCGTCGACGTCGTCGTGCCGGTCGAGGACATGACCGAGCTGGGCGAAGTCGTCGCCGACGACCGTGCCGGCAGCGCGTCCGGCCCGGACAACCGTCGCTCGATCTGGCCGGCGGTCGAGGAGCGCATCGTCGACCTGGTCGAGGCGCATCGCTCGACGATCGTGTTCGCCAACTCGCGACGGCTGGCCGAGCGGCTCACCAACAGGCTGAACGAGATCGCCTACGAGCGGCGAGTAGGCGAGTCCTTGCCCCCCGCCGGTGCACCGGCCGAGGTCATGGCGCAAGCGGGTGCCACCCGTGGCGCGCCCATAGAGATCGCCCGCGCACACCACGGCAGCGTCAGCCGCGAGCAACGCGCGCTCACCGAAGAAGCGCTGAAGCGGGGCGACCTGCCGTGCGTCGTGGCGACGAGCAGCTTGGAGTTGGGCATCGACATGGGCGCGGTCGACCTGGTGGTTCAGGTCGAGTCGCCGCCCTCGGTGGCGAGCGGGCTGCAGCGGATCGGCCGCGCGGGTCACCAGGTCGGCGCCGTCAGTCACGGCGTGATGTTCCCCAAGCACCGCGGCGATCTCGTGCCGGCGGCGGTGGTCGCGCAACGCATGCAGGAAGGCAGCATCGAAGCGCTGCGGCTGCCGCGCAACCCGTTGGACGTGCTCGCCCAGCAGATCGTGGCGATGCTCGCGATGGAGTCGTGGACCGTCGACGATCTGGCGCGACTCGTCCGGCGCACGGCGTCGTTCGCGCAGCTGCCGGACAGCGCGCTGCACGCCGTGCTCGACATGCTCGCGGGTCGTTACCCGAGCGACGAGTTCGCCGAGCTGCGGCCGCGCATCGTCTGGGACCGCGTGACCGGCTCGCTCACCGGGCGGCCCGGCGCGCAACGGCTCGCCGTCACGAGCGGCGGCACCATCCCCGACCGCGGCCTGTTCGGCGTGTTCCTCGTCGGAGACAAAGGCTCGCGCGTCGGCGAGCTCGACGAGGAGATGGTCTACGAGTCGCGCGTCGGCGACGTGTTCACCCTCGGCTCGACGTCGTGGCGGATCGAGGACATCAGCCACGACCGGGTGACGGTGTCGCCCGCGCCGGGCCAACCGGGCAAGCTGCCGTTCTGGCACGGCGACGCACCCGGCCGGCCGGTCGAGCTCGGCCGCGCGCTGGGCGCCTTCGTTCGCGAACTCGGCCGCCGCGACCGCGGCGAAGCACGCGAGCAGCTGCTCGCGATCGGGCTCGACGAATGGGCGGCCGACAACACGCTGGCCTATCTCGACGAGCAGCGCAGCGTGACCGGGCACATCCCTGACGACCGCACGATCGTCGTCGAGCGGTTCCGCGACGAGCTCGGCGACTGGCGGGTGGCGGTGCACTCGCCCTTCGGCGCGCAGGTGCACGCGCCGTGGGCGCTGGCGTTGGCCGCTCGGCTGCGCGAACGGTACGGCGTCGACGTGCAGGCGATGCACACCGACGACGGCATCGTCGTCCGGCTGCCCGAGACCGACGAGACGCCGCCGCCCGAGCTCGCGGTCTTCGACCCCGACGAGGTCGAACCACTGGTGACCGACGAGGTCGGAGGTTCGGCGCTGTTCGCGTCGCGGTTCCGCGAATGCGCCGCCCGGGCGTTGCTGCTGCCCCGGCGCAACCCCGGACGCCGTACCCCGCTGTGGCAGCAACGGCAGCGCTCCGCGCAACTGCTGTCGGTCGCCGCGCAGTACGGCTCCTTTCCGATCGTGCTCGAGACGATGCGCGAATGCCTGCAAGACGTCTTCGACGTCCCAGGACTGGTGCAGCTGATGCGTGACGTCGCGGAGCGCACCGTTCGCATCGTCGAGGTCGAGACACCGCAGCCGTCGCCCTACGCGCGCTCGCTGCTGTTCGGTTACATCGGCGCCTTCATGTACGAGGGCGACCAACCGCTGGCGGAGCGACGAGCCGCGGCGCTCGCGCTGGACTCGACGCTGCTCGCCGAGCTGCTCGGTACCGCGGAGTTGCGCGAGCTGCTCGATCCCGACGCCGTCGACGAGATCGAAGCCGAGCTGCAACGCCGTACCGAAGACCGCCGGATCCGCGACGCGGAAGGTGTCGCCGACGCGTTGCGGTTGCTCGGCGATCTGACCATCGACGAGCTCATCGCCCGCGGTGCGACTCCGGCGATGGCGGCCGGGCTGGAAGAGTCCGGCCGGGCGTTGCGGGTGCGGATCGGTGGCCAAGAACGGTGGATCGCCGTCGAAGACGCGGCACGGGTGCGGGACGCGCTCGGCACTCCGACGCCGGTCGGCGTGCCGCAGGCGTTTCTCGAGCCGGTCGCCGATCCCATCGGTGATCTGCTCTCGCGCTACGCGCGCACGCACGGTCCATTCCACGGCGTCGACGTCGCCGCTCGATTCGGGCTCGGCCTCGCGGTCGTCGAGCACGGGCTGCACCGCTTGGCGTCGACGGGAAAGCTCGTGCAGGGCGAGTTCCGGCCCGGCGGCGTCGGGCTCGAGTGGTGCGACGCCGAAGTGCTGCGCGCGATGCGCCGGCGGTCGCTGGCGAAGCTGCGGCGCGAGGTCGAGCCGGCCCCGCCCCGAGCCCTCGCGCGCTTCCTGCCGGCGTGGCAAAGCGTCGGCGGGCACGCAGGCCGAGGGCTCGACGGTCTCGTCCGGGCGGTCGAACAACTACAAGGAGCGGCGGTTCCCGCGTCGATGCTGGAGACCGTCGTGCTGCCGTCGCGTGTCTCCGATTACCAACCGTCGATGCTCGACGAGTTGACCAGCACCGGCGAAGTCTTGTGGGCCGGCCAGGGATCGTTGCCGGGCAACGACGGTTGGGTCGCCCTCTATGTCGCGGACACCGCGCCGCTGCTGTTGCCCGCCGTCGATGACGACACCACGACGACACCTCTGCATCGTCAGGTGCTGGACGCTCTCGAAGGTGGCGGGGCATTGTTCTTCCGGACGCTGTCCGACCGGCTCGGGTCGCTCGACGACCGCGCGCTCACCGACGCACTCTGGGATCTGGTGTGGGCAGGCCAGGTCGGCAACGACACGTTGGCTCCGCTGCGCAACCTGCTCGGCGGCACCCGCAGGCAGCCCGCGGCACGCGCTCGGCCCGGTCGACGCGGCCGGCCGGTGATGCCGATTCGCGGTGGGCCCCCGGCCGTGGCCGGTCGGTGGTCGCGGCTGCCGGAGCGGGAGACGGACTCAACGCGGCGAGCCCATGCAGCGGCCGAGGCACTGCTCGATCGGCACGGCATCGTGACCCGGGGCGCGGTGATGGCCGAACACGTCCCGGGCGGGTACGCCGCGGTCTATCCGGTGCTCAAAGCGTTCGAAGAAACCGGTCGCGCGCGCCGCGGCTACTTCGTCGAAGGGCTCGGCGGCGCTCAGTTCGCGATGCCCGGCGCTGTCGACCGGATGCGCGCAATGGCCCAGCCCGCGCGCGACGCGTCCCCGTGGCAGCCGGCCGTGCCCGGCGGGTGGCGAGAACGGCGGCGGCATAGCGACGACGGCGCGGCACTGGTGGTCGCCGCGACCGACCCCGCGAACCCCTATGGCGCTGCACTGCCATGGCCGGAACACGACGGGACCCACCGGCCGGGACGCAAGGCAGGCGCGCTCGTCGTACTCGTCGATGGAGAGCTCGCGCTGTACGTCGAACGCGGCGGCAAGTCACTGCTGTCCTGGACCGACGACACGACGTCGCTGCAGCCCGCCGTCGACGCGCTGGCTCTCGCCGTACGCGACGGGATGCTCGGGAAGCTCGCGGTCGAGCGGGCCGACGGGGAAGCGGTACTCACGTCGCCGCTCGGCACCGCGCTCGAACACGCCGGCTTCCGGCCGACGCCGCGCGGCCTGCGGCTGCGCGCCTGAACTGTCCGCACCGAGCCGTCCACCGCCGACTCGCGAGCGCTCAACCCGGGAGCGTCACGCTGCCGTCGCCGTTGAGGGTCCAGTGCGGGTTGTGCGCGAGCTCCCACAAGTGGCCGTCGGGGTCGGCGAAGTAGCCGCTGTACCCACCCCAGAACACCCGCTCGGGCTCCTTGACGACCGCGGCGCCGGCGGCGCGCGCGGCCGCCATCGCCGCGTCGACCGCCGCTTCGCTCTCCAGGTTGATCGCGAGCGACGTACCGCGGAATGACGGCTGCGGCGCGCGCGGGAGCTGCGCGTCGTCGGCAAGGTCGTCGTGACCGAACAACCCCAACACGGTCGGACCCAGCTGGATGAACGTGATCTCGGGCGGCGAGTCGACCGGTGCCCAACCGAGCGCCGCGTAGAACGCCGTCGACTTCGCCACGTCGGCGACGCCCAGGGTCACCAAGTTGATCCGCGCAGGCATGCTCATGCCGCCATCATGCAACGGCGAGAATGGGCGGGTGCCCGAAGGTGACACCGTCTGGCTTGCGGCCCGCCGGCTGCACGACGCCCTCGCCGGACGCCCGCTCACGCGCACCGACTTTCGGATCCCTGCCCTCGCGACCGCCGATCTCACTGGCGAGACCGTGCTCGAAGTCGCCAGCCGCGGCAAGCACCTGCTGATCCGCACCGACGCCGGTCACACCCTGCACACGCACTTCCGGATGGACGGCACCTGGCACCTCTACCAACCGGACGCGCGCTGGACCGGCGGCCCGGAGTGGCAAGTGCGCGTCGTGCTCGCCAACTCCGACTGGGTCGCCGTCGGTTACCGGCTCCCCGTCGTCGACCTCGTCCCGACGGCCGGCGAATCCAGCGTCGTCGGTCACCTCGGTCCCGACCTGCTCGGCCCCGACTGGGACGCGGCACGCGCCGTCGCCAACATCGCGGCCCGGCCCGACCGCGAGATCGGTCCGGCGCTGCTCGACCAGCGCAACCTCGCCGGCATCGGCAACCTGTACAAGACCGAGGCATTGTTCCTGTCCGGCATCACGCCGTGGACGGCGGTCGGCGACGTCGGCGATCTCGACGCGGTCGTCCGCCGCGCGCACCGGCTCATCGACGCGAACAAGAGCCATTGGCACCAGAGCACCACCGGCAACCTGCACCGGGGCGATCAGCACTGGGTGTTCGAACGCGCCGGGCGACCGTGCCGCCGCTGCGGCACCCCGATCGCCACCGCCGAACAGGCCGAGCCGGAACAGCCGACATACGGCCGCATCTGCTACTGGTGCCCGCACTGCCAACGCGGACCCGCCCCGCTCCCCGTGCGCGGAAGTGACAAGCGACGGATACCGAGCGGCCACCGTCGCAACGTGCCCTGACCGGCGTCCCCTGAGCGGCGTGCCCAGCGCGGTGCCCGGAGCGGCGCCGCTACCCGTCCTGACCGGGCGACGCGACCCGCGGCATCGCCGCCGCGACCATGCCGGCCTGCCGCGTCACCTCCACGCCCGGATGCGTCACGAAGGACACCAGCCAGCGCAGCACGACTTCGACCGACGCCGGGTCGCTCATCCGACCGGCGGCGTCGAGCACGTCGCGCACCCCGTCGCGGGCAAGCTGCCACGCGGGCCCGCCGTCCGGGGTGACGAGAACGGCCAGCGCCGCCGGCTCGTCGCTCGCCAAGCGGCGCAACGCGGGGTGCCCGCCGATCCGTTCGGCCGCCAGCGCCAGCGCATCGGCGAGGTCGTCGCGCGCCGCGAGGGCGCACTCCTCGGCCAGCCCGCGCACCCCGGTCTCGACGGCCGCCGCATAGACCGCGTCCTTGGTCCGGAAGTGGTTGTAGAGCGTGCCTTTCGCGATCCCCGCGAGCACCGCGATGTCGCCCATCGTCGCCCGGCGAGCACCGTGCTTCTCGACCGCGCGGGCCGCACCGTCGAGCACCGCGGCGCGGGTGCGCTCCATCGCGTTTCCCGCCCGGCTGCGGACTCCCGGCGCGCGCCGCGGCGCCGCGGACGCCGCACCCGGGGCAACCGCAGCCGGCGGCCCGGACCCCTCGGCCGTCGCCGGCGGCGCGGCCACGTGCTCGGGGATCACGCCGCGACGACGGGCAGCGCGCGGACGGACAACGACACCACCGGCGAGAACGCCGGCTCCCCTGTCGGCACGGACGAGACCGCCGCGGACGGTACGGCGACAAGCTCTTCGTCACCCTTGGGCGACGCGACCGCAACCGCCGCGCCGCGACCCGCGACGCGCGGCGCGACCCCGGCGACGGTGCGGGACGCGGACCGCGCCGGCACGAAGCCGACCGGGCGCAGCGGCCGGCGCTCGATCGCGACGAGATCGTCGCTGACCTCGCGCAGCACGTCGGCCAGCGACACCCCGAGCGCGTCGCACACCGCGGTCAGCAACTCGCTGGACGCCTCTTTGACACCACGCTCGACCTCGGACAGGTAACCCAGCGAGACCCGGGCGGCGGCGGCGACGTCGCGCAGCGTGCGTCCCTGGTGCTGCCGGTGGCGGCGGAGCACCTCACCGAGCAGCCGGCGAAAGAGCACCATGCACGCCACCTCCTCGTCGTCGTCAGCCGCATCGGTCGGAGATGCCGAGCGTACCCGCGGCAGGTGACCACGTCCCCAGCACCGGTCAAACACTTGTGGGTGCCGCAGCGTTCCCGTCCCGGTTGAGGACATCGAGGAGCAGCTCGAGCGCGGCACCGACCGCCGCGCCCCGGATTGCCGCGCGATCACCGCCCAGCTGCAGCGTGCGGACGTCGCCCCCGCCGGGTCCGGCCACCGCGACATGGACCGTGCCCACCGGGTGCCCGTCCTGCCCGTCCGGGCCGGCAACTCCCGTTACCCCGACGCCGTACGTCGCCCCGAGCCGGTCGCGCGCGCCGGCGGCCAGTGCCGCCGCGACGTGCGCGGATACCGGTCCTTCGGCATCCAGCAACGGTCCCGGTACGCCGGCGACCGTCTCCTTCAGGTCGGTCGCGTAGACCACCAGCCCGCCGCGAAACGTCGCCGACGATCCCGGCGTCGTCGTCAGCGCCGCACCCAGCAGTCCCCCGGTCAGCGATTCCGCAACGGCCACCGTGGCGCCGCGACCGAGCAACGCCGCGTGCACGACGCCGGCGAGCTCGGCCGGCACGCCATCCCCGGTCAACGGGGTGCCGCCTCCCGTCGCGCGCGTTTCATCGCCGCGCGCTCGCTGGTACGCCGCAACCGCACCGCGCGCGCGACGTAGTCGCCGCCGGTGACGACCGTGATCACGACCGCGACGCCCATCAGCCAGAACCGCGCGGTCGCGGCGGCGTGCGTCAGCGGCAGCACGTACAGCCCGATCGCGACGTTCTGCAGCAACGTCTTCACCTTGCCGCCGCGGCTCGCCGGGATCACGCCGTGCCGGATGACGAAGAACCGCAGCCCGGTGATGCCGAGCTCGCGGACGAGGACGACGACGGTGACCCACCAGGCGAGGTCGCCGAGCGCCGACAAGCCGATCAGTGCCGCGCCGGTCAGCGCCTTGTCCGCGATCGGGTCGGCGACCTTGCCGACGTCGGTGACCAGGTTGCGGCTCCGGGCGAGGTCTCCGTCGATCAGGTCGGTGATCGTCGCGACCGCGAACGCGACGAACGCCCACACCCGCCACCCCGACGAGTGGCCGCCGTTCGCGAACAGCAGCGCGACGAACGCCGGCACCAGGAGCAACCGCACCAGCGTCAGCCCGTTGGCGATGTTGACGACCCGCACGGTCTGCGCCGGCTGCGAGATCGGATCCGCGGCGAGCCCGCTTCCGGGCAGCCGGGTGCCGGGCGGCGTCACTCGGCAACCACTCCGGCGACAACTTCGGCGACGACTTCGGCGATGAGGTCGACGCCGTCGAACCCGACGACCCGCGCCGCGACGATGTCGCCGACCGAGCAGCCGCCGGCGCCGAGCACCGTCGTCGTACCGTCGACTTCGGGGGCCTGATGCTCCGCCCGGCCCTCCACCCTCCCACCATCAACAGGGCTTCCGTCGACCGATTCCACCAGCACCTCGACGGTGCTCCCGACGCGTTCCTCCGCGCGCTGCGCGACGAGTTCCTCGACGAGATCGGACAGCCGCGACACCCGGCGCGCGATCGTGTCTCGCCGTACCTTCCCCGACATCCGCGCGGCCTCGGTGCCGTCCTCGTCGGAGTACCCGAAGACGCCGACCGCGTCGAGCCGCGCCGCGGTGAGGAACCGTTCCAGCTCGGCGACGTCGGCGCGCGTCTCGCCGGGGAAGCCGACGATCACGTTGCTCCGCGCGCCGGCTTCCGGATCCAGCGCGCGCACCGACGCGAGCAGCTCGAGGAACCGCTGCGTGTCACCGAATCGCCGCATCCGCCGCAACACCGATCCGCTCGCGTGCTGGAACGACAAGTCGAAGTACGACGCCACCCCGGGCGTCGTGGCGATCGTCTCGACGAGCGACGGCCGGGTCTCGGCCGGCTGCAGGTAGGACACCCGCACCCGCGCGATCCCGGCGATCGCGGCCAGCTGCGGCAACAACTTCTCCAGCGCGCGCAGGTCGCCGAGATCCTTGCCGTATGACGACGAGTTCTCGCTGACCAGGACGACCTCGCGCACCCCGCGCAGCGCCAGCCATTCCGCCTCGGCGAGCAGGTCTTGCGGATCGCGCGAGACGAACGAACCGCGGAACGACGGGATCGCGCAGAACGCGCAGCGCCGGTCACACCCCGACGCGAGCTTCAGCGGCGCGACCGGCCCGCCGCCGAGCCGGCGGCGCAGTACGTGCTGCGGACCGCCGGCGTGACCGGGAATGCCGACGTCGACGGCGGCGTCGCGGCGTTCGACCGGAGTGAGCGGCAGCAACTCGCGCCGATCCCGCGGCACGTGCGACTCGATCCGCTCACCGGCGAGTACGGCGTCGAGGTGACGCGAGATGTCGGCGTAGCTGTCGAAGCCGAGCACCGCGTCGGCCTCAGGCAGGTCGCGCGCGAGGGTTTCGCCGTACCGCTCCGCGAGGCACCCGACCGCGACCACCTTGCGGCCGCTGTCGTGCGCGGCTAGCAATGTGTCGATCGAGTCGCGTTTGGCGGCCTCGATGAAGCCGCAGGTGTTGACGACGACCGCGTCGGCGTCGGCGGCGTCGTCGACCAGCGACCAGCCGCCGGCCTCCAGCCGCGCGGCGAGCTCTTCGGAGTCGACGTCGTTGCGCGCGCAGCCGAGTGAGACGAGCGCGACCGACCGGGGTGCTGGCGTCAGCGTCACGTCACACGAACGTCACGTCGCCGGCCGGCTTCACGGTGACGTGCGCGACGCTGCCCTGCGACCGCGGCACCCCGAAGTCCTGGTTGTCGGCGACGAGTTGCACGGCCGGGGCGTTGCCGATGACGAGGGTCAGGCCGTGCGCGTCACGGAAGGTGCGGGACTCACCGTGGTTGAGGATGGCCGAGTAGAGCACGCGATGGCTCAGCGTCTCGACGTGCAGCCACGTCTTCGTCCCCGTCACCCGGATCAGTACGACAGCATCGCGCGGCGGGACCAGCGCGACCGCGGACGGCGGCGTCGAGGGGACGGCCGACGGCTTCGTCGGGATGGCCGACGGCGACGGCGTGATCGGGAAGTCGTTGGCGTTGGAGGCCGGTTTCGCCTTCGCGGTGTAGTTGGAGTAGACGCCGTAGCCGGCGAGCGCGCAGATCACGACCAGCGCGGCAGCCATCGCGGCGGTCCAGTTGGGACGGTGGCGGTCCGCGCGGGCCATGAGGTCGGGGTCGGTCGGCTGGTTCGGCACCGGGACCGGCACCGGCTCCTCGCTGTGCGCCCGGTCGAACTCGGCGACCAGCGGCTCCGGGTCGATGCCGATGAAGCGGGCGATGCCGCGGATGTGACCGCGGGCGTAGACGGCGCCGCCGCACGGATCGAAGTCGTCCGCCTCGATCGAGCGGATGAGCCCGGCCCGGATCCGGGTCGCGCTGCTGACGTCCTCGACCGACAGGTCACGCTCCTCGCGCGCCCGGGCGAGGTCAGCACCGACCGACACGGCGACCGAGCCTCCTGAGAAAACGTGGTGGGCGGTAGTCCGGGCTCACCGGGGTGTGTGCCTGAGTCTAGACGGCGTGCCGATTTCTCGACAAAGGGCTGCCAGGGTGAAGTAGCGCGGGCTCAGCCCTCACCCCGGAGCGTGATGAGGATCGCGGCGAGCTCGTCCGGGCGAACCAGGACGTCGCGCGCTTTCGAGCCTTCGCTCGGCCCGACGATCCCGCGGCTCTCCATGAGATCCATCAGCCGGCCGGCCTTCGCGAAACCGACCCGGAGCTTGCGCTGGAGCATCGACGTGGAGCCGAACTGCGTGCTCACGACGAGTTCGGTCGCCTGGCAGAGCAGGTCGAGGTCGTCGCCGACTTCGTCGTCGATTTCGCGCTTTGCCGCGACACCAGCGGTCACGTCCTCGCGGTAGATCGGGTCCATCTGGCCCTTGCAGTGCCGGACGACGGCCTCGATCTCGCTGTCGGAGACGTAGGCGCCCTGCAACCGGATCGGCTTGCTCTCGCCCATCGGCAGGAACAGCGCGTCGCCGCCGCCGACCAGCTTCTCCGCGCCGGGCTGGTCGAGGATGACCCGGCTGTCGGCGAGGCTGGCGGTGGCGAACGCGAGCCGGCTGGGCACGTTCGCCTTGATCAGCCCGGTGACGACGTCGACGCTCGGCCGCTGGGTCGCGAGGACGAGGTGGATGCCGGCCGCGCGCGCGAGCTGCGTGATCCGTACGACGGCGTCCTCGACGTCGCGCGGCGCGACCATCATCAGGTCCGCGAGCTCGTCGACGATGACGAGCAGGTACGGGTACGGCGCGAACGTGCGGTCTTCGCCGGGCTGCGGGACCAGCTTGCCCGCGCGCACCTTCGTGTTGAAGTCGTCGATGTGCCGGACCCCCGCCGCCTCCATGTCGTCGTAGCGCATGTCCATCTCGCGGACGACCCACTGCAACGCCTCGGACGCCTTCTTCGGGTTGGTGATGATCGGCGTGATGAGGTGCGGGATGCCTTGGTAGTGGGTCAGCTCGACCCGCTTCGGGTCGATGAGCACGAGCCGCACCTGGTCCGGCGTCGCGCGGCCGAGGATCGACGTGATCAACGCGTTGATGCAGGTCGACTTGCCGGCGCCGGTCGCACCGGCGATCAGCATGTGCGGCATCTTCGACAGGTTGGCGGCGATGAACCGGCCCTCGACGTCCTTGCCGAGAGCGACGAGCAACGGGTGGTGGTCGTTGGTCGCGATGCTGCTGCGCAGCACGTCGCCGAGCGCGACCATCTCGCGGTCGGTGTTGGGAATCTCGATGCCGATCGCGGACCGGCCCGGGATCACGTCGATGATCCGGACGTCGGGGCTCTTCACGGCGTACGCGATGTTGCGTTGCAACTGCTTGATCCGCTCGACCTTGACCGCCGGGCCCAGCTCGACTTCGTAACGCGTGACGGTGGGGCCGCGGCTGAAGCCGGTGACGGACGCGTCGACTTCGAACTCGCCGAACACCTGGGTCAGCGCTTCGATGACCGAGTCGTTGGCCTTGCTGCGCGCCTTCGCCGCCGGTCCTTCGCGAAGCATCGTCAGTGCCGGCAACTGGTAGGTGCCGTCGCCGAGCGCCATCTGCACGGTCGTCTTCGGCGCCTCGGTGACCGGCGCCGGCGGGCGCACGATGGGGATCGGACCGGTGTCGAGCAGCGACGGATCCGTCGGGACGGGCTCGGCGACGACCGGCGACGCGGCGAACGGCGCCGACTCGGCGGCGGTCAGGTCGATGACGTCCTTGTCCTTGCGATCCCGGCGGCGGCTGCGCTTCTTCTCCGGTTCGCCGACGATGTCGAGCCCGGCGTCGTCGTCGGACTGTTCCGGTGCCGCCGGCCGCAACGACCGCAACCGCTGCGGGATCGCGTGCAGCGGAGTGCCGCTGACGACGAGCAGGCCGAACGCCATGACGAGCAGCAGCAACGGCACCGCGAGGTAGACAGTCACCGCACT
>Ga0070659_100000440_pt1 | contig 31084 bp, 33 predicted proteins | sample KBSC23metaG_FD_64666 | JGI IMG/M metagenome (GOLD analysis project Ga0070659, IMG submission 64666) | Corn rhizosphere microbial communities from Kellogg Biological Station, Michigan, USA - KBS C2-3 metaG | ecosystem: Host-associated > Plants > Roots > Rhizosphere > Soil ... | reverse complement strand
GCTGAAAACGGCAAGCTGATGGCTTCGCCCAATATCAGGCGGGCCCTGCAACAGCGCAGCGCCGAGCTGAACGCCGAACACGAGCTTGCCCGCCACCGCATTTTTACCGAGCTGGAAAAGATCGCCTTTGCCACCATGGGCGACTATTTTGACGATGCCGGCAAACCCAAACCGCTCAACCTGGTTGGCGCCGATGCCAAAGCCGCCCTGGGGAGTTATCATTTAACCGAAACTGATAAAGGCAGCTCGGTACGCATCAGGCTGAACAATAAGCTGGCGGCATTGGAAAAAATGGCGAGGCATATTGGCTTTTATGGTTTTGCTTTGGGGAATAAGGATGCCGGAGGGCAGATGGCGGAAGTCGGCGGGCATGTTGTTGGTGACAACACCAACAACGGCGGTACCGACAAATACCACCCTGCTGACGGCAGCCCGGTAAAGTACGAAGGCGACGATGAGGAACATGAAGCCGACGTAAGGCGATGGATTGCGGAAGCCCGCGAACAGGCCATTTACGAGACGGAACAGCGGATGAGGGCGGAGTTTGCCGCTTTGGAGCAAGGAACAAAGAGTAAGGAGCAAGGACGGGAAGCTGTTGGTGCGGACAATGGCGCTGTGGTGGGTTTAAATAATACCGACATTTACCCACCTGCCTCCGGCGATAAAGGAACAAAGAGTAAGGAGCAAGGACAGTGGGTTGTTGGTGACAACACCAACAACGGCGGCGGGGATACAAACGGTCGGCCTGTGAAAAGGAAGAGAACTTACAGCATGATTACGGCGAAGTATACGGCGAAGCGCCATTTTGATTATGTGAAGATTTATTGAGATTGAATATGGCTCGCTTTGGGGTGTAAACACTATTTACCCCTGTATCCAAAACTTACCCCGGCGGCCACACCGACGGTTAGGTAGGTATAGCTGTTTTGGAAAAAGATGTTGTAATCGTCCTGTCCGCGGTAGCCGCCGCCCAGCATAAGGGCCACATTTTGCATAAAGGGCAGCTGGTAATAATAGATGGCGCTGATGTTAAGGCGCTTTTGTACATCGGTAAAGGCGTAATTGCTGTAAGTATCCATAATATACATGGCTTCGAGCTGCAGGCGCATCCAGTTAGTATATACCTTTTTATCTGGATCGACCGGGTCGGGCCGTTTGCGCTGCAGGTTATACATAAAGCTGCCGTTAAGGCGTACAAAGCCATACTGGTCCTTCAGCGCGTGGGCATAGCCTTCGCCAATGAGGGCGGCATGCAGCTCAAGGCCCAGGGTTTCGTAACGGTTGGTAATGAGGTTGCCACGGTCGGCACGGTTACCGTGGGTATAGGCAAGGGTATAAAAGTTGGTGGTAAATTTACCGCTGTCGGTATTAAAGGAGCCGTCGGCATTGGTGGTTGGTCCGCGTACGCCGTTGCTATGATGCGAATAAGCCAGCGACAGGAACGAGGGACGGTAATCATCCCGGTTAAGGCGAAAATAAAGCGTTCCGCCCGGCATATAGCTCGGCGATTTAACAGGCGCTCCCTGCGTGCGCAGCAGCCGCAGCTTTACCCTCGGGTTAAAAATAAAGCCGAACCGCGATTTTGGTGTGCTGAAGAGGACGAAGTTGCCGGTAAGATCGGCCACGAGCTGGGTAGGCAAGGGCCCGCCATACTCGTTGCCAAAAGTAGATACCCTGGCGTTTTGCAGGTAAATGGCATCAAAGCGTTGGTTGATGATGCGGGTGGCCCTGGTTTTATCGCTGATGGTATCGGCACCGACGGGTGCGGCGGGTTCAATTACCACCTGCGCCTTAGCGGCAATGCTGAGGAACAGAAAGAACGCAGGTACAGCCAGCCGGGCAATGATAGGGTGTTTAAGCATGTTAAACATATACGCTTTTAGCAGCGGCTTGGTTTGGTTGCGAACGAAAAGACAAGCATGAACCTGTGCAAATCTGATATTGAAAATTCGAAATGCGATATTATTATCATTTCCGTAAAATGTTTAGCTTCGAATAAATTATGACTACACCCGAATTTAACCGCCCCATACGTGTACTGGTAGCCAAGGTGGGCCTCGACGGGCACGACCGCGGCGCCAAGATAATAGCCACCAGCTTACGCGATGCCGGCATGGAAGTAATTTATACCGGTCTGCGCCAAACGCCCGAAATGGTGGTGAACGCGGCCCTGCAGGAAGATGTGGACGCTATTGGCGTATCCATTTTGTCGGGCGCGCACATGACGGTTTTCCCGAAGATCATCGCGCTGATGAAGGAAAAAGGGATGGACGATGTGCTGGTTACCGGCGGCGGCATTATTCCGGATAGTGACATGAAGGAGCTGAACAGCATGGGCGTAGGTCAGCTTTTCCCGCCGGGAACCACCACGGCAGCTATTGTAGCCTATATTACTACCTGGGTAAAAGAGCACCGCAACTTTTAAACACATCGCAACATCATGGCATTTGAAAACCTGCTGACAGAAACTAAGGGCCGCATACGATACATCACCATCAATCGCGAAAGCAAGCTTAACGCGCTTAATAAAGCCACGCTTGCCGAGCTGCATACCGCCTTTACCGATGCTTTTGCCAGCCCCGAAGTGGGCGGCATCATCATCACCGGGGCAGGGCCCAAAGCCTTTATAGCCGGAGCTGATATCTCCGAATTTGTTGGTTTGGGTACTGATGGCGGCCGCGAGCTGGCAACATTGGGCCATACCCGGGTTTTTGATGTGATAGCCAATGGCAGCAAGCCGGTTATCGCGGCGGTAAACGGTTTCGCTTTGGGCGGAGGATTGGAAATGGCTATGGCCTGCCATATCCGCATCGCATCGGATAATGCCAAATTAGGTTTGCCCGAGGCAACGCTGGGCATCATCCCAGGTTATGGCGGTACACAGCGATTAACCCAGCTGGTAGGCCGCGGCAAGGCCCTAGAGATGATCATGACGGCGGATATGATACCTGCTGCTGACGCGTACCAATTTGGCCTGGTAAATTACGTGGTTAGTCCCGAGGAACTTATCCCCAAAGCAGAAGAGCTGTTAAACAAGATATTAAAGCGTGCGCCGCTTGCCCTGGCAGCAGCTATAGCAGCTGTAAACGCCGCCACACGCAGCGATGTGAATGGTTTTGAAACCGAGATAATCGAGTTTGCCAAATGCACCGGCACCGATGATTTTAAAGAGGGCGTCGCCGCTTTCCTGGAGAAGCGCCCGGCTGAGTTTAAGGGGAAATGATCAGCTGTACTCGGCCTGGGTGGCTTTATATAATAAAGCCTTCACGGTATCGGTCAGCTCTTCCAGCGAAAAGGGTTTGGCAATAAACGCGTCGGAACCATAGTTGCCCAGCGAGTTAAGCACCCTGGGGTATGCCGATAGCATGATAACAGGCAGATGAGCCGTAGCCGGGTGCGATTTTACCTGGTGGCAGAGGTCGCCGCCGTTTACACCGGGCAGCAGGTAATCTATAAGTAGCATGTCGGCGCCGGAGTCTTGTAATGATCGGATGATATCATCAGTAGCGGCAATGCTTACGGCTTCGTAGCCTTCGCTCAGCATGGCTTCTTGTATCATTTCTAATATATCTTCGTTATCGTCCAGTATCAATATCTTTTTGGGAGTGGCGGCCATAATAGTATTTTAGTTGTGATCTGATGCTGTTACTAACGATGTTTTTTATTCAATATTCTGTCAATGACGTTAATCAAATGTTAAATCCGCGAAATGTTTCTGTTACAATATCCTAAACGCTTGTAAGGCAAAGGTGTACATTTTGATAAAAAAGGAACCCAAATTTAATACATCTTACATTAAACTGACCAAAATACCAAAATAGTCAAAAAATAAACGCCTGTTAATCAATCGATTGAATAGTGTTTACTTTCAGATGATAAATCATATATGTTTTGTGTATTTACTTTGCCCCTGTTAATTCAAATAAAACAAATAATAAATATCACAAGAATCATGAAAACTACATTTAAAATTTCGATCCTTTCTTTAGCTCTTGCAGCTTTATCATTAGGTGTTAACGCACAAAGCACAAAATCAACTTCAAATAATGGTGTTCGTTTAAGCATAGGTGCAGAAGCAGGTATCCCTGTTGGCGATTTCAACAATGCTTACAACGCTAACGTTGGTGGTTCATTACAAGTTGACCTTCCGGTTGCTACCGATCTGTTCGTTACTGTGAACGCGGGTTACAATACCTTTTTAGGTAAAACTGTAAATGGTTTCAGCGTAACTAACATTCAATTAATTCCAGCTAAAGCCGGCTTAAAGTATTTTGCAACACCAAGCCTTTATGTACAGGCAGAAGCAGGCGCTTCTTTTGTAGCTAATAAAAAAGACATTGGCGCTACTAACTCTACCTTGTTCACTTATGCACCACAAATTGGTTATTTATTCCCTGTTGGTGGCAAAAGCTATATTGATGCAGGTGTACGTTACGAAGGTAACACCGCCCTGGTTGACAATGGCAGCACATTAGGCTTTGTTGGTCTGCGTGTAGCTTATGCTTTTGGTTTATAATTAACCAAAAAACAGCTTGAGAAAATAGCGATGGGCATTAGCCTGTCGCTATTTTTTGTTTTATAATAATATCGTAAAATAAATAAACATTGTAGAATTTTTTGCCCAAATCATAAAATGTGTGTAACTTAACCACCTGATACCCGTAAAAACAGCCGATGAAGAATATCCTGATCATTGATGATGAAGTGAATGTGGGCCTGTTGCTTTCAAAATTTCTAACCCGCAATGGTTTTAATGTTGCAACCGCAACCAGCGGCGCTACCGCCGGCGAGCAATTAAAGAACAATAAGTTCAACCTGGTGCTGTGCGATTTCCGCCTTGAAGATACTGACGGGCGCGAGATGCTCAAAAAGATAAAAAGAGAACATCCCGAAACAGGCGTTATCATTATTACAGGTTATTCTGATATAAAAATGGCGGTTGAGCTCATTAAACTGGGCGCTTACGATTATATCACCAAACCGCTCTATCCCGATGAGATATTAACTACCATCAATAAAGCCATTGAAACACAAAAGGCTTTAAACGAAAATACAAATCACGCTACACCTGCCTCCCCTGTTGCCGAAACCAGCAAGCCGGCAAAAAAAGCGATAGCTTCCAACGATTTTGTGATAGGTACCAGCCGTGCCTCGAAAGAACTGGTGCACCAGATAGAACTGGTAGCGCCAACCATGTACAGCGTTATCATCATCGGCGAAAGCGGTACCGGCAAAGAATCGGTAGCCAAAAGCATACACCTTAACAGTAACAGGGCTGATAAGCCATTTATTGCTATGGATTGTGGGTCGCTCACAAAGGAGCTGGCGGGCAGTGAGTTCTTTGGTCACGAAAAGGGCTCCTTCACCGGTGCCTTAACCACCAAAATAGGGCATTTTGAAATGGCTAACGGCGGTACGCTGTTTTTGGATGAGATAGCCAACCTGTCATACGATATACAGGCCGCGCTGCTGCGTACCGTGCAGGAACGCAAAGTACGCCGCATAGGTGGAACAAAAGAGATAGATCTGGATGTACGCATCATCGTAGCAACCAACGAGAACCTGCAGGATGCCATCCGCAACGGCAAGTTCCGCGAAGATCTTTATCACCGATTTAACGAGTTCACCATCGATTTGCCGCCGTTGCGCGAGCGTGGTAAAGATATACTGTTATTGGCCGAGCACTTTTTGGCCTTAGCTAATGAAGAGCTGAACCGCAACGTTACCCGCTTTTCGCCCGAAGTGACCGAAAGCCTGTTGAACTACCGGTGGCAGGGTAACATACGCGAGTTGAAGAATGTGATACGCCGCGCCGCCTTATTAACCGAAGGCGAAGAGGTGCAGATAAAGGCCCTCCCGCTCGAAATGACCATTAACTCGCGCCCGATGATGATGGCAGAGCCTGCCCGAACTAACGAGGCTCCCGTTAAGGAGATCAAGCACGATCTGAAGAATGCCGCCATGGAGGCTGAATATGAAACCATTTTACGCGTATTGCGCGAGGTGAATTTTAATAAGACCAAAGCTGCCGAAATTTTAAAGATAGACCGCAAAACGCTCTACAATAAAATGAAGGCTAATAACCTGGATAAATAACAGCTTATGAGCGACGAGGCAAAGCCAGGCGACGGGCATATTTTAAGGCACGATATAAAAAATCAGCTTTCAAATATTATACTGGCTGTTGAGCAGCTTAAGTACGAAATACCCGATCCGAATGAAGATTGCACCTTTTACCTTGAGGCTATTTCTACCAGTTGTAAAAACATTAACGATATCTTAAATAAGGCTTAATTGCAGTAAATTACAAACATTTAGGCTTTATTTTGTTTATAGATGCATAAACACTAACTAAGCCGATGTCCATTTTTAACTATAAGCAGCGCAACAACATTATACTGGTTGGTATAATTATCTGGGGTTGCTTTTTAGTTTTCGCGCTCCGGGATCTTACCAATTCTATTTTAGGCGCCATCGTACTGTACACCATTTTTAGGCCAATGTATTTAAACCTTACCGAAAAGTATAAATGGGGCAGTGCATGGGCGGCTATGGTTATCATTTTTATATCGCTCATTGTTATCGTTATTCCGTTTTTAGCCATCAGTATCCTGGTGGTCAATAAAATAGGCGAGCTCTCTTTAGTGCATTTGCCTATACATGAGTGGCTGGCTAAGGTTGATGCCTTTGCCAACTCGCATTTAAACCAGTCGCACTTTGTAGACAGTATCAACATCAACCAGAAGATAGGAACCTTTGTCGCCAATTTGTTCCCATCCATTCTGAGCAGCGCGGCAGGCATATTCCTTACCCTGCTGGTGATGTATTTTTTGCTCTTTTACATGTTTACACAGATAAAGCAGTTTGAAGCTGGGTTGATAAAATATGCTCCCTTCAGGGAAGTGCATGCTTTAAAATTTGCCGAAGAGTTGCGTACCGCAACCTATTCAAATGTTATCGGGCAAGGTATCATCTCTCTGTCGCAGGGTATAATATTTGCCATAGGCCTTAAAATAATCGATTTCCCCGATCCTATATTCTGGGGGGCAATTGGCAGCTTCATTTCATTTTTGCCGGTTGTAGGGGTACCTACATTAGCCATTGTATTCAGTTTGTTCATGTTTTTAAACGGGCATACCTGGAAAGGCTTATTTTTATTGGGTTATGGCTTTGTGCTTATCGTTTACATCGACAATTATTTGCGCCTGTTCATCAATAAGCGCCTGGCAAATACCCATCCTTTAATAACCATTATCGGGGTTATCATCGGCATTCCTTTATTTGGTATATTAGGGCTGGTTTTCGGGCCGGTATTGCTTTCGTATTTTTTACTGCTGGTAGAGATATACGAAACCAACCGAATGGCCGAAGAACGCCTGGAAAGAATAAATACCGATCCGGATGAATAATATCAAAAACAATCTGTTAATAACAGGGTTTATTATGCAGAAATTAGGGTATTTGATGTAGTTTTGTATTAATCAATTTAAAAATTATCATATCAAAAAACAAAGCATTATGAAAGACGATACAAAAGTAGTTATAGCATTATTGGCTGGCCTTGCTGCAGGCGCCGCCTTGGGTATATTGTTTGCTCCGGATGCAGGTTCTGAAACCCGCGATAAGCTATCAGAATCATTAAAAAACTTAGGCGATTCGATCAAAGAAACTGCCGCTGCCGAGATCAACAACCTTTCGGGATTGAAAGATAAGATGATGAGTAATCTTAAATCGAAAGTAAACACTGTTCAGGAAGAATACCAGGACGACGTAGAACACGCATAAAGAGTATCCCGGTTAACCGGGATACTTTAACCGCCTAATAATATGGAAAATACTACCGAAGAGAAACCCGGTTTAACCGACCAGGTAAAGCAATATATTGAAACACGTATTAAACTGGCTCGCTTACAGGCCATAGAAAAAGGTACTTCTTTTTCTGCAGGTTTAATTACCGAGGTTTTTGTATTGCTATGCGTCGCCATCACCATCTTCTTTTTCAGTGTAACACTTGCACTCTATCTCGGTAAAGTATTGGGCGCTTATTGGATAGGCTTCGGTATTGTTACCTTATGCTACCTGTTTGCCGCCGTGATTGTTTCTGTGTTCGATAAGAAATTTATTGAACCCAGGATCATTAATTTCCTGATCAAAAAATTATTAGGACCAAAGAAAGGGCAGGGAAATGACGATAAATAATATTGACGACCTGAGGGCTGAAATAGCCGTTTTAAAAGCACAAAAAACCGTGCAGGAGGCCGCTATTAAGGAGCACTTTGCCAGCCCTAAAGCTATATTTCAAACCCTGTTTTCTGCTTTCAAAACATCCGATGTTAAAGAATCGCTTTTTAACCACGAAGACCTGTTATCGTTCATATCAAGATTCTTTCTGCCGTTCGCGCTTAACAAAACCTTTTTCAGAAAATCCAACTTTTTAATTAAGGCACTTGTTGGCCTGGTATCGCAAAAAGCATCCGGCTTTATTACGCAAGACAATGTTACTTCTGTTTGGGATAAAATAAAATCATTCATCCCGTCCAGGAAAGCAAAAAAGAAACCGGTTGATTACGGTATCCCGCCCTACAGCGAAACCTATTAAGCCACTGCTTCGGTCAGTTTCAAAAAGTCCTGGTAAGCTAAGGCTAAGCCTTCTTCCAGGTCTATTTTGTGTTTCCAGCCCCAGCTATGCAGTTTTGAAACATCCATTAGCTTGCGTGGTGTGCCATCGGGCTTGGTAGTATCAAAATCAATACTGCCATCATAACCTACCGTCTTTTTTACCAGCATGGCCAGGTCTTTTATCGACAGATCGTGCCCGGTACCAATATTGATCAGGTTGGGTTCGCTGTAGTTCTGCATCAGGTAATAACATGCTTCGGCCAGATCATCGGCAAACAAAAACTCGCGCTTAGGCGATCCTGTTCCCCAAATGGTAACGCTGGGTACCTGGTTTACCTTAGCCTCGTGAAAGCGGCGTATCAATGCCGGCAGCACATGCGAGTTTTGCGGATGGTAGTTATCATTATAACCATACAAGTTGGTAGGCATTACCGATATATAGTTGCAGCCATATTGCGCCCGGTAAGCATCACACATTTTGATGCCCGCAATTTTAGCTATAGCGTAAGGCTCGTTGGTATCTTCTAACAAGCCGGTGAGCAGGTATTCTTCTTTTAAAGGCTGTGGCGCCATTTTAGGATATATACAGCTCGAGCCCATAAACAGCAGTTTTTTAACGCCGTTTAAATACGAGTTATGAATAACGTTATTTTGAATTTGCAGGTTATCGTACAAAAATTCGGCCCGGTAAGTATTGTTGGCTACAATGCCCCCTACTTTTGCCGCGCATAAAAACACGTAATCGGGTTTTTCCTGTGCAAAAAAATCAGTAACTGCCTGCTGATCGCGCAGGTCGAGATCTTTTGATGTACGGGTTATAAAGTTAGTAAAGCCTTCTTTTACCAGTTTGCGATGTATTGCCGAACCCACCATTCCACGATGCCCTGCTATGTATATTTTTGCGTCTTTTTCCAAAATATCCTCTTTTTTTCAAATATATAAACTCTTGCCAATACCATTAAAAAAGGAAAAGCTATTTTTGTTTTTTTTATTTATAAACGTGGGAAAAGATAAATTAAGACGCTTTGCCGAAATAGCCGACTTTGCCAATGTATTACAGATGGATGAAGGCAAACCGATGCGAAGCCAATGGGCCAAAACATTTTTTAAAAACGATAAACCTGTAATTTTAGAACTTGCCTGCGGCAAAGGCGAGTACACTGTAAACCTGGCGCAACTGTTTCCGGATACAAACTTTATCGGGATTGACTATAAAGGCAACCGCATTTGGCGCGGCGCTAAAACCGCTATTGAAGAAGGTATTAACAACGTAGGTTTTTTACGTATACAGATAGAAACTCTGCTTGACTACTTCGCCCCCGGCGAAGTAGAGGAAATATGGATCACCTTTCCCGACCCGCAGCCTCAGCTAAGCCGTGAGAAGAAGCGCTTAACCTCGAAAAGGTTTTTGGATATGTATCAACAAATACTAAAGCCCGGCGGTCCGGTACATTTAAAAACGGATAACGATAATCTGCATGCCTACACAGTTGAAAAAATAGCCGAATTTGGATTGAATAAGCATATTCAAACCGAAGACCTGTATCACTCCGAATTTGTTAACGAGGTATTATCCATAAAAACATATTACGAGCAGAAATACCTGCAGCATAACAAAAACATTAACTACCTTAAGTTTTCATTTAAATAACAGTGCACAAAAAAACGCAGGAAGATTCGTTTTACGATAAGGTTTATGCCGTAGCCCGGCAAATACCGTATAGCCGTGTAACATCATACGGTGCAATAGCCAAATTTTTGGGCACCGCGGGTACATCGCGCATGGTGGGTTATGCCATGGGCGCATGCGGTGGCCTTGTGCCACCCGTGCCGGCGCACCGTGTAGTAAACCGCGTGGGGTTGTTAACCGGTAAGCACCACTTTGGCAGCCCAACCATGATGCAGCAACTACTCGAAAATGAAGGCGTTGAAATAGAAAACGACAAAGTGAAAAACTTTAAGCAACTACATTGGGACCCGGCTATTGAATTAGATTACGACAAGTACAAATAGCCCCGGGCAAATCAATCATTCAATAAATCAATCCATCAAAAATAGCCACCATGGGAAAACTAATAGAAGATTTCGAAAGCTATCGTACCAAAATGAACGACAGGATAATGGAAACGGCCAATACCAATATCAAACGTTTCTTCGCGCTCGATACCACCACCTATGCCGACGGGGCTTTGGATGTAAAAACCAAGGAAATGCTGGGCCTGGTAGCATCAATGGTACTTCGCTGCGACGACTGCATCAAATACCACCTCGGTAAATGCCACGAAGCCGGCGTAAAGCACGATGAAATGAACGAAGTATTTATGATAGCTAATTTGGTGGGCGGTTCCATTGTTATCCCGCATTATCGTAGAGCAGTGGAGTATTGGGACGAATTGCACGAGGCTTGATATATTGCGAATTTGTTTATAGCTTTATATACAAGCATTTAAGTTATGTATAAGCCAAAGCATAAATATATCAAAACCACATCGTTCAGCATATCTGCCGGGCTAAATGTGGTTTTGGTGGTAATATGCTACGTTTTTATTTCCTCAATAAAAGCTAATATATCTTTCGATTGTTATGATTGCGGTGTTCCTTTCGTTATCAAAAACAATCAACCGCCACTGGTTATTAATATCAAAAAAGATAAGGTAACGCTTGAAATACCCGGCGAGGTCATCCGTAAGGTAACGTTAGATGAAATTGAAAAACTATACAATATCAGCTTTTCTGATGAAGAGAAAGTTGCGTTTAAACAAACTGGTATTGTTGGCGTACCGCTCTCGGATTTCAAAACACGCATTTTCGACCATTATCTCGATAACAAAGGATCGGAAATTCCGGGTATCCCTTGTCGGGCGGATAACACTGAATTGTTCGATTGGATAATGAAAGCGCGAATAGCCGATGCGGCTATCAATCAACGGGCATTGACCATTACAATTAAAGCTGATAGTAGCTCATCAAACAATACATTAAAACAAGTTGAAGCAACCCTGCTAAAACAACAGGTACAATGGTTTAATTTAATAACCGGTACTTCTAATAAGCTACTCCATTTTAACGATGATGGAAAATTATTGTCTGCCGAGGATAACTCCGCAAAAAATAAACTAATACAATAAAAAACACCCAAGTAATTGGCTAATAATATTAGTATTATTGTTATCTTGCAGCTCAATAAATCAAAGAGCAATGGCTACTCAAAACCTAACCCGCTGCCGCTGGTGCGGAACCGACCCGCTTTATATGGAATACCATGATAAAGAATGGGGCAAAGAGATACACGACGATGAAACGCTCTTCGAGTTTTTAGTTTTGGAATCCGCGCAGGCGGGTTTAAGCTGGATCACTATTCTGCGCCGCCGCGAAGGTTACCGCAAGGCCTTCGCTAATTTTGATGTGCAAAAGGTAGCCGCATTTACCGACGAGGATGCGCAACGCATTTTGCAGGATGAAGGCATCATACGCAATAAGCTAAAGGTTTATTCAACCATAACCAATGCCCGGCTGTTTATCGCCATACAAAAAGAGTTTGGTTCGTTCGATAGATACCTGTACAGCTTTATGCCGGGCAATAAACCCATCAACAACAGCAATACAAAAGGCCATGTTATCCCGGCAAGGACGGATATATCCGATGCGATAGCTAAGGACATGAAAAAACGCGGCTTCAAATTCTTCGGCACTACCATTTGCTATGCCCATATGCAGGCTACCGGCATGGTGAATGATCACGCTTTTGAATGCTCGTTTAAATAGCTATAGTTTTTGCACAACGTTATTCATAAAACTTTGGGCATCAACGGTAGTACCCCAGTACATAGTATGCGCTTTCAGGCCTATCATAAACACATAGTCGGGGAAGCTAAGGCTGGCAGGGTTTATCCTGTCGTACAAAACGTTTTCGGGTAATAGCCCGTCTTTTACAACCGGGGTAGTAGCAGGTTCGGTTATACGATCATCATTTCGGAAATTTGAAGAAAGTATATCTGTGCTCGAATGCACATTTATCCATTTGTTTAAATGCAGGTTATTGTTCTGCCGCCCCTGGTAAAAGAACGGGTAATAGGTGCGTATAAAATCGAACGGGCAGCCGATAGTCACCAGGGTATCAATGCGCGACCTGACAAGGTTTGATGGCGCGTTACCATAAGGATATAAAAAATCGAGCGCAATTACCGACCCGAAACTGTAAGCATGTATGCCTATCTCATCGGTGTCATTTTCATTCTCGGCAATCAGCTGTAAAAGCTCATCAAGCTTGCCTAAAATAACATCGCTGCATTCGTTAAATTTCAGGTAATTATTGGCGCATAAAAACTCCGTGGTCGACTCGTAAAATTTATCCTTATAGCTTTTGTTAAAGATAAACATCGCCGACGTGACCGAAGTAATACCCAGGGCTATGGCATTCAATCGCTTGTGCAAATGCATCCAATCGTCAATGTCTTTTAAAAAACCTGTTTTAACCTGTGCCAATGCAGTACTCAACGATGTTAAAAGCGAGGCTAAAACCAACACACCAAATAACATGGCCGATAGTATCAATATCACCATCCAGATTGTTTGCGCGCGTTGTTTATTACCCATGGCAATTACCCTTTTCTTGCCCGTAACAATGTTAAATATCCGGCCGATCACTACAAAGGCGATCATAATGAGTTGCGAAAACTTATTGTTCTTTTTATACTTTGCTATCAGCTCATCGCCATACTTAAATTCGTAAATTTTATAAAGGTTTTTTGAAGCCTTGCCGTCATTCTCGGTAATAACCGCAATATCCGATGAGTACATACCATTGCCGCCATACTTGGATTTGGTAACTTTTATTTCGTATTTCAGTTTGGGGTCGTTATTGTTTTCGAGGGCAAGCCGCATGCGGTGCGCATATGCTTCCATGGATAGGTCGGTGTTAAAATTATAGCCCAAACCCGGGATGTAAACAATATGTTTCATTTAATTAGTTAAGGTTTAATTTAAAAATTACTATGAAAAATTTATCTGCTTATCTTAGTCAAATAATTTTAAGCATTGCAGTTATAGCCGTCTTAAATATAACTATAAATATTAAATAAATACATTTCATAATATAGCATGAAAAAATTGTTTCTTTTAGATGGTATGGCCCTGGTGTACCGGGCGCACTTTGCAATGAGCAAGGCTCCTCGTTTTACTTCGGGCGGTGTAAACACTTCGGCGGTAATGGGCTTTACCAATACCCTTTTAGAGGTATTGCGCAAAGAGAAACCTACCCATATGGCCGTAGTTTTTGATACCGAAGCACCCACCGAGCGCCATACTGATTTTGAAGCATACAAGGCGCATCGCCAGGCCATGCCCGAAGATCTGACCGCGGCGCTGCCTTACATCTTTAAAATAATATTAGGTTTTAAAATACCGCTCATTACCTCCGATGGTTTTGAGGCCGACGATATTATTGGCACCCTTGCCAAAAAAGCCGAAGCAAAAGGCTACCAGGTATACTGCATGACACCCGATAAGGATTTCGCGCAGCTGGTATCCGATAATATCTTCATTTATAAACCCGCGCGTATGGGTAACGAGATGGAGATTATGGGCGTAAAAGAAGTTTTAGCCAAATGGGAAATTGAAAACCCCTTACAGGTAATAGATATTTTGGGCCTTTGGGGCGATGCTGTTGATGGCATCCCGGGCATACCGGGAGTAGGCGAAAAAACCGCCAAGCAACTTATTAAAACATACGGCTCGGTTGAAAACATTATTGCCAACGCGCATGAGCTGAAAGGCAAATTGCAGGAAAACGTAATACAGTACGCGCAGCAAGGCATTCTATCGAAAAAGCTGGCTACCATTATTTTGGATGCCCCGGTAGACCTGGATGAAGCCGGCCTTGAAATGTGCGACCCAAGCCGGGAACTGTTAGAGCCCCTGTTTGCCGAACTGGAGTTCCGTACGCTGGGACGCCGCGTATTTGGCGAAGGGTTCAGCATTACCGAAACCAAGGCGGTGTCTATTCAAACCGACCTGTTTGGCGCTCCTGTTGATGAGGGCCGTACAACCATGGTGGTTGATGAGATAGACATCAGCGATACCGACCCGCTACCTCCGCAAAACCATATTGGCAATACCGAGCATACCTACCATTTGGCCGACACGCCCGAAAAACGTGCGGAACTCATCGCCATACTTAACCAGCAAAAAAGCTTTTGCTTTGATACAGAAACCACCGGTACCGATGCCAACCAATGCGAACTGGTGGGTCTATCCTTCGCGGTAAAAAAGGGCGAGGCTTGGTATGTTCCCGCTTCCGCGGATTGTGATGAGGCTACCAAAATGGTGCAGGAGTTTAAGGGCGTCCTCGAAAACCCTGCTATTGGCAAAATAGGCCAAAACATCAAATTCGATATCCTGGTACTGAAATATTATGGCATTGATGTTCAGGGCGAATTGTTTGATACCATGCTTGCCCATTATGTGATAGACCCAGATACCCGCCATGGCATGGATATCCTGTCGGAAAATTACCTGGGTTATTCCCCGGTTTCCATCACCACCCTTATTGGTGCCAAAGGCAAAGGGCAAGGCAACATGCGCGACGTGGAAGTGGAGAAGATAAAAGAATATGCCGCCGAGGATGCCGATATTACCTTACAGCTTAAACACGTTTTTGAACCTAAGCTGAAAGAGGTAAATGCCGAAAAGCTGGCCACCGGTATAGAGAATCCGCTGGTATATGTGCTGGCCGATATTGAATATGAAGGTGTGCGAATTGACCATGAAACGCTGAAAGAGTTTTCAAAAGAACTGGAAACCGATATAGCCAAGTTGGAAAAGATAGTTTACGAAAAGGCAGGAGTGCGTTTCAATATCGCATCGCCAAAGCAATTGGGCGAAGTGCTGTTCGAAAAACTCCAGCTCGATCCGAAAGCTAAAAAAACAAAAACCGGCCAATACCAAACCGGCGAAGATGTGTTATTATCGCTTGCCGCCAAAAGCGATATTGTGCGCGATATCCTGGATTTCCGCCAGCTGCAAAAATTAAAATCGACCTATGTAGATGCACTGCCGCTAATGGTAAACCCTAAAACCGGGCGTGTACATACCTCATACAACCAGGCGGTAGCAGCAACGGGCCGTTTAAGCTCCAACAACCCCAATCTGCAGAATATACCAATCCGTACCGAGCGTGGCCGCGAGGTGCGCAAAGCATTTATTCCGCGTAATGATGACCATGTGATCATTTCAGCGGATTATTCGCAGATAGAGCTCCGCATCATCGCCGAGATAAGTAAGGATGCCAATATGATGGATGCCTTTATACAGGGTATCGATATCCACACGGCCACCGCAGCAAAAGTATATGGTAAAACCATTGAAGAGGTAGACGGCACTATGCGCCGTAATGCCAAGGCGGTAAACTTTGGCATTATTTACGGGCAGTCGGCATTTGGTTTATCGCAAAACTTGGGCATTCCCCGTAAGGAAGCCGCGGAAATTATAGAGCAATACTTCGCGCAATATCCCAACATTAAACAGTACATGCACGATACCATGAACTTCGCCCGCGAAAATGGTTTTGTACAAACCCTGATGGGCCGCCGCCGGTACCTGCGCGATATTAACTCGGCCAACCAAACCGTGCGCGGCTTTGCCGAGCGAAATGCCATTAACGCGCCCATCCAGGGTTCGGCTGCCGATATGATCAAGATCGCCATGATCAATATCCATAAAGAGTTTAAGGCCCGTAAGTTCGACTCGCGCATGACCATGCAAGTGCATGATGAGTTGGTGTTCGATGTTCATAAAAACGAGATAGAACTGGTTAAACCCATCATTATGGAGAACATGAAGAATGCCATTAAAACCGAAGTGCCGATAGTAGTGGAAATAGGCATGGGCAGCAACTGGCTGGAAGCGCATTAAAACTCACTTAAAAACCTCTCCAAAGGAGAGGTTTTTTTAGCCGGCGCGCTTATTAATGACGTATTACAAATGACAAAATTGCGATCCTGGTAAAAACAATGCTTCAATAACACGATTTTTTATCAATTTAATATATTATTAAAACGCTTATCAATATCAATAATTAAACAAAAGCGACATATCGCATTAATAATCATATCCTTAAATATCAATTATTAAATTCTGTATAAAAATTACTGCAAAACGTAATTTCGCTTGTTATATGCTTTAAAGTTAGGTTATGTTTCCCTAATTTGAGCCAATTAAATACCTTAATGAAGATATTCCACCTGAGCGCCGAATGTTACCCAGTAGCCAAAGTTGGCGGACTGGGCGATGTTGTTGGCGCGCTGCCAAAATACCTGAACCAAATGGGCCATCATGCCTCGGTAGTGATGCCCTTTTACGACCGCAAATTTACCCGCGAGCACGAGTTTGATGTAGTGTTCGAAGGATCGACGCTGTTAGGAAAGATCCGCTACGAGTTTCAGATACTCAAAGAAAAAACCAATGTGCTGGGCTTTGAATTATTCATGGTAAAAGCCCCGGGTCTGCTCGATCGCGAGAACATTTACAGTTACCCTGACGAGACGGAACAATTCGTTTTCTTCCAGCTGGCTTTTTTAGATTGGATATACTGGTCGCAACAAAAGCCCGATGTTATCCACTGTCATGACCATCATTCGGGCCTGGTGCCTTTCCTGTTGTATCATTCGGCATTATACCGTCGCCTGGCAAACACACCTACGGTTTTAACCATCCACAACGGCCAGTACCACGGCGCGTTCAGTTGGGATAAATCATATTACCTTCCGGAGATAGACCAATCGCAAAGCGGTTTGTTGGATTGGCGCGGCGGCATCAATCCGCTGGCATCGGCAGTAAAATGCGCCTGGAAATTCAGCACCGTATCGCCAAGCTACCTGCATGAGCTCACCATAAAATCGAACGGGCTGGAATACCTTTTTTATACCGAGTATAAAAAAGGCGTAGGCATTATTAACGGTATAGACACGCAGGTTTGGGATCCGGCAACCGACTCTATGCTTACAGCAAACTACAGCACCAAAACAATTGATGCCGGCAAGTTAAAAAATAAGCAAGCCCTATGTGAACGCTTTGGCTTGTCGCCGGATAAACCCTTATTCAGTTTCATTGGTCGCTTGGTTGATGAAAAGGGGGCCGACCTATTGCCTGCCATTATCCGCAGCAGCTTAGATGAGCATAACGAAGAATTAAACTTCATGATATTGGGCTCCGGCGATACCGAGGTTGAACATGCCTTACTGGAGCTAAAAGAACAGTATCCGCAAAGCTGCGCGGTATATATCGGCTATAATGAAGAACTGGCGCACCAGGTATATGCCGGCGCCGATTTTCTGCTCATGCCATCGCGCGTTGAGCCTTGCGGCTTAAACCAGCTATACTCGTTACGCTATGGTACCGTGCCTATTGTGCGCAATACCGGCGGTTTAAAAGATTCCATCATCGATTTTGGTGAAGATGGCGGCTATGGCATCAAGTTCAATAACATACGCGCCGAAGAAGCGGTGCATGCGGTAAGCCGCGCTTACGAACTGTACAAAAACACACCACACTTGCAGCAAATACGAAAAACGATGATGAAACTCGATTTTTCGTGGGATAAATCAGCTAAAGAATACATAAATTTATATGAAAGCCTTAAACTTTAAAAGTATGACATCGAATGTAATTTGCATTGTACTTGGAGGCGGCCAGGGGAGCCGTTTATTTCCGCTTACAGCATCGCGCTCAAAGCCGGCCGTTCCCATAGCAGGGAAGTACCGTTTAGTGGATATTCCAATTTCCAACTGCCTGCATTCGGGCATCGACCGTATTTTTGTATTAACACAGTTTAATTCGGCTTCATTAAATAAACACATCAAAAATACATATCACTTCAGCAATTTTAGTGATGCCTTTGTTGATATACTTGCTGCCGAGCAAACCCCTACCAGCGGCGGCTGGTTCCAGGGTACTGCCGATGCGGTGAGGCAAAGTTTGCACCACCTGTCTGTGCACGAGTTTGATTATGTATTGATCCTTTCCGGCGACCAACTTTACCAGATGGATTTTGAAGAAATGCTGGAAGCGCATCAAAAAAGCAAGGCCGATATCTCTATCGCTACCATCCCTGTTGATGCCGCGGATGTACCGGGATTCGGTATTTTGCAAACCGATAAAGACAGTTGGATAACCGCTTTTGTTGAAAAACCTAAAAAGGATTTTGAATACCTGGCATCAGAAGTTAGCCCCGAAATGAAGGCCGAAGGCAGAATATACCTGGCATCAATGGGTATCTATATTTTTAACCGCAAGGTTTTATATAACCTGCTGCAAGGCAATGATCGTACCGATTTTGGTAAAGAGATCATCCCACAATCTATTGATAACCATAAAGTATTAAGCTACCAATACGAAGGCTACTGGACAGATATCGGTACCATTGCCTCCTTCTTCGAAGCTAACCTGGAACTTACCGACCAGATACCTAAATTTAACCTGTTTGGCAAACATCATATCTACACCCGCTCGCGTATGTTGCCTCCATCAAAAATATCGGGCCCAACGTTGATCAATACCATCATATCCGATGGTTGTATCATCAATGCCAGCCATATTACGCGTTCGGTTATCGGTATCCGTACCCGCGTTGGTTTCGATACCATTATCGAGAACTGCTATATTATGGGTAGCGATGATTACCAAACCCTGGAACAATTGGAGCAGGCGCGCGAAAGCGGCATCCCAATTATGGGTATTGGCGATAGGTGCCACATTAAAAATGCCATAGTTGATAAAGGTTGCCACATTGGTAACGATGTGAAGATCAACTGTGGCGATATACCATTAGCTAACGGCGATTATGGTAAATACACCGTTATGGATGGCATTGTGGTGCTTAAAAAACGCGCCGTTATTCCCGACGGAACGGTGATATAAAACAATTTTGCCACCGGAATAGTTAAATAATAAACAAAAAAAAATTAACTATGAAAAAGGTATGTTGTTTAATTGCATTAGCCGCCATTTGTTTCAGCAGCGTTTATGCGGAAACACCGGTTAAAACTTCGGGTGTGGTATCGGTTGCCGATACTACCGTTAAAGTGAAGAAAACCCGGAAAGGCGTTGTAAAAAAGAAAACCAAAATGCACAAAGACACTACAAAAACAAAGATGAAAATGTAATGCTTTCATTCAATTGTTACAAAGGCCCCGGATTGCTCCGGGGCCTTTTGCTTATAAAACATTTTGGCACACTGTTAGTTATATGTACAATAAATTAAAGAAACCCGTTATGAAAAAGATAAGTTTATTGATCGTATTAGCTGCCTTCTGTTTTGCGGGCACACCCGTTAAAACCACTGCCGCCGATTCTGTAGTTAAAATTAAACGTACCCATAAGGGTAAGATTAAGAAGAAGGTGGTGAAGATAGATACGAGCAAAAAAGCTAAAATGTACCATTATTAATAAAAGACGGCCTCTGTAATAAAGAGGCTTTCTTTTTTATAGTTCCATCGATTGGCCAATACCTGGCAGGTGTAGGCTTACGCCTGCCTTTTTAAACTTATCCAGTGCCTCATCCTTATCTATTTTAATTACCGGGAAGGTATCATAATGCACCCCGATCACGTTTTTGCAGTTGATAAAATCAGTCGCTTTAATGGCATCGTCCACACCCATGGTATAGTTATCGCCTATAGGTAAAATGGCCCAGTCAAGGTTTTCATCGGCCAGCAATTTCATATCGTAGGTTAAAGCGGTATCGCCGGCAAAGTATATCTTTTTACCATCAGCATAAATTACAAAGCCTGCGGGGTTACCGCCGTAAGCGCCGTCGGGCATTGAGCTGGAGTGCAGGGCATATACCATTTTAACGCGCCCGAAATCAAAGTTAAAGCCGCCGCCAAAGTTCATGCCATGCACATTGGTAATGCCTTTACCGTTAAGCCAGTTTGCAATATCGGCAATGCAAATCACTTTAGCACCGCTGTTTTTCTGAATGGTGAACAGATCGGCAACATGGTCGCCATGGCCATGCGACAGCAGGATATAATCAGGTTTAAGGCTATTTACATCAATGTTCTTAGCCAATTCGTTTGGTGAAATAAAAGGATCAAACAATAGCTTAATGCCGTTTATTTCTAATTCAAAACTGGATTGCCCGTAATAGGTGAATTTCATGATCAGTTAATTTTTATACTAATTAACCATTTATTTCCGGCTTTGTTGAGCAACGGGCATTATTTCCCGAACAAACCACCTAACCCGCCAAACATTTGCTGCGTCATGGCAGCCATTTCGCTTTGGCTTACGTTTTCGGCTTGCTCAAGCGCTTTGTTCACTGCTATCAGCAGCAGGTCTTCCAGTTGCTCTTTGTCGGCTTCCTTTACCAGATCTTCATCAATATTGATAGAGAGTATCTGTTTGTTGCCATTGGCATTAACACTTACCTTGCCGCCTTCGGCGGTGCCGGTTACGGTAATTGCATCTAAACGCTTTTTTACTTCGCCTGCTTTGGCCTGCGCTTCTAATATCTTATCGAACATGGTTTACTTTATTTTTAAGATAATAACATCCTTAATCGTCGCTTGTTTCGCCGGTACCGTTGTAGGCACTTTTGCGCACAACCGGCATACCGACTGCTTTAAACAGATCGTCGAGGTGCAGCAGGCTACCGTTGGCTAAGTTTGATAACAATACTACGGTGATGTCGTTCTTCAGGTCGCGCAAGTAAATATGCCTGAACCCGTGCCACCAGCCCGTATGGTAAATAACCTGCTGGCCGGGTGCCTCAAAAATACGCCAGCCATAGCCATAACTAAAGTGCCCGTGTACCATGGGGTTGCGCGGCACATAGGCCGAATCGAGGGTTGATTGTTTGAGCAATATACCTTTGCGCAATGCGTAATCAAACAGGTACAGGTCGCCAACGGTGCTGTAAACTCCTTTATCGCCAACAGGGCCATCCAAAAAGTTTTGCACCACCGAGTATCTCCACTGCCCCCTGTCGTGCCCAACAACGTCAACCGGTATCTTATCATAGGTAGCCTTTGAGTAAACAGCGGTATGGCTCATCCCGGCAGGGTTAAACACATTCTCTTTCATGTATTGGGCGTAGGGCATACCTGTAACTTTTTCGATGATCGAGCCCAGTACCATAAAGTTGGAGTTGTTATATAAAAACCGCTTATCGGGTACATTGAACCTGGCGGGTTTATACGTTGCTATCAGGTTCATTTCGTCCATATTGCTGATGCCTTTGCGCTGGTCGCGGTGCTCTTTGCGGTAAACGTCATCGGTAAAATAAACATAGTTCATCAGGCCCGAACGGTGTGTAAGCAGCAGCTTAATGGTAACGCCATCATACGGAAAGTTCGGAAAAAAGTCTTTCACATTTTGGTCGAGCCTGAGCTTCCCCCTTTCCATCAGTTGCAAAATAGCGGTCGATGTCATGGTTTTGGTTACCGAGGCCAGCTCAAACTGCGAGTTGATGTTCAGCATCTTTTTACGCAGGTAATCGGCATAGCCAAAGCTGTTCTCGTATATTATTTTGCCATGCTTAGCAACCAATACATTACCGTTAAAGCCCGCGTGGCTATGCAGGTGCTGCATTACCTCGTCAACCCGTTTATCGGCCTTGGCGGGATCATATTTCAGTATGCTCAGGTCTGGTTTAACACGTTCATTTGGTGAGTTTTTGTCGTTGTCCTTGTTTTTACTGTGTGAGCATGACAGCAGTGACATGGTAAGAAAAACAGAAAGCGATACGTTTTTTAAAACAGAAGCCATAGAATACATATACAAAATTAAGCGACTGCAAAAATTATCAATAATCAGTTAGTATAAGGGCAATAGTTTTACACAATAGCAATTTTTATGTTCAAAAAAAACAAAAACAATAATAATGAAGCTACTCAGCTCTAAACCAAGGCAAGCGCTCTTCCGCCTGCGCGGATCATGCAATTTAAAAAGAAGGGTTTAAATGCGCGCTAATGTATCGGTCGCCGGTAAGAGGTAATACTGCCAAAGTTAAACTTAACCCCCACATGGAAACCTGCAAACTGCTCAAAGCGCTTGGTAATTACCACCGGGTCGGCATAGCCATCAAGGCCATAACCCAGTACCCAGTTATGCTGGTATGATAGCTCTATCAGCACCGAAGGCATATCATAATTGTTATATATCTTAAACTGGTAACCCACCCGCAGCGGTATCACCACGTTCTGGCTATTGTCAGATCCACCGATGTAGTACGTAGAATCGGGGCTCAGGCGGTCGTTATTATCTGATATGCTGTTAAACACCAGGCCAACGCCGCTGCCTATATAAACATTTTTAAGGGCCTTATTAAAAAAACCGTCACTCGCGTAATCCATAAACTCGCCTAACTGCACATTAACATTTACGCTCAGCATCTGGTAGTTGTTGGTATAGCTTCGCAGGTAATAATCCTGCTTTTGGTAGGTTGTTTTTATGGCGGTTACCAACGAATCGTATTTTGGGTTGGTAACATCCACCGCGGCTACAGCGCCGGGATAGTACTCATTAAACCCGCCGGATAGTTTACCAAACTGGTAATCGAGCGTTACGCCTATATAGGGGCTTACATTATAGCTGAGATTGAAATTATACGAGGGATGGCTTTTTTGGTAAAGTACACCCGTATTACCGCTTAAGTAGCTGATGCCTGTACCCAAACTCCACTGGGCATAATTGAAACCAATTTGGGCTTTAGAGTTAAAAATTACTGCCTGAACCAGTAGTAGGATAAATAGAAATTTTTTCAAAATATTATTATAATTTATGCTGTAACCGGCTTTAAAACCAGCAAATTTTTTTAACTATGTTTACCAAAAATAAAGTTTCATTTGGTAATATCATGACTTCTTTCAAATTTTCTGATTTTAAGTCTACAGTAGCTGAACGATTTTTGCGCTATGTTATTGTGGATACGCAGTCTGATCCTGCATCAAAAACATGTCCATCCACTCCTAAACAGAAAAACCTGGGTAATATCCTTGTCGGCGAATTGCTCGCCATCGGTATTACTGATACGAATATAGACGAATTTGGTTACGTTTACGCAACTATTCCTGCAAATACAGGCAAACAAAATGTGCCTGTTATCTGCTTCTGCTCGCACATGGATACCTCGCCCGATTGCAGCGGCCTGAATGTTAAACCTATAGTGCACAAAAACTACAGCGGCAGCGATATCGTGCTGCCCGACGACCCATCGCAGGTCATCCGCATGAGCGAGCATCCCGACCTTAAAAACCAGCTGGGTAATGATGTAATCACCGCCAGCGGTACAACCTTGCTTGGCGCGGATAACAAAGCCGGCATTGCCGAAATTATGGATGCCTGCTACCAGCTGATGAACCATCCGGAAATTAAGCATGGCACCATTAAAATACTGTTTACTCCCGACGAGGAGATTGGCCGCGGCGTTGACAAGGCCGACCTTAAAAAACTCGGCGCCGATTTTGCCTATACCATCGACGGCGAAAGTGCAGGCACCATGGAGAACGAAACCTTTAGCGCCGATGGTGCCCAACTCATCATCAACGGCGTAAGTACGCACCCGGGTTTTGCCAAAGGCAAAATGCAGAGCGCCATCAAAATAGCCGGTGCCATTGTAGCCGCGCTACCGCATGAGCTTTCGCCCGAAGGTACATCGGGCAAGCAGGGCTTTGTGCACCCGGTTGATATTGGCGGCCATGTAGAGCAGGCCACCGTCGATTTCATCATCCGCGATTTTGATGACGGGAAGCTACAACAACATGCCGGTGTGATCCGCAACATTACCGAAAACGTATTGTTAGCCTACCCCGGCGCAAGCTATGAACTGCATATCAAAGAACAATACCGCAACATGAAACAGGTGCTGGATAAGCACCCTGCCATTGTCGGCAACGCTATGGAAGCCATCAAACGTGCCGGTATGGAGCCGCGCCTGCGTAGCATCCGTGGCGGAACGGACGGTTCGCGCCTGTCGTTCATGGGCTTACCCTGCCCCAATATTTTTGCCGGCGAGCACGCGTTCCACGGCAAGCAGGAATGGGTCTCCATCCAGGATATGCAGGCCGCGGTTGCTACTATCCTGCACCTCTGCGAGGTATGGGAGGAGCAGGCGTAAACTGTTTATCGGGCTAATCGTTATAATTACTATTTTTACACCCAACACTTAGCACGCCTATGCCCCAACGTACTGTCCGCACCTTCATTGCCAAACACCTCGACTCGCTCATTGCCGCTATCGCGGGTTTTTTTGTGGTCAACCTGTTTATGCGTTACGCGGGTGTAGGTATATCGCCGGATAGTATTATGTACCTCAGCACGGCTCGTAACCTAAACCATCACATGGGCCTCAACTACTTTGGCGATAAGCCTATTGTAGCTTTCCCCGTGTTCTTCCCTATATTTTTGGCCGCGGTGCAGTTCATCACTCAAACCGATCCGGTGGTACTGGCGCCGGCCCTAACCGGTACCCTGTTCGCCCTGGTTATTTTCCTTGCGGGATACATCATGGAGGGTTTTACCTTCCCATCCAAAATATACAAATGGCTGGTGCTCGTAGCCATTGTGCTCAGCCCCTCGCTGCTCGAAATTTACAGCATGCTCTGGTCAGAAACCTTGTTCATCGTTTGGACCATGGTATTCATCATCGCCTACAGGCATTACAGCAAATCGCACAGCATACAGGCTTTAATACTGCTCGCGTTTATTACCGCTTTAGCCTGCATCACCCGCTACGCTGCCATTACTTTGGTAGGAACAGGCGGTTTATTGCTGCTATTTGATGCCGACCTGAAGCCCCGTAAAAAGCTGGGCCATATCCTGCTGTTCGGTGCCATTAGTGTATCGTTGCTTATTGCCAACCTGGTGCGCAATGCCCTGGTAACCCATACCGGCACCGGGCCGCGCTATAAATCGCTTACCTCGCTCGGCGAGAACATGCACTACGTTGGCACCGTGTTTTGCGATTGGTTTACCCTCACCGAAAAGCAATACGGCTGGGGCGCTATCATTACGGCATTGCTTGTCATCGGGTTCATCATTGCCTTTTTATACAACGCCTTCCGCAACCGAAAAATGTACGGCACTTACGAGAATATCGCCCTGGCCTTCTTCATCGTATACGCGCTCTTTATGATCATTTCGGCCACCGTATCCCGTTATGAGCGGCTCAATAACCGTTTGCTTTCGCCGCTGTTCATTCCCTTTTTGCTGGGATGTACCTATTGGCTGCCCGCCGTTTTAAAATATACCCGGTCGAAGTTCCGCCTCATTCTCATCAGCCTGGCCACTTGCGTGGGACTGGTATTCATCTACAACGAATACAATATTGATGGCCAGCGTTATTACGACCAGGGCGACTATGGCGTTCCCGGCTTTACTGATGATAGCTGGAACAAATCGCCCCTGGTGGCCGAACTAAAAAAGCCCGGGCTCTTTAAACCCGGCTACCCCATTTACAATAACCTGTGCGAAGGCTTCTATTTCTTTACCGGAAAAGGCTCCGAATATATTCCCAATATCGACTCAGCCAAACAGATCAAAAAATTCTACGCCCAAAAGCGTTTTTACATTGTTTACTTCGACCTGGTGCCCGACAAGGCCCTGTTCACCTTAAAACAGGTGCAGCAGCAGCGCCCGCTTAAACCCATATTTAGCTGCCCCGATGGCAGTATTTATGAGTATGACGAAAAAAAGAAATAACTATTTTTGCTACCAATTAACCATTACATCCATGAAAAGAACTTTACTGATAGCCCTTTTACTGGTATGCAATTTTGCCGGTGATATATTTGCCCAAAAGCTTAGTCCTAATTCCGTGCCGCCTGCGGTACGATTGGAACTGATGCGCCGTTACCCCGATGCCGGCAAAGCTACCTGGGAAAAACGCGGAGCCAACTACCAGGCACACTGGGGCGGCAAGATCAATAAAGACAATTCGGCCCTGTTTACCCCTGCCAGTGCATTTATAAGCATGAGCAACCCCGCCGACGTAAAGTTTTTACCCATAGCCATTAAAAGCTACGTCCAAGTGCATTACCACACCCCCATAGTAAGCGCGGCCAAAGCCGTTAGCAACATCGGCAAAATAACTTACGAGATAAAAATAGCCGGCAACAAATACCTCATTTTTAACAGCGAGGGCCGCTTCTTAAAAGCAGAGTAAAGACAAGCCTTATTGCCATTTTCATAATTCACCTCCCCAAAAGAGGTAGGTATCGGGTGGTAATGGTGGGTATTTGTCGGTATATTTTACACCCACCATTATCATTTTCGTAATTTTTGCTCTCTGTCTTTGCGAGGAACGAAGCAACCTCTGCGCCACAGTCACAAGCGACCCTCTACTACAGGGGGGTATTTGTCGGTATATTTTACACCCACCATTATCATTTTCCTACCTCCTCACGCTATACTAAAACATTCAATCGATCCTTCAATCATTGTCCCTACAATATACAAATTTCCGGCCTTATAAACAAATTAAGGTTGGTTAACTTTGCAGGATGAATGCCGAATCCACTATTCCCGCTTCCTGTTTCGATATGCTGCGCCAGCTGGCCGCTAATAATACCCGCGAATGGTTTGCGGTAAATAAGGAAGCGTACCTGGAGCAGCGCGCCTACATAGAAGCTTTCGCCGATGCCATGCTAATGAAACTGAACAGCCATGATCTGATTGAAACGTCTAACGGTAAACGTAGCCTGTACCGTATTCATCGCGACGTCCGTTTTTCGAAGGATAAAACCCCCTTTAGCACCTATTGGGGCGGGCGCTTTAAGCGGGCGGGTAAACAGAGGCGCGGCGGCTATTACTTCCATTTTGAGCCGGGCGACAAAAGTTTTATACTCTGCGGTTTCTGGGCACCTAACCCTGCCGATCTGAAACGCATTCGTGATGATATCGCTTTCGATGCTGCTCCAATGCGTGCCATACTTAACCATGAAGATATTGCCGGTGTGTTCAACCTCGAGGGTGAAAAGCTAAAAACCACCCCTAAAGGCTTCGAAGCCGGCCACGAGGCCATCGACCTGCTCCGCTACAAGCAATTCCTGCTCATCCGTCGCTTTACCGATGCCGAAGTACTGCACCCGGGTTTTCTCCACCAAACCGAACAAACCTTACGCAGTATGCGCCCCTTCCTCAACTATATGAGCGAAGTGCTGATGGGTGATGAGAATGGGGAGGTGGGATAATGCCAATAAGTCTTTCGTCCTCAAATCCGAAATCGAACATCCGAAATCCGACATCAAAAACCTACTTCTTCACAAACTTCACCTGGTACAAATGCGGCCATTTTTTACCCGTAACAAAAATCCGTTTGGTGGCTTTATCATAAGCAATGCCATTCAGCACGTTATTGCTTTCATCAAAATCCATGGGGCGGTCTGCCTGGGGGTAAATGCCTTTCATATCTATCTTTTGTTCCACAGCGCCTGTTTTAGGGTTTATTACTAAAATATTGTCGGTAGTATACACATTCGCGTAAAGCTTACCGTTTATCATTTCCATTTCGTTCACCGCGTTTATGGGGCCCTTATCGTCGTACACGTCGATGAAACCGGTGGGTTTAAAAGTTTCCTTGCTCAAAAACCAAACGCGGTTACTGCTGTCGTTCTGATATAGTTTGGTGCCATCGTAACACATACCCCAGCCTTCGGGACCCCAGTTATAATTAAGGCTGTCTATCACTTTAAAAGTCTTTTTATCGTAAATAAAGGCTACTCTTTCTTTGTAGGTCAGTTGTAAAATCTTATTGCCAACAACAGATATACCCTCGCCAAAAAAGCGTGCCGGCATGCTGACGCTTTGTACCACTTTGCCCGTGTTTAAATCAACCCTACGCAGGCCTGAGTGCCCGTAATCGCCCTTGCTTTCGTACAGGTAACCATCAAGGTATTCCAGGCCTTCGGTATAACAAGCCGTATCGTGCGGGAAAACCTTCTCTACCTGGTAAGTATATTCAACCGGTGGCTTAGCCGCCCTGATGATTACATTTGTCGACACTTCCTGCGGCTTACCCCCAGTGTACACCCGAGCGGTGATCAGTTTTGAGCCGCAGCTCATCGAATCGGTTTTTATCTTTTGCGTTAAGGTATCCTTACGGGAAGCGAACCTCACCGAATCCACCAGGTAAACTACCGAGTCAGGTTTAATATCGGAGGGGTATTGCACACTCACGGCTATTTCATCGCCCAGTTTATAGCTTTCGCCGGCATCGGGTTTTATACCCAGTTCGGCATTATCCTTATGCCCGCAGCTGCTGCATCCTGCTATAATTAAAGCTGCTAAAACCGCAAATAACCCTATTTTTAACTTCATGCTGTATACTTTCAAATTGGCGAAGACGGCCAAAAGGCATCTTCAATATGTTTTAAATTATGTTGTTGTTTACCATCGAACAAGATCGAGATGATATCGAACCTGGCCTCACCCTGGTGGTTCATCAGGTAAATATATTCATCTGCCGCTTCGGCCAGTAATTTTTGTTTACGATTATCCACAAAATCTTCCGGTTCGCCAAACCAATTGCCGCTCCGGGTTTTCACTTCCACAAAAATAATAGTCTTGTCTTTATAAGCAATCAGATCAACTTCGGCCTTGCCAAAGGTCCAGTTCTCATCCAGTATCTCATAACCCGAGTTCTCCAAATGTGTTTTGGCTAATTGCTCGCCGTGGCGGCCAAAGTCGTTATGGGTAGCCATTATTCGGTAATAACAATGCCTAAATAATCGGCTATGTGCTTTTGTACTTTCTTCATGTGCAAAAACTGGCTCAGTAAAATCTCCTCATCCTCGGGGATGGTGGTTTCCTGCAATTGCTTTTGTATGTTCTTTAAAATAGCGCCTACCTTTTGCTTTTTCAGGTGGAAGATGGCCGTTAGTATGGTCGCCTTCATGTTCTGCGTCTCGTCGCTGGTATGTATCTTATGCATATCATACCAGTTGTGGCTCAGCGCGTATTGCGATAAGAGCAGCGTGATAGATATGTCGGCTATTTGTTTATTGGTATGATTGATAAAGTAGGTCTCCTCGGGCAGGTTGCCTTTTTCTACTTCTTTCAGATAATCGGCTACAAAGGCTTTATAAACCTGGTGTTCAAACTCAACGTCGTTCAGCTCGGCCACCATAAACGGGCCGATATAGGTATTGGCAATGCCATCCCAATTGATCACCTGGTTGCCGTAGGTGAGCAGCAGGCGTATAATTTCCCGCTCCTGTGTTTCATAAGGTTCACCTTTGTCTAAGCGGTCAGCTTCTGCCGGCGGGGCCTGCTCAGGCGGCTGCTCCTCATACGGGCGGAAGTTTTGCCCCTGCTGATGATCTTTCTTGTGCTTAGCCTGCCGCATCTTATTCAGCTCGGTAATGAGCGAACGTTCTTCTATCTGCAACAGCTGGCTGCATTCACTCAAAAACACCGACGCTTTTATCGAGTCGGGTATCTTGGCAATGCTTTCTACTATCTCCCGTATCACCTCCGCTTTTTTCAAAGGGTCGTTACCGGCATCTTTGAGCAGCACATTGGTTTTAAACAGGATGAAATCCTTTTTATTCTGATCGATATAGGTTTTAAACGCCGTACTGCCCAGCTTGCGCACATACGAGTCCGGGTCGTGCCCGTCGGGGAAGGAAACGATCTTTACGTTAAGCCCTTCTTCCAGTATCAGGTCCATCCCGCGCAGCGATGCTTTTATACCTGCCGCGTCGCCATCATACAACATGGTGATGTTCTTGGTGAGACGGCCTATCATGCGGATCTGCTCCACCGTGAGCGATGTGCCCGACGAGGCCACCACATTCTCTATCCCCGCCTGGTGTACCGATATCACATCGGCATAACCCTCTACCAGTAAACAGTTATCCTCATCGCGAATGGCTTTTTTGGCAAAGAACAGCCCGTACAGCACGCTCGATTTATGGTAGATTTCCGATTCAGGCGAGTTAACGTATTTAGGTACGCTCTTATCATTCTTCAGCGTACGTCCGCCAAAGGCGATCACCCGGCCCGTAAAATTATGTATCGGGAACATCACGCGGCCGCGGTAACGGTCGTATAGCGTGCCGTTATCCCGTTTAACGGATAAGCCGGTCTCTTCTAAAAACTCCTGCTGGTAGCCGTCTTTTATCGCTTTCGCGGAAAAGGCCTCCCACTGGTCGGGCGAGTAGCCCAGCTCAAACTTGCGGATGGTATCATCGCGAAAGCCGCGCTCCCTGAAATAGCTCAAGCCAATGGCCTTGCCTTCATCGGTATCCAGTAAACTCTCATGAAAAAATTTGGAAGCATAGCCGGTTACTATCAGTAAGCTTTCGCGGCGGTTATCGGCTTCTTTATCCTCCGGCTTATCGTTTATTTCCTCAACCTCGATGCCGTATTTCTTGGCCAGCCATTTTAAAGCCTCGGGATAGTTAAATTTCTCGTGCTCCATTAAAAAGGTAACGGCAGAGCCGCCCAGCCCGGTCGAGAAATCTTTAAA
>Ga0070659_100000437_pt1 | contig 31405 bp, 32 predicted proteins | sample KBSC23metaG_FD_64666 | JGI IMG/M metagenome (GOLD analysis project Ga0070659, IMG submission 64666) | Corn rhizosphere microbial communities from Kellogg Biological Station, Michigan, USA - KBS C2-3 metaG | ecosystem: Host-associated > Plants > Roots > Rhizosphere > Soil ... | reverse complement strand
CGCCCATCTCGAGGGCGAGGATCTTCTGGGGCGTCTCGGCGAACTGGCGGTGGAGAGCAAGGCCGGCACGGGCGGAGCCGGTGAAGAGGAGGCCGTCGATGCCGGCGCTCGCGGCCAGCGCGCGGCCCGTCTCGGGGCCGCCCTGGACGCAGCGCACCACGTCCTCCGGCACGCCCGCCTCGTGGAACAGCTGGACGAGCCGCTCGCCGACCGCCGGCGTCTTCTCGGACGGCTTGAACACCACGGCGTTGCCGGCGAGCAGGGCCGGGACGATGTGGCCGTTGGGAAGGTGCGCCGGGAAATTGTAGGGGCCGAGCACGGCCAGCACCCCGTGCGGCTTGTGGCGGACGGCGACGCGCGCGCCGAGCGCGCCCTCCATTCGGCGCTGCGACGTCCGCTCCGAATAGGCCGAGACCGAGATATCGACTTTGTTGACCACCGCGTCGACCTCGGTGGCGCTTTCCCAAAGCGGCTTGCCGGTCTCGCGGGCGATAAGATCGGCAAGGGCGTCCTTCGCGCCGCGCATCACGTTGGCGTAGCGGCGCAGCGTCTCGACCCGCACGGCGAGCGGCCGTGCCGCCCAGCCGGCCCAGGCCGCGCGGGCGCGGGCGACTTCCGCCTCGGCATCGCCAACCTCGCCGGTCCACAGCGCAGTACCGGTCGCCGGCTCGTACGAAGTGAGGCTCGCCATCGTCGGTCCTGTCACCACGCCGCGCGGCGCGGGTCAAGCGGTGGCAGCGTGCGCCTCGCCCATCCGCCGCACCGCCGCCACCTTCGCGTCGAAGGGCGCCCAGTCGTCGCGCTCGTCGATCGCCGACCAGATCGCCTCCACCTCCTCGATGTGCATCGAGCAGGGCGCCGCGTCGGACCAATAGGCATGCTCCGCCGCCCGGGGCACCGCCTCGAACCCACCGATGGCGGCGCGAAAGTCGTCGAACGGCGCGTCCTCGTACGCGGCGTCGGCGGGAGACGAGCCGCGCCGCGCGCCACCGCGCCAGTCGAAGAAGAAGCGGTCGATCTCCACCGTCTTTGCCGCGAGGCCCGTCTCCAGCGCGGCGAGCAAGGCGGAATCCCGCTCGGTCCCCGTCGGGAGCACGCCGAGGCGGCGGAAGATCGCCGCGACCAGCGCCTCCTGGAATCGCGCCGGAAACGCATCGAGCGCCGGCGTCAGCGCCTCCGCCGGCGCCAGCGGGCGGAGCGACGCGGCGAGCTGCACCAGGTCCCAGTGGATCGCTTCGGGCTGGCGGCCGAACGCATAAAGGCCGTTATGGTCGAAATAAGCCGCCGTGAAATGGCCGTCCCAATAAGGCGTGAACCGCCACGGCCCGTAATCGAAGCTCTGCGCGGTGATGGCGATGTTGTCGCTGTTCAGCACCCCGTGAACGAATCCCGCGGCGATATAGGACGCGGCGAGACGGGCGGCCGCGAGGCTGACATGGTCGAGAAGCCGCGCCGGACCGTCCGCGCCGCCTCTCTCGCCATAATAATGGCGCAGGCAATAGGCGGTGAGCTTCTCGAGGTTCGCAGTCTCGTCGAGATAGGCGAGGCGCTGGAAGGTGCCGATGCGGATGTGGCTGTGCTGGAGGCGCACGAGCACGGCCGACCGGGTGGGGGAGGGCTCGTCGTGACGCTCGAGCGCCTCGCCGGTCTCGACGAGGGAGAAGCTGCGCGACGTGTCGACGCCGAGCGCCTCCAGCATCTCCGTCGCAAGCACCTCGCGCACGCCGCCCTTCAGCGTCAGCCGTCCGTCGCCGAAGCGGCTGTAGGGGGTCTGGCCCGAACCCTTGGTGCCGAGGTCCATGAGGCGGCCGGCGCCGTCGCGCAGCTGCGCGAACAGGAAACCGCGGCCGTCGCCGATATCGGGGTTGTACACGCGGAACTGGTGACCGTGATAGCGCAGCGCCAGTGGTTCGGGCAGGTTGCCCGGCAGCGGCGCGAAGCGCGCGAAATGCTCCACCCACTCCTCGTCCGACAGGCTGTCCAGCCCCACCGTCGCGGCGGCGCGGTCGCTCCGGAAGCGCAGGATCGCCTGCGGGAAGTCGGCGGGCGTCACCGGATCGTAGAAGTCGGGGCCGAGGGCGAGGATGGCGGGGTCCGGGCGGTAGGCGGGCATGTCCATCCTCGTCGAACCGGGCGCGGTAAGGCCGGTTCCGGCCGCCGTACCCTTTTGGGACGGCGCGAAACAGACCGGGCCACGCGCTGGCCGGCTCCGCAACGCCGCCTTATCTCGGCGGTTGGGGCGGGACCAGCAGGGGATCGTCAGATGAACGGCAAGCTCTTCCTCACCGCCAGCATCCTGGTCGCGGCGGCGTCGCTGCCCCAGCCGGCTTCGGCCTGCAGGAGCGGCTGCCCGGGCAGCACCGGCAATATCGAGAGCAGCACCGGCGGCCACTTGGTCCCCGCGCCGGCCGGAGTCGCCCTCTTCGCCCTTGCCGCCACCCTCGTCGCCACGCGCCGCAAGCGCTGAACGGCGCGCATTGCCCCGCCGCCGCGCTTCGCCTTAAGACGGCGCGAAAAGGGGGGCGGCATGGCGGACTGGACGGACGGTTACTGGCACTCGGCGGACGGCCTCCGCCTCCACTACTGCGATCATCCGGGCGGCGCCGACGGACGTCCTGCGATCCTCTGCATCCCCGGCCTCACCCGCAACGCCCGCGACTTCGAGGGCGTCGCCGCCCGGCTCGCCGGCGCGTGGCGCGTGCTCAGCCTCGACCTCAGGGGCCGCGGCGGCAGCGACAAGGCGCCTGACCCCGCCACCTACAACCCGCTCGTCTACCTGCAGGACGTGCAGGCGCTTCTCGCCCAGCTCGGCCTCGCGCGGGTCGTCCTGTTCGGCACCTCGCTCGGCGGCCTCGTCAGCATCTTCTTCGCCAATGCCGCGCGGGCGCAGACGGCCGGGCTGCTGCTCAACGACGTCGGTCCGGTGATCGAAGAGAAGGGCCTCGAGACGATCCGCTCCTATGTCGGCCGTTACGAGAGCTGGCCGACCTGGTCTCACGCCGCCCGCGCGATGAAGGAGGCGCAGGGGGACCGCTATCCGCTCTGGTCGATGGACCAGTGGATCGCCCACGCCAAGCGCGCCTGCCGGCTCAACTCGGCGGGCAACATCGTCTTCGATTACGACATGGCCATCGCCGAGCCGCTCAGGACGCCGGCGCCGCCGATCGACCTGTGGCCGGCCTTTGAAGCCCTCGCCGGCATCCCGGCGCTGCTGGTGCGCGGCGCCCTCTCCGACATCCTCTCCGAGGCGACCGCCGCCGAGATGGCGCGCCGCGATCCGGATCTGGAGCTCGTCACCGTGCCGGACGTCGGCCACGCCCCGACGCTCGAGGAGCCGGAAGCGAACGCCGGCATCGACCGGCTGCTGGAAAGGGTCGCGCGCGCCGGCTGAGCGGTGGGCGCGCGACCCGCTCCCGGTCAGGCGAAGTTGATCGCCTGCCCGCCGACGTGCAGGTGGTCGAGAAACATGCTGTTGGTGCCGTTGCCGGACCCGTCGGCGATCTGCCAGCCGAGCACGATGCTGTTCGCATCGACATGGATGCCGCCGGTGGGCGTGAAACCCGCGGCACTTTCCCACACGCTCAGCGCCGCGAAATTGTTGCCGAAGTCCAGGTTCTGGCCGTTGGCGCGCTCCCAGGCCCGCCAGTCGCCGCCGCTGAGGTCGGCATGCTGCCAGCTGCCCTGCGTGACGGCCCCGTTGCCCTGATAGGCCCACTCGAACACCAAGTCGACGCGGTCATTGGTGGTGGCGAGGTTGCCGTCGGCATCGATGGTCAGGCGGATCACCGGGATGACGTCCGTGCGGTCGGAGCTCTGCACCAGATAATCGAAGCTGAGGTCTCCGAGATTGCCGAGCTTCACCTGGTGCGCGCTATCGAAGACATCGTCCACCCGGAGCCGGCCGTTGCTGCTGTCGGTGACGAGATGCAGCGCCGCCTCGCCCTGGATCGTGTCGATGCTGATCCCGCCTCCGCGCACTTCGGTATACATGTGCGAGCCGTCGGCCAGCACGCCCTGGTCCGTCGTGTGATCGGTGCGGTTGAGATCGGAAAGGCCCGAAACGTCCATCGTATAATGGCCGTCCGAAAGGGCCTTCTTCTGGTAGCCGTAGCCGTTGCCCTTGCCGGTATCGGTGCCGTTCTCTTTGGCGATCCTGCTTGTCACTGCCATGGTCGTGGCGCTCCCTTGCTGCTCTCGTTGGCACGCGGGCACAGGCGCACGGGGATCCATCGCGACGTCCCCCCGAGTCGCGGCCGTGGAGACTGCTAGTCCGAAACGGATGAGTCCATCGGCAAAAAGGTGGGGGTCGTCCGGCGGCGGGACAGTCGCGAGCCGCCGCGCCCGCGCACAAGCCGCTTTTGCGGGCCGCGCGGCGGTGGCATGGAAGCGGCGAGGGGCGGAGGATAGAGAGCTGTGCCGGTCGAGATCCTCCACGTCCATTCGACCTTCGCCCTCGGCGGCAAGGAGGCGCGGGCGGCGGCGCTGATGAACGCCTTCGGGCCGGCCGCGCGCCACACCGTGCTGACCGCCGTGCCGGGCGAGACCTCCGCGCGCGCTGCCCTCGCGCCCGGCATCGCCGCAGCCTTTCCCGAAGACGGCCCCCGCCTCACCGGCGCCCCCACCCCCTGGCGCCTGCGCCGCATCGCTGCCGCCATGCGGCGTTTCGATCTCGTCCTCACCTACAATTGGGGCGCGTTCGACGCGGTGATGGCGCGGCGGGTCTTCGCGGGCACGATGCGGCTCCCCCCGCTCGTCCACCACGAGGACGGGTTCAACGCCGACGAAGTCATCGCGCTCGACCCGCGCCGCAACCTCTACCGCCGCCTCGGCCTTCCCGCCGCGACGCGCCTCGTCGTGCCTTCCGAGCGGCTGGAGGCGATCGCCCGCACCGCCTGGCGGCAGCCGGCGGGGAGGGTGGTGCGCATTCCTAACGGCATCCTCGTCGCCGATTATGCCGGCGCGCCCGAGCCGCTGCCCGGCGTCGAGAAGCGGCCGGACGAGGTGCTGGTCGGCACCGTCGCCGGCCTTCGTCCGGTCAAGAACCTCCCGCGCCTGGTCCGTGCCTTTGCCGCCATGACGTCGCCGGCGCGCCTCGTCATCGTCGGCGCCGGTCCCGAGAGCGAGCGGATCGCCGCCGAGGCACGCCGCTGCGGCGTCGCGGACCGCGTCCACATGCCCGGCTTCCTCGCCGAGCCGGCGCGCTGGATCGGCGGCTTCGACATCTTCGCCCTGTCATCGGACAGCGAACAGTTTCCCATCTCGCTGCTCGAGGCGATGGCGGCCGGCCTTCCCGCCGTCGCGACGGCGGTGGGGGACGTCGCCCACATGGTCGCCGCCGACAACGCGCCGCTCGTCGTCGCGCCGGAGGACGAGCCGGCCTTTGCCGCCGCGCTCGATGCCCTCGCCGCGCGGCCGGACCTGCGCCGCGCCATCGGCCGCGCCAACCGCGCCAGGGCCGCGGCCGAATACGACGAATCGGGAATGGTCGCCCGCTACGCCGCCCTCTACGGCGAAGCCATCGGCCGCCCTCGCGCGTTCATGACAGAGCAGTCATGATTTCGCGCGCATTTGCGCTCGCGCACGCGTATAGGCGCGGGCGGTTCTTTTCGGAGGCACGATGTTCAAGGGTTTGAAGCCGATCCTCTATGGCGGTCGCGAGGTCTGGCCGCTGGTCGAGGGCGGCAAGGGCGTCTCGGCGACCAACCATGCGAGCTCCGGCGCCTGGGCGGCGGCGGGCGGCATCGGCACCGTCTCGGCGGTCAACGCCGACAGCTACGATCCCGAGGGACGGATCATCCCGCAGGTCTACCATGCCTTGACGCGCCGCGAGCGGCACGAGGAGCTGATCCGTTATGCGGTCGATGGCGCCGTCCAGCAGGTCCAGCGCGCCTACGACATCGCCGGCGGCAGGGGCGCGATCAACATCAACGTGCTGTGGGAAATGGGCGGCGCCCAGCGCGTCCTCCAGGGCGTGCTCGAGCGAACGAAGGGCCTCGTCGCGGGCGTCACCTGCGGCGCCGGCATGCCGTACAAATTGTCCGAGATCGCAGCTTCTTACGGCGTGAACTATCTGCCGATCATCAGCTCCGGACGCGCCTTCCGCGCGCTCTGGAAGCGGGCTTATTCGAAGGCCGCGGAATGGCTGGCCGCCGTCGTCTACGAGGACCCCTGGCTCGCCGGCGGCCATAACGGCCTCTCGAACGCCGAGGATCCCTTGAAGCCGCAGGATCCTTATCCGCGGGTGAAGGAGCTGCGCGAGGTGATGCGCGAGGGCGGCATTCCCGACAGCGTGCCGATCGTCATGGCCGGCGGCGTCTGGAACCTCAAGGAATGGGAGAATTGGATCGACAATCCCGAGCTCGGGCAGATCGTCTTCCAGTTCGGCACCCGTCCGCTGCTCACCAAGGAAAGCCCGATCCCCGAGGACTGGAAGCAGCGGCTGATGACGCTCGAGGAGGGCGACGTTCTCCTCCATCGGTTCTCGCCGACGGGTTTCTACTCCTCGGCCGTGCGCAACCCGTTCCTCCGCGCCCTCGAGGCACGCTCGCATCGCCAGATCGCCTTCACCAAGGAGGAGTTGGGCGACCATTGCTTCCAGCTGGACGTCGGCGTCGGCGGCAAGAAGAATTACTGGGTCACCCGCGGCGACCTTCTTCATGCCCGCGAATGGCATGCCCAGGGCTTTACGGAGGCGCTCAAGACGCCCGACGAGACCCTCGTCTTCGTGACGCCCGAGGAGAAGGCGCAGATCCGCAAGGACCAGGCCGATTGCATGGGCTGCCTCAGCCAGTGCGCCTTCTCGTCCTGGGCGGACAATGAGAAGAACTCGACCGGCCGCCTCGCCGACCCGCGCAGCTTCTGCATCCAGAAGACGCTGCAGGACATCGCCCATGGCGGCCCGGTCGAGCACAACCTCATGTTCGCCGGCCACGCCGCCTTCCGCTTCAAGAAGGACCCCTTCTATTCCAACGGCTTCGTGCCGACGGTGAAGCAGCTGGTGGATCGCATCCTCACCGGGGATTGAGGCAGATCTAGACCACCCTGTCCGGCAGCGGCCGCCCTTCGGCGAAGGCGAGGACGTTCTCCACCACCTTCATGCCCATCGCGGTCCGGGTCTCCACCGTCGCCGAACCCAGGTGCGGGAGGAGGACGACGTTCTCCAGCGCGATCAGGCGCGGGTCGACGTGAGGCTCGTTCGCGTAGACGTCGAGACCAGCGCCGGCGATCGCCCGCGACTGCAGCGCCTCGATCAGCGCATTCTCGTCGACGATCGCGCCGCGGGCCGTGTTGATCAGGAACGCGTCGCGCCGGAGCAGGCCGAGCCGCCGCCGGTCGAGCAGGCGATGCGTCTCGCGCGTATAGGGCAGGTGAAGGCTCACGAAATCGGCGTCGGCGAGCATCGCATCGAGGTCGTCGCGGTAGCGCGCCGCCAAGGCCCCTTCCGCCGCCGCGTCGAGCTGGCGCCGGCCGTGATAGTCGATCCGCATCCCGAGCGCCGCGGCGCGCCGCGCCAGCGCCTGGCCGATCCGCCCCATGCCGACGATCGCCAGCCTTTTGCCGCTGAGGCTGGTGCCGAGCCGGTCCGTGGGGCCCCAGCCCCGCCACTCGCCGCGCCGCAGCGCCCGCTCCGCCGCCCCGAGCCCGCGCGCGGCCATCAGCATCAGCGCCAGCGCGATGTCGGCCGTGTCTTCGGTGAGGACGCCGGGCGTGTTGGTGACGGCGATGCCGCGGAGCCGGGCGGCCTCGAGGTCGATATTGTCGACGCCGACTCCGAAATTGGCGATCAGGCGGAGCCGCGGTCCGGCCGCGGCGATCAGGCCGGCATCGACTGGCTCGGCGACGCTCGGCACCAGCACGTCGCAGTCCTGGAGCGCGGTTTCGAGCGCCGCCCGGTCGACGGCCCCGTCGTCGGGATTGAGCGTCGCCTCGAAGAGGTTCGACAGCCGCGTCTCGACCGCTTGCGGCAACCGCCGCCGCACCAGCACCCTCAGTCGCGCCATCCGTCCCGCCTGAAGAAAGGTCGGGGTCGCCGTCAAGCGCGAAGGAGTGTTGAACCTCCCGCCCCGGCCTGCGTAAGGGAGGGCGAGAAAGGAGCCCGCCGGGTCATGGGAAGACGCCTGCCGAAAGCCCTCGCCGCCGCCATGGCGCTCGCGCTCCTCGCCGCGGCCGGCGCCGACGCGGCCGAGACCGGCGACAAGAAGCCGCCTTACTGGGCCTCGATCGCCGCCGGCAAGGCGCTGATGCGTACGGGGCCCGGACGCAATTATCCCGCCACCTGGCTCTACGTGCGGCCGGACCTGCCGGTGCGGGTGGTCGAGACCTATCCGAACTGGCGCAAGGTCCGCGACGCCGACGGCACCACCGGCTGGATGCTCCAGCGCCTGCTCAGCGACACGCGGACCGGGATCGTCACCGGCGCCGAGCCGCGGCCGCTCCACGAGGGGCCGGACGAGCACAGCCCTGTCGTCTACCGGGCCGAGCCGGGAGTCGTCGGCCGGCTCTCGCGTTGCGCGAGCGGGTGGTGCATGCTCGATGTGAAGGGGCGCCGCGGCTATGTCCGCGTCGAGCATCTCTGGGGTCTGGATCCGAGCGGCACGCTCGGCTGAGGGGGAAAGCGCATGGAGGGGCCGCGGCTCGAGGAGTTCGAAGGATCGCTCGGCGAAGCGTGGGACGTCGGCTTGGTCGGCGGGGCTCTGCCGCTCCGCCTCGAGGTCGCGCAGAAGCTGCCGCGCGCGCTGCGCGAGGAGGGGGGCTTCCGGCTCGAATGGCTCGGGCCTGCCGAGCCGTTCCTGCCGCAGGGGACGTACAGCTTCGCCCGCGACGGGCGGAGCATCGACATGTTCATCGTCCCCGTCGCGAAGACGGCGGACGGCTATCGCTACGAGGCGATCTTCAACTGACCTTGCTCGCCGGCTCGGGCGGCGTCCATATCATCAGGTCGTAGACGCCGTGCTCGTCGGCCTTGGCGAAGCCGAGGCGGCGGTAGAGGCTCATCGCGGGATTGTTGCGCTCGACGTGGATGGAGAGCGGCTTGCCCTTGCCGGCGGCCGCCTCGATCAGGTCTTCGAGCAAGGCCGTGCCGACCCCGCCGCCCCGCGCCCCGGGCAGCAAGGCGATATCGATCAGCCGCAGCTCGCTCTCCCATTCGTCGAGGTAGAGGCGGCCGAGCGCGTCGCCGGCGCGCTCGATCACCAGCCATTCGGCGGTCGGGTAATGGGCCCGGTAGTGGGCGTGCTGCGCACCGAACTGGTGGTCGAGGAAGCGCTGCTGCGCCTCGAGCGGCCAGCCGGTCTGCGCCACTTCCTCGCGCCGCGTCGAAAAGTAGGTTTCGGCGAGCAGCGGCAGGTCCGCTTCGCTCGCCGCGCGGCAGGTGACGCCGAGCGCGGCGGCGCGGCGAAGCGGCGGCGGCATGCTTTAGTTGAAGATCGCCGTCAGCCGCTTCGTGCCGGAGCTGAAGAAGACGGGCGAGGGCGCGAGGCCCGGGCCGGTCAGCCGGTACGCGCGGTTCGCGGCAAGCCGCGCCGTGCCCGGCAGCTCGAACGACAAAGCGAAACCGTGGTCGCGGGCGAGGCCGCTCGGACGCGCGGGGCCGGAGTCGAGCCGTTCGACGCCCACCAGCTTCAACGGCACACGGCCGGCGTCGGTGTCGGCCGCGAACAGGGTGCCCACCGCCGCGCGCCAGGCGTCGGCGCCCGCGGTCGCGAGGGAAGGGGAGGGCCTGCCGCCGGCGCCGGCCAGGCCTGCCGCCCGCGCGGGCGCCGCCACCGCGGCGAGTCCCGCCGCCGCGGCCGCGCCTGCGATGAGGCCGCGCCGCCCGATTTCCGTCGTTTTCTTCATAGTCGCCATCCCATTCATACAAGCGAGCCGGCGACCACGCCCGTGCTCTCGTCGGTCATGCCCCGGGGAGAGCGTCGGCGGGCGTCCAAGCGCCCCCAGGCCGCGCCGCCGCCGCCCCCGGCAATGTCGCCCGCCTCAGGTCCGGGGCGGGAAGACGCCCTGCAGCGCGATGCAGAAGCTCATCGTGATGTAGGGCATCATGTTGTTGTGCGGGAAGCTGCTTCCCGTCGGCGACATCGCCGTCGGCGCGAGCGTCGTCAGGTTCCCATAGGGCGAAGCCTTGTAGGCGGCGCCGCCGGCGGCGCGGGCGAGCGTCGACGAATTGTCGGCGGTGTTCGCCCCCGCGGGCCCGCTCTGCGCCTGCAGATTGTGGGTGTGGACCGGCATCTCGGAGACGAGCAATGTCTCCGTCTCGCTCCCCCCGGTCTCGCCGAGGTCGTGGAGGCTGAGCCCGGGTCCCTGGCCCGGATGCATCGGCGCCCGGCCCTGCAGGTCCGGCAGGGCGAAGGTGCTCTTGCCGTCGCCGCCATAGGTGGTGCCGAGCAGCGAGAAGAGGGCGGTGTTCTGCGAAATGGGCAGGATCTGCCCGTCGCAAAAGGCCCAGCCCTTGGGCGCGAAATTGAATCCGAAGATACGGATCTCCGCGACGAATGGATCCATGGGTGTCGCTCCTCAGGTCGGTGACGGATACAGGCCGAAAAGGCTGATGATGAAGTCGATGCAGAGGTAGGGCTGGAAGTTGTTGTGCGGCTGGCTTCCGCCCTGCGGCGTGATCGACTGCGGGTCGAACGGCACGCTCGCGACGCCCTGCCGATAGACCTTGACGCCCTGGAGCGACCCGATCACCTCGTTCTGCGGTGAAATCTGGGTGCCGTTGGCGGTGGAGGCCAGGAAGGCGTGGGTGTGGCTCGGGATCTGGTTGACGCTCAGCGTCACCTGCTCGACGCCGCCGGTCTGGGCGAGGATGTAGCCGTTGCCCTGGTGGAGCGGGAGGCGGCCGCGCAGGTCCGGCAAGGCGAAGGTGCTCTGGCCGTCGCCGCCGTAGGTGGTGCCGATCAGGTTGAACAGCGTTTCGTTTTCCGAGATCGGCAGCAGTTGCCCTTCGCAGAACATCCACCCGGCAGGGGCGAAGTTCCCGGCAAACATGCGGATCTCACCGACATATGGCTGGGCCATGATCTGGTCCCCTTTTCAGGTCTGGCTTGGGAAAATGCCCGACAGGGCAATGCAGAAGCTGAGCGTCAGGTAGGGCTGCTGGTTCTCGTGCGCCTGGCTGCCGCCGGTGTTCGAGACCTGGCTGGCCTGCAAGGCGACCAGATTGGCCGGGTTGGTGTAGCCGTTGTTGAAACCCGCCAGCATCGTCGTGGCGCTCGGGATCGCCGCGTCGGCATCGCTGGTCGAGGCTTGGGCGAAGTGAAGGTGCTGCGGCAGCTCGCTGACGGTCAGCGTGTGCGCCGCCTCGCCGCCGCGCTCGCCCAGCGTATGGCCGCTGCCGAAATGGATCGGCACGCGCGCCCGCATGTCCGGCAGGGCGAAATTGACCCGCCCGTCGCCGCCGAAGGTCGTGCCCAGCAGCGCGAACAAGGGTTGGTTCTGGTTGATCGGCAGGAGCTGGCCATTGGCGAGCGCCCAGCCCTGCGGGGCAAATACAAAGCTCATCAGGCGGATTTCCGCCAGGAACGGTTCAGCCATAGGATATCCCCCTCGGTGCGGTATGAATAACCGAAATGGACGCGGGGGCAATCCGGATCAAAGCAAATATTTTTCACCGGAAAAGCTCGACTGAACCGCGTATGCTTGCCGGAAAGCGTCTAACGGTTGCGTCTCCTGTCCCGGATTGGCATCGCGAGCCGATGACTGCCGCCGACTCGCCGCCGCCTCTCGACGCGATAGAGCGGGCCGCATTGTTTCTCGACTTCGACGGGACGCTCGTCGCCCTTGCCGACAGGCCGGAAGATATTTCCGTTTCATCTCAATTACCTGATTTGCTGGAGCGGGCGGCGCTCCGCCTCGGCGGCCGGCTTGCCTTGCTGACCGGCCGCGCGCTCGCCGATCTCGATTCGCGGCTCGGCTGCGGCCGCCTCGCCGCCGCGGGCTCGCACGGGCTCGAGCTTCGCGCCGGCGCCGCGCCGCCCCGGACGGCGCCGGCGCCGCCGGGTCTCGCCGCGGCGCGCGCCGCGCTTGCCGCCTTCGCAGAGGGCGATTCGGGCCTGCTCCTCGAGGACAAGCCCGCCGGCGTCGCCCTCCACTACCGTCTCGCGCCGGCGCGCGAGGCGGAGGCGCTGGCGCTGGCCCAGGCGCTCGCCGCGCGCGGCGGCCTCGCCGTCCAGCGCGGCAAGATGGTCGTCGAGCTCCTCGCCGCCGGCGCCGACAAGGGGGCGGCGCTCGAATCGCTGATGGCGGAACCGCCCTTCGCCGGTGCGCGTCCTGTCGCCGTGGGCGACGACCTGACCGACGAGCATGCCTTCCGCGCCGCGGCCGCGATGGGCGGGTTCGGCGTGCTGGTCGGCGATCCGCGCGAAACGGCGGCGCGCTACCGGCTTGCCGACGTCGACGCCGTCCACGCCTGGCTGGCGGCGCTGCTCCATGGCTGACCTCGCGCTCTGGCCGATCGGCAATTGCCAGGTCTCGGCGCTGGTCGACGCCGCCGCCGGCTTCGTCTGGGGCTGCGCGCCGCGAGTCGACGGGGATCCGCTCTTTTGCTCGCTGCTTTCGCCCGACGGCGCGCCCGGCCGCGGCGAATGGCGGCTTTCGCTCGAAAACCAGGTGCAGGCCGAGCAGGGCTATCTGCGCAACACGCCGATCCTCCTCACGCGCCTCACCGACGCCGACGGCGCCGCCGCTGAGATTTACGATTTCTGCCCCCGCTTCGAGCGCAGCGGGCGCATGTACCGGCCCGTCGCCTTCTGCCGGATCGTGCGGCCCGTGGCCGGCGCCCCGCGCCTCACGGTGGCGCTGAACCCGGCGTCCGGCTGGGGCGCCGCCGACGCCGAGCGGACCAGCGGCACCAACCACATACGCTATCTCCTGAAGCCGCAGCCGCTGCGGCTCACCACCGACGCGCCGGTCGGCCATATCCTGGAAGGCCGCGCGTTCCGGCTCGAGCGCGCCCACCATTTCTTCCTCGGCCCCGACGAGCCGTTCGCGGGCAACGTCTCGCACACGCTCGCCGCCTGGCTGCACGAGACGTCCGACGAATGGCGGCGATGGGTCCGCGGCCTCGCCATCCCGCTCGAATGGCAGCGCGTCGTCATCCGCGCGGCCATCGCCCTCAAGCTCTGCCAGCACGAGGAGACCGGCGCGATCGTCGCCGCGCTCACCACCTCGATACCGGAGGCGCCGGGCTCCGGCCGCAACTGGGACTATCGCTATTGCTGGATCCGCGATGCTTATTACACCGTCCAGGCGCTGAACCGGCTCGGCGCGCTCGACGTGCTGGAAAACTATCTCGGCTACCTGCGCAACATCGTCGACGCGGCGCGCGGCGGCCACATCCAGCCGCTCTACGCCGTCTCGGGCGAGGCCAAGCTCGACGAATGGGAGGCCCGCGGGCTCGCCGGCTACCGCGGCATGGGCCCCGTCCGCGTCGGCAACGCCGCCTACACCCAGGTCCAGCACGACGCCTACGGCCAGATCATCCTCTCCAACGTGCAGGCGTTCATCGACGAACGGCTGCTGCGCAAGGCGACCGAAGCCGATTTCCGCGCGTTCGAGCGGGTCGGCGAGCGCGCCTGGCAGGTCCACGACCAGCCCGACGCGGGCCTGTGGGAATATCGCACCAGGAGCGCCGTCCACACCTATTCGGCCGTGATGGGCTGGGCCGCCTGCGACCGCCTCGCCATGGCCGCCGAGGTGCTCGGCCTCGACGACCGCGCGGCCCTCTGGCGGGAACGGGCCGACGCCGTCCGCGCGCGGATCGAGACGGACGCCTGGTACGCCCCGGAGAAGCGCTTCGGCGCCACGTTCGGCGGCGGGGAGCTCGATGCGAGCCTGCTCCAGCTCGTCGACATGCGTTTCCTCGCGCCGGACGACCCGCGCTTCCGCGCCACCTTCGAGGCGGTCGAGAAGGGCCTGAGGCGCGGCGCCCACATGCTCCGCTACGCCGAGGAGGACGATTTCGGCCGCCCCGAGACGGCCTTCAACTTCTGCACCTTCTGGCTGATCGAGGCGCTCCACCTCGCCGGCCGCGCCGACGAGGCCCGCGCCCTCTACGAGCAGACGCTCGAACGCCTCACCCCCGCCGGCCTCCTCTCCGAGGATACCGACTTTGAGACCGGCGAGCTCTGGGGCAACTACCCCCAGACCTATTCGCTGACCGGCCTCATCAACTGCGCGGTGCTCCTGTCGCGGCCGTGGAGCGCGGTCAGGTGAGGGCGTTCGACCAGGGACAGTCGCTCGCCCCGCCGGCCCGTCCAAGTTCGCGACGGCAGCGGCGGCGAGTGACTGTCCCCTCGCGCCCGCCCGTCATCCCGGCGAAAGCCGGGATCTCGTCGAGAAAAGGCACCGCGGTCATCCCGGCGAAAGCCGGGATCTCTCGGAGGACGAGCACGGCGGCGCCTCCAGCGCGTTTGCGGATGGAGATCCCGGCTTCCGCCGGGATGACGCGGATTGCCGGCGTGGCGGGGACGGGAACCATCCCCACCCGATCGAAGTACCACTTCGGTCGGAAAGCAGCATGTCCCGCCTGATCGTCATCTCGAACCGCGTCGCCGCGCCCAAGCCCGAAGGGGAGGGGGGCGCGCAGGGCGGGCTCGCCGTCGCACTCTCCGCGGCGCTGCGCGAATATAAGGGCCTGTGGTTCGGCTGGTCCGGCCGCGTCACCGACGAATTCACCGGCCATATCGACTTCGCGCGCCACGACGGCGTCGCCTCGGCGACGATCGACCTCGAGGAACAGGACGTCGACGAATATTATAACGGCTATGCGAACCGCACGCTCTGGCCGCTCTTCCACTACCGGATCGATCTTGCCGAGTATGACCGCAGCTTCGGCTCCGGCTACGAACGCGTCAATGAGCGCTTCGCCGAGACCGTCCAGCCGCTGATCGAGCCCGACGATCTCGTCTGGGTCCACGATTACCACCTCATCCCCCTGGGCGCGCAACTCAGGGAGCGCGGCCTCAGGAACCGGATCGGCTTCTTTCTCCACATCCCCTGGCCGCCCGCGCGGCTTCTCACCTCGCTGCCGGCCCACGAGCGGCTCGTCCTCTCGCTGCTCGCCTATGACGTGATCGGCTTCCAGACCGCCGAATGGCTGGAGAGCTTCACCAATTATGTCGAGCGCGAGCTCGGCGGCCATTGCGACGCCGACGGCATGGTCCATGTCGGCGACCGCTCGGTCCACGCCGCCGCCTATCCGATCGGCATCGATTATGCGGAATTCCAGGAGGCCGTCGCCAGCCCCGGCGCCCGCGCCGCCTGCGACCGCCTCACCGCCAGCGCGGACGGCCGCCACACCATCATCGGAGTCGACCGGCTCGATTATTCCAAGGGCCTCGCCGAGCGCTTCGAGGGCTATCGCCGCTTCCTGGAGGACAATGACGATTGCCGCGGCAAGCTCTTCCTCCTCCAGGTCGCGCCCCCGTCCCGCGGCGAGGTCCACACCTACGAGGCCATCCGCGAGAGCCTCGACGAGCTGTCCGGCCGCATCAACGGCGAGTTCGCCGAGGTCGACTGGGTGCCGATACGCTACGTCAACCAGGGCTATGGCCGCGAGGACCTCGCCGGCTTCTACCGCGCCGCCAAGATCGCGCTCGTCACCCCGCTTCGCGACGGCATGAACCTCGTCGCCAAGGAATATGTCGCGGCCCAGGATCCGGAGGATCCCGGCGTCCTCATTCTCTCCCGCTTCGCCGGCGCCGCGCTGCAGCTCAGGGACGCGCTGCTGGTCAATCCCTACAGCAAGGAGGACATATCGGACGCGATCCGCCGCGCCATCGCCATGCCGAAGGAGGAACGCATCCGCCGGTGGCGCGCGATGCACGACAGCGTCGCGAAGGAGGACGTCGTCTGGTGGCGCCGCAACTTCGTCGAAGCCCTGCGCGCCAGCCGCGGGTGAGCGGGGGTGTGGAGGACATTGCGTGGGGAGGACGCGTGAGGAAGAGGTGCTGTGCGGTTCGCGCCGCCGCCGTCACCCTGAACTTGTTTCAGGGTCCAGCTTTCCACTCGCTGTGCCGCCTCCACGCAGGATGCTGAACCAAGTTCAGCACGACCAAAGGGGTTTCCCCGCCGCGCGCCAGCAGATCGTCCTGTTCACCGGCCACTCCTCTGGGCTGATGCCGCTCCCGGCAGGCGGGCAATGACGCCGCGCCCGCGTCCGCGCCTCCTCCTCCTTCTCTCCGCCGCGCTTCTCGCGGCGCCGGCCGCGCCCGGAAACTTGACCGGTCCCGCCCCGGCGCCTCCGCCCGACGCGCTCCGGCTCGACCCGTTCTACGCCCGCTATCTCGACGCCGGCGGCATCCCGGTCGTCGGCTCCACCCGCGTTCCGGACGAGGCGCTGGCGAAGGCTCGCGACATCGTCCTCGCCATGCTCGCGCACCGCCCGGACCTCAAAGCCCAGCTGGTCCGCGGCGGCGCGCGCGTCGCCATCCTCGCCGAGCAGGAGGCGATCACCGACCTTCCCGAAAATCGCGGCTGGAAGAAGCCGGCCAAGGACGATCCGCGCCTCACCGCCTGCGAGCGCAAGCATTACGACCTGATCGAGGCGGCGAGCGACCGCGATTACTGGAACGGCCGCGCCCGCGGCAGCGGCGGCCTGTTCACCGCCGCCGGCGCCGAGAATGTGCTCGGCCTGCCCGGCGACCGCTATTTCGGCGAGAACATCCTCGTCCACGAATTCTCGCACGCCATCCTCGACGCGATCGCCGCCGCCGATCCCGCTCTGTACCGCGCCGTCGAGGCAGCCTACGCGCACGCCGTCGCCGCCGGCCTCTGGAAGGGCGATTATGCCGGCGTCACCGTCCAGGAATATTGGGCGGAAGGGACCCAATTCTGGTTCGACGACAACAAGCTCGCCCGGGTCGGCGGCGCGAACATCGTCTCGGATCGCGATCTCGCGCGCTACGACCCGGCGCTGTGGCGCCTGCTCGCCCGGGTCTACGGCGATCGCCATCGCATCGCCGCCGACGCTTACTACCGCCACCCGGCGCGCCTCGACGTCCCGCCGGGCTATCAGAGCGCGGACTGCTGACCGGCACAGGCTCGGCCGCCGGGCGAAGGGCAGGGGGCGGAGCGCGGGTCCGGCGCGTCCGCCGTTCCCGCTTCCGACACCGATTCACACGTTCAAAGACCCCGGCGCGACACAGGTGCCGAGTCGTAGCGAACATAGCAGGTAGAGCAGAACATGTCAAGTACGACATTCCATCCGGCTCACTCCAACGGCAGCTGACGGCACGCAGGGCAAACCGCCGGAACGGCCGGCGGCGCCGCCCGTTCGCGAGGGGACCCCAGAGGGAGACCAATGTCATGCGTATCTTTCCGCTCGCCGCCGCCGTCGCCGCCTTCTCCCTGATCGGCACCGGCCCCGCCGCGGACGCGAAGGGCTGCATCAAGGGCGCGCTCGTCGGCGGAGTCGCCGGCCATTATGTCGGCAAGGGCCACGCCGTCGCGGGCGCCGCCGCCGGCTGCCTCGCCGGCCGCCACCTGGCGAAGAAGAAGGCGCGCCGCGCCCACCACTGAGGCGAGCCTCGGCCCGCCTGTCCGCTTGTTCATCCCGCCGCCAGCGAAAAGCTGCTATGCGGCGGCTCCATGGTGTCTTCCTATCTCGCGCTCGGCCGCTTCGGTCTCGGAGCCCGCCGCGGCGAGCCGCTTCCCGACGACCCCAAGAAGTGGCTGCTCGCGCAGCTCGATCGCTTCGATCCCAAGCCGGCGATGATCGCCGCGGTGCCGCCGCGCAGCCAGGTCGCGCAGCAGCTCGCCGATTATCTCGAGGAGACCCGCGCCACCCGCGGCGTCCGCCAGGCGGCGATGCCGAAGCCTGCCGCGATGCCCGCCGCCATGCCGGCGATGGCCGCGAAGGCCGACGATCCGATGGCCGCCGCGATGAACGACAAGCTCGCCGGCCTTCCCGACGAGACGCGGAAGTTCATCCAGAAGTCGGTGCGCGAGAATTACGTCGCCGCGATCGGCGCCCGCGCCAACGCCGCCCTCGTCACGCCGGCTCCGTTCGTCGAGCGGCTGGTCCATTTCTGGGCCAACCACTTCGCCGTCTCGGCCGACAAGCTGCCGGTCATCGGCATGTCCGGCCTGCTCGAGTTCGAGGCGATCCGCCCCAACGTCATGGGCCGCTTCGCCGACATGCTGCTAACGGTCGAGCGCCACCCGGCGATGCTGCTCTATCTCGACCAGGCCCAGTCGGTCGGCCCCTCGAGCCGCATCGGCCAGCTCGTCGCGCTGCGCGGCCGCAAGGCGGGGCTGAACGAGAATCTCGGCCGCGAGATCCTCGAGCTCCACACGCTCGGCGTGCGCAGCGGCTACACCCAGGCCGACGTCACCGAATTCGCCCGCGCCCTCACCGGCTGGACGGTCAGCGGCCTGCTGCGCGGCCCCTCGGCGCGCGGCATCGGCGTCGCCGGCCCGCCGGGCGAGTTCGTCTTCGCCGACGCCATCCACGAGCCCGGCGGCCGCATGCTGCTCGGCCGCAAGTACGACCAGCAGGGCGAGGCCCAGGCCCGCGCCATCCTCCTCGATCTCGCCGCCCACCCGGCGACCGCCCGCCACATCGCCACCAAGCTCGCCCGCCACTTCGCCGCAGACGATCCGCCCGCCGCGCTCGTCGCGCGCCTGGAAGCCGCCTTCCTCAAGAGCGGCGGCGACTTGCCGACCCTCTACCGGGTCCTCATCGATTCGCCCGAAACCTGGTCGCAGCCTGGGGCCAAGTTCCGCTCTCCCTGGGACTGGTCGATCGCCGCGCTCCGCGCCGTAGGGGCGAAGGATCTTAAGGCCCAGCAGGTCGCCGGGATCATGACCCAGCTCGGCCAGCCGGTGTGGCGCCCCGGCTCGCCCGCCGGCTATGACGACATCGCGCCGACCTGGGCGGGCCCCGACGCCCTCGTCCGCCGCGTCGAGGCCGCCGACCGCATCGCCGCCCGCGCCGCCGATCAGGCCGACGCCCGCGCGCTCGCCCCGCAATTGCTCGGCGACGGCCTCACCGCCGCCACCGCCCAGGCCCTCGCCCGCGCCGAGAGCCCCGGACAGGCGCTCGCCTTGCTGCTCGTCTCGCCCGAGATGCTGAGGAGATAAGAGATGAACCGCCGCCATTTCCTCGGCAGCGCCGCCGCCGCCGGCGCTTTGCTCCTCGCCCCCTCGATCGCCTTTGCCAAAGCCGCGACCGACCGCCGCTTCGTCTTCATCATCCAGCGCGGCGCCGCCGACGGTCTCGCCACCCTCGCCCCCGTAGAAGACCCGGCCTTTGCCGGCCTGCGCGGCGCCTTCGCCGAGGATGCGGCCGCGGGGACGAAGATCGACCCGTTCTTCTCGCTCCACCCGTCGCTGGTCGAGACGGCGAAGCTCTACCAGGCGAAGGAGGCCCTGTTCGTCCACGCTGTCGCCTCGCCCTATCGCGACCGCTCCCATTTCGACGGCCAGAACGTCCTCGAGAGCGGCGCCGACGCCGCCTACCGATTGAAGGACGGCTGGATGAACCGCCTGCTCGGCCTGCTGCCGCAGGACGAGGCGAAGGCGATCGCCGTCTCCTCGACCGTCCCCCTGGCGCTGCGCGGCCCGCGCGAAGTCGCCTCCTACGCCCCATCCGCGCTTCCCCAGCCGACCGACGACCTCCTCGCCCGGGTCGCGGACCTCTACCGCGACGACAAGCAGCTCATGCCGCTGTGGAACGAGGCGATGGCGACGCGGAAGCTCGCCGGCGACCTGACCGCCGGCGGCGGCCAGAACGCCGCCGCGACCGGCGCGCTCGCCGCGCGGCTCCTGGCGGGTCCAGCCGGGAACCGCATCGCCTTCATCGAAACCGGCGGCTGGGACACGCACAGCGGCCAGCGCGCCCGCCTCGGCCTGCAGCTCAAGGGCCTCGACGCTTTGCTCGCCGCGCTCAAGGCCGGCCTCGGCCCCGACTGGTCGAACACCCTGGTGCTGGTCGCCACCGAATTCGGCCGCACCGCCGCCCCCAACGGCACCGGCGGCACCGACCACGGCACCGCGTCTGCGGCGATGCTGCTCGGCGGCGCGGTCGACGGGGGCAAGGTGGTCGCCGACTGGCCCGGCCTCAGCCAGGCCGCCCTCTACGAAGGCCGCGACCTCAAGCCCACCACCGACCTCGACGCGCTCATCGCCGGGGCGCTGGCGCAGCATTACGGCCTCGATCCCGCGCGGGTCGGCGGCGCCCTGTTCCCGGCCGGCTCGCGGCCGCGGGCTTTGCCGAGGCTGATCCGCACCTAACCGTAATCCCGGCGGAAGCCGGGATCTCCTCGGGACCTACCGAGACTTCTCGACGGGAGATCCCTGCCTTCGCCGGGATGACGGTCAGCGCAGCAACGGCTCCACGAGCTTCGCCAGCTTCTCGTGATCCGCCAGCGACGGGTGGAAATCGCACCCGTCCAGCGCGAGCTCTCCGAACCGCAATGTCCGCACCCGCGGGCTGGCCAGCGCCTGCGCCACCGCCTCGACGTCCGCGGCGAAGCTCGGCCCATCCATCAGCACCAGCCGCGCCTGCGGCTGCTCGGCCATCAGCCGCCGGGCGAAGGCGACATAGCCGGCGCGATAGGCGGCGTGCAGCGCCTCGCCATTCGCCCAGGCCTCGCCGGCGTGCAGCGAAGTCGAGAAATCGTTGGTGCCGAGGTTGATCACGATCACCTTGGGCCGCCATGCCGCTTTTGTCGCGACTTCCGCCGCATCGGGAAGGCTGCGCGGATAGAGCAACGGCATCGTCTCGCCCGCCCGGTTGCCGTTGTAATTGCGCACGATGCCGAAGCCCGAATAGGCGATCACCCGGTAATCGTACCCCAGCCGCTTCGCCGCGAGCGGGCCGAAGGCGCGCTGGCTGTCGGTCGTGTCGTGCACCTCGGCGCGCGTGCAGCTCCGCCTCGGCGAGGCGTCGCCGTAGCCGACCGTATAGCTGTCGCCGACGAACTCAACGCCCGGCCGCGGCGCCGGCGGCGCCAACCGCCGCCCGGGTCCGGCCAGGAAGAAGCCGCGGAACCGGCCGCCGCCGGTCTGGCTCTCGGTCAGCTTCTCCAGCCGCACGACATGCTCGCCCGGCGTGAGGCCGGAGACCGTCACCGCCCCGTGCGGCCGCTCGAGCCGCATCCGCTCCCGGCCGTCGACGAGCAGCCGGTAGAAATCGCTGTCGCTGGCGACGTCGACGCTGATCGCGCTCCCCCAGAAGTGCGCTTCGAAATAGACCGCGGGCCAGCCGAACCTGTACGTCCCGCCCGCCTCGGCCACGGCCCTGCCGCCGACATGGACCGGCAGCGCCGGGCCGGGCGCCGCGGCGGCGAGCAGCAGCGCCGCCAGCATCAGCGCGGCGCCATCCTTATGCCGCCGTCGAGGCGGACATATTCGCCGTTGAGATAGGGATTCTCCGCCATGAACAGCGCCAGCCGCGCATATTCCTCGGGCTGTCCGAGCCGCTTGGGAAAGGGCACCTGCGCGCCGAGCGCGTCCTGGACGTTCGGCGGCATCATCGCCACCATCGGCGTCTTGAACACGCCGGGCAGGATCGTGTTGACCCGGATCCCCTCGTTCATCAGGTCCCGCGCGATCGGCAGCGCCATGCCGAGCACGCCCGCCTTCGAAGCGGAATAGGCCGCCTGGCCGATCTGCCCGTCCTGCGCCGCCACGGACGCGGTGTTGACGATGACGCCGCGCTCGCCGTCCTCGAGCGGGTCGAGCGAGACCATGCCGAATGCGGACTTGGCGATCATCCGGAACGTGCCGATGAGATTGATCTGGATGGCGAGCTCGAACTGGTGGATCGGGTAGGCCTTGGGCTCGCCCGTCGCCTTGTCGCGGCCCACCGTCTTCACCGCGTTGGCGACGCCGGCGCAATTGACGAGGATCCGCTCCTGCCCGTGCGCCTCGCGCGCCTTGGCCAGCCCGGCATCGACGGCCTCGTCGGATGTCACGTCGACCTTCGCGAACACGCCCCCGATGTCACCGGCGACTTTCTCGCCTTTCTCCTCGTCGCGGTCGAACACCGCGACCCGGACGCCGCGCGCGGCAAGCGCCCGCGCCGTCGCCTCGCCGAGGCCGGAGGCGGCGCCGGTGACGACGGCGGCGATCGAATTGTCGAGCTTCATGGTCTCACTCCCTGGATATGCACCGGCTCCTAGAGCGCGGGAGGGGGAGGGGACAAGGGTGCGCGCGGAGCCTCTTGTATGCAGGTCTATGCATAAATATACATGTCCGGCATCAGCAACCCGGGGGCGGGAGTGAAGGTCATGAGTCTCAGCTGTTCGCCGGCGCGGCCGTGGGGCGTGCACGCCCCCGTGCGCAACGACTCGCCGTGCCCGCGCTGCGGCTGGGTGGCGCCGGGGCCGATCTCCGACGCGCTCGAGGACGCGCGGGAGGCGGCCGAGGCTGCGGCCGCGGCCCTCGTCCGGGCCGAGCAGCTCGGCTGGAGCGCCGCCGGCGGCGAGGCGGTCGCGGCCTGATACCGTTACGGGGGCGCAACCCCTCCGCCCCGCGCGCGTTCGGGCCGCGTGGGCAAAGAGCTTTTTCAACCGGGCAGGAATTGCTGGCAGGTCGCGGAGGCGCGCGAGGCAGCGCTGATCGTCGATGCCGAGGCCTATTATGCGCTCGCCTTCGAGGCGATGCTCAAGGCGAAATCGCAGATCTTCCTGATCGGCTGGGACGTCGACACGCGCGTCCACCTGCTCGAAGAGAAGAGGACGCACGGCGCGCCCACCCAGCTCGGCGCCCTGTTCAGCTGGCTCGCCAGGAACCGGCCGGGACTCGAGATCACCATCCTCGCCTGGGACGAGGGGCTGCTCAGCCTGCCGGCGCGGGGATTCACCGTTTTCCGGTTGGCGCGCTGGTGGCTCGACCCGAAAATCCGGGTGAAGTGGGATCACAGCCACCCGCTCGACGGGAGCCACCACCAGAAGATCCTCGTCATCGACGACGAATTGGCCTTCTGCGGCGGCATCGACATCACCGGCGACCGCTGGGACACGCGCCACCACCGCGACGACGATCCCGGCCGACGCACGCCGTGGACCGGGCGCTGCTACGAACCCTGGCACGACGCGACGATGGCGGTGACGGGACCCGCCGCGCGCGCGCTCGGGAACCTCGCGCGTCTCCGGTGGGAAGCGGCGACGGGCCGGAAGCTCCCGCCTGCGGCTCCCCGGCCGGCGGGCGAATCGCTGTGGCCGGCGCGGCTGCGCCCCGCCTTCCGCAACGTCCCCGTCGCCATCGCGCGCACCTTGTCGGAAGACGGGCCGGTCAGGGAGGTCCGCGAGGTCGAGGCTCTGTTCGCCGACATGATCGCCGCGGCCGAACGGCACGTCTACATCGAGACCCAGTATTTCTCCTCGCGCATCATCGCCGAGGCGATCGCGAAGCGGCTCGAGGAGCCGCTCGGGCCGGAGTTCGTCATCGTCAATCCGAAGACGGCGCTCGGCTGGCTCGACGAGGAGGTGATGGGCGCCGCCCGCGCCGAGCTGTTCGCCGCCGTCAAGCGCCGCGACCGCCACGATCGCTTCCGCATCTATTCGCCGGTCACCGAGAAAGGCGCCGACATCTACGTCCACGCCAAGATCATGATCGTCGACGACGTCGCGCTGCGCGTCGGCTCGGCCAATTTCAACAACCGCTCGATGGGCCTCGACAGCGAGTGCGACCTCACCGTCGACGCGGGCGGCAGCGACGAGGCGCGCCGCGCGATCGCCGCGGTGCGCGCCGATCTCCTCGCCGAACATTTCGGCAGGCGGGCCGAGGAGGTCGCCGCGCTGATCGAGGAGACGGGCTCCTTGATCGCGGCGGTGGAGAAGCTGCGCGGCCCGGGCCGCTCGCTGATCCCGTTCGAACCGCCCGAGTTCAACCGGCTCGAGCGCGCCATCGCCGACAGCGAGCGTCTCGACCCGGAGGGGCCCGACGAACTGTTCGAGAAACGGGCGCGGCCCGGCTTGTTGCGCAGGCTGGGGCAATCGTGACCGATGGGAGCGGGCAGACGTCTATTGTGCCAGCTGCGTGACGTGGTTGGGGGTGCGGAATCGATAGGGCTGAGTGATCGGCGTTCCCGTGACGTCGCACAACACGAGGTCGACCACCTGCTGCTGGACGACGCGCTTCGCCGTGGCCGCCGTGTGCGGCAAGGCTTCCAGCTCGATCGCCATCGCGTCGTCGTCGGCCGTGGCGCCCGCGACGGGCTCGATGCCCAGAGCGGCGCCGAGGTCGATCGAGACGTAGCCGTTGGCGCTCGGCGGTATCGTCAGGCCGTGCTGCGCTCCGCATCGCGCGCCGATATCGGCGGCGAGGCGCTCCGCATTCCACGGGTCCATGCCGACTTCCAGCCAGAAGGTTGATTCTCCAGGCGAAATCTCCCGGGGCACCGTTACCCAGCTGACGAGGGCGGCGAGGCAGTAGAAGGGGCCGCGGGCGATGCGCGGGTCCAGTGTGAGGCCGGGGAGGATCGCGACCGCGGTGATCGTCGATCCAGGAGTGACATCGGGCGGTGGAGGTCCGGCGCCGGGAACCGCAAGCATCGGCGCGTCGGCGACGAGGGTCCACGGCCTGCAGTCGAAATTGCCGTCGCGCACCGCCTCGTCGCTGATAAGCGTCCCGGGGGCGAAACGGAGCTGCGCCGTGGCGGCGGTGGCGGGGGCCAGGGACACCCGCGAAAGGCTGCCGTCATGGCTCCACCCCTGGTTCGAGGAACTCCAGAAGGGGACCGTCACACCCGGTTCGAGATAGGCGGCCGGAACGCAGGCGCCACTGCCGTGCCCGGCCTCGTCATTGTCGGGCCAGAATGCCGTGCCGAGCGCGTGGAAGCCCTCGGGCGCGGTCGGCCAGCGATATTTGACGTCGCGTGGATTCTTCGACCCATGGTCATCCAGGACCCAGGGCATGGCGGTTGCCGGCACGACGGCTGCCGGCGCGCCGGCGGCGGACGCGAGGTAATGGACATAGGGCACCTCCCGCGTCGAAGCGTTCGCCGGCGCGCGGGCCATGCTTCCCACGCAATAGCCGGCGCCGGAGACGCCGCGCCCGAAGGACATCTGATCCGCACTGGCGAAGAAGCCGATCGGGAAATCGCCGCGCTCAGACGTCCAGAACTCGAACGACGCGTCGAGCGCGGCCATCTGGAACGGCCCGTATCTGACGCCTTGGGCGAGCAGGTTCGCGGCCGCGATCGCCTCCCTCAGCGTACCCAGAGCATCGCCGGTGGGCGTGCCATATCGCTCGGCCATGACGCGCTCCCCCCGGCAAGCCCGGAGCTAAGCACGTCCCGCTGCCAATGTCACGGCGCGGGCGCCGGCCGCCGCGCCGCGCGGGGTCAGGCGCCCTGTGCCTCGGACGCCATCGCCTTCTCGAGGTTTGCCCGGATCGCCTCGAAGAATTGCTCGGTGGTCATCCACGCCTGCTCGGGGCCGACGAGGAGGGCGAGGTCCTTGGTCATCGAGCCGCTCTCGACCGTCTCGATGCAGACGCGCTCGAGCGTCTCGGCGAACCGGGTGACCTCGGGCGTGTCGTCGAACTTGCCGCGGAACTTGAGGCCGCCGGTCCAGGCGAAGATCGAGGCGATCGGGTTGGTCGAGGTCGCCTTGCCCTGCTGGTGCATGCGGTAGTGGCGGGTGACGGTGCCGTGGGCCGCCTCGGCCTCGACCGTCTTGCCGTCGGGCGTCATCAGGATCGAGGTCATCAGGCCCAGCGAGCCGAAGCCCTGCGCGACCTGATCCGACTGGACGTCGCCGTCGTAATTCTTGCAGGCCCAGACGAACTTGCCGCTCCACTTGAGCGCGCTGGCCACCATGTCGTCGATCAGGCGGTGCTGATACTCGATGCCCGCCGCCTCGAACTTCGCCTTGTACTCGGCGTCGTAGATCTCCTGGAACAGGTCCTTGAAGCGGCCGTCATAGGCCTTGAGGATGGTGTTCTTGGTCGAGAGGTAGACCGGCCAGCCGCGGTCGAGGCCGTAGTTGAAGCAGGCATGGGCGAAGTCGCGGATCGACTGGTCGAGATTGTACATGCCCATGGCGACGCCCGAGCTGGGGAAGTCGAACACCTCGTGCTCGATCTCCTGCCCGTCCTCGCCGACCCACTTGATGGTGAGCTTGCCCTTGCCGGGGACGAGGAAGTCGGTCGCCTTGTACTGGTCGCCGAAGGCGTGGCGGCCGACGACGATCGGATCGGTCCAGCCCGGGATCAGCCGCGGCACGTTCTTGATGACGATCGGCTCGCGGAAGACGACGCCGCCCAGGATGTTGCGGATCGTGCCGTTGGGCGACTTCCACATCTTCTTGAGGTGGAATTCCTCGACCCGCGCCTCGTCGGGGGTGATCGTGGCGCATTTGACGCCGACGCCGTGCTGCTTGATCGCCTCGGCGGATTCGACGGTGACGCGGTCGTCGGTCGCGTCGCGATTCTCCATGCCGAGATCGAAATAGAGGAGGTCGATGTCGAGATAGGGGAGGATCAGCCGCTCGCGGATCCACTGCCAGATGATGCGGGTCATCTCGTCGCCGTCCAGCTCGACGACGGGGTTCTTCACCTTGATCTTGGCCATGGCGGCGGACGCTTCCTCAAATCTGTGGGTATGCGGCGGGGCTCTAGGCGGGGACGAGGCGGGGATCAACAGCCCGGCCCGACCAGGAAGGGCATGTCGTCACCCCGGTCCCGGATCAAGTCCGGGATGATCCGGGGTCCACCTTCTTCGCATCCAGGCGCCGCAAGAAAAGGAAAGGTGGATGCCGGATCAAGTCCGGCATGACGATGGAGGACCGCTCCGTGGCCGCTTGCGCGAACGCACCTCCCGCGCGTTGTGTCAGGGCCATAACACAGCTACAGGCCCCGCCATGACCTCGCTCGAAAAACCGGATCTCGTCACCACCAACGTCCGCTACCGCATGCCCAGCGTGCACCCGGAGGGGCGCAAGTTCGTGGTGATCGCAGGCCTCATCGCCCTGTTCTTCTGGTGGGTGGTCGGCTGGAGCCCGGTCGGCTGGATCATGGCGGGCGTGACCTTGTGGGTCGCCGCCTTCTTCCGCGATCCGATCCGCACCACGCCCAAGGGGGAGGGGCTGGTCATCGCCCCCGCCGACGGCATGGTCACGATGATCGCCAGCGTCCCGCCGCCCAAGGAGCTGGCCGGCGAGGACGGGCTCGGCGAGGCGCCGATGACCCGGGTGTCGATCTTCATGTCGGTGTTCGACGTCCACATCAATCGCGCCCCCGTGGCGGGCGAAATCAAGCGGGTGGTCTACATCGCCGGCAAGTTCCTGAACGCCGACCTCGACAAGGCGAGCGAGGATAATGAGCGCCAGCATTTCCTCGTCGAGGGCGCCGACGGCAGCCGCATCGGCTTCACCCAGATCGCCGGTCTCGTCGCGCGGCGGATCGTGCCGTGGGTGAAAGCGGGGGACCATGTCGCCGCCGGCCAGCGCGTCGGCCTCATCCGCTTCGGCAGCCGGGTCGACGTCTACTTGCCCGAAGGCACCTCGTCGCGGGTGCTGCTGGGCCAGCGCACCATCGCCGGCGAGACGGTGATCGCCAGGATCGGCGAGCACGAGGCCCGCGAGGGCGTCGCCCAGTGAGCGGGGCCGCGTGAGGTCTTCCGACCGCCGCGGCATCCCGCTGCGCGCCGTCGTCCCCAATGCGGTGACGGCGCTCGCGCTCTGCTCGGGCCTCACCGGCATACGCTTCGCCATCGCCGGGCAATGGGGGCTGGCGGTGGGGGCCATCATGGTCGCGGCGGTGCTCGACGGCATGGACGGCCGCATCGCGCGGATGCTGAACGGCGCCAGCCGATTCGGCGCCGAGCTCGATTCGCTTTCCGACAATGTCGCCTTCGGCGTCTCGCCGGCGATCATCACCTATTTGTGGGTTCTCAAGGAGTGGCCGCGCTTCGGGTGGATGTTCGCGCTGGCCTATTCGGTCTGCATGGCGCTCCGCCTCGCCCGCTTCAACGCGCGCATCGACGCCGAGGACCAGCCGCACAAGTCGGCGGGCTTCCTCACCGGCGTGCCGGCCCCGGCCGGGGCGGCGCTGATGCTGCTGCCGATCTTCCTGTGGCTGGCGAGCGGCCGGCAATGGACCTGGCTGCACGACTGGCGGCTGGTGGCGCCCTGGGCGGCGCTCGTCGCCTTTCTCGCCATCTCCAGCCTCGCGACCTTCTCCTGGACGTCTTTTCGCCTCAGGCGCAACGTCCGGCTCGAGGCGATCGTCGTCATCGCTCTGGTGGGAGGCGCCCTGTTCACCGCGCCGTGGGAGACGCTGAGCGTCGCGACGGCGCTCTACGCGCTGACCATCCCGTTCAGCGTCCTGAGCTACGCCAGGGTCAAGCGGCAGCGCGCCGCCGGTGCGTGGCGCCGGCCGGAGCGGGCCGCTCCGCCGCCCGCGCCGTAGCCGAAGCGCCCCACTCGCCGCGCAGGGCGAGAAGGATTTCCGACCAGTGGGCGGCCACCATCATGTGGATCGCGACGGCCGCGAGCAGCAGCACCGCGACGAAGAACGAGGCGGCGAGGAGATAAGTCACAGGTTTTCCCCTTTTTTATCCACAGCTTGCCCAACGCCCCGGCTGCGGTTTTTGATCCCTATCGTGTTGGACAGGCACCATGTTCGTGCTTTGTTCGATTGTCAAGCGCCGTCAATCCGGGTGACGGTTGCGCGCCAGACACGCCGCCGACCACCTTGATTTCTCCCGCTTCCGCCTCTAAATGCGCGGCCATTCCACATGCGTGGCCATCATACCGGTGCCCGCCGGAGCTTTTCAGCGAAGGTGGGTTTCTCGGCCGCGCAGAGGTATAACCGGAAGGAGAAAGACCTATGGCGTCCAACGCCACGGCGCCCAATGGCGTCAGCATGCAGGCGCTGCTCGAAGCGGGCGCGCATTTCGGCCACCAGACTCATCGCTGGAACCCGAAGATGAAGCCCTACCTGTTTGGCGACAGGAATGGCGTCCACATCATCGACCTGTCGCAGACCGTGCCGCTCTTCGCGCGCGCGCTCGACTTCGTGCGGCAGACCGTCGCCCATGGCGGCAAGGTGCTGTTCGTCGGCACCAAGCGCCAGGCGCAGGAGCCGATCGCGGAAGCCGCGCGCCGCTCGGGCCAGCATTACGTCAACCACCGCTGGCTGGGCGGCATGCTCACCAACTGGAAGACGATCTCGGGCTCGATCAAGCGCTTCAAGAGCCTCGAGGAGCAGCTCTCCGGGGATACCGCCGGCCTCACCAAGAAGGAGGTCCTCCAGCTGACCCGCGAGCGCGACAAGTTCGAGCTGTCGCTCGGCGGCATCCGCGACATGGGCGGCCTTCCCGACGTCATGTTCGTCATCGACGCGAACAAGGAAGAGCTGGCGATCAAGGAAGCCAACGTGCTCGGCATCCCGGTCGTCGCGATCCTCGATTCGAACGTCAGCCCGCAGGGCATCGCCTTCCCCGTTCCGGGCAATGACGATGCGAGCCGCGCGATCCGCCTCTATTGCGACGCGATCGCCGACGCGGTGCTCGCCGGCAAGTCGGGCGGCGCGGCGCAGCGCGGCGAGGACATCGGCGCGATGGACGCTCCGCCGGCCGAAGCGGCGCTCGCCGAGGCGTAAGCCACAGAAGGGGGAGGGGCCGCGCTCCTCCTCCGTTCGTCCCGAGCGTAGTCGAGGGGCGCCCGCTCGGACTCTGTGCCAGCGCCCCTCGACTTCGCTCGGGACGAACGAGATCGGATTTCAAAGATAAAGGAAAGAATCATGGCTGAGATCACGGCCGCGACCGTCAAGGAACTGCGCGAGCGCACCGGCGCCGGCATGATGGACTGCAAGAAGGCGCTGGGCGAGACCCAGGGCGACATGGAAGCCGCCATCGACTGGCTGCGCACCAAGGGCCTCGCCGCCGCCGCCAAGAAGGCCGGCCGCCAGGCCGCCGAGGGCCTGGTCGGCGTCGCCGTCCGCGGCACGAAGGGCGCGGTCGTCGAGGTCAATTCCGAGACCGACTTCGTCGCCAAGAACGAGCAGTTCCAGGAGTTCGTCCGCACCGTCTCGAGCCTCGCGCTCGACACCGGCAGCGACGTCGAGGCGCTGAAGGCGGCCAATTGGCCGACCGGCGGCACCGTCGAGGAGAAGCTCACCGCCAACATCGCGACGATCGGCGAGAATCAGTCGCTGCGCCGCGCGGCCCTCATCGAGGTCGGCGACGGCGTCGTCGTCTCCTACGTCCACAATTCCGTCTCCGCCGGTCTCGGCAAGATCGGCGTGCTGGTCGCGCTCGAATCGACCGGCGACAAGGCGGCGCTCGAGGCGCTGGGCAAGAGCCTTGCGATGCACATCGCCGCGGCCAACCCGCTGGCGCTGCGCGGCGAGGATCTCGACGCCGACCTGATCGAGCGCGAGCGCGCGATCGCCGCCGAGAAGGCCAAGGAGAGCGGCAAGCCCGAGAACATCGTGGAGAAGATGGTCGAAGGCGCGCTCGCCAAGTTCCGCAAGGAGATGGCGTTCCTCTCGCAGCTCTTCGTCATGGACAACAAAACGAAGGTCGAGGACGTCGTCTCCGCCGAGGCGAAGAAGGTCGGCGCGCCGATCGCGGTCGCCGGCTTCGTCCGCTTCCAGCTCGGCGAGGGCATCGAGAAGAAGGTCGACGACTTCGCCGCCGAAGTGGCGGCGGCCTCGGGCGTCGGCAAGGCGGCGTAACATGGAGATCCTCCGTCGTGCCCTCCCGGCGCGATGGAGCTTCAGGGGCGGGCCGGGAGCCTGAGCGGTGCTCGGCGTCCGGTCCGCCCTTTCTTCACACGCCCTCCACTTGGCACCGCCTCTTGGCCTGACTAAGGTGCGGCGCCTTCCACGCAGACGACCGAGATCGGACCGACGACCCCATGCCGCGCCCGCGTTTCAACCGTATTCTTCTCAAGCTTTCGGGCGAGGCTTTGATGGGCGAGGGGCAGTTCGGCATCGACCCGGACACCACCTCGCGCATGGCCGAGGAGATTAAGGCGGCAACCGAGGCCGGCCACCAGCTTTGCATCGTCGTCGGCGGCGGCAACATCTTCCGCGGCTTCGCGGCCGCGGCGAAGGGCTTCGACCGCGCCCAGGCGGATTATATGGGCATGCTCGCGACGGTGATGAATGCGCTCGCCATGCAGAACGCGCTCGAGAAGACAGGAGTCGACACCCGGGTCCTTTCGGCGATCCCGATGGCCGCGGTGTCCGAGCCCTACATCCGCCGCCGCGCGCTCCGCCATATCGAGAAGGGCCGGGTGGTGATCTTCGCCGCCGGCACCGGAAATCCTTATTTCACAACCGATACCGCGGCGGCCTTGAGAGCGGCCGAGATGGACTGCGACGCCCTCTTCAAGGGCACCAGCGTCGACGGCGTCTACGACGCCGACCCCAAGAAGGTGCAGGGCGCCAAGCGCTACGAGCATGTCGGCTTCCGCCAGGTGCTCGCGGACGATCTGAAGGTGATGGACGC